>Ga0326727_10001101_pt1 | contig 103733 bp, 97 predicted proteins | sample MB2enrmetagenome_FD_207643 | JGI IMG/M metagenome (GOLD analysis project Ga0326727, IMG submission 207643) | Lab enriched peat soil microbial communities from McLean, Ithaca, NY, United States - MB29MY | ecosystem: Environmental > Terrestrial > Soil > Wetlands > Peat | place: USA: New York... | reverse complement strand
ATCGTCCGCTCCATCGCGGCCTGCGTGTAAGAGATCATGCTGCCCATGGTCTCTCACCCTCGCCGCCTGCAAAGCGGACAGATCACTTGCTAATCCAACCGGACATATCATGTGCTAACGACACAGCCTTGAGGCCCGGTCGCAGTAATTCCCTGAGTGTGGTAACCTTGTCACCGTTCAGGATCACTTCTTCAGCAGCCATAAAATCCCCTCCGAGTTGAGCCTCGTAAGCTCTTCAGCCAAAGCGCGGATAACCCTCGTGATTTATGGTTCCCAAGAGCGCGGGGTGGAACGAGTCCACTCCGCATGGTATTCGCTGGAGACGTTGCAAGCAACGTCTGTACGGTAACGTCCACACCGGTCCCGCATGATCGGCTGACCGCCCGGCGGCACAAAGGTATCGGCTACCTAAAAAGTTATCGCCTTTCCACAGCAGCAGCGAGTATGCTTGCCTGCATGGCAGTGTCGGTTTCGGTGCTGGCCAGCGGCAGCCGGGGGAACAGTACGGTAGTGCAAAGCTCGTCGACGCGCATTCTTGTCGATGCCGGGCTTTCGTGCCGCGAGACCTGCAAGCGCATGAAAGCTGCCGGGGACGATGCGCACTCTCTTTCCGCCATTGTCATCACCCACGAGCACTCCGACCACGTGCACGGGTTGGCGGTATTATCCCGCAAGCTCAACATCCCGGTGTATATGACCGGCGCGACCCACCACGTCTGGGCGCGCGCGGTTCGAGATGCGACCGGGGAACTGCCGGAGATCCCCAAGCTGGAGTTCTTTTCCTCCGGACGCAAATTTCAGGTGGGCGACATCGACATCACTCCATTCACCATTCCCCACGACGCCGCCGATCCGGTCGGTTTCACCTTTCGTGCCGAAGGAATCCGCATCGGCGTCGCCACCGATTTGGGCTACATGCCAGCCAGCGTGTGTGATCATCTGCGCGGCTGCGATGTGCTGGTGCTCGAATCGAACCATGACCTGGAGATGTTGCGGGTTGGCCCATATCCCTGGTCGGTCAAACAGCGGGTGATGAGCCGTGTGGGACATCTGTCCAACACCGCTCTGGCGCAGTTCCTGGCCAGTGACTACGATGGAAACGCCGCTTACATCGTACTGGCGCACCTTTCCGAGCAGAACAATCATCCTGAAGTAGCGCGCCGAGAGGCGGAAAGCGCGCTCGGTTTTCGACGGTCATTGTTGTACAACCGGGTGATGCTTGCCAGCCAGGAGCAGGCAATGCATCCAATCCGGTTGTAAACTAATCAATATCTTTGTATGCAGGCGTGCATCGATCCCGTCGTAGGCAAGATTCTGGCGGGCTGGCGCTATGACATTTCCAGCCTGGTGCCGGAGATGCGCGGCGACTATGAAGAGCATTTCGCGGCCTGCGAGCGTTGTCGCGCCCGCCAACGAATGCACCGCACCATTGACATTGCGCTGATCGCCTTGGCTTCGATTTCTGCGGCTGTGTTTTTGCTCGCCTTCGGGGTCATCTGGCACTTCGGGCCGCGCCATGCCTTCTGGCTGGAGATTGCCGCGCTGGCAGGGTTTGGTCTGTCCGGCTTGATCTGGCTGGCAGTCGCAGTCGCGACTCCCGCGCCCATGGCGGTGGTAGACGCAGCCCGGCTGGGAGCGCGCCATGTGCATGACCATCTGCCTGCGGAAATCCGCGAGCGGCTGCCGGAAGAGCTGCGCCTGAAGATCACCGGGTCGTAGCCGATGCGCCTTCTGTCCACCATCCTGATTGCTTTGCTTGCCGCCACATGGCTGCCATTCGGGTGGGTGTCGGTCGCGGCCTCCGCACGCATTCCGCCTTGTCATCAACACGGCACACCAAGCCCAACCCCCGGCCCAGTCAGCCACCAGTGCTGCCAGAGCGGACATAGCCCGGCGATAGTGAAGACTCTGCAAACAGGACCCGGTTCTACTTCTGCCAGCCGGATTTGCACCTGGTCGCAGACGCTGACCACTAGCTTCTTGTGGCAGATCAGCCCGACGGCGCTGCATCACAACAGCGACCCGCTTAGCCTCAGCCCGCTCCGCGTTTAGACCGCTGCGCCGGCAAGCCGGCTTGCTCCCTTAGAGTCTCGTCAGAACCTCGCCTTGCCATTCCGCTCCGCGGAGCGACGGGGAACCTGCATTTCATCTGGAGTTCGTTTATGCGGAAAGCTCTGTTCTACATATTTTTTTTCGCGCTGTTTAGGCCAGCTTTGCCCGCTCAGAACGCCGAGCCTGCGAATACGCCTGGTCAGAGCATGCAAGACATGCCGGGAATGAACATGGAGCACGCGGCGGGGTCAGATTTGCCGTCCCCGCACGCTTCCTCGGGCACAAGCTGGCAACCGGCCTCGGTCATGCCGCCGATGTGGATGGCTTCGTTCCATGGTTGGGACATCATGGCGCACGGCACGGTATTCGTCACCTATAACCAACAAGGCGGACCGCGCGGCGTAGGCAAGGCCGAATCTGCCAACTATCTGATGACCATGGAGCAGCACTCGCTGGGGCGGGGAACTTTGCTGTTGCGGCAGATGTTTTCGGCGGAGGCGCTGACCTCGCCGCATCCGGGATTCCCCGAACTTTTTCAAACCGGCGAGACCTACCACGGCCAGCCGCTGGTCGATCATCAGCATCCGCACAACGTGTTTTCTGAGCTGGCGGCCATGTACAACGTTCCCGTTAAGGAGAAAGTTTCCTGGTTCCTATACGCCGGACCAGTCGGCGAGCCTGCTCTGGGCCCGGTGGCGTATCTGCATCGCCAGTCGGCATCGGGGAACCCGGCCGCCCCGCTGGGTCACCATCTCGATGATTCCACTCACATCAGTTTCGGCGTCGTGACTACCGGCTTGGTCATCGACCGGTTTAAGGTCGAAGGTTCCGCGTTCAACGGGCACGAACCCAACGAAGAGCGCTGGAGCATACAGCCCGCGGCGCTTGATTCCTGGTCACTGCGCGGCAGTGTGGCCCCCACGCGCGACTGGGCGGCGCAGTACAGCTATGGACATCTCTCGCATCCCGAAGCAGCCGAGCCCGGCAGCCAGACGCGGCAGACGGCGTCGATCGAGTACAACCGGCCATTTTCCCGAGGTGACTGGTCAACCACGATTGTATGGGGACGGGTGCAGAAGGATTTCGAGAGGTTTCCGCTCAACGGCTACCTGGCGGAATCCACGGTGAACTTCTTTTCCAAGAACTACGCCTACACGCGCCTGGAACTGGTCGACAAGGATGAGTTATTTCCCAGCGCGCCTACTCATCCTTCATATCGCATTGGAGCGTGCACTTTCGGAGGCGTGCGCGACTTGGTGCACAATCCGCATTGGCAGATCGGCCTGGGTGCCGACGTGATTCTCTATTCGAAGCCGGCTGCCCTATCTCCGATCTACGGAGACAATCCGGTTTCGTTCCACATCTTTTTGCGGGTGCGCCCGGGAGGCGGGAAGGCCGCTGCTTGAGGGTTATCCCGCTTCGTTATTCGTCAAAGCGCTCCAAACGTGGATCATTCTGGCTGCGGGGTAACGGCGTAACCGATTACAGGCAAAGGGGTTCGGGCAACCCGTAGCGCACTTCGTCCCAGCGAACCAACTGGTGGATTCCCCAGGAAATTGCTTGACAATCGGCTTCCGGGGTCTAGCATGGAAGGTATCACCTCCGATCCATTTCAGGATCGAGTGGGCCGGTAGCCAAGGACTGTCACCGCTTCTTGGTCGCCGGCCCACTTAATTTGGGCTGCGGTTTTGGGGATAGGGACTACGCCTTCAGCAGGGAAAGCGTTCTAACTGGGCCGAGCCGCCGGATGCGGCTCACGGCACGCGAGACTACTCGCGCTAACTCGTCTCCATACTCCGCATCGCGTTCCTGCCGGAGGCGCTGCTTCGCCTTCTCGGGAGTAAACCAGCTTGGGTTGCGCTCAAACTCTTGCGGCCGGTCCAACTGAAAGACCTCGCAAAGATGAGCGCGCACAGCCGTCGCCGCAGCGACGGGATTTCGCATCTTGTTACCTTTGCGCCGAACGTAGCGGGCGAAGGCAACCTCCTCCATGCGGCCGTCAACAACTCCCGCTTCCTCGAATGCCTCAAGGGCTGCAGCTTGGGCGTGCGTCAATCCTGGTTCGGCGCTTCCCTTGGGAAATGTCCAACGCCCTTTGCCGGTTTGCACGAGCAGGAACTCAATGCCCTTGTCCCGCACCCGATAGCACACTGCTGCTACTTGTTCGCAGCGGCGCAGTTTGCGCAGTTCCGACAGGCGAAAGAACCGGGCAGCCGGCGCAGACGAAGCTCCTGCCAACCCCGCTGGAAGCAAGTAGGGTGCTGCCATGCTCATTGCACCAGAGTGCACGATCGCGGGCGTTTCTGGATAGAGCACAGTGTGGTTCCTGCGGCGTGCCAACCAGTGGGCCAGCGGAAAAGGGCTTTGGGAGTGCTGGCAGCCGGTGGTCCGCCACTTGGGAGGACCGTTTTTCCCTTAATCGTTGTCACATTGCTAAGTGACTGGTTTCACTTGATTTCCCTTGAACGCTGCTAGATAGTGAGAAGGAGACTTGGGCTTTCTGTGCGCTCATTCGGAAGCCTCATATCTGGCAGGAACGGTAACACGCGCAGATCTGGCAGGAACGGTAACATGCGCAGAAGAATCTTTGCTGCGGTTGCGGCGGTAGTCTTGCTGGGCGTGGTGTTGCTACCGCTAATTCCAGCAGTTCAGGGAAGGGCTAGGCAACTGTGGTACACATGGACTTCGCCAAGGGTCGTGCCCGTCTTTAGCCACGGTCAGTACCAGGGTTCTTACGTTGATGGCAACTGGGAAAGCTATCGACAAGAACTAGAAAGGTTTCCAATTCACGAACGCTACGATCAAACCATGAAAGACCTTCACGATAGGGCGCAGAAAGACTGCCAAGGTCAAAACTTTGATCCTTGCTTGGCTGACCAGAAGAAGGCGTTGGCTGCGGTGCAGGCGATGAAGGATCTGGACTGCGGGGTACTTGAACAAAAAAAGCGTTGCGAGGCTGAGGCTAGGAACGCTGCGATTTTGTCAGCGAGTGTAGCAGATGTGGAGAATGCTCGTCGGCAGAGTCAGCGTAACGGTGCCTTGGTGAGGGCTGACAACTACTGTGTGCAGGTGGCCATCCAGTACGGGGCGGATGCGTCGAAAGGTCTCTGCGATGCGGCTATGGATCAGGCAGTAGGCCAGGTCTCTGGCAAACCTTCAGCTTACGACTTGTGTCATGCAGGCAGCGAGGCAGCCTGTGAGATCGCCGTAGGTCACATGAGTGTTTCTGATCCTCGGTACGATGAGGTCTGGACCCGCATTCATCGCGCGTACGAATTTCGCTGAGAGTTAAGCCGCTGCCGACTTCCAGCAACTGATTAACATGCCGACCACCGTATCGCACGCCCGTGCCAAGGGACGGCTTGTTGTCAGTTAGTTTATTGCCCAAATTAGGACACTACTGCCGGGGGCTATTCAGGCCATGCCTGCCGTATTGAGGCTTCCAACCGGCCGGCAAACACGATTTCGATAGCTTGACAAGCAGGTAGTTAGTCTATACACACTGCGTGTAGTATGCTAAGTACGCATACTACGAAAGGGAATTCCATTCTTATGAGAGATTCGATGCGGACCTTAAAAGTAGTCAGCTACGGGGAATACCAGTGGAATGGCCCAGGACACGCTGCACGGATTGAACGAGCACGTGTCTTCTACTCCTGGGATGACAAGGCGAGGGAGGTTCTGAAGTTTTGCTATTTGAAGGGTGGTCGCCACGCGAGAACGCATTTGACAATTAAGCAGGACGATTTCGTGGAGTTGTTCAGGAGCGCGGTAGAAAACAAGGTCTTCGACCCCGGAGTCATAAACAGGATGCGCAGAATTCTCAGGTAGGCTCGGCTCTCGGCATCGGAGGCTCACCTTGTGAGCATCTTCTGTGCCAGCCGCTCTCGTTTCAGCTTTCTTGGGTCACGCAGCAGTACTTCCAACCCCGGGAAGCCCTGAGTCGCAGGAATCTTTCTACGCACTTGCTCGCCGCTAAAGCGTGTTCCACAGTAATAGTATTCTGCGGACCAACCCGCTGCCGGAGAGGAACGCTTGGAAAACATGTTTTGTCTTCGTTGTAAGCGGGAGCTCGAACCCGGGGACAAGTCCGTCGCGGTTTACATGTTTGCTCAGACCGTGGGAGTGAGACCGCGCCAGAAGTCCTCGGCGCAACGAATGTCGTTCTGCCCGCAATGCTGTGTCTCGCTTGCCATGGGACTTCCGCCAGAGGGCGCGCTCAACATCGCGGCTTGGGACATGATCCGGGACCTGGTCAGCGCGGATCCAGCGCTGAACCACGCTGCCTGGGAAAACCTGCGAGGACATCTCAACTTGCTACCCGCGACCGGAACCGACGGTCCCCAGGCGGTATCCGATTCCTGGGTTACTTTCCGTCGCTGAAGACCAGAATTGCCTGCAAGTCTGGCCAAGGGCCCGTCTCCGTTGCTTGAGATTCTGCAAGCTGACGGTGTTGTCGCGATTTACCGTGCGCTCAAACTGCAGCGAGAAGACGTGGTCGAGATCGCGGCGGGGACAAGGCAGAAGGCGCTGCCGGATTGGGCCGCCGGGACCTGGAAGCGGCGGTTGAACTCGGCGATGTAGTGCTTGCGCAGAAAGGGGTTGGCCTGTTGCAGGGTGCGGCAACCCGCCGAACAGCCCGCGAAAGGCATGCTCTTCATAACGCTTCCGCCAACGCCGCATCTGCCGGTCGCTAATGCCGATAATCTCCGCCGCCCACCAGGTCATCTTCCTGGCGGCCGCCCGCAAAATCACTTTCTGTACTTTCATGGCCCGCTCCGTCGCGGCCCTTGTGTAAAGGCAAGTTTTTCGGCGGGGCATGCTCCACCCATGCCGTTCAGGCCTGCCGGAAGGACGACTTCGGCCCTGATGTGAGGTTCGCAGCATCCGCAAGGCATATTCCAGTCAATAAGTTGTGGCGCCACAAAGAATCTTGCTGAATTCAGAAACTTTTGTTCCATGCCTGGGTTCCAATGCAGTAATAGTCCTCCTGAACACGTTAGAGTGGGCTAGGAGAAGCAGCAGCCCGTCGGTCGTCACCCGAGCACGCCCTAAGCAGACGACCGACGGGCTTTTTCTAGATCAGCCTTTGGCCTCTAGCCCTTGGCTGTGGCAACGCCGCCGAATCCGCAGCTCCCGATTAGCTGGGAACTGCCCACCCTTCCGTCTGCAAGGAAGCTTCGAGGACCTCGCCAATCGGACTCAAAAAGCCAAAAGCCAAGGGCCAAAGGCTAAGAGCCGGCCTTTTGCGGGCTTCTTTCGAGCGTGTACTCGCTGACCACCTGCTTCCACTTTCCCTGCGCCTTGAGCACGAACTCGACCGCATCCCGCAGTGCGCCGTCGCCACCGCGGTGCGGCGTCACATAGTGGGCTTCTTTTTTGACTTCGTCGCGGGCATTCGCCACGGCAATTGCAAGGCCGCAATTTCGCATCACCGGCAAATCGATCACGTCGTCGCCAACAAACACGGCCTCGCTGGCGGCAAGTCCTTCGCTGCGGAGGATCTCCTCAAACACCGTCAGCTTGTCTTGGATGCCTTGATGCACATGATCGAGATGCAAGTCGCGGGCACGCAGGGCAACCGTCTCGGACACTCGCTTGGTGATGAGGCCGGTCTTGATGCCCGCCAGCCGAGCCAGCGAAATCGCCGTGCCGTCGTGGGCGTGAAAACCCTTGGCCTCAATCATGGTTTGGCTATGCAGGCCGAACCCTCCCCGGCCGCCATGTTTTTCAGCAGGATCGGGGCCGGTCTGCTGATGCCCGGCGGGCGCCGGGAAAATAAACAGCTTGCCGTCGGTGAGCACGCCATCGACGTCGAAGAGAATCAGTTTGATCTTCTTGGCGCGCAGCTTTGCGGATTGTGATTTAGCCATCGCAGCCGATTCTAGCATTGCGGCCATCAGCTATCAGCCCTCAGCTCTTAGGAGGGACCTGCTTGTTGCCGGAACACAGAAATGCGGCGCTTAATTTACGTTGTGAACTTCAGACGCAGGACAGTAGGGAGAAGCTTGACCCCTGCTGGCGTTGCTTACAGCTTTCAAACGCCAGCAAGGGCCCGGTCATATCCACTGCACAGCGCTACGGGACCAGCTTAAACACCGTTCCGCCGTTGTAAGCGCCGCCCTCATAGGTCGTGCCATAGAGGTTTCCCCTCCCGTCGAAGACGAGTCCTGCGCGGGGATAAGCCCCGTCCGGGGCGCCGGTGAAGCTGTGAAGCACTGTCTCCTCGCCCGAGGGAGTCACCTCGAAGACAGTGCCGTCAAGGGAGTTAGCGCCGCCGGCGATGGTCGTCCCATAGAGGTTTCCCTTTTTGTCGAAGACGAGTCCAGCGTAGGGACGGCTGCCGTCCGTGCAATTGTCTTGCGAGCAGAAGCTGTAAAGCACTGTCTCGCTGCCCGTCGATGGCGTAACCTCGAAGACCGTTCCGTTGCTGCCAGTGCCGGCACCGCCATAGTTGGTCGTCCCGTAGAGGTTCCCCTTCGTGTCGAAGACGAGTCCTGCGCGGGGAAAGGCCCCGTCCGCGCAACCGTTTGTTGGGCAAAAGTTGTAAAGCACTGTCTCCTTGCGCGACGGAGTCACCTCGAAGACGGTCCCGACCATGTTGGCGCCGCCCTCGATGGTCGTCCCATAGAGGTTTCCTTCTTTGTCAAGTACAAGTCCTGCCTCAGGCTCAGCCCCGTCTGTGCAATTGCTTTGCGAGCAGAAGCTGTAAAACACCACCTCCCTGCCCGACGACGGATACACCTTGAAAACGGTGCCGGAGCCGACGCCGCCTCCGCCTGAGCCGCCTGCTTGGGTCGTCCCGTAGAGGTTTCCCTCCTTGTCGAAGACGAGTCCCGCCCAAGGCACAGCCCCGTCCTTGCAATTGTTGGATTGCAAGCAGAACCTGTGAAGCACCACCTCTTTGCCCGACGACGGATACACCTTGAAGACCGTGCCGCAGCCGAGATCGCAGTAGGAGTAGCCGCCGCCGCCGTTGTAGGTCGTCCCGTAGAGGTTTCCCTTTTTGTCGAAGACGAGTCCGGCGTAGGGATAAGCCCCGTCCGAGTCGCCGGTGAAGCTGTAAAGCACGGTCTCCTCGCCCGATGGGGTCACCTTGAAGACGCTGCCGTAGCCGTACGCGCCGCCGTAGACGGTCGTCCCGTAGAGGTTTCCCTTCGTATCGAAGATAACGCCCGCGAAAGGCCCTGCCCCGTCCGGGCTCCCGGTGAAGCTGTACAGCACTGTCTCCCTCTGGGCCAAGGCCGCGCCCAGCAAAAGGTTCACAGCAAAAAACGCCAGAGTGGCATTTCTTGTAAGGCGAATGGCTCTTTGCAGCATGGTGGACTCCTCAGAATTTGAGATTGATCGGCGTAGCGCCGTCGTGCCCCGGGGAAACAACACGGGTCTGGAAGCCCGTGGCAAAATAATAGAGCGGCGCGGGCTGCGTGTCCACCACTTTCTGCGACGTCACGCCACATTTGAAAATCTCATCTCCGCCTGGCCCCTTCCGATTGCCCACCCCGTTTGACCTTAGATCGGTTTAGTTCTTTCTGTATCCCCGCCAACATTGTCATCCCGACCAAGCCGTTGGAGAAGCCATGCGAATCCAACGGCGCGTGGAGAGCCTGCCCTGAGCGACCCTGAGGAGCAGAGCGACGAAGGGGAGTCGAACGGGGATCTGCAGTTCTGGGTCGGCTAGACAATTTCCTAATCCGCCCTAGCCTTTGGCTCTCAGCTCTTCGCTGCTAGCTTTTGCGGAGATCAAGCAAGCGGGTGGCTGGCGGCAGGTGGGCCTGCCGGAAAATGGGCTTGTAGGCCATTGTTGCGGAAAATGCGGTCTCTTGCGGGCTTTGCGCCTTACTTTGCGCGCTTTGCGGTTAGAGGCTCTCGCCGCATCGCCGAGAACAGGGTAACCGCCAAGTGCGCGAAGTTCTCGCAAAAGGGCGCAAAGAGATAATGGAGAATTTTGTGTAGGCATGAACACTGAAGTAGTGTACACTATATTCGTACGAAGAATATCACCCTCAGTGCGGAAGAAAGCCTGATTGAGCAGGCGAGACTGGTGGCGCGGTCGCAGCATAAGACGCTAAACGCGGCTTTTCGGGAATGGCTGGAGCAGTACGCGGCGCAGGCAGGAGGAGGCGCGGCGGTCGATGCGCTGATGCGCCGTCTCAGGCATGTGCGGTCGGCGGGTCCCTACACCCGGGACGAGATGAATGAGCGGTAGATTCTTTCTCGATACGAATATCTTCGCCTACACCTTCGACCCCAAGGCGCCCGCGAAGGCGAAGAAGGCCGCGCAGCTCATTCGACAGGCTGCCGACACCGGAGAGGGAGTTGTAAGCCATCAGGTCGTGCAGGAGTTCTTCAATGTCGCCTTGCGGCGCTTCGCCCAGCCCATGAACGCAGCCGAGGCCGAACAGTATTTGATCACGGTATTCCGCCCTTTGCTGGCGGTCCATTCTTCGCCTGCTCTTTACTTTGAGGCGCTGCGGATCGCGGGAAAGCACCGCTTGGCGTGGTATGACTCCATCATCGTCGCCTCCGCGCTGGAGGGACAATGTGAAATCCTCTATAGCGAAGACTTCCAGCACGGGCGGAAGATCGAAAGTCTGCGGGTCGAAAACCCGTTTGTCTAACGTTCGGAGCTGTGTTTTACGCGCAGCTGGCGACAAATAGCTCGCCCTGAGCCGAATGGCGAAAGGACCGACGACCAACGATGAACGACCAACGCCTGGCTTTACGCGAACCTCACCTTCACATCCGGGCCCTTGTCGAGGTGGATACTCTCAATGAACCGCACTCTGCCGGTGGAGTAGGTCATGATCACCGAAGACGTCCGAGTGCCTTCGCCGAAGAAGCGGACGCCTTTCAGCAAAGCGCCTTCAGTCACGCCAGTCGCAGCGAAAATAAGTTGCTTGCCGGGCGCAAGGTCTTCGGCTTCGTACACCCGCCTCTTATCCTTGATGCCCATGCTGGCAATGCGTTCTTCCAGTTCGGGCTTGTTGATAACCAGGCGGCCCTGCATATAGCCGTTAAGGCAGCGAATAGCGGCAGCAGTGATCACGCCCTCCGGGGCCCCACCTGATCCCATCACCGCGTGCACGCCCGTGCCAATGACAGCCGCAGCGATGCCGGCCGAAAGATCGCCGTCGGAGATCAGCTTGATGCGGGCACCGGCCGCGCGAATCTCAGAAATCATCTTCTCGTGGCGCTCGCGGTCCAGCACCATGACCACCAGGTCTTCGACATCGCGCTCCAGGCGCTTGGCAATGTTTTTGAGGTTCTGCGCGACCGGCGCATCCAGGTCTACCGCGTCTTTGCAAGACGGGCCGACGACAATTTTCTCCATGTAGCAGTCGGGAGCATGGAGCAAACCGCCGTGCTCTGAAGCTGCCAGCACGGTGATGGAGCCGGGCGATCCAGTGGCGCACAGGTTGGTGCCCTCCAGCGGATCGACGGCAATGTCGACTTGCGGCACTTCGCGTCCGTCAGGAAATTCGGCGCCGACAGCTTCGCCGATGTAAAGCATAGGAGCTTCGTCCCGTTCGCCTTCGCCAATCACGATGGTGCCGCGCATCGGGATGCTGTCCATGGTCTGCCGCATGGCCTCGGTGGCCACCTGGTCGGAAAGTTTGCGCTCGCCCTGGCCCATGGTGCGCGCCGATGCGATGGCCGCAGTCTCGACCACGCGCAGGAACTCGAGCGCCAGATCGCTCTCAATGTTTTCACCGAAGCTTTTTACTTTGACACTTTTGTGTTCAGAGCCTGGATTGGCTGGCATAAGGGCCTCCGTGGGGCTGGTTTGAAACTATACCGAAAACCGCGCCAAAGGAAAAGACGTCGCTTGCCAGGATTTCTGCCAGGTCAATCCACAGACCGCACATCGTTTCAGTGAACCATTTGGTTGACCGGCGGCGGGGCTGCTAAAATTGTTAACGTAGTACTGCTTCCGCTCACTTGGGGCTATAGCTCAGCTGGGAGAGCGCATCGTTCGCAACGATGAGGTCGTCGGTTCGATCCCGACTAGCTCCACCAAATTTTCCCAACAACCGCAGCCGCCAGTTTCAGACTACGTCACGCGAGTTCGCGCCAATCCGACCATTCTTTTGCTGGTGATTGCGGGCAGCCCAGTTTTCGCCGGCTCAAACTCCCGAAGCTCGCCCCGAGCCAGCTTCCCAGACCCCGGACTATGAGCTACAGGCCCCCCTCCAACGGTCGCGCAACACAGGTCTGACGCTGCAATCCACGCGGCATTTTTTCTCTGGTTATCACTCCACTGCTTGACGAAGATCACTGCGCCCTAGTGCATGTGTCACTGAGAACCGATGCCAGATTGTGCGTGGATACATGACGGCGAGCGCGCGACCGGCGCGGCATCGCCTGATTTTCAGGAATGCAGCTGTTTGCTGTACCTGCGAGTTCTCGAACTCGCTGGAGTCAAGACAGAAAGAGCACCCGCCGCCCTTCTTGAGTCTAGACAGGTTCCGGGCGCTAAGAACGAGAATCTCATGACAGACCCGCTTTCTTATGAGCAACTTACCTCGAATTTCAACTGGTCGATTGGCGAGCGCGAGCTAGGCTACCAGCCGGGCGACCGGCTCAACATCGGGTGGATGTGCAGCGACCGCATCTGCTCCCTCGGCCTCTCCAGCAAGCTCGCCCTGCTTTGGGAGGACTACCAAGGCAACCAGAAAAGCTTCACCTTCGATGACCTGCGGCTTCTTTCCAATACGATAGCCGAGTTTCTGGTGGGGCTCGACATTCGGCCCGGGGAACGCGTCTGCCTGTTCATGGACCGAGTGCCTGAGCTGTATATCGGTTTCCTTGGCGTTCTGAAGACCGGCGCAGTCGCCATGCCGCTGTTTTCTGCTTTTGGCGACGAATCCCTTTTCGTGCGGCTGAAAAATGCCGAAACCGCGGCAATCATCACGCAGAAAAAGCATGTACCCAAGGTTCGCAAGATTCGCGAGCAGCTTCCGAACCTGCGGCACATCATCGTGGTCGACGCGGGAGAATCTCCGCTGCAGGCCCGCGAAGTCTCCTTCCAGATGGAGAGTGCGCCGCGGGTCGAAGATTTTCCGGTTTATCCCACAGTCGCCGAATCGCCATCGGTCTTGCACTATACCTCGGGAACCACCGGACAGCCCAAAGGCGTGCAACACGTCCACTATTCGATCGTTTCGCAGTATTTAACTGCGAAGTGGGTGCTGGACCTGCAGCCCGACGACATTTACTGGTGCAACGCTGACCCGGGTTGGGTGACGGGCACGTCCTACGGCATCATCGGGCCGTGGTCGAATGGCGCAACGCAGGTGGTGATGGATTCCGGGTTCAACGCTGAACGGTGGTACCAGTTCATGGAGAAGCGTCGAGTCACGGTATGGTACTCGGCGCCTACCGCAATCCGGCTGCTGATGAAGGAGGGGACGGAGATTGTCCAGCGGCACGATCTGTCGAGTTTGCGGTATCTGGCCAGCGTCGGCGAGCCCCTCAATGCGGAGGCAGTGGCGTGGTCGCGGCTGGCTTTCGGCAAGCCCTTCCATGACACGTTCTGGCAGACGGAAACCGGCTGCATCGTGATCACCAATTTTCCAGCGATGCCGATCAAGGACGGCTCGATGGGAAAGCCGTTTCCGGGGATCACCGCGACCGTACTCAACACCAAGACCTATGAGCCGGTGAATCAGGTGGGGATTGCCGGCCTCATCGGGTTGCGCCCAGGCTGGCCTTCCCAGGTTCGCAACTACTGGAAGAACGAGGCCGGATTCCAAGCCAAGTTCAAGAATGGTTGGTATCTGTGCGGCGACCGTGCGTCCATTGACGCCGACGGTTACTTCTGGTTCATGGGGCGCGACGATGACGTCATCAACACCGGCGGACACTTGGTCGGCCCCTTCGAAATCGAATCGGCTCTGCTGACCTGCCCCGGCGTGGCCGAGTCGGCTGCGGTAGCCAAGCCTGACCCCATCAACATGGAAGTAGTGAAGGCGTACATCACCTTGAAGCGAGGCTTCGAGCCGTCGGCGGATCTCGAACTGGACATCATGAACCGCATTCGCAAGCACTTGTCACCCTTGGCCATGCCCCAGGAGATTGAGTTTGTTGACACCCTGCCCAAGACGCGCAGCGGCAAAATCGTACGGCGGATTTTGCGCTGCAAGGAGTTTCACGAGCCGGTGGGAGATCTTTCCACCATTATGGACGACTGAAAGCGGAGACGTTGCAAGCAACGTCTCTACAGGAGCGGCCAGCATTTAGGGGACCGCTGCGCAGTAGATCAGAAAGAGAGGCTGACCAATGGACGAAATCAGCAAAATGGTTCGCGACTACATCGTTCGCGAGTACCTGGAAGAAGGAGACGAGCGGGAGGTCACCGAAACAACTCGGCTGATCTCGGGCGGGATTGTGGATTCATTTTCCATGGTGTCCCTGCTGCGGTTCCTGGAAAAGAAGTACTCGATTCACATTCCTGACGACGCTGCCACGCCCGACGCATTCGATACGGTGCAGAGCATCACCGCGCTGGTGCGGCGGTTCCAGAAAGCAGAAGTCGGCAGCGTTTAACACGCGCCCGCTGCTGCCATGCTCTTAGGCCGCGGGCACGACTGGTTCAAATTTCATTTACGAGGAAAGCTATGGCCTTCATCGATGCAGTTCGCAACGGCTATCAGACCGAGATTAAGGGAATCAGATCCGCCGGTCTGTTCAAAGACGAGCGTTACATTCATTCTCCGCAATCGTCAGAAATTGAAGTGGAGTTTCCCGTCGGCTCGGGAGTCAAGAAGTGCATCAACATTTGCGCGAATAATTACCTGGGACTCTCCAGCCATCCCGATGTGATCGCTGCCGCGCACGCCGGGTTGGACAGCCGCGGCTATGGCATGTCGTCGGTGCGCTTCATCTGCGGCACGCAGGATATTCATCGCGAGCTGGAAAACCGCCTGACCGAGTTCCTCGGAACCGAAGACACGCTCCTGTTTCCTTCCTGCATGGATGCGAACGGCGGCTTCTTCGAAGCCTGCCTGACCGAGCGGGACGTGATGATCGCCGACCGGTTGGTGCACGCCTCCATCGTCGATGGAATGCGGCTCTGCAAGGCGATGCAGGACACATTCAAACATTCTGACATGGGGCATCTGGAAGAAAAGCTGATCGAGCACCAGGACAAGCGCTATCGCATGGTCGTGACCGACGGCGTGTTCTCGATGGATGGCGACATCGCCAAGCTCGATCAAATAGTGCAATTGGCTGAGAAGCACAACGCTATGGTGTTCTTGGACGACTCCCACGCCTCCGGCTTCATCGGCCGCACCGGGCGCGGAACCCAGGAGCATTGCGGCGTGCTGGGAAAAATTGACGTGATCACCACCACGTTGGGCAAGGCGCTGGGCGGCGCTTCCGGCGGCTGCGTCAGTGGCCGCCGCGAGTTGGTGGAAATGTGCCGCCAGCGGGCGCGGCCGTTCCTGTTCTCCAATTCGGTGGCGCCGGTGATCGTAGCCGGTGCGCTGAAAGTGCTGGACCTGATCAGCAAGACGACCGAGCGCCGCGACAAGCTGGAATGGAACACGACGTACTGGCGCGGGTTGCTGAAAGATGCCGGACTTGACATCAAGGAAGGCGAAAGCCCCATTGTGCCGGTCATGCTTTACGACGCGAAGCTGGCGCAGGACTTCGCCCGCGATCTGTTTGACCAGGGAGTTTATGCGGTGGGCTTTTTCTTCCCCGTAGTGCCCAAAGGACAAGCCCGTATCCGCACGCAACTCTCTGCCGCGCACGAAAAACATCACCTGGATACCGCGATCGAGGCCTTCAAGAAAGTTGGCCGAAAGCACGGCATCCTGGGACTAAGCAAGAAGGAACTGATCGCCAGGTTCGAAATGCAACCGGTAGCTTAGGCACACCCAAGCGCGGATGAACGGGGATCCTCGGGGTGGTACCACCCCGAGCGTGGCCCCGGTTCAGGGGAAGAACGCCGCTTGCGGAGCATTTCGCCGGAAAGAAAAGGGAGGGCCGCCATGCTGTGCGGAGAATTGGAGCGGCTGGAAGGGCAACTGGACGAGATTATTACGTTGCTTGAGACGCCGGGATTGAGTGCCCAGCAAACAAAGGCGCTGGAAGACGCGTACGCCAAGCTGAGCCACACCATCCATGACCACCAGACGTTTGGGCATGATGGCGGTCCCTGCTTCGAGGAATAGAAAACGCCGCGGTGACGCTTTTCGCGGCAGAGGCAAGTTCAACTCGGCTGACTTTTCTCCCCTCTGATTCCGCTGGCAGCCCTGTCGCGTTGCCTTGGCTTTCACGCGCGCGCGGATCGCATACCGATTCCTTGCACTCTAGATGAAAGTCTTTTCACCGTATGCGGACAGGCGAAATGCGGCTATAATCGTACCGCTTTGAAGTTAAAAAGGGGGATTCCAGATTAGTTAAGCAGGGTAAGTGTCGAAGATGATCCCGATTACCCCGTCGAACTAGTTGCCGTGGGCCGGAAGTCTCCAAGTGTATCGGTTTTGCAAAACCATGGCCTCAAAAGAACAATGACAACGAGTGTTAGTAGAACGAAGGACTCATGCGTCTTAGAGACGGATGCGGAGATAGGTTCGCCCGCCAGCGCCCTGTGGAGTGTTGGCCTTCTGGATCTATAAGAACACCAAAAAAGATCTCAGGTTGAAGTCAAGAAAGAGATTCCGGAGGAAATATCATGCAAGATCGGATTGTGCGTTATAAGGCGGCGCTTGCAAGAAGCGCAACCCTGGCTTTGTGCGTGGCGCTGTGCGCGGTGGGGCTGAGCGGCTCCGCGAGCGCCAAGGCGAAATATGTGACGTTCGCTGTCAAGAACGCGATTCAAACAACCGGCGGCAGCATCAACGATAATGGCTATATAGGCGGTTGGACCAGGGATTCCAACCTGAGGAACCACGGGCTTTTGCGCGCGCCCGACGGGACCATGACGATCTTCAACGTCTCCGGCGCGACAGACACCTTCGGCAACAGCATCAACATCAAGAACGTCATCACCGGCATATGGTTCGACTATTATGAGCACGGTTATGTGCGCGCCGCCGATGGAACGATCACGCCGTTCGATCCGCCAGGCGCAACCATGACCGAACCCGTGTGTATCAACGACAAGGGCGTGAGTGTGGGCACCTGGGCCGACGCGAGTGGATTTCACGGTTTCCTGCGTTCGGCCAATGGAAAGTTTACGACCTTCGATGTTCAGAACGCGACGGCAACCATGCCCCAGTTCATTAATAACCACGGAGTGGTCACAGGCTATGCAGAGGACGGCTCGCAGGCTAATACGCACGGTTTCGTGCGGGCAGCGGACGGAACCATCACGACCTTCGATGCGCCGGGTTCGACGCGAACACAGCCTCAGGGTATCAACAATCTGGGCGTCATCACCGGCGCCTATGTGGATTCCAACGGCGTGTTCCATGGCTTCGTGCGCGCCGCCGACGGAACCATCACGACCTTCGATCCCAAAGGATCGAAGGGCACGCAGGCCTACGTCGTCAACGACAGCGGCTTGATCACCGGGGGATACTTGGACGGCAAAGGCACCGACGACTACATCGGGTTTGTGCGCTCGCCGGACGGCAAGATCACGGTCTTCGATCCTCACAAATCGGGTTGGGTTCTGGAACTTGGCATCAACAACCACGGTGCGATCACCGGAGGCTATGCCCAAAGCTATACCCAAGGCGTCCAGTATGGCTTCCTTTTAACAACTGATTAGCAGCCAAAGCAGCGTGGCCTTCCGCAGGGGCGGGCGCACCTCCATGACGCGCCCGCTTTCTGCACCAGCTGGCATCGGCGTTTCTTTTTCCCTGATCGCAAGGGCAGCAATGTTCCAACACGCCGGATGGGCAAGGGAGCACGGGTTCTGGACCCTGCCTCCTGCTTTCCTGCTCGGTTTCGGTGCGAGCGAGAGGCAACGGGTCAGCGTGTCGGAACCAGCCCCGCCGCCCCATTTCCGCAACTTGGTTGCATACTAGTTCAGCTTCCGGCGATACTACCTTCAGCGGCTGTTCCAAGCTTCCGGATCGAACCCACGCAGTGGCTTGCTTCCGCTTATTCCACATTAGAGGAGATTCCCGTGACTGCCCTTCCCCAGAAGAAACTCGGCTTTTTGCACTTGCTCAGCAACCTCGAAACATCTTTCTCGAACTTTGCCGCTCGAACCGCGCGCCGGCCGCGAAGTGCTGCCTGCCTTGATAGGCTGCTTTGGATTGCCGCCCTGGTCATGGCCTTTACCGGCGTTGCTGGGGCTACGGACGTGGTGACTTACCACAACGACCTCGCGCGCACGGGCCAGAACCTGGACGAAACAATTCTCAACCTGAAGAATGTAAAATCGTCAACTTTCGGCTTGCTGTTTACTATGCCGGTGGACGGGAAAATCGACGCCGAACCGCTGTATCTCTCTTCGGTTTCTATCCCCAACCAGGGCACTCACAATGTGATCTATGCGGTAACTGAAAACGATAGCGTCTATGCATTCGATGCGGACAAGGGCAGTCTGTTGTGGCAGGTTTCGTTGCTGGAGAAGAACGAGACTCCGTCCGATGACCATGGGTGCAGCCAGATCAGTCCGCAGATCGGAATTACGTCCACTCCTGTGATCGACCGCAGCAGCGGCGCCAATGGCACCATTTATGTGGTAGCTATGAGCGTGGACAAGGGCGGCCACTACTTCCAACGGCTTCACGCCCTCGACATCACCACGGGGTCAGAGGAATTCGGCGGGCCCACCACGGTGAAGGCCCGCTATCCGGGCACGGGGGACAACAGCCACGACGGATATGTCTACTTCGACCCGGCGCAATACGCCGAGCGCCAGGGACTTCTGTTGCTGAATGGAGTGATCTACCTGGCTTGGACCTCGCATTGCGACCAACGTCCCTACACCGGATGGATCATCGGCTACAGCGAGAGCACCTTGTCGCGCACCGGCGTATTGGACGTAACTCCGAACGGCTATGAGGGATCGATCTGGCAATCGGGTGCAGGCATGGCCTCGGACGGAGAGGCCATCTACTTTCTGGATGCGAACGGCTTGTTCGACACTACGCTCAATTCGAAAGGCTTCCCGATAAAGGGAGACTACGGGAACGGTTTCATCAAGCTTTCGACCAGGAACGACAAGCTGCGTGTGGCGGACTACTTCAACATGTACAACACCGTGCAGGAATCGGATAGCGACGAAGATCTGGGCTCGGGTGGGGCGCTGGTTCTGCCTCCCATGAAAGACGCGCAGAACAACACCTGGCATCTGGCGATCGGAGCCGGCAAGGATTCCAACATCTATCTCGTGAACCGCAACAACATGGGAAAATTCAACCCCAACAACGACAATGCCATTTATCAGGAGATCGATGGAGCGCTGCCTGGTGGAATCTGGTCGATGCCCGCTTACTTCAACGGGAGTGTGTATTACGGGCCGGAAGGTTACTATCTGCTGCAGTACACGTTCTCGCAAGCCAAGCTGGGCACCACCCCGGCGTCCAACAGCGCCGCCGCGTTTGAGTACCCGGGCAGCACGCCCAGTGTTTCCGCCGATCACCAGCAGAATGGGATCGTATGGGCGATTGAGCACAGCGACCCCAACGATGTTCTGCACGCCTACGACGCGCGAAACTTGCAAAACGAACTCTACAATTCCAATCAAGCCGGGAACCGCGACCAGTTCGGCACCGCCAGCCACTTCGGGACGCCGCTCATCGTGAACGGCAAGGTCTACGTGGGAACAAACAGTAATGTGACTGCGTTCGGATTGCTGGGGCGTGTTAACACTATCGCAGAGCCTCGACAATTAAGGTGAAGGTGAGGAAGCCCAGGAACAGGACATCGAGTTTTTCGTTAAGTGGTGATTCCGCCAGACCCGTGGGGGGTACACTCCATGTTGACCAAAGGGTAACTATCGCCAGGCAGGATCGGAGAACGCGTCCGGAAGCGGTGCTATGACGCCTGCGCCCTACGCTTTGGCCAGTGAATTTGTACCTTCCGCGCCTCCCAGAACAGGTACACGATGAGCAAAAGCATCTCCGGCTCGATCGGGTGCTTGTAGCGCACGAATGGCTGCACGAGGTAGTAAGGAAGCGGGTAGATCAGCAGAAAGCAGGCCAGCAGACACCTTCCGGGGACGCGGTTGCGAAGCGTGAGCCACAAACCGGCAAAGGCAAACGCGGCGCCCAACGCAAAGTTGACGTGTCGTGAGATCCACAGGTCGTACCCGGCGACAATGGTAGCTTGCGGCGGAGCGATCCAGAAATACGCAGCGCGCTCCAGAGTGAACCATAGGAACTGCCCAGGATGCTCGCGAATGAACTGCCGCACCTGCGCTTTTTTCTCTTCCATGAAGCGCAGTTCACCGAGCCGCTGAAAGTCCCGCATGGCATCGGGATCATTGCCGGGATGCTCATTGCGAGTCCACAGACCCTGCGAGCGGGCGTTGTTGGCTTCGTGCATCTCCAGCGGAAGGTTGTCGCGAATGAAAACGAACTTACCGAACACCAGATAGTTGCGCACCGTCCACGGAGTTGCGACCAGAAGCGCAATCACCATGCACAACGCGGCAGCCAGGAATTGCGGACGCTTCGGGCATCGATACACCACCCACAGCAGGCAAAAAGGCATCATGCTGACGACCGCTGTGTTGGTCAGCAGGATCAATCCCCAGAGCAGCCCAAACAGAAACCATAAACGCCAGCGGCCAGGCTGGTCGGCCAGCCGCAGCGTAAGCAGCAAGGCCAGGCTCAGCAGAAACGCCGTGAAGCTGGTTTCCCAGACCACGCGGGTCGGCCAATAGATGGCGTAGGGAAACACGGCCCAAGTCCAGGCGGCGGCGCGGCCGACAGTCGCGCCGTACATCCGTTTGCCGATCCAGTAAAGAGTCAGGCACGTTAGCGCCGCAAAGATGCTGTTGAAGGTAAGAATCACGAACGCCGAAAGTGCGGTATAGATTCCGAATATCTTGAAAACTCCAGCCAGAATGTACGGATAAATCGGCGCTGCCCAGGCGCTGGGGCCGGTGGACAAATCGGTTGGCGAGCTGAACCCTTGACCGAGTGCGATGGAACGAGCCAGGCGGCCCATTTCCCATCCGTATTGGAAGTGATCGCGGCGCGGTGTGATGCGGTAGGTGTGACCGATGGTGATGACGGCCAGGCGGAGCAGCAGCGCGATCAGAACGATGAAGAAAACAGAGTCGCGAAAGCGATCTCTTGAGCCTGGCGGATTGCCGGCTCCGAAGAGTCTCGATGAATCCGAAGCCACTGACAATTAGCCTCTTCCTCTATGCACTCCATCATTACATGTGGCAGGCATTTGGCGCCTTCTCTGCCCCGCGTGTCACTCTGAGACGCATGAGCTTTGGACGGCGGCTTCGATCCGCGCGGATTTCCCGCTGGACGGCAAACACCCTGAGCAGGTAGTATATTTATTCCGATTCCAACAACGCCAGGACTTAATGAGGGATGTGGAATCGTGCGCCGAAAAAGCAGATGCAGCTTTCCGCACGGCGCATGCTCAAGTTTTGGTTGTCCAAGCACATTAAGAAGAAATCTGATTACGATTCTCTGGAGGACGAAATGTCGCTACATCGCAAGCTGCAAGTGAGACGCAGGCTGGCGTCTGGCATTCTTTTGCTCGGCTTGGCTGCCCTATCCATGGTTTCGTTTGCGCAGGACCAGCCGTTTCCTAAGTATGATGTTTTCACCGGTTACCAATGGCTGAATCCAGGCGGCAGCGTACCGAATCCGGCCGGAACACCGGATGCCCCGATTCCGCAAAATTTGCCTAGCCTGCCGTATGGTGGAGTTGGCAATTTCACTTACAACTTCAGCAAAGTGGTGGGACTTTCGGCGGAGTACGGAAGAAGCGACGGCGGGAAAGGCGCCCTCTCAAGCAGCGAAGGGACGCTGTCCCTTGGTCCCCGCTTTATGTGGAGAGGCGAACACATTGATTACTTCATCCACACCTTGTTGAGCTGGAACCGGCTCAGCGGGCCTAACTCGTTGCCTGCGAATAACGGCATCGGTTCCATTCTGGGCGGCGGCATGGACATGAACCTCACGCGGCTAATCAGTCTGCGGGTGTTTGAGGCAGACTACGTGTGGGGTCGGCACAACTATTCCAGCCTGGTCGATAGCCAATTCCCGGATTTGCGGCGCCCATCGCTGAGTGGTGCGCGCTTGGCGTCAGGCATCGTGTGGAAGTTTGGCTACCCGCCGACGGCGATTCCCGCCGCGACCTGCGCTGTCCAACCGTCGCAAGTGATGACTGGCGAGCCGGTCACAGCCACCGCCAGTACCTCCAATTTCAATCCCAAGCACACGCTCAACTACGCTTGGACCGGAAATGGCGGCAAGGTGACGGGCAAAGACAACACCGCCAGCATCGACACTACCGGACTGGCTGGCGGGACTTATTCAGTGACGTCCAACATCACCGATCCCAAAGTCAAGAAAAACGGCACGGCGACTTGCAACGCGAGTTTCACGGTGAAGGAACCCCCCAAGAACCCGCCCACCATGAGCTGCTCCGCGAGTCCGAGCAGCGTGCAAGCAGGCGGTTCGGCGAACATCACTTGCACCTGCACCAGTCCTGACAGTGTCCCCGTCACGGTCGGCAATTGGACAACGACCGGAGGCACCATCTCCGGCAGCGGCTCCAACGCCAGCCTCAACACTACGGGTGCTTCTGCTGGTCCAGTCACGGTGAGCGCAACTTGTACCGATCCCCGCGGTCTGACGGCGCAAGCCACGACCGGCCTGACGGTCCAGAATCCGCCGCCGCCACCACCGCCGCCGCCGGCCAGCAAGCTGAGCGACTGCGACTTTGCCAATATGGCGAAGATCAAGAAGCCGTGGCGTGTGGACAACGAGTGCAAGGGCAAGCTTGACGATGTCGCCAAGAACCTGCAGCAGAATGCTGACAACAAGCTGGTTGTCGTAGGCAACGCCGAACCGAGCGAGAAGCGGCCGAATCTGGCAGCCGAACGCGCGGTCGATGCTAAGACCTACCTCACCAGCGGCGAGGCTAAACTGGGCATCGATCCCAGCCGCATCGAAACCCGCACGGGCAGCGCTGGCACTATGACAGACGAGTTCTGGATTGTGCCGCCTGGCAGTACTTTCCCGGCGCAGGGCACGCAGTTGGTCGATGAATCGAAGGTAAAGGCAGTTCCCGACCATCCGCACGCGGCTGCACCAAAGAAGGCTGCCAAGAAGCAGTAAGGGGCGGCTTGAGGTTGACTGACAGACTGGCCGAGCTTCCAGGCTCGGCCAGTTTTTTCCCCCCGCAGAGCCGGGGTTGAATTCTCCAGATTGCTATTACTTGCCGTGCGAACCACGTCGCCGGTACCAGCGGTCGGTTCTTCCGAATTTATCGTGCTTCGCCCACACGATGAAGAAAGACCAGCACTCAGTCGAGCTGCCTTGGTGGTCATCCTGCGCTCCTATCCAGTCCAAATGATCTTCAACTGGCACGCCTGGGCGAGGCCGTCGCCGAAGAAATCCTCATAAACGGACTTCTTGTTCCCACCCTAACGTCGCAAGAACCGCGATGTTAGGATCGGGCACCCGCAGAAGGGTCGTGTTCCGAAAAACGGATGCCCCCGAGTTCGCATTGCCCATCCTCCGCTGCACGGGTTATGATCTTACGTACACCTCGACGCAACTTTCATCCAGGCATTTGGCGCTCGTGTGTTCCCGGGCAACGAGTGTGTGCGAACCCAGGGCAGGCGGCCGGACGGGCCGCGCTGAATCCGTTCCAGGGAGTCTTGTTTGAAAAAGGGCAAAACTGCGGTCATTGTCGGCGCCCAGTGGGGCGACGAAGGCAAAGGAAAGATCGTCGATGTACTCTCGGAAAACTTCTCGGTAGTGGCGCGTTACGCCGGTGGTCACAATGCCGGCCACACGGTCATCATCAACGGCAAGAAGTTCATCTTGCAGTTGGTGCCGTGCGGGGTGCTGCGGAAGGGATGCCGCGGCGTAATCGGCAATGGTGTGGTGCTCGATCCCATCGCGTTCCTAAAGGAGACCGCAGGCTTGCGCGAGGCCGGGGTCAAAGTGGACGGAAACCTGTTCGTGAGCAATCGCGCCCACGTGATCCTGCCTTACCATCGCATGATCGAACTGGCGGCAGAAAATGCGCCCGGGCGGGTAAGGATCGGCACGACTTCCCGAGGGATTGGCCCGGCCTACGAAGACAAAATGGGGCGCCGTGGGCTGCGGGTGGCGGATTTGCTCGACCTGAAGCTGCTCAAGACCCATATCGAGAACGCCTGCCACGAAAAAAACACCATCGCGCACGCGCTGTTTAATTGCGAACCGCTCGATCCGGACAAGATGTATGAGGAGTATTCTGCCGCCTCGGCGGAAATTGCCCCGTTCGTCTGCGATACAGCGGCTTTGCTGAATCAGGCGCTGATCGAGGGTGAGTCGATTATGTTCGAAGGCGCACAGGGCACCATGCTCGACATTGATCACGGCACCTACCCGTTTGTGACGTCTTCCAGCGCGACTTCCGGAGGCGCCGTCATTGGAACCGGCGTGGCGCCGACAGCGATTGACACGGTGATCGGCGTGACCAAGGCCTATTGCACCCGTGTGGGCGGCGGACCGTTCCCAACCGAGTCGCTGGACCGGTTTGGCGAAATGCTGCGCTCCCGCGGCAACGAATATGGCGCGGTGACCGGCCGGCCGCGGCGATGTGGCTGGATTGATTTGCCTCTGCTGCGCTATTCGGGCATGATTAATGGCACGTCGTGGCTGGTGGTCACAAAACTGGACGTGCTGGATGAGTTGGAGGAAATCCCGGTTTGCGTTGGTTATAAAATCGATGATAAGAAGACAAGCGAGGTCCCCGCGCAGGACAGCGGGTTCAAGAAGATTGAATGTGTGTATCGCACGCTGAAAGGCTGGCGGACTTCCACCCGGGGAACCACTAAATTGAGTAAACTGCCGAAAGCGGCACAGGCGTATCTGACTTTTGTGGAGAAGGAAAGCAATGCAAAGATCGGAATGGTCTCCACCGGCCCCGACCGCGAGGAGACCATTTTGAGCGATGGGTTTGCATCGAAGCTGGGCGAATTGACCGGATCCAGAACCAGGGCGCGATCGAAAAAATAGTGAACGGAGTCGCAAGATGGTCGTTCTGGCAGTAACGTGGATGGCGAGGGCGGGACGCGAGGCAGAAGTGGAAGCGGTGTTTACCAAGTTATCAGAGGAGTCCCGCAAGGAGCCCGGTTGCCTGATGTACCAGGTGCACCGGCATAAAACCGAGCCGCGCCGCTTCTTTGTCTATGAGCAGTACAAGGACGACGCCGCGTTGGAAGCTCACCGCGTCGCACCGCACTTCTTGCAATATGCCAAGAAGGAATTGCCCAAGCTGGGCGAGCGGATCGAAGGGCATTTGTTCACGCCGATAGGGTGATGGTTGGGGCGGGCATGACGCCCGCAATGTGGGCGAGCGAACAAACAGCGCAAAGTTGTGCAAACGCCTGTTAGCGGAAGTTAGCGAGCCGCCAGCTTCCGTTTGAGCAAGAGAAAAGCCGCCCAAACATCGGGCAGCCTCTATTCTTTGATTCCGAACCATCGTGACTACGGTGCCAGCTTCCACACCGTTCCGCAGCCCTCGACCCCGCATCCGCTGCCACCATACGTGCCGGTGCCGTAGAGATTACCCGTCGCGTCCCGTATCACGCCTCCCTGGGGAGTCTCCCCGTCCGAAAAAGCGAAACTGTGCAGCAGGGTTAGTGTGCCTTTCCCATTTAGTTCATACACCGTTCCGTCACCCGAAGCGCCGCCCTCATTGGTGTCGCCGTAGAAGTTGCCCTTCGCGTCCAGAACCACACCTGCCCAGGGATATGCCCCGTCGGACGACCCGCCAGCGAAGTTGTGCAGCACGGTCTCGGTACCCTTCTTGCCCAACTTCCACACGATTCCCTCGCCGGAGGGACCGCACTCCCGGGTGACACCATAGAGATTGCCCTTGTTGTCCGTAGCCAGATTTCCGTTGGGAAAGCATCCGTCCGAAGTTTCTCCGGCGAAGCTGTACAACAGCGTCAATGTCCCGGTCTTACTCAGCTTGTACACCACTCCGTTGTCGGAAGCGCCGCCCTCATAGGTAACGCCATAGAGGTTGCCCTTCGTGTCCATGAGCAAACTTGTGAAGAAGGGGACACTCCCATCCGACGGCGCCCCAGCGAAGCTGTGCAGCACCGTCTCGTTGCCGCTCTTACTCACCCTAAACACCGTTCCTACGCCGGAAGCGCCGCATTGGAATGTGGCGCCGTAAAGATTGCCCGCTTTGTCACGGAGCAAACCTCCGGCGGGAGTGCATCCGTCCGCCGAGCCGCCAGCGAAGCTGTGCAGCACGGTCTCCTTGCCGATCTTACTCACCTTGAACACCGTTCCAAGGTTGGAAGAGCCGCAGGTCTGGGTGGTGCCGTAGAGATTATCCGCTGTGTCCCGGATCAATTCTGCGGAGGGGTTACACCCGTCCCCAGATCCCCCAGCGAAGTTGTACAGCACGGTCTCCTTGCCGGTCTTACTCACCTTGAACACCGTTCCACAGCCGTCAAAGCAATTGCCGGAACCGCCTACATAGGTGGTTCCGTAGAGAGTGCCTGCCTGGTCCTGAACCAAACCTGCGTAGGGTGCATACCCGTCCGGCGTTCCAGTGAAGTTGTAAAGCACAGTGAAAGTCTGTGCCTGCGAGTGAGTTGTAACTACCCCTAACCCAAGCATGACCACAAACGCCAGCGCAGCGATGTGCCTCCGTCTTGCGAATTTCATCGTCTTCTCCTTTTGGCTTGCCTCCAGCGGGCCGTTTCAGCAACTGGCCTCCACAGCCGACGGAGCGGTCGCAGTCTTACCAGAAGACTCACGAGTGCCGTGGCTGGCAACAGGGAGCTGCCGAAGCGGAACGGTGCGCCTGATGGCGCACGTTTCTGCCGAACTTGTGCGTGCAAGAACCCCAGGGACAGTTGTACCGGGCCGAAATAGCTTTCAGAAGCCAGATCCAGGAATGTCAAAAGAGATTGGCTAGGAAAAGGCTTCACCACATCTAGCGGCAACAGTACGCCCCAATAAAGCTAGTGTCAAGGCGTAAAATCTGTCATGCATCTGTTATCTCCTTCATGAGCGTTTTGCGAGTGCAAGTCAATGACGGGCGTGGAGTTGCCGGTATCTCAACAGGATTGTTGGCGAAACATCCCGATTACACTCAAAATCCCCCAAATCGGGTGCGGGATCGCTGCCCAATATGTGGAACCTGCCAGCCCTATCCGCAAGGTCGGTTCAAACTAATACAGCTCAGTGTTTCCACCCATCATACGGACGCAAGAACGGTCCTGGCTTGAAGTTGAAGTACTCAGGACCGACATAGACCTTCTTGCCGTTATCCAATAACACGTTGTAGTGCGCTCCCAAATCCTTCGCAGACTTATTCAACACCGCAGAGCGGAGTTCCGGCCAACTTCCATTGTCCAAGCGGTAGGTGAGAGCTGCAAATGCCGCGATCGTTTCCGCCGGGGTGAACTCGCAGTGCCCCGCACGATGCACAAAGAGTTCGCGCAGCAGATCGCCATTGCCGGCGTGGTGCACCACGTTGTCGTAAGCGGTCTCGTTTTCCACTACCGCCAAACCATCGCCTTGGGTGTGCAAGGTCAGGACCGGGATCGTGATCTCGCCGTCGTAGATGATGTTTTCTTTCAAGTAATCAAGAGATTCCTGCTTGGCCTCGATGCGCTTCGCGCTTTCCAGAGTGTCCAGATCGGTTTCGAGGTCCAACCCCGCCTTCTTATAGAGCGCTTTGACTTCGGCGAGATCGGCTGAAGCTTCCAATTCTTTTCCGTAGTGAACTCCATCGTTCCACGATGGATTGCCTCCGGCCCGCTTCTCGACCTCGGCGCGAAGATAAAAGGCAAAGGGAAAATCGTCCTGCAAAAGCCACTGGTATTGGTTCTTTTCCCAAGCCGTGTAGTTCTTGGGGGCAGGTTCTTTCGAAAACGGATCGAACCATCCCGGCACATCGGCCAGCGCAGCGGCCAAAGCGATGCGGGCGCGGCCTTGAGGCGTTTTTTGGGCCTTGGAAAGAAGCTTCTCCGCCTTGGTAATGTTGCCAAGGGCGTTTTTAATGTTGACCAACTGCAGTCCCGATCCCTGTCCCAGCAGTTCGTAGAAGGCAAAAGCCGAGTCCAAAGCCTGATTCCAGACGCCTACGCTGCCCGCTACTACGCCGCACATTGGCAGCGCCGCATCGAAACGGCTCGGGTATCGCTGCACCAAGCCAGCCGTGATCATGCCGCCCAGCGAATGTCCCCAGGCAATGGTGTGTTTGGGTGTCCCGACCAGAGATTGAACTTTGTCCAGCACCTTGATCTGATCTGGCAAGGCTTGCTGAACCGCCCAGCCTGTACTCGCGTAGGATGACCCTCCGAGCGCATAACCATTCGACAGCAAGTAAGCGCCGGTAATCGGGTCTCCGACGTCCTCTGGTGGATTGCTTGCACCCGGTATGACGTATCCATGGCTGTAGAGCACGAGACTGCCGTTCCAGTTTGACGGCACCTGGATCAGATACTTCGCGCCATCCGGGAATTTGCCTTTGTAGGTGGTGACGCTTGCCGACTCGGCCGCAAATAGCGAGGCCGCTGCCGACATCACGAAAAGAAGTGCAGCCGTCTTGAAGGTGCTCCACATGGCTTCCCCCTTTGCCCGTGAGTCTGGGAGTGTGTCGAGCTAGGAGCCAAAGGGCGGTTCCTCGAAGAGCGCGGGAAGGTTCACTTCCCTTTGTCCGCCATCAGGACCCCGCCCGAGGCGTAGCTCTCCTTCGACACTTCCACGAATGTTACCACGATGGCCTCGCGGCGGGCGCCAGCTTCTTCCACGATGACGTCGGTGAGACGCTGCGCCAGCTTGCGTTTCTGATCGGCCGTGCGGCCGCTCAACATGGTGATCTGAAGCAAAGGCATATTTTTCTCCTTATGAAAAATTATGACAACCGCTTCTGCATCAGCAATTCTGAATAGCCGTCGGCAATGAAATCTGGCAGATCGCCAACCTTCACATAACCATGCCGCTCATAGAACTGCCTTGCCCTTGAGTTGAAGTAAGAGACGCAGAGATACACATGGCGGCTATTGGAACACTGCCGTTCGGCAAATTCCAGAAGTTCCGCCCCAATTCCCCGGCTGCGCAATTCACCCCGAACTGCGATTACGGCAATGTACGGACATCCCAGAAGCCCCCTGGGGTGAAGCAGCACAAATCCAACGGGACCTTTGATCTTGCCGACGAATAAAGTGCTTCCCGGCCAGTCCAATATCCGCGCACAGGTATCCGATGAGAATCGGTAAGTGCGCCAAGGGTCGTTGTCCGCCATGGTCTGAGCGCACCACCGCCGCTCAGACTCATCGGCGATATCGATCTGAATCGCTTCCGGCACCGCATTTCCTGTTGAGCGAACGGAACCTTAAAGCTCGTAGCCGGCGAAAAAGAAACTCAGTTCGAAGCGGGCCGTGTCGTCGGCATCCGAGCCGTGGATTGCGTTACGTTCGATGTTGGTCGCCCACTTCTTGCGGATCGTGCCTTCTTCCGCGTTGGCTGGATTGGTCGGGCCCATGAGCTTACGCAGATCGGCGATGGCGTTTTCTTTTTCCAGGGCCAGCACCACGATCGGGCCGCTGGACATGAAGTCGGTCAGCGAATTGAAGAATGGCTTTCCGGCGTGGACTGCGTAAAAGTGCTCGGCCTGGCGCTTGGAGATTTCGAGCATCTTCATTGCCAGAATGCGGAAGTTGCACTTCTCAAATTGCTCGATGATGTCGCCGATGCCGTTCTTCTGTACGGCATCCGGTTTGATGATGGTCAACGTGCGTTGCAGAGTTTTCATGGATCAGTCGTTTGTCCTTGGTCGTTCGTCGTCCGTCCCTTCGCCATTCGGCTCAGGGCAGGCTGTCGGCGTCTAGACGTGCCTTCTCGGTGCTGGGTACTCGGTGCTGGGTACTAGACCTTCACTCCCATTGCCGCCACCACGGTTTCCCCGATGTCGGCAGGCGACTTAGCTACGCGGATACCGGCAGCTTCCATCGCGCTGATCTTCTCCTTGGCCGTTCCTTTGCCGCCGGAGATAATCGCACCGGCATGGCCCATGCGGCGTCCCGGAGGCGCAGTCTGTCCGGCAATAAATCCCACCACCGGTTTCTTCATGCGCGCCTTCACAAACTCGGCTGCGGTTTCTTCGGCGTTGCCGCCGATTTCTCCGATCATTACTACCGCCTCAGTTTGCGGGTCCTTGTTGAATAGCTCAAGCGCATCGATGAAATTGGTGCCGATGATCGGGTCGCCGCCGATGCCGATTGCCGTGGACTGGCCAATGCCACGCGTAGTGAGCTGATACACCGCCTCGTAGGTGAGCGTGCCCGAGCGCGAAACAATGCCGACCGCGCCTTCGCGATGAATGTGGCCGGGCATAATGCCGATCTTGCACTTGCCCGGTGAAATAATGCCAGGACAATTCGGGCCGATCAGCCGCGAGCGGCGGGTCTGCAGAAACTCCCAGGCCCGCACCATGTCGAGCGTCGGAATGCCCTCCGTGATGCAGACGATCAGTTCGATTTCGGCGTCGGCCGCCTCCATGATGGCGTCTGCTGCAAACGGCGGCGGCACGAAAATCACCGATGCGTCAGCGCCGGTCTTGTCCACGGCTTCCTGCACGCTGTTGAAGATGGGCCAGCCTTCGTGTGTGGTTCCGCCTTTGCCCGGCGTGACTCCGCCCACAATCTTGGTGCCATATTCCGCACAGGTCTTGGCGTGGAATGTTCCTTCTTTGCCAGTCAGTCCCTGCACCACCACTCGCGTTGATTTGTCGATAAGAATGCTCATAATCTTCCTTTGTAGCGCGGGGGGGGTCGCCCGTTGTCTACCCCGCCGCCGCAACCACTTTTTCGGCAGCGTCTTTCATGGTTTCCGCCACAGTGAAATTCAATCCCGATTGCTTCAGAATCTCGCGCCCAGCTTCCACGTTCGTCCCCTCCAGCCGCAGAACAATCGGCAATTGGATATTGGTCTTCCTGGCCGCTTCTACCACTCCGGTGGCCAAGGTGTCCACGCGCAAAATTCCGCCAAAAATGTTGATCAGCACAGCCTTTACGTTCTTGTCGCTCAGCAGGATCTCGAACGCGTGGGTCACCTGCTCAGCGTTAGCTCCACCACCGACGTCGAGAAAATTGGCGGGCATGCCGCCGGCGTACTTGATGATGTCCATGGTGGACATGGCCAGCCCCGCGCCATTCACCATGCAACCCACATTGCCGTCGAGCTTGATGTAGTTCAAATTGTACTTCGAAGCTTCGACTTCGAGCGGATCTTCTTCCGTCAGATCGCGCAGTTCGACAATATCGCGGTGCCGATACAGCGCGTTGTCGTCGAAGTTGATCTTGGCGTCGAGGGCAAACAGGCGGCCGTCGGTGCAACTGATGAACGGATTGATCTCCACCAGCGAAGCGTCCGAGTCCAGAAACGCCCGGTACAACGCAGTCATGAACTTCACAGCTTCGTTCAGTTGCTGGGGCTTGAGGCCAAGTTTGAACGCCAACTTGCGCGCCTGAAATCCTTCCAGGCCCATGCCCGGTGCGACGTGCTCTTTCAGGATCGCATCCGGATTCTCGGCTGCCACCTGCTCAATTTCCATCCCACCCGCGGCCGACGCCATAAACACCGGGCACGCCTCGACCCGGTCGATCACAATGCCGAGATAAAGTTCTTTCTCGATGGGCAGCGTTTCTTCAATCAGCAGTCGCCGAACGATGCGGCCTTCCGGGCCGGTCTGGTGCGTCACCAGCGTCATGCCCAGAATCTTGCCCGCCCAGTCGGCCGCTTCTGCCACCGATTTCGCGAGCTTCACGCCTCCGCCTTTGCCGCGGCCTCCGGCGTGAATCTGGGCCTTCACCACGACTCCGCTGGCGCCGGCGTCAAACAGTTTCTTGGCGATAGCTTCTGCCTGCTCGCGCGTTTCCGCCATTTCTCCGCGCGGCACGGCAACGCTATACTTCCTCAGGATTCCCTTGGCTTGATACTCATGAATTTTCATAAATGATTCCTAAACCACCGTCCGGAAGGACTCGCTTGCGGCTTCAACCTGCGGGCAGCAAACTCTAAATTCTATAGAACCGGGTGAGATGAGGCAAACGGCAGGCGTCACGTGAGCGCGTGATTTTCGCCCAGCGCTGGCATTTCGGACTGGCCTGACAATGTTAACCTTAGTTTTTGGGCCGCAGTCGGGTGGGTCTCGGTTAGCATCAGGCCAATTCTGGTCGCATTTTTGCAGCACTGTCACCCTGACCGGCCCTTAGGCCGGGAAGGATCTATGGATTTGGTCGGCAACGCATAGATCCTCCGTAGGAACCTTCGCTTCGCGAAGGTTCCACGTCCTCAGCATGACAGCAGCGAACGACCAAGGACGAACGACCGTTTTCTATGATCCTCGACGCGCTCCATCGCCTCGCCAATCACCGCCAGTCGCTCACGCGCGAAGAAGCGCGGGAAGTGATGACGGAAGTCTTCACCGGGCAATGCAGCGATGCGCAGATCGCCGCCCTGTTGGTCGCGCTGCACATGAAGGGCGAGACGGTCGACGAGATCGTCGGCTTTGCCGAGGCTATTCGCGCCGCTGCCTTGCCGCTCAATCTCCACCACAAGTCCATGGTCGACGTCAGCGGCACTGAACGCGATGCGCTGGTGGATACCTGCGGTACCGGCGGCGACGCCAGTGGCACTTTCAATATTTCTACCGCGACTGCGCTTGTCGCTGCGGGCGCAGGCGTTCGCGTGGCAAAACACGGCAACCGCAGTGTCACCTCGAACTGCGGCTCGGCGGATGTGATGGAAGCACTGGGCGTCAAAATCGATTTGCCTCCCGCACGGCTGGCGGAATGCCTCGACAAAATCGGTATCGCCTTTCTCTACGCCCCGGCCATGCATTCCGCCATGCACTACGTTCAACCGGCCCGCCGTGAACTCCGCCTGCGCACGGTCTTCAATTTGCTCGGGCCGCTGACCAATCCGGCGCACGCCTCGGCGCAGGTGGTCGGAGTCTATTCCGCGTCGCTTGTCGAAAAACTCGCCGAAGCGCTCAGTTGCCTGGGATTGCGCCGCGCCTTGGTGGTGCACGGTATGGATGGCCTCGACGAGATTACCATCACCGGCCCAACGCGCATCGCCGAGGTCCGGCAGGGTGCCGTTCATACCTATGAAGTCACGCCGCAGGAATTCCTCATGGAGTGTGCCTCGCTCGCAGACCTTTCCGGCGGAGACGCGGCCGCAAATGCTGCCATCATCCGCGAAGTTCTCGCGGGCAACAGATCGCCCCGGCGTGACATCGTACTTCTGAACACAGCGGCGGCTCTAGTCGCGGCAGGCAAGGCAGATCATCTGAAGGATGCATTGCCGCTGGCGGTGAAATCAATCGACTCCGGCGTCGCCGCGCACAAGTTGGAAGCGTTGGTGAGGTTCACGAACGCCGTGGTCTAGTCTGTCCCATAGCAACCCCGCCTGACCTGTCATCCTGAGGGCGGAGGTCACTCCGGTGTAGAGTGTCTTGGAACGATTGGTCATGATGTAAACGAAATACAGCTTTCCGGGGCGGTGGTGCATAGGTCCTTCGTCGGGAATCCTCGCTCCGCGAGGATTCCACTTCCTCAGGACGACAGCGGGGAAAAAGTGTGTATGTGAGGGATGAACAAATCTACAAGAATCTTGCTGCCTCTTTCTTCAACCGCTCAATCTGCGCCAGGTGGTTCTTCCCATGCACCGACATTTTCTCCACCATGTCGGCGACAGTGACATCCGCCTTCAGCTCCGGATGATAGGCCGACTTCTTCAGGTCAGCCGCCTTCAGCCGGCGCAACAACTGCAGGTTGGCATGCCGATTCAGCCCGAACAGAGCGACCAGTTCGGCGGGAGAAGATTCGAGGTACCCGAGATTGCGCGCCCACGCGTCCTGATCATACGGCGCAATCACCGGCTTGGCGTCAGCCAGCATCTGCCGTATCCGATGAGCGTATATGACCTCCACATCCGCCAAGTGTCCCAGAATTTCCAGAATGCACCACTTTTCTGGCGAAGGCTTGTAACGCAGCGTCTTGTCGGACAAAGCGGAAACCGCTGCCGCGATTTCCTTGGGACTCTTCTCGGCAATGTCCAGATGCTTTTTCAGTTCTGCTTCAGTCATAGGACCCCTATTGAGCAATTGAGAAATTGAGTAATTGTGTAACTGGAATGAACTCGACCTCGGCCTTCAGTTGCCCAATTACTCAATTTCACAATTACTCAATCGCCCAAGCTTGTTCCGTCACCTCGCCATCTCTCCTCTAGCTCTCCAGGATCACCTGGGCAATGGCGTAGTGCTCGCTGTGGGTCAGTGACAACGCCGCATGCCTGGCTCCCAGCTTGGCCGCGAACTCTGCGGCCTTGCGGTGAAACTGGATGGTCGGACGCCCACCCGGCATCCGGCTAACCTCGACGTCGCGCCAGGCAACCCCATGGTTCCAGCCGGTGCCGATCGCCTTCATGGCTGCTTCTTTCGCGGCAAAGCGCGCAGCGTAGCGCTCAAAGCGGTTGGCCTTCGACTCGCAGTAGCGGATTTCTCCCTCGGTAAATACGCGCTGCAGGAAGCGCTCGCCAAATCGCTCGATGGATGCAGCGATGCGCGGCACTTCGGCAATGTCGATACCTGTTCCGACGATCATGGCTTAAGGCCTGCGCTGACGCGCTTCACACCCGCCAGTAGTCCGGCCTCCAGTTGTGAATTGCTTTCTTGATGTCGGCTGGCTCCATGTTCTCTGTCCATGCGCGCTTGGCCAGGGCCGGCAGTTCCTCATCGGGGGCAAAGCGCAGGGCCACCAGTTGCTTCTCGGAGAGCTTAGAAATCTGTGCGCACTCCGATTCCGGCAGCACCGCCATCAGCCGCAGCCGTTCTTCCAGGCGAATCACGCGGTCCTGCACTTTGAGCGAGTAGAGCCTGATCTTGAAGGCAGCGACTAGCACGGCCAGCGCGAAGACCACCAACCAAAGGTGACGCAAGTCCCGGTGGTCTGTCAGCATGGCCACGCTGGCAACAAACGAAATGACAAACACAGGCAAAACGAAAAAGTGGAACAGCGGATCGAAGCGGCTGTGATTGCCAAAATTCTGCGGAGTTGAAGACATGAAACCCTCCAGATGTTTTAACAGACACCTTCTCCGAGGAAAGTCTAAACCAGAAACTCAATTCTCCGCCGGCCTAATTGCTCGCGCTGCGTAACAGCGCTTGAACCACCTGCTCATCCTGTTCGGGGAAAACGGTGCGCAAATCCAGGAGCACGCGGCCATCCTCCACGCGGGCGATCACCGGCGGATTCGATGCTCGCAGCCGGGCTGCCAGTTCGTCAACGCTGATTTCCGGGCCGCTGACGGCAATCAGTTGTGTGGGCAGCGTGGCCGATGGCGCCGCGCCGCCGCCAATCACGGATTCGCCGTCGATGACCTCCGCCGTCAACTTGTGTGATCGAACCTGCGCCGCGACTTTTTCCGCCCTGCGGCCGATCTCTTCCTTGGAAACTCGCATCATGCGCAGCGCCGGAATTGCATCATGATCATGCTTCATGTATGCCAGCAGGGTCGCTTCCAGAGCAGCATACGTGAGTTTGTCCACCCGCAGGGCGCGAAACAGCGAATTAGAACGCATGCGCGCGATCAGGTCGGTGCGACCACTGAGCATGCCGGCCTGCGGGCCGCCGAGCAGCTTGTCGCCGCTATACGTGACCACATCCACGCCGGTTCGCAGACTGTCGAGCACGCTGGGTTCGCCGGCAATGCCAAGGGAGCGAAGGTCGATCAGAGCACCGCTGCCCAGGTCCTCCATGAGCGGCAGCTTGTGCTTGCGGGCGAGTTCGACGAGTTCGGCGAGTTCGGGTTGCTCGGTGAATCCGGTGATTTCGAAGTTGGAGCGGTGGACGCGGAGCAAACAGCGGGTCTTTTCGTTGATGGCTCGCTCGTAGTCCTGAATGCGGGTGCGATTGGTGGTGCCGACCTCCCGGAGCGTCGCCTGCGACTTTGCCATGACGTCGGGAATGCGAAACGAACCGCCGATTTCGACCAGTTCACCGCGCGAAACGATGACTTCCCCGCCTTCGGCCAGCGTGTTGAGGGCCAGCAGAACCGCAGCGGCGTTGTTGTTGACGACGATGGTGGAAACGCTTGGCGAGCTGCGCTCGCCCGGACAGCCGGGGGCGGCTGTCCCCGCGTATTCACCCAGCAGCTTTTGAAACAGCCGGTCCACATGCACATCGCGTTTGCCGCGCTCGCCGGCGGCCAGGTCGAACTCAAGATTGGAATATTCGCCCGCCGTTTCGCGGATATGGTCGAGAGCCGCCGCGGAAAGCGGGGCGCGGCCGAGGTTGGTGTGCAGAATCACCCCGGTGGCATTGATCACGGCTCGCAGGCTCATTCCCAGCGCCAGCCGGAGTTGACGTTCCACCGCTTCAGGCAAACCGGAAAAAGCAAGCTCAGTGCCTTCGGGATTAAGCGTTCCGGCGCTGATTTCCGCGCGCAGGCGCGTCAGAACCGTACGGGCTGCCTCCGTCACCGCGACATGGCCCTCAACGGCAATCATGGCCGCCAGTTGCGCGTTGCGGAGAAGCTCATCCACGGACGGCAGGCGGCGGAACAAATCGGTTTTGGATGCGGTTTTCACCGGGTCTGATTATCCCATGCCAGGAGACAAGCCGGCTCCGCGCTAACTCAGCAACGCATCGACAACGCCGTAGACCCCGTCCAGAGCGGCGTCCAGAGCAGCGGGATCCTTGCCGCCAGCTTCCGCAAGATCAGGACGGCCGCCGCCCTTGCCGCCGACCTTCTCTGCCACTTTGCCCACAACTTTGCCAGCCTGGATCTTGCCCGTGAGGTCTTTGGTGACGCCGACGATCAGCGAAACGTTGCCATTGCTGGCGGAGCCCAGCACGACCACACCCGAGCCGAGCTTGTCGCGAAGCTGATCAACCAGAGTGCGCATCTGCGGGCGTTCGAGATTGTCGACGCGATGGGCGAGAACTTTGACGCCGCGCACGTCCTTGATTTTCTCGCCAATGTTTGCCGTGCTCGACGAAGCCGACTTCATTCGGGCTTGGTCGAGCTCGCGGGTGAGGCGCTTGATCTCGGCGTCTTTCTTGTCGAGTTCAAGCTTCAGCGCTTCCGCAGGAGATAACCCCGGCTGGGTGCCCCACCCTTCCGCGTTCTTTGCGGAGGGTGGGGATTTTGACTCAACCTCACTTGTGGGTGCCCCATCCTTGCGCTCGCGTGCCCCATCCTTGCGCGCTTTTTGCGAAAGGGTGGGCGAAACGAAGCTGGCCACATAGCTTTCCAACTCGTGGTCTTTTCTGAAATGCAGCAGCGATCCTTCGCCCGTGATTGCTTCCACGCGCCGCACGCCCGATGACACGCTGCCTTCTTTCAGAATCTTGATCAGGCCGATCTCGCCGGTGGCCGCGGTATGCGTGCCACCGCAGAGTTCGGTAGAAAAGTCGCCGATCTTGCAAACCCGCACCGTGTCGCCATATTTTTCGCCGAACAGCGCCATGGCTTTGTACTCGTTGACGGCGACATCAATAGGCACGTTCTCGATGACTTCGACTTTCTGGTTGCGCAGGACTTCTCTGTTGATCAGGTCTTCGATGTCCTGCAGTTCTTCGTCTTCGACGGCGGTGAAATGCGAGAAGTCAAAGCGCAGATGGTTGGGCGCGACCAGCGATCCGGCCTGCTTCACATGCTTTCCCAGCACCTCACGCAGCCCGGCATGAAGCAGATGCGTGGCTGTGTGATTGCGCATAGTGGCCTGGCGAAGGTCGGTGTTGACCACGGCGTCGACCTTGTCGCCAACCTTGAGGGTGCCCCACCCTTCCGCGTTTTTTGCGGAGGGTGGGGATTTTGACGTCCCTAATAGTAATGACTTTACGATCACTTGGTGTGCTCTTACCCCCTGAATCGGGTAGTAGCAACCCTTCACTTCGGCGACGACGGTGTTGTGATCGTCGGAGTAGAGCCATCCGCGATCACCGACCTGCCCGCCCGATTCAGCATAGAACGGCGTGTGATCGAGGATGATCTCGCCTTCGTAGCCAGCTTCAAGTTGTTGCACACCGCGTCCATTGTGGATGATGGCCAGAACTTCGCAGTTCTCCGAGCGCGTCTGGTGATAACCTTCAAACTCTGATTTCGGAAGTTGCTGGTAAGCAGGATTCGCCGTCTGCTTGGCCGCGCCTTTCCAGGAGGCGCGAGCACGCTCGCGCTGCTCCTGAAGTGAGCGGCGGAAACCATAGCGATCAAGCAATACGCCGCGATCACGGCAGGCGTCCTCGACAAAATCTAGGGGCAGTCCAAACGTGTCAAAAAGCTTGAATGCATGATCCCCGCGATACCATGGCGTCGGAGCGATTGATAAAAGGGCGACGACGTCATCGTAGATGCTGTTTAGGTACTCCTCTTGTTCCCACAGACCCGAGCCTGAGACGACCTCTGCCCAGCGCTGGAAGACTGCATGTATTTCCCCTAGCTGGTTGTCCCTTTTGTGGTCTGGTCGGGCTGCCACGACACTTGTGCAGAGATCCATAGCCTGCTGCACAAGTGTCGTCCATTCCTGAATCAAGACTTCCGGTACCGGGCCGGGGTTCGAGACTAATGAACCGAATACCTCAGTCAAGTCATCATGAAGTCTATGCAGTGGCAAGGACAGATCGATCGGTTTGCCTGTTCGCCTGTCCGCAGCTTCTTCGATGCTCTTGGACAAATCTCCCTCTAGTTTTTCCTCTCCGACACCGAGGGTATGGGCAAAGCGTTTCTCCTCTGCGAGTATGGCCCTCGATATATTGTCGGCGCCTTCATCCAGTTCGGGATATGCGCTCCTCGTCGAATCACACACAGCGCCGACCATGCCATGTAGGAACGGCCTCGCTTGTCCGGCCAATCGTCCGTGCCTAATCGCTCGTCGAATGATCTTTCGCAACACATAGCCGCGGCCATCGTTCGACGGCAATACGCCGTCAGAAATCAGGAAAGTGGCTGCCCGCGCGTGGTCGGCGATGATCCGCATCGAGGCAGAGCTCGCCGATTTGACTCGGTCGGCGCGCCCGAGGGAGCCGACGGTGAGTTCTTCGGCTCTTCGGATCAGGGGCGTGAACAGGTCCGTGTCGTAGTTCGAAATCTTGCCCTGAAGCACAGCCGCCAAGCGCTCCAAGCCGGCTCCGGTATCAATCGACGGCTTGGGAAGAAGCTTTGTGACCCCAGGCTGGCGGTCATATTGCATGAACACGAGATTCCAAATCTCGACGTAGCGGCCGCAGTCGCAGCCGAACTTGCAATCCGTGTGTCCCAGATCGGACGCTGCCGGGCCCATGTCGTAGTGAATCTCGCTGCATGGGCCGCAGGGGCCGGTGTCGCCCATTTGCCAGAAGTTATCCTTCATGCCGAAGGCAAGAATTCGCTCTTTGGGCACGCCGACTTGTAGCCACAACCGCCCCGCTTCGTCGTCACGCGGAACATCGAAACCGGCCTCGAAGACACCCGCACCCTGAAAGACGGTTACGTACAGCTTGTCTTTCGCAATGCCAAACCAGTCGGGCGAAGTGATCAGCTCCCATGCGTAGGCGATGGCGTCTTTCTTGAAGTAATCGCCGAAAGAAAAATTGCCCAGCATCTCGAAAAACGTGTGATGGCGGTTGGTGAAGCCGACGTTTTCGAGATCGTTATGCTTGCCGCCGGCGCGGACGCATTTCTGCGAACTGGCGGCACGGTTGTAGTCGCGCTTTTCCAGGCCAAGAAAGACGTCCTTGAACTGGTTCATCCCCGCGTTGGTGAACAGCAGCGTGGGGTCGTTGGCCGGAACAAGCGACGAGGAATGCACCTCGCGGTGGCCTTTTTGGACGAAGAAGTCCAGGAACTTGCGGCGAATCTCGGAGCCAGTCAGCATGAAAGTTTAATTCTAAATGATTCCATTGGCGCATCGGCGCCTAGCCGGTTTGTAAATTACTCCAGCGGCCAAGTTGTCATGCTGAGCGACGCGAAGCATCCCTATGTCATCAACGACCCTCACAACCATAGGGATTCCTCGCCACGCTCGGAATGACAATCCATTCTTCCCTGCGGCTGAAGTCGCGCCCTGCTCGCTGTGCTAAACTAAGGTTTACATCATCAACAAGCGCATTCTTACCTGGACATGCTCCTGTCAAAAGAATATGTGGCTTATCTGGCCCGCCAAGTCACCAAGAAACTGATTGCGGGAAACTTTATCGAGACCAAAGCTGTCCCTGCGGTCACGGAAAGAGTTCACGCAGCCATGCTGGAAGAGCTTTCACTGGAAGACCGCATCAACGACGAAGTGCGGGTGATTCTGGAGGCCTACTCCGACGAAATGCAGCGGACTAACGCGAATTACCAGGAAATGTTCCGTAAGGTGAAGAACGAACTGGTGAAAAAGTACAAGGCGGTACTGTGAGAGTCAGCCGGGACAAGGCTAACAAAGTGGCGCACGTGGTGACGGATGCGCTGGCCGATATGGATGAATTGGAATTCCTCGAGGACCGCAATACCATCCGGCTGGAAGTGCGGCGGCTCATGGAAGAGTTGCTGAACCAGGAGGCCAAGATCGACCAGGCCGCGCGCACCAAGATCGAGAACCAGAAACGCACCATCCTGGAAGGCAGCCAGGAGTGGGACATCCTGTACCGCAAGTATTACAACGAAGAAGTGAAAAAGCTGGGCATGTAGAAGCCGGGCTTCCCTCCATAAAGCAACTTTTCCCGCTGTACGGCTTTTCTATGCTACCCTGCACCTGGAAGCACCGGAGCCGACATGGAATCACAGCAGATTCGGGTTGGCACCGCTGGCTGGTCCTACAAGGATTGGGAGGGGATTTTCTATCCCTCCGGCATGCAGCGCCGCAAGCGGCATCCGCTCGACTATGTGGCGCAGTGCTTCGACGCCGTGGAGATCAACAGTTCCTTCTACGGCCACATCAAGCCTGAGCTGGCCAAGCTGTGGGCCAAACGCGCCGCCGCGGTGAATCCCGATTTCCGTTTCACCGCCAAGCTGCACCGCTCGTTCACTCACTCGCCATTGGCCGTCATGGAGCCTACGTCGGCGGCCAGCATTCGTCCCAACGACGAAGACGAGAAGCTGGCGCGAGAGGGACTTGACGCGCTGGCCGCGACCGGAAAGTTTGGCGCCTTGCTCATACAGTTTCCGTTTTCCTTCAAGAACACTTCGTTGAACCGCGAGTATCTGGACACGCTGCTGCGTCAGTTCATCGAGTATCCGCGGGTGGTGGAAGTGCGCCATTCCAGTTGGGACAGTCCGGAAACGCTGGCGCAGTTCCAGCAGAAAAATGTTTCCTTCTGCAACATCGACCAGCCGCTCATCGGACGCTCGCTCGAAGCCACTGAGCACGTGACCGCGCCGGTGGCTTACGTGCGGTTGCATGGGCGGAATTACGACCAGTGGTTCGAGGCCGACAATCGCAACGACCGTTACAACTACCTGTATTCCGCGCAGGAACTGGCGGGATGGAAGGACAAAATCGAACGCATTGCCGGCCACGCCGAGGTGACTTACGTAGTCGCGAACAATCACTTCGAAGCCAAAGCTGGAGTCAACGGCCTGCAACTCAAGCACATGCTGAGCGGCCAGCGGGTGCGGGCACCGGAGCCGTTGCTGCGGCATTATCCTGAGCTGAAGCAGATCGCCGACGCCATTCCAGAAGAGGATGACAGTTTACCGTTGTTGAGGGGTGATTCGCCGTAGGGGAATTCGCTGGAGAGCAAATGAGAAAACTGATTGTCTCGAACCTGATGTCGCTCGATGGTTTTTTCGAAGGGCCCGACCATGAACTGGACTGGTTCGCCCCGGATGAGGAGTTCTTCGCCTACGCCAGGGAGATGTTGCGTGCCGTGGACACAATTATTTTCGGTCGAGTCACGTATCAGCACATGGCCGCGTACTGGCCGTCGGCGCCGAAAGAGGAAATCGCCGACGCGATGAATCATCTGCCGAAGATCGTCTTCTCCCGAACTCTCGATAAGACGGAATGGAACAACTGCCGGCTGGTTAAAGGCGATGCGGTTGAGGAAATTGCAGAGCTCAAACATCAGCCCGGCAAAGACATGGTGATCCTTGGCAGCGCCATGCTGGCTTCTACTCTTTTGCAACAGGGCCTGATCGACGAGTATCGCGTAATCGTCAGTCCGATTCTGATCGGCAGTGGCTATCCGCTGTTCAAAGGAATAACGAACAAAATTCGATTGAAGCTCGAAAAAAACAAGCTGCTGAGTTCGGGAGTCGCCGTGCTTTACTATCAGAAAGCCTAGGCCAAATGAAGATAGGGAACGCCAAGAACTGCGCGTGAGGGAAGGCTGCATTCGGCGGCAGGGTTCACATTTCAACCCATCGCTCTGCTTCTTCCATCGAGCCGAAGACGCGGATGTTCTCGTCCTCACCTCGCAACAATGCATGCAGTCGGACAACGTTCAAGTGGCCTGACTTTTGTGTAACGAATGCGCGTTTGGAAGCAAGCGAAAAGGGGTCGATTTCATCGGCCAGACTTAATGCTTGTTTTGCGTCCAACTCAATGTCATCAACCTCGCGCATATCCACGATTTCAGCGAACTGCGGATCGAATGCCGGATCGCGGCGCAGGGCTGCAGCGTAGCCGGCGATGTCATGCGTGGTGAGTTGGTTGGCGAACCGGACTGAGACGATGCGCTTGTCGCAATCGATGGCGTAGACAGCAGGCCTCGGTTCCGGCGTGGCCGAACTGCGTGTCAGGTGACCCCAGACTCCGATGGTCAGGGCGTTCATTTTGGCCAATCCCGCGCCAATCGCGCCAGCGAGTCCGCCGGAGAGTTCTCCACCGGGTTGATTGTTGTCGCTCATACACACATCGACTGAAGCGTTACTCTGTTTTATCGGCTGGAGACAAGCAAAACTTTAGTCTGCAAGTCGAGTCCCTTTAATATTCTCGCAGTACATCCCGTGTTATAGCTTTGGGGCGATTAATAGGCGGGTAGTACACTAGCTTAGGGCTGTCAGCGAGGATGGAGAGTTAGTAGGGTGGGTGTCGATCGGGCCTTTGCCCGGCTACTGTCGAGCTTACTCTCACGAGTCCTCCAGCGTCCGCAACCCAGGACTTGAGGGCGTCATGACTGTCAAAGCTGGCTATTCCACGCCGATATTGCACGTGGCCGAGATTGAGAAATCGATCGGCTTTTACGAACTCCTGGGATTTACCACCGTGGATACGGACCGCTGCAAGCCCCTCGGTTGGGCACGCATGCACTGTGAGGGCGGCGCGCTCATGTTCTTGCGAGCGGAGGGGCCGCTGGCCGCCTCAGCACATCCGGTGATGCTATACATGTACACGCCTGACCTGCCCGCTCTGCGCGAGCAACTGCTGGCGGCCGGTGTCGGCGTGCCGCCGATTCGCTACCCGGAACATATGCCCAGCGGCGAAATCAATCTTATTGATCCTGATGGCAACCTGATTCCGATCGCGCATTGGGGAAAAGCGCAGCACGAAGCCTGGGAGAAACGAATTGGAGCCAAGACATAGCAGCGCGTCACTGTGCAATCGTTGTGGAATCCTGCTGCATGAGGTCCGAGTCAATGTGTAGAAATATCAAGATTCTCTTCAACTTCGATTTGCCCGTTACTGACGAAGAAATCCGGGCTGCTTCGCTGCAGTTCGTGAGAAAGATCAGCGGCTTCAACAAGCCGTCGAAGGCCAACGAAGCCGCGTTTCTGGCGGCTATCGATGAAGTCGCCGGCGTCTCGAAACGGCTGCTGCGCTCGTTGGAAACCAGCGCCCCGCCGCGGAACCGGGAAGAAGAGGCCGCCAAAGCGAAGGCTCGCGCTGCGGCGAGATTCGGGGCGTGAGCTTGTGGAAGAGCGGGCCCGAAAAACAAAGCGTAGGGCAACCAGCTAAAGGCTAAGAGCCAAAGGCCAAGAGCTAACGGCTAGCCTCACCCTTCCCACACAAAGGCGTCGAACACGCGATTGATATCGAAGCCCATGCGGCGGTAGAGAGCTACGGCACGCTGATTGGCTTCGGTGACAGTCAAAGTAAGCAGGGAAAATTTTCGCCGCCGCAGCTCGGCCGCAGTTATGGCCACCAAGGACTCCCCGAGGCGGTACCTGCGAAATTCCGGTGACACGCACACCTGGGTGACATGGCCCACGTCCTGCCGCACGCGGGAACAGAGGATCAATCCGACCAAAGTGCGTGAAGGCTTGTGCACGGCGGCGAAGGAAGACTCCGGATCAAACGTGCCGCAGCCGGGGAAGCGCACAATGTTATTGAGAAAGCGCAGCGACCCGCTCAGCGAACGGTACTGATCGTTGATTTGCGAATCCACGTGTCCGCGATAGGAAGTGGTGATGAGCGCGGCGGCATGCTGGTAATCCTGCTCGGACCACCGGCGGAGTTCGATTTCGGGGTGCGGAGGCGGCGGCGCGGGGGCAGGGTCAGGGGTGAGCGGCAGAACCATAAACAGGCGGGCGTGCCGCTGAAATCCCTGACTCACGAAAGGCTGTGAGACTGAGCCAGCATCATGAGCTAGTAGTTGCGCCTCCACGCGGTGGATTCCTGGCGACTGCTGCAGAGTTTCAATGACGTGGGTGAGCAGGCTTGTCTCGACGGCGCGGTAATCGGGCAGACGGCCTTCGTTGGCAACGAACAAATCTCCGATGACACCTTTGCCGCTTTCGTACACGAAGAAGCTGTAGCCAAACACGCGGCCGCGGTCGACGGCAGCGTATCCGGGAAGAATCTTGGCGTCGACGTAGCGCAGCACCATCTCGGCGGAGCCGGCGTAGTCCCAGGACAAAAGCCGCGCCCAGAGAGCAATCTCGTCCTCCAGCAAGGGACGAAGGTCGGCCGAAGAGAAATGCCTGAGGTCGAGAATCTCCAACCAGGGCTCCTCGAAAAGGCGGCGCAGTTTTCTCCGCCCGAGAACTGGAGTGTATAGCTCGGGACGGACGGAAGCAAACGGTCCGCATCTGAATAGAAAACAGTTGGAGGTGAGCAGTGGTCAGTTGCCAGTGGTCAGGGCTCAATTCCTGGCACGTAGAAATACTCCAGCTTCTGCGGCGCGAATTCCCCTAGGTAGCTGACATGGCGTCCGCGAACCTGCTGCGAGACCTCCGGTTGCGATCCGGCGGGAGCCACGACGATATGTTCCCGAACGGGGATCTGTCCGAATTCGTAACGGCTGACCTTCTGATCGCGATAGAAAGCCAGACCGTATTCGACCTCGCGGGAAACGCGAAATACGGCAATGGGCAGATGTTTGCTGTCTACGTCGGCGATCACGTTCGCCAGCGGACGGGCAGACAGCCTGTTGTCAAGGGCTGGCGCGCCCAGGCGCAGCACAATCGCCAAGGCCAGTACGACTGGAACCATGGTCACGAATCGCAACGCGCTGTAACCGGCGCGGCTGAGCAGACTCAGGGTAATCGCTAAGGCGAGAACCAGCGCAATCCCTACAGAAACCCAAGTGGCCTGGCTCCAGGGCAGGCGCTGTTGCAACAGCAGGTACTGGATCAGCAGCGCGGGAACGATCAGCCCCGCTGCAACCAGTGCATGGAACAGGATCAAAGCGGGTTGCGGCAGCCCCCTTGCGGCTCGTTGGCGCCGTATGTGATCGGCCAGCAGCAGAGTTCCGGCAGGAATTACCGGAACAATATATCCCGGAAGCTTGGATTGGGAAATGGAAAAGAAAACCAGCGGCACGATCATCCAGATGATCAAAAACGTTGGGAAGGCGTCCTCAGACCTCAAGGACCGTCGCTGTCGACACCAGACGTCCGCGGCCTTGGCCAGCGCCGCGAGCGCAAACACGCTCCACGGAGCCAAAGCGATCAGCATGACGGGCGCGTAGTACCAGAAGGGCTCCTTATGGTGATACAAATTGGTGCCAAAGCGCGCCAGATTGTGTTGCAGGATGAACTCGCGGAAGAATTGCGCATTCCTGAGCTGAACGGCAGCATACCAGGGCAGCGCCAGCGCCGTGAAAAGCAGTATCCCAGGAACCCAAAGGGTACGGAGAATCAGGCGCTTATCTCCCTTAGCAAAAGCAAACGCGACTATGATCAGTGCCGCCAGCACGGGCGCGACTGGCCCCTTGGCAAGCGTAGCCAGCGCGATGAACGTGTAGAACGCCGCCAGGAAGCCTTTATTTCCGCTTTCCTGCCAGGCGTACCATGCCAGCAGGCTAATGGCGAAGGTCGCGGCCAGAGGCATATCCATGGAAGCCGCACGAGCGAATCCGATGACTCCCGCCGCGGAAGCGGTCATCAACCCGCCATCCAGTTCCGCACCTCTCCGAAATCGCCGCAGAAAAAGGTAAATCGCCAAAGCCATGCACGCGGCATCGACGGCCGAAGGCAGGCGCGCGGCCCAGTCGCTCACACCGAAGATTCCGTAGGCCACCATGGCTTGCCAGTAATAGAGAACCGGCTTTTCCAGCCATGGTGTCCCTCCGAGCGTAGGAGTGACCCAGTCGTGGCGCGCCAGCATCTCGCGGGCTACCTGCGCGTAACGCGGCTCATCGGCGCCAATCAATCCGAAGTGGGCCAAGCCAAAAAAGAAAAGGAAGCCGCAGACGCAGGCCAGCAGCAGGCCGTCCATGCGGAAACTGGCGCGCGTAGTCAAGCGTGCAGTCCCGTCCGCCCACCTGCAAGCGGCGATGATGCGCGGCGGTGAATGGTCATCTTCATTCCTGCCGCCGCGGACGCACCAGAGCATAGAAGCTGACCAGCACCCACGCGCTTTCCAGCACAATGAATCCGATCTGAATGGGATGAAACGCAATATAGGCGAGAATCGCCGAGCCGACGGCGTTCAGCCAGTTGTACCCCGCGGTCCGCGAATCCATCCAGCGCATCTGGTGCCCCACATAAGCCACCAGAATCATCAGCGCGCCCGCAAACGAGGCGAGCTGTCGCAGCAGAGAAATGTCCATATGCTGCTATTGTACGGAGAGACCGGCCAGAATTTGCCGGATAACCTGGGACACCGCAGTTGCCAGGGGTCCGTCCACAGAAAAGCCGCTGGCACACTCATGGCCCCCGCCACCGAACTGTTCAGCGATGGCGGCTACGTTGAGCTGCCCTTTGCTGCGCAAGCTGACCCGGAAACGGCGGTCCGGCATCTCGTGGAAAAACACGGCCACCTCGACGTCCCCGATGGAAAGCGCGTAGTTCACCAGGCCTTCACAGTCCTCTTCCCGCGCACCCACGCGCTCCATCTGTTCCTGCGTCACCCAGATCCAGGCCAGATCACCCTGGCGATGCAGATTCGACAGCGCCGCCCCCAGCAATCTCATCTTGGCGGTGGAGTGAGCGAAGTAGATGCTGCGCGCGCAACGTACCGGGTCGGCGCCGGCCTGAACCAGTTCCCGGGCCAATGCGAAGGTGTGCTCGTCGGTACCCGCGAACATGAAAGAGCCAGTGTCAGCGATAAGTGCGGTATACACGCAGGTGGCGATTTCCGGGGTGATCGGCACGCCCGCTCGCTGTCCCAGGCGGTAAACCATTTCCGCAGTGGCCACTGCTTTCGGGTCAATCCAGTTCACGTCTGCGAACGGCCGCCCGCTGGAATGATGGTCGATGCTGATGAGAAACTTGCCCTGCAATCCTTCCAGGCAAGTGCGCTGGATGTCGTCGCACTCCAGCAGGATCGCAGCATCGTAGCTGCCATTGATCCGATCGGCATGCACGACCGCGTCCGCGAAAGGCAAACGCTGGTAAATGCGCGGCACACCATGGGAGAGAACCACCTCCGCCTGCTTGCCCATGCCGCGCAAGATCTGACAACAGGCCAGCACCGAACCTACCGCGTCGCCATCGGGGCGCGCGTGCGAGGTCAGCAGAAACCGCTCGCGCGCCTGGATCTGCCGCAACACCTCTTCCAGCGCGTGCTGCTCAGCTGCCGTGTTCACCGCCGCCTTTTCCTCGCCCGCCCCAATAGCTCATCGACTCTTGCGACATAGGTCTGCGAACGGTCCAGTTGAAAATACAATTCCGGTGCCCGGTGCAGATGCAAACGTTCTGCCAGTTCATGACGAATGAAGCCGGCAGCTGCCGTCAGGCCTTGCATGGTTTGCTCGGAGTCCCCTTCGTCACCTTCCACCACCACCAGCACGCGGGCGGACCGCGAATCCGGGCTGATCCCGACTTCGCTCACATTCACCAGGCCGATCCGGGGATCGGCCAACTCGCCTTCTACCAGGGTCTCAATTTCCTCGCGCAACGCTTCCGCCAAACGCTCACGATGGTACTTCTGTCCCCGTTTCTCCATGGTGAAAACCTCATGTGAAACGAATGAGAATACCAGAAATTGAGACGGTGTGGGGCTTGCCGGATCACCCCGCGGTGCAAAACTCGGTTACGAACGTAAGTGACTCTGGTTCCGAGACTTGGAAGAGCAGAATGCCGGCCTTCGCTACCTTGTGTTCCCAGCTGCAATGGCTTGCAACTGTTCCGACGTCAATCCGTACAGCGGCGGGACGGTCACGCCCAGCAGCCCGAGATATGCGTAAAGTTCGCCGCGGTGATGAATTTCATGTTCCACCATGGATCGCAGCAGCTTCCAAGTGGTCATGGGTGTGCCTTCGGCCGAGGCGCATTTTTTTTCAGATCGTCGTCGCTTAGCTGAGAAAAGATCTTCATGGATTCGGAGTGCATGCGCTCCATGAAGCGGACGACGTCATCATAACCATCGGCCAGATCGCGCCCGCAGCCAGAGTAGCGATTTCGTCCGCCCGCGACCGATTCGGCGAAAACATAACGCTCTGTCGCCGCGATGTGCCGCGTCAGGTCGCCGGGCGTGAATTTGCCTTCCGCGCAGCGCCATTCCAGTTTGTCGGGTGGGATGCACGCCACCAGGCGCATAGTGCGTGAGCGAACTTTCTCGAAGTAGTCGAGGAACGGAGCAATGGTAATGATTTCCATGTCGCAGCTATATCACGGATGAGGTAATCCTAGCCAAAGATGCTGCGACTTTTCCTGCAAAGGTCAGATGCGGAGTTTCGGTCCGCCGGACGGGTGAGGACGCCCGCCCTACGCGTCACCCTCACAGAAATTCCACGAAGGAGTCCGTGATTTCTGCGCCGCCGTTGTTGGCAACGCGCGTCGCCCGGCGTTCAACGTTTTTCATCAGGCCGTCAAGATAATCCCGCGAATCGGAGACGCTGACCACACCGATCGTGGCGCGGTTCCACAAGCCGCTGGCGTCGAGTTCAGCTACCGCGACGTTGAAGTGGGCACGCAGTTGGTCTTTCAGGCTGCGCACCACCTGGCGCTTGTCCTTCAGCGAGCGCGCCGCTTCGATGTTGAGTTCGAGGGTGAGAAAAGCGATCATGCGTGGCCAGTGATGAGTGGACAGCGGCCAGAAACACCGACTGATGACTAACTACTGACCACTGGAAACTGCTTCTACGCCATCACTTCCGCGGCGATTTTCTCAGTCACGAAGGCTTCGATCACGTCGCCCACTTTGATATCCCCGTAATTGGCGATGGAGATGCCGCACTCCATGCCGTGGCGCACCTCGCTGGCGTCGTCTTTAAAGCGGCGCAGCGAGGCGATTTTGCCTTTGAAGACCACCACGTTGTCGCGCAGCAGGCGAACTTCGGAATCGCGCTTGAGGAACCCGTCGGCTACGCGGCAACCGGCCACGGTCCCAACCTTGGGGATGCGGAAGGTTTCGAGCACTTCGGCGCGGCCCTGATAAGTCTCCTTGATCGTCGGTTCGAGCAAGCCGGTCATGGCGCGTTTGATCTCGTCCTGCAGTTCGTAAATGATCGAGTGCAGGCGAATGTCCACTTTTTCCTGCTCCGCCAATTCCTGGGCTTTGCGCTCCGGCCGCACATTGAAGCCGATGATGATGGCGTTTGACGCCGAGGCCAGCAGTACGTCGCTTTCTGTGATCGCGCCGACGCCGGTGCGCAGCACCTTGAGCCGGACTTTGTCATTGGAGAGCTTGGCCAGCAGATCGCTCAGCACTTCCACCGATCCGCCCACGTCGCCCTTCAGAATGATGTTCAGTTCTTTCGTGCCGGCGGTCTTGATCTGCTCCGACAGGCCTTCCAGCGATACGCGCGAACTCTTGGCCAGAGCGGCTTCGCGAGCCTTCTGCTCGCGGTATTCTGAGATTCCCCGGGCTTTGTCGCGGTCGGCAACTACCACGAACTGATCGCCTGCCTGCGGCAAGCCTTCCAGACCGAGGATTTCGACCGGCGTAGACGGCGGCGCTTCCTCCAACTGGTAGCCGCGATCATCGAACATGGCACGCACTTTTCCGAACACGTTCCCGACTACGAAATTCTCGCCGTTATGCAACGTGCCATTCTGCACCAGCAGAGTAGCCACTGGACCACGCCCGCGGTCGAGTTTGGCTTCCAGCACCACGCCGGCCGCTGGACGTTCCGGTGTGGACTTCAATTCCTGCAGATCAGCCACCAGGCAAATCATCTCCAGCAGCAGGTTCAGGTTCGTCTTCTTCTTGGCGGAAACATCGACAAACACGGTCTTTCCGCCCCAGTCTTCCGGCATGAGCCCGCGATCGGCGAGCTGTTTTTTCACCCGGTCGGGCAGCGCATCCGGCTTATCGATTTTGTTGACCGCCACAATGATGGGAACCTCTGCGGCATGCGCGTGGTCAATCGCTTCCAGCGTCTGCGGCATCACGCCGTCATCAGCCGCAACCACCAGCACGACAATGTCCGTGGCCTTGGCTCCGCGCGAACGCATGCGGGTGAAGGCTTCGTGACCGGGAGTATCGAGAAAGACGATTTGCCGCCCATAAGCGGGCGAACTTGGATCCCCGATGGTTACCTTATACGCGCCAATGTGCTGGGTGATGCCGCCGGCTTCGCCTCCGGCGACGTCCGTGGAGCGGATGGAATCCAGCAAAGTGGTCTTACCATGATCCACGTGGCCCATAATTGTGACCACGGGCGGACGAGTCACAAGTTCGACAGCCGCTTCTTCTCCCGCCGCAGCGTCGCTGACTTCTTTCGCTGCCTGCTCTTCGAAAGTGATCACGTTGGTGTCAGCGCCGAAGAAGCGCGCCATCTCACTGGCCAGTTCGGCATCGAGCGTCTGATTGATGGTAGCCAACACGCCACGCCCCAGCAGGCGGGCAATCAGGTCTTTGGCGCGAATACCAAGCTTTTCGGCCAAATCTTTTACGCTAATACCCTCCGTGATGGTGATGCTGCGCGTGATGGGCAAAGGCTCATTGGAAGCCACCAAGCGCGGGGGCGGAACAAAGCCCTTCATCGGGCCTTCTTTTACCCCGCGAGGAATGTAACGCTGCCCGGGCCTTCGGGCTGGCGCTCCGGGCCGGCTACCTGGACGCGCTACCCCCGGTGCCGCGCCTGGCCCAACACCAATCGGACGAGTGCCAGTCGGCGATTGGCGCGTGGGATGCATGGGTCGCCGCTCACCCGGGCGCAAAGGACGTGACCCAGGGGCTGCCGGGCGCGGGCGCTGAAAAATCGGTTGTCCGGGCACCGGCCTGCCCGGCACGGCACGTCCCTGCGCCGCAGCATCGCCGGCAGCAGCTGGGCTCGGGACAGGAGCTTTATACACCGGACGCGGCCCAGTGTGCGGAACAATCATGCGCGGACCCACCGGCCGCGGACGCTGCGGAATTGCTGGAGCTACAGTCGGTGTCATCGGGGCCATCGGTGCTGTCGGTGCCTGCGCTGCGGGCGCGGCTGGTGCAGCTTGGGTTACAACCGGCACCGGCGCCGGCACCGGTGTTGGCGGCGGAGTCACTGGCGCTGCTGGAATCGGCGGTGCCGCAACTGGTGGAGGCGGAGCCGGCACGGTGAACGTCGGCCGAACCGGAATTGTCGGTACTACAAGCCGGGGCGGTGTGGGAGGTACCACAGGTGCTGGTTCCGGAACATGCACCGCAGGCCGAGGTGGCACGGGAGGCGCTACCGGAGGCGCCGCTGCAGGCTTGGCCTCAACTGGATGGGGCGGCTGCACTACGGGCCGTACCGGAGGCGCAACTGGCGGGGCCGCGTGCTGTTTGCGGATGGCATTCAGAACATCGCCCGGCTTCGAGATATGAGAAAGGTCGATCTTGGTCTTGATGACGTCTTCAGTCTCAGGACGGCTTGTTCTGGCGTGCTTGGCCGGGGCATGCGTTGGCCCACCGGGGCGGAAATGAGCCCTGACCTTATCCGCCTCGTGGTCCTCCAGCGAACTGGAATGTGTCTTCTTCTCGGTGATCCCCAATTCCGGAAGTATGTCGGTGATCGCCTTGCTCTTGACTTCCAGCTCTCTCGCCAGATCGTTGATTCGAACCTTACCCATCCGCCCTCGTTTTCTCCGGATTAGTCTGCTAGACCCTCATATCACCCTCACCAGACAACTCGTCATCAATCGTTCAAGCCTTCGATTCTGAATCCGCCGCGGGCTGAGTTTCTGCTGCCGTTTCCTCCACAGCTCCAGTCTCACCGGCTGGTGCTACCAACGCCGTCTCGTGCGCTTCCTGTCCTTCGGGCGCAGCTTCCATCGGTGGCGCACATACAGCTTCGCCTGCCACTTCCTTGGGAGCAGCTTCTGGCGCCGCTTCGGCGCCCTCAGGCGCAGACTCGGCCGCCGCAGCCGCCGCCTCCAGATTCGCAAAGTAATCGCTGACTGCGATACTGATTTTTTCCACCGTCTTGGGGCCGATGCCCTCAATAGCCTCCAGTTGCTCCGGAGTCATATCGGCCAGCGCCTCCACTGTGGTCACGCCCGCGGCCGCCAGCTTTTCCGTCAACCCCTCACCCAATCCCGGTACGTCGGCCAGCGGAGTCGCAGTTGTGACCAGCCGCGACATTTCCTGCTCCACTTCCTGCCGCTTCTCTTCTTCACTCTTGATGTCGATCTTCCAGCCCAGCAACTTGGCCGCCAGACGAACGTTCTGTCCCTTTTTGCCAATGGCCAGAGAAAGCTGGCTGTCATCCACCACCACTTCCAGTTGTCTCTCCCCGGGATCAACGATGGTGACGCGGCTCACCTTGGCCGGCTGCAAGGCCTTCTCGGCAAACCCGACCGGGTCTTCGTGATACTCGATGATGTCGATTTTCTCCCCACGCAGTTCGCGGATAATCGACTGCACCCGCATGCCTTTCATGCCGACGCAAGCGCCCACCGCGTCCACGTCCTTGTCTTTCGACATGACCGCGATCTTGGTGCGCTCACCGGCCTCACGGGCGATGGCCCGAACCACCACCGTGCCGTCATAAATTTCCGGAACTTCGGTTTGGAACAGGTGCTGCACCAGTTCCGGCGCCGACCGCGATACCACCAGTGCCGGCCCTTTGGAGGCTTTTTCCACCCGCGCAATCACTACCCGGATGCGCTCGCCGACGGCGAAAGATTCCAGACGCGACTGCTCCTTGCGCGGCATCCGCGCTTCCGCTTTGCCGATGTCAAAGATCACATCCGGTCCATCGATCCGCTTGACTGCGGCATTCACCACCTCGCCCAGGCGTCCGATGTAGTCGTTGTAAACGGTATCGCGTTCGGCTTCGCGCACCTTCTGGAAGATCACCTGCTTGGCTAGTTGCGCCGCGATGCGTCCCAGGATTCCTTCCGTGGCCTTGGGAATCTGTAACTCGCCGCCGACCTCAACTTTTGGGTCTATCTTGCGAGCCTCGGCGAGCGTTACCTGCAGCATCGGATCTTCCACCTGCTCCGGCGATTCGACCACGGTCTTCACCGCAAACGCGCGAATCTTGCCGGTTTCGCGGTCGAGTTGCGCGCGCAGATTCTCCTGCGACTTGTAGTACTTGCGGGTGGCCGCCACAATGGCGTCTTCCACCGCAGTCACTACAATCTTCGGGTCGATCCCCTTCTCCCGGCTCAGGGCATCGATCGTGTTGTAAAGCTCACTCGCCATTGGTTCGTGAATTTCTAGTTTCCAGTTTCTGGTTTCCAGTTAACGCCCAATCCAAGCCGCAACCGGAAACCGGAAACTCGAAACTGGAAACTAAATTTCAGGCACCAGATTCGCCTTCTCTACGTTCGCCAGATCAATCTCCAGCGTCTGCACCGCGCTTTCGTCCGGCCCCGGCTTCTTGCTCACCGGCGTCACATCCAGCGTCAGACGGCCTTCACGAAAGCTCTCCAGCCGCCCTTGAAAATGCCGGCCTCCGTTCACCGGATTCCGAGTCGTCACTTTCACCCCACTTCCGGTAAAGCGCTCGAAGTCAGCCGGTCGCGACAGCTTGCGATCCAGCCCCGGCGACGAAACCTCCAGCACGTACGAGCCGCCTGGAATTGCGTCCTCGACATCAAGAATGATTCCCACCTCGCGGCTCAAGTTCGCGCAGTCCTCGTGCGTCACGCCGAGGGGCTTCGCGGTAGCGCCGTCGGCGGTCTTATCAATCGCGCCTGCGGCGGGTTTGTCAATAAAAATGCGGAGCATGCGGGCCTTCCCGGCCCCGCGCATCTCCACCTCTACCACCTCCAAGCCTAGGGAGGCGGCAACCCGCTCCGCAATTTCCTGTACTCGCGCGAGCTCAAATCCCATGAATCCAGTAACTTAAAGAACCATCCCGGCCAATTGAGAGGGGCGCAAACTAAAATGTGGGCTTTCGCCCACTGGTGTGCTTTGCCACAAGCCGGTTATCTACACAACAGTTCCAGATACAACTATACGCTGCCGGTAGGGAAAAGACAAACCCGGCTAGAGGACGTAAGTAACCGGCTTTTGGAGCACGTGACCCTGGGATACCTGGAGCCGTTGCCCCAACAAGAGCGATGTGAAAGCCACAGTGTCCCTACTGCACCATCCCGCGCAACACCGTTACGGAGGCGGTCGGCAAAGTGTACTCCACTCCCTTGCCGCCGGACTGGTTTGATCTCCCTGCCGGGCCATCGGGTTTTTTAAGGAAGGCGGCCACTAGAGCGGTCCTCGAATTACTGTAAGAATGAAGGTGCTCCAAAAATCAACCGATGCTAACCCGCCTTGGTTCTTCCATTCACGCACCCGCCTTGGCAAGGTTTGATTCTCTCCGTTGGTTTATAGTCGCTGCATGCGGGCCATTCTGGCGGGAGGCGGCACGGGCGGGCACGTAATTCCTGCCATTGCCATCGCGCAGCAACTGAAGAAAGACTTCGCAGCCGAGGTGGTGTTTGTCGGCACTCCGCGCGGCATCGAAAACCGCCTCGTGCCAGCGGCGGGTTTTGAGCTTCGGCTGGTGGAAGTTGGTGCGCTGAAGAATGTCAGCCTGGCGACGCGCTTCGAGACTCTCCTTGATTTGCCGCGCGCAGTGTGGCGTTCCCGGCAAATTCTTTCTGAGTTTCGTCCTGACGTTGTGATCGGAGTCGGCGGATACGCCTCCGGGCCTGTCATGCTCGCGGCAGTTTTGCGTGGGGTTCCAACCGTGGCCTTCGAGCCGAACTTCGTGCCCGGATTCGCGAACCGCATGATCGCGCCGTTTGTGAAAGCTGCCGCCGTACACTTCCCGGAAACCCGTAAGTACTTTCGCCATTCAGAAGTCACGGGCGTGCCGGTGCGCGCCGCATTCTTTGACTCATTTAAGCGCGGCGCAAATTTTCCGCCGGCATTACTGGCCTTCGGAGGAAGCCAGGGCGCACATGCTATCAATCAAGTTGTGATGGAATCAGCTAGCGAGATGCAGTCGCGTGTTCCCGGTTTGCTCATCATCCATCAGACCGGCGATCGTGACTATAATGACGCGCAGGCCGCATACGCGAAGTTGGGTGGCACAATCGAGGTGCACAAGTTTATTGACAACATGCCGGCCATGTTTGCGCGGGCCGGGTTACTGATCTGCCGCTCCGGAGCAAGCACAGTGGCAGAAGTGACCGCGGCGGGCAAGCCTGCGATTTTTGTGCCTCTTCCAACAGCCGCGGACGACCATCAGAAACGCAACGCTGAGGCTCTTGCTAAGGAGAGCGCAGCGGTGATGCTGGAGCAGTCTCAGTTGACGCGTCAGAATCTGGTCGAGACCGTAAGTGCGTTGTTGAGCGATGCTGGGCGGCTGGAGAAGATGAGCGCAGCGGCGCGGAGAATGTCGCATCCTGACGCTGCTGCGCGCATAGTAGCCATGGCAGCTCGAGTGGCAGGGATAACAACATAAGGCCTGTCATCCCTGAGCAAAGTGGCTGCTTCGCGAAGGGAAGCAGCCACGGAGTCGAAGGATCACGAGGATAGGCGTTCTGGCAATAGGTTTTTCGGGAAGATTCCCTTTAGCGGCGGTGCTCGGGCCGGCTGCACCGGGGTCCTTCGGCTTCGCAGACCAATTCGCAAAGCGAATTGCTCTGCTCCGCTCAGGATGACAGGATCAAAGATAGGCCGAGAATTAATCATGTTTGCCAAAATTCAACGCATTCATTTTGTCGGCATCGGCGGGATCGGCATGAGCGGCATCGCCGAGGTGGTGCTGAACCTGGGGTACAAGGTCTCCGGATCTGACCTCAAGAGTTCCGCCATTACCCAGCGGCTGGCGTCTCTGGGTGCGATTTGCTTTGAGGGCCACCGCGCGGAGAACGTCGCGGGAGCGGAAGTCGTTGTCACCAGCTCGGCCATCGCAGGGGAAAACCCCGAGGTGACCGAAGCCCACAAGCTTCATCTTCCTGTCATCCAGCGCGCAGAAATGCTCGCCGAGCTAATGCGGCTCAAGTACGGCATCGCCATTGCCGGCATGCACGGCAAGACGACCACCACCTCGATGGTGGCCGCAGTACTGGCTGGGGCAGGACTTGATCCCACGGTGGTGGTCGGCGGGCGCGTGGGCGCCATGGGATCCAACGCGCGCCTGGGGAAGTCCCAATACCTGGTGGCCGAAGCTGACGAGAGCGACCGCTCGTTTCTGAAGCTCTCACCAATCCTGTCGGTTGTAACCAACATTGATCGCGAGCACATGGATTGCTACCGCAACATGCGCGACGTGAAGCGCACGTTTGTCGAGTTCATGGACCGGGTGCCGTTCTACGGCATGGTGGTGGTCTGTAATGACGATGCCCTTTTGCGCCGCTTGCTTCCGCAGGTACGTCGCCGCACCGTCACCTATGGAACCCGCCGCGGCTCAGACTTCCACGTCCGCGCCGGTGAACCGATCCCAGCGACCGGGGCTGCCCAGCCGCTCAGCCGGTTTCAGGTCGTCTATCGAGGAGCCGACCTGGGTGAGTTTCGACTGCACGTTCCCGGCCTCCACAACATTCTGAATGCGGCCGCCGCGATCGCCGTTGGCGTTGGTCTGGATATCCAGCCCGACCAGATCCGCGCCGCGCTGGAAAGTTTTCGTGGTGTGGACCGCCGCTTTCAGCTACGCGGCAAAGCCGCCGGCGTCAGCGTGATTGATGATTACGGCCACCATCCCACTGAAATCCGCGCTACGCTGGCCGCCGCCCGCCAGTGCGGATTCAGCAAGGTCCACGTGGTTTTTCAGCCCCATCGTTACACCCGTACCCGCGATCTGAAAGATGAATTCGCGAAGGCCTTTCACGATGCCGACAGCGTGATCGTCCTCGACATATACGCCGCCAGCGAGGTGCCCATTGAAGGTGTCACTGGCGAGATGCTGGCCCAGGTTATCCGTGAGGCCGGCGGTAAGAATGTGCAGTACGCGGCTTCGTTTGACGAAGCTGCCAAAGCAGTTGCCGCCTGCGCTCAGGAGGGTGATATGATCCTTACCCTTGGGGCTGGCAGCGTCTCCCAACTCGGACCGATGATCCTGGAAAAGCTGCCCGCAAGCAGATAACCAATTGGGGCGTCCTCCGTCTAAGCCTTCGTAAGCAGGTGGGGAGCAGAAATATGGCAACTGAAAAAGGCTTGTATTGGCTGGTGCTGGGCGTTGTGGCTCTCATCTTCGTCAACGGCACGCAATTCGGACGTCAGTGCTTGCTGAGCAGGTTAGAAGACCGCTCAATTGAACTGGCACAGCGGCTCTCAGGACATACTGCGGCCGCTCTTAGCCTGACTGAAATGCGCCTCGCAGCTCAGCCTTACCGCTGCCCTCGGACTCAGGCAGCGACGGCCCGCATGCAAGCCCAGTTTGCCTGTGTGGAAGGCGCGCTGGCCCGCCAGCAGGCTGAATTTGCCCGGATTCAGGCGGAGAAGGCGAGGCTTGAAGCTCTGCAACAAGCGCGTTTCGGTGAGATGTCACGACACCGGGATTTTGTGATCGAGGTGCCCCCGCTCAAGCCGCTGCCTAACGACGGGACCATCTGAGACTTGCCACCGCCAAGGACACGAAGCGAGACTCAATTCAGAGATCGCGTCGCGGTCCTTGGCGTGGCTTGTAGTTGACTGGGTTCCCTCTACTTCGTTCCTCCCTTTGCGTAACAAGTGATCGCGTTGTACAGCAGTTGCTCGTCGTCTCCACCCACGTTCTCATACTCCGGCATATTGGAGATATAGACTCCGGCGGAGGTTTTCGTCGTGTGTACGGTGATCACGCCGACGAAGGTGTCCGAATCTGCTACCGCCTTGGCCTTGCCAAGATTGCCTTTCCACGTGTCGCTCGAGGGCACTTGGCTGTAATTGTAGCCATTCGACTGCCACGAACTTCCATGGATCTTCTTCAGCAGGCAGGAACACGTGACCTTGTCGAACTTATTCGAGATGCCAGTGGTGGTGTAGGTAAGAGTAGAGTCCAGTCCAAACAGCGGCGCCAGTCCGCGATTATCGTAACTGGAGTATTGGAAGGTCGCGTAGGTGGCAAGAATCGGATGCGACTGCTTGGCATATTTAGCGACTGCTGCCATTTCGGTGGAAGAGTATTGTTGATTGCCCCCTGCCGCATCGCTGATGATGACCACGTCAGCCTGGGAATTGACCAGATCCTGATAAGTGAAGTCGCTTTTGATCAGGGTTGTGTGATCAATCGAAACGGCGATTTTTCCATAGGTGGACCAATTTGTATTCAGGTCTGCCCAAACCGGGTTGTCTCCCCAGGATTTCACCACTATAGCGGTTACGGTTCTGACAGATGGCTCAGCTTTTTGCCCAACGGCCGGAGTTGCCGTTGGCCAAGTGGAAAACGGGGGAGAGGCGTCTTGGGCGTTCGCCGGAGCGGCCATCACCATCACGAGAGTCAGAAAAACTGTTAGTACCAGCTGCTTAGGCATGTCAAACTCCTTCTTGAGTTGAAACCTCGTTAGAGCCTGGGATTAGAAACACGAGGTCGCGCGCCAGGCTTTCCTTGGGAGCCGCGACCGATGAGCTAATACGTGGAATTACATCCCTTGCGGATCGTCCGTACCTGTGGTGCACGCCCACCGCCAGCGGGGCGGTAAGCCTGAAGATTCGCTCGCTGGCTGGTGGGCGTGGTTGTAGTTGACCGGGTTTCCTTTACTTCTTCACTTCTCTACTTCTTTACGTAACAAGTGATCGCGTTGTACAGCAGTTGCTCGTCGTCTCCGCCCACGGTGTTATATTCCGGCATGTTCGAAACATAGATGCCAGTATAAGTTTTTGCCGTGTACAAGCTTATCACGCCCACGTAACTGTCCGAATCCGCCACAGCTTTGGCCTTGTCGAGGTTACCTTTCCAGGACCCGCTTGATGGTACCTGACTCTCGTTGTAGCCGTTGGACGTCCAGGAGCTGGGGATTTTGTTCAGCAGACAAGCCTTCTTCACTCTGTCGAAGTCATTCGAGATCCCCGTGGTGGTGTAGGTGAGAGTGGAGTTCAGTCCAAAGACGGGTGCCAGTCCGCGATTATCGTACGAGCTGTATTGAAAGGTCGCGTAGGTGGCCAGGATCGGATGTCCCTTCTTAGCGTACTTGGCGATGGCCGCGAACTCGGCGCTGGAATACTGTTCCGTGCCTCCTGCCGCGTCGCTGATGATCACCACGTCAGCCTTGGAATTGACCAGATCCTGATAAGTGAAGTCGCTCTTGATCAGGGTTGTGTGATCAATCGAGACGGGGATTTTCCCATAGGTGGACCAGTTTGTATTCAGGTCCGCCCAAACCGGGTTGTCTCCCCAAGATTTCACGATTATAGCCGTCACGGTCGTGGCAGAAGGCTCAGCTTTTTGCTCAACGGCCGGAGTTGCCGTTGGCCATATGGGACGCAGCGGAGTGGTGTCCTGGGCATAAGCCAGAGCGCCAAACACGATCGTGAGAGCCAGAAGACTTGCTAGTTTCTTGGACATTTTCGACCTCCTTCAGAGATTTGAATTTTTCAAGTGCGGAGTCCAGCACGCGCAATCGATGGCACCGTTTACGACGCTCATTGGTTTGCCTAACGGCGAAATCCCCACTTGTGCCGACCCAAGGGTCGGCAGAAACCAATAGCTAGCCGGAAACAGCTTACTCACTATAAGACAATACCCCGAGCTGTCAATAGGGCCGAATTGCTCTAGCGGGCAGCGTGCTCAGTTCTTTGTTACAAGACGCACCAAAATTTCATCTATCTCCATTTGTGAAAAGCAGTTATAGTAGTGCTGCTCAGCGATTCACCGACGACAACTGACCTGGGTTGATGGCGCGAAAAAGCAGTTCCACCATCTCGCCGGATGAGTTGTATCCGCAGGCCGAGGACGCAGGACTCGGGGAGGCGGACGATCAGCGCCTGCTCGATCTGGATGCGGAACAGGAGTCGCCCTTCCTGCGCGCCCAAAAGCGTGTCTCGGTCCGGCGGGGCGCGCTACCGAAAAAAGCTGCCACCGGGCTCACCTGGCTGGTCATTGCGGTCGCTGCAATTTTTCTCGGCGGGATGGCGGTGGCCGCCGTTTACCACTATGGCGAGCACTCTTGGCGTTTCCGCGTAGACTCCAGCAACGACATCGAGATCGCCGGCCTGCACAACGTCACCCGGCAGCAGGTAATAGAAGTCATGGGCAGCGACATCGGCCGCAATATCTTCTTTATTCCGCTGGCGGAGCGCCAGAAGCAGCTTGAGCAGATTGCCTGGGTCGAGTCGGCCAGCGTCATGCGCTTTGTACCCAACCGGCTCCGCATTGAACTCCACGAGCGCACCCCTGTGGCATTCGCCCGGGTGGGATCAAAGATCTTCCTCATCGACGCCGGTGGCACGTTGATGGACCTGCCTGCGACAGGCAGAAAGAAATACTCGTTCCCCGTGATCCTGGGGATGAACTCGAGCGAACCCCATTCGTCGCGTGAGGCGCGGATGAAGGTTTACAACCAACTGGCAAAAGAGCTTGATTCCGGCGGCGCCCACTACACGCAGGATCTCAGCGAAGTGGACCTCTCCGATACCGACGACGTCAAGGTCATGGCCAACGACCCGAGCGGGCAGGTACTGGTGCACCTCGGCTCATCGGACTTTCTCGATCGCTACAAGATTTTCGTAAGCCATGTACGCGAATGGCGTCAGCAGTTCGCCAAACTCGACTCCGTCGATCTTCGCTATGAGAACCAGATCGTGGTGAATCCGGACTTGCGCGGGATGGCTTCGGCCGCTCCGGCTTCGCTCCCGGCCGAGAAACCGGCGGCGCTGATTGCGAAGGAAGGCGCAGCGAAAGCGCCGGCTAAGAACGGTGGGAAGGCGCACGCCGCAAAGCATCCGCGCAAAGCAGTCGTCGATCCTGCAAAAGCTAAGGCCAAACCCGCAGCGGCCGGAACCGTGCCAGTTGTGCCGGATCCCTCGTCTGCGCCGCCGAACAATAAGGCAAAACCGACAGCAGTACAGCCTCCGGTCCAAGGGAATACGGCCCCGCCAGAAGGCAGCAAACCAAGTCCGGTGATTCCCAAAGGACCGTAGTTAAAAGAATGGCAAACCAGCATCAGCACTTTTTGACGGCCATCGATGTAGGCAGCGCTAAGACCTGCGTGCTCGTGGCGGAGGTAACCTCCGGCGGCTTGCGCTACCGCGGACACGGCGTGGCGGAGTCGCGAGGCTCGCGTAAGGGAATCATTGTCGAACTCGATAAGGCAGTCGCCTCCATCCAGCAGGCGGTCGAACAGGCTGAGGATGCCTGTGGCTTCGCGATTGAACACGCCCTGCTGGGGGTTTCCGGCGCCCACGTTCGCGGAGTAAATTCCCAAGGCGGGTTGAGCTTTGGCACCCGTGCCCGTGAGATTGCCCGCGAAGAAATCCGCTCCGCAGTCGAAAAGGCGAAAGCCATTCCGTTGCCGGAGGACCGCGAGGTCTTGCACCTGCTGCCGCAGGAATTTATTCTCGATGACGATCGCGGTGTGCGCGACCCACTGGGCATGATGGCCCTGCGCCTGGAAGTGCGAGTCCACCTGGTGACGGCGGCATCGAGCGCGACGCAGAATGTCGTCACCGCCGTGAATCGGGCCGGGGTCCATGTCGATGACACGGTGTTTGAGCCGCTGGCCTGCGCCGATGCGGTGCTTCGCACCGATGAGCGCGAACTCGGGGTTTGCCTCGCCGACCTCGGCGCCGGATCGACCAGCGTCATCGTTTTTCAGGAGGGCGCAGTGCTGCACTCGGCGGTCATTCCGATTGGCGGCGATCATTTCACCAGTGATTTGTCGGTCGGCCTGTGCACACCGCTCAGCGAAGCAGAAAAGATCAAGAAACTGTATGGCAATGTCGCGGTGACGCTAATTCCGGAAGCCAATGAAGTCGAAGTTCCCTCGGTGGGCGACCGGGCGTCGCGGCTGGTCAAGCAGCGCGTGGTGGGAGACATCCTGGAGCCACGGGCCCGGGAGTTATTCGAGATGATGCGCGACAATCTGCGGCATAACGGCGTGCTCAACACCTGCGCCGGTGGCGTGGTTCTGAGCGGAGGAACCTCGCATACCGCCGGCATTCTGGACGTGGCGGAATCCGTGCTGCGGCGGCCGGTGAGGCTTTCCTGGCCTACGCCGCTGGCAAAAATGCCGTCCACGCTTGCCGAGCCGGAATATGCCACGGTGATCGGCATGGCATTTTACGGGCACCGCGCGCGTACCGCTCGCGGCGCGCAGGATACGCGATGGAGCGCGCGATTGAAAGGATTTTTCGTGAAGATGGGAGCATGAGAAAAGCAGCTTTTGGCTATTAGCTCTTGGCCGTTAGCCAATTCGCAGCGCCAATTGCCAAGAGCTAAAAACCAAGGGCTAAGAGCCAAAAGCCAGAACTGAGGTATTCGCTATGAAAAAAGAAGACGATATCCGCATCAGCTTCAAGGAAGAAACCGGGGACGCCCGCATTAAGGTCATTGGCGTGGGTGGAGGCGGAGGTAATGCCGTCAATCGCATGATCGATGCCGGCATGGAGGGCATCGAATTCATCGTCGCCAACACCGATCTGCAGGCCTTGCGCCTTTCAAACGCCGGCATGAAAGTTCAGTTGGGGGTGAAGCTCACCAATGGGCTTGGCGCCGGGGCCAATCCGGAGGTCGGGCGACAGGCTGCGCTGGAAGATTCCGACAAGCTCATCGAAGTCCTCGAAGGTGCGGACATGGTCTTCGTCACCGCTGGCCTGGGGGGTGGAACCGGCACCGGGGCCGCTCCCATCATTGCCACGCTGGCCAGTGAAATGGGCGCGCTCACAGTTGCGGTGGTGACCAAACCATTTGCTTTTGAAGGCAAGCGCCGCATGCAGCAGGCGGAAAAAGGTCTGGCTCAGCTCATCGACTCCGTCGACACGGTCATCACCATCCCCAACGAGAGATTGCTGGCCGTGGCTCAGGACGCGGGCTTTTTCGAGTCTTTCCGCGTGGCGGACGACATTCTGCGGCAGGGCGTGCAGGGCATTTCTGACATCATCACCATCCCCGGCATCATCAACCGCGACTTCGCCGACGTGAAAGCCATCATGGCCGGCATGGGCTACGCGGTGATGGGTACAGCCACGGCCAGCGGCACGCGCCGCACCACCGAGGCCGCGCAGAAGGCGATTGCTTCTCCGCTGCTTGAGGCAGGAGCCATTGACGGCGCTCGCGGGATCCTCATCAACATTACCGGTTCTTCCTCGCTGAAGCTGGCCGAGGTGCAGGAAGCCTGCACCATCATCCAGAGCGCGGCGCACGAAGATGCCAACATCATTTTTGGTGCGGTGCTCGACGAGAAGATGAAGGATACGGTCAAGATCACCGTGATTGCCACGGGTTTCCGCGACTCCGATGCAGCCCACCGCCCCAAAGCGCAGCCGTCATTCGTAGTCTCGCGGCACGATGACGACTTCCCGGCAACCGAGCCGGAGCCAGAATCCGATCCGTTGCCTCCGCCACCGCCCATGGTGATGGATCCGGCCGCCTCGGAGTTCGCAACCGAACTAACGCCGATGCCAAGCGGAATCGATGCTGTCCGCAGCGCCATGATGGCCAACTTCGAGCAGGCCGATCTGGATGTGCCGGCCTTCCTGCGCAAGCGCGGCGAAACTATGTAGGGAGAAGCCCCAGCAACGACTGCAGCCCGCTTCTCTTTGCGCTCTTTGCGAGAACTTCGCGCGCTTAGCGGTTAACCTATTCTTTTCGGCACTACGACAGCCTCTAACCGCAAAGCTTGCAAAGGAAAACGCAAAGAACGCAAGAAACTACACTTCCGTGAAAATGGCCTGGAAAGAAACAGGGGACGGGGGAGGACTCCCGTCCCCTTCAGCGGCGCCTCTTATGCTCTCTCCACCCTGGAGATGGACTCTTCAAGCGCCTCAATCGCTGCATCCGCCTCGTCCCTGGTCACCACCAGCGGCGGGCAGATGCGAACTGTGCTCGGCCCCGCGCCTAGGAAGAGAATCCCGCGCTCGAAGGCCAGTTGCACGATGCGGTCACGCTCGGCCGCACCGTGCTCTTTCGTCTTTTTGTCCTTGATAATCTCAACCCCGATCATTAACCCGCGCCCGCGAACATCGCCGACGATTTCATACTTCTTCGGCCAGTCCGCCATGCGCTTCAGCATGTGATTGCCGACTTCAGTCGCGTTGTCGAGCAACCTTTCACGCTCGATCACATCCAGCGTTGCCAGCGCAGCGGCGATGCTGACCGGATTGCCACCGAAGGTGGAAGCGTGCGAACCCGGCACCCAGTCCATGATTTCGGCCCTGCTCACGGTTACGCTCAACGGCATGCCGGAAGCAATGCCCTTGGCCATGCAGACGATGTCGGGCTGCACACCGGTGTGTTCGACTGCCCACCACTTGCCAGTGCGGCCCACGCCGCTCTGGATTTCGTCCACCACCAGCAGAATGCCGTGCCGGTCACAAATGCTGCGCAGCTCCTGCATGAAAGCCGAGGGCGGGATCACGTATCCCCCTTCGCCCTGGATCGGCTCAACAAAAATGGCCGCGACTTCTTCAGGAGCAAGCGTGGTTTTGAACAGCTTGTCCTCGATGAAGCGGGCGCAGCCCACAGCGAACGCCTCTGCGTTTTGCGCGCCGCCTTCGCATCCGCGATAAACATCCGGATAGCGAACATGAGTCACGCCCGGCACCAGTGGAGCAAAACGGCGCTTTTGCTGCGGTTTGGAAGCGGTGAGTGAAAGCGCGCCCATGGTACGGCCGTGAAACGCGCCGTAAAATGCGATCACATTTTGCCGCTTGGTGTGATAGCGGGCCAGCTTCAGTGCGCACTCAATCGATTCCGCACCCGAGTTGCCGTAATAGATTTTGTGCGGCCCGGGCATGGGAGCAATCTTCGAGATGCGCTCGGCCAGCGTCACCATGTTTTCGTAGTAGAAGTCGGTTCCGGACATATGGATCAGTTCCGCCGACTGCCTCTGAATAGCAGCCACTACGGCAGGATGGCAGTGGCCGGTCGAGGTCACCGCGATGCCTGCGGAGAAATCAAAAAACTCGTTGCCGTCAACATCGGTCACCACCACGCCGCGCCCCTGGCGGGCGACCAACGGGTAGGAGCGAGTATAGGACGGAGAAATATATTGCTTATCGCCTTCAAGAATGCGCTTGGCATTGGGCCCGGGCAGTGCCGTCTTGATGTGGGGCCCGATCATAGTAGTCATCGTCATGGGATCCTCCAAAATTCAGTTGTCAGTGAGTGGTCGGTTGCCAGTTTCTGATGATTCGGCGGCCAACGCGCCCGGTCAGGAACTGGCCTTGGTCTGGGAGGATCGGTAACTAGTCTGAACCGAAGAGGTTAGGACGCGAACGGGAAGGCAGCACGGCCCGGTAGCGGCGCGGGCATACCAGCATCTGGAGCCAGCACGCGGGCAGGTGCGAATTGGAACCTTGGAAACGCATCGGGACACATACCATTTGTAGTATATCCCTTTTGCGGGCGCGGCGTAACCCCCTTTTTGTCGTTGGTCGTTGGCCTTTGGGTACACGGCAGCCGGTCGCGAGGCAGTTCGTCTGACAAGCGATCTTTGAAAATCTGCCTTCGGTTTTCCCCCGCTTTGGGAAACGTGGTTGTGACACAGGCGTTCCAGCCCACCAAAAAACCCGCTTAAGCTTTGTCCAAGCCTAAGCGGATCATTTGGTCGACAGTCTGGCCTTCGTTATTTGAAGGTCACCGTGAAGCCCGACCAGGGGCCCTTGCTCTTGGCTTGGTACCCTCCTGTGATGGTGTTCTTATCATTGATCCCGCCACCGTAGGTCTGGATGGACTTAGGGTAGTTACCCTTGTAATACTTCCCCCCATGGAGCAGTGCGCCGTGGATCAGGCCATTGGAGTCAAGCCATCCATAAACGACGTCACCCTCGTTGTTGAGGTCGCTGGCTTCGGAACCTGCGGCGCCAGGAACGTCAATGGTTTTGTAGGTCTTTCCATTGTACAGAGACGAATGTACAACACCGCCCGAATCGTACCAATACAGGACGATGCTGCCCTTGTTGTTGATCCCGGTAGCCAGGGTATCAATGGCGCTCGGCGCGTCCAGAGCCGTATATGTTGTCCCTTGCAGCAGAAACCCATGATAAACGCCGCTTGAGTCTACGTAGTAACCGACGATCGCTCCCTCATCGTTTATCCCGATAGCCGACGAGGCAACGGCCCCCGTGGGACCAGGGATGTCCGTATACTCTCCGCCTTTGTACAGAAATCCCACTGGGGCGCCAGCAGAATTCGTGTAGCTGCCGACAACGCTGATTGCGCCGTTGTAATTGAGATTGCTAGCGCCGGTAGTTCCCGGCTCGCCGTTTGGGTCATCGAGCGTGGTCAGCTTCTTGCCGTTGAGAATGTAACCGTGAAAGACTTCGTTCTTATCTTCGTATTGCCCGACCATCACACCGGCGTTGTTGATCCCGCCGGGGTTGGTCTGTATCGCCCCGGGCACGTTCGCCTTAGCCCACTTGAAGGTTAGTTGCGGCCCATCGGCCGCAGTTGCCGCCGCGGCCGCGAACGCCATCACAAAACCCAATCCGCAGAGCACCGATTTGTATTTTTTCATTGGCTTTGCCCTCCTTACTTACCTGCCCGACTCGCAGGATAAGGAAATACCCGCTGTCACCATCTGTCAGTGACCAATCGCACTAAACGTTGTGACAAGGGCAAGCACGTGGAAATGGCGGCTCTGAACGCAGGCGTTTGTGGCCGCTCGCGCTGAAACCCCCGACCGCGGCTCGCGTCTGATACCTTTAAGTGTCACCTATGCCCACCCAGCCTGCAAGCCGCTTTTCGGTAATTTTCGCCTTCGGGCTCGTGTATTTCTTTTGGGGATCGACCTACTTAGCCATTGACATCGCGGTTGAGCGCATCCCTCCCGGTCTCATGTGCGGTACGCGATTCCTCGTAGCCGGAATTTTCATGCTGGCATTCTGCGCCGTACGCGGCCGGCGCGTGCTCTACAACTGGCAGCAGACGGGCCAAATGGCAATCGTGGGAGTGCTTCTTCTGATGGGTGGCAACCTGACGCTTTCTTATGCGGAAAAGCACATCGCCTCGGGACTGTCGGCGCTTATCGTTGCCACCACTCCGTTATGGTTTCTGGTGCTCGACACGCTGCTGCTGGGCGACCACCACGTTTCCTCGCGCGGCAAAGCCGGGCTCGCCTTGGGTCTTGCCGGTCTGGTCGTCCTCTTGTGGCCGCAATGGAGGGCCACGACTTTGCTGGGCCACGAGCAACTGTGGGCCTCGCTCAGCCTGCAGGGTGGCTCGTTTTGCTGGGCGCTGGGGTCGGTGCTGGCCAAGAAGTGGAAGTCGCCCGATGTGGACCCGTTTTCCGCCACTGCCTGGCAGATGATCATCGCAGGCGCGGCCAATCTGCTGTTCTCCGTTCTTCGCGAAGATTTGTCGCACGTGAATTGGACGCCACGCGGAGTCGGCGCGATTGCTTACCTGGTCGTCTGCGGATCATGGATCGGCTACACCGCCTACATCTGGCTGCTGGGACACGTTCCCACATCCAAAGTGTCCACTTATGCGTATGTGAATCCGGTTGTCGCCGTGTTCCTGGGCTGGCTGATTTTGCGGGAACCGGTCAACGTCTACATCGCCGGAGGAAGCGCGATTGTGATTGCGTCCGTCATTTTGGTCACCAGCGCCCAGGTCACCAAGAAGGCACCCGTGGAAATGCCTGCGGTGGAAACGACTGGGGATTAGATTATTTTCAGGATCACAGCATAATAGGCATTCATTGGCCAACTGCACAAACTGCGGACGAGAAGTACCATCTTTCACCTGGGGAACGCAGCGCGCCCTCTGCCCAGAGTGCGAGCGTGCCTCCGCCCAACTGGGCTTACCGGCAGCGCAGTCTTTGCCTGCCCCGGTTCCACTTCGACGAACCTTGCCGATCACCAAGGTGCTGATCGGCCTAAACGTCCTCGTGTTCATTGCCATGGTTGTGCGAGGCGTGTCGCCGCTCACGCCCACCACTGCTCAGTTGCTTCCCTGGGGAGCCAACTGGGGACCGCTTTCCTTGGCAAACCAGCCGTGGCGGATGCTGGCTTCCAATTACATTCACGTCGGCGTCCTGCATATTGCGCTGAACATGTGGTGCCTGTGGAACCTGGGCCTGTTAGCTGAGCGCGTGTTCGATGGCTGGGCCTACGTGTTGATTTACACGGCGTGCGGAATCGCCGGCAGTCTGGCAAGTTTGACCGTACATCCGCTCGTTCCAGTCGCAGGTGCTTCGGGCGCAATTTTCGGCTTGGCGGGAGCATTGATTGCGGCCCTCTATTTGGGGCACTTGGGCATACCCCGGCAGGCCCTCCGCGGAACCATCAAAAGCCTGGTGATGTTTGCCGTTTACAATCTGGCGTTCGGAGCAGCGATTCCGGGAATTGACAATTCCGCGCATATCGGCGGACTGATCGCCGGACTCGCGCTGGGTGCAATTCTGGCAAGACATCTGGCGCAGGCCGCGGCAGTCCGCGCTGCCTGGCAGCAAAAAGTGTTTGCTCTGGCGGCCATGACGCTGCTGGCCGGATTTCTTCTGGTTCAGCGCTCCAACGGTTATGTCGTGCCGCTGGACAAGGGAGTGCAAGCCTTCAAGGCTGGCAAACTTGATGAAGCTGCGCAATGGCTCGAGCAAGCTTCCGCGAAGAAGCCTGGCGACCGCCAAACCCTCTTTCTTCTAGCCAGCACCTATATGCGGAAACAGGAGTTTTCCAGAGCCATTCCGATTCTCGAACGCGAGGTTCAGCTTGATCCGACCAATCAAGATGTTCAGCTCGACCTCGGGGTTGCGCACTTCGAGCTTGGAGAATTCGATCGGGCGATTCCCTGTCTGCAAAAGGCCGTCGAGTTGAACCCCAAAGATGACGACGCCCAAAAAGCCCTTCGCGAAGCGCTGTTTCAGAAGAGGATGAAGGCGAACAGCGTAAAGTAGCGGCAGCGCGGGTGGTCCGTTTCCATGTTGCTCGTTGTCCAGCCGGAACCGCCAAAGGTGCTATGCCGGCGAGAATCGCTGCACCCTGGCTGCGCAAGAGGTCCCTTCTACGCGTAAGGACTCCTTCGGCAACGACCATGCTCTCGCCGCGCAATCGTGAACTGAAGGTCGAGCCTGGAGGCATCTTGCGGAAGTGGAGAGAGTATTATGCGGATAGCTAATTGAGCTAATGAAAACGGAGTGGAACAATGCCAGAGTCCATTGACTGGCCGCAGATGCATCCGCCGCGGCGTCGTCGCCGCTTGCTTCTCATTCTCGCCGTCCTTGCCGCCATCGTCTTCGGCGCTCGGACCGCGTTGTCTTATTACGTGGACGTGCTCTGGTTCGGGTCGCTTGGTTACGGGAGCGTGTTCTGGAAGACATTGAGCCTTCAGAGCGAAGTCTTCGCGGCTTTTGCAGCGGCCACCTTCCTCATTCTGTACGGATCGTTCCTGGTTCTGAAGCGGGCGCAGCTCCCCGATTTGCCGAGCGGTCACACGATCTTCATTGGCCAACAGCAGGTGAAGCTGCCGGTTGAGCCTGTTTTGCATGTCATCGCGCTCGTCGTTTCCATCGCCATTGCGGTTGCAACCGGCGTCGGCATGATGGAGGAGTGGCCGGCTCTCGCGCTCTTTTGGTATGCGCCCCGCACGACTGCTGGCGTTGTCGACCCGATTTTTGGCAAGCCGCTGAACTTCTTTTTGTTTGTCCTGCCGGCGTGGCAGCTCATCGTCGGCTGGCTGCTTACATTAGCCGTGATGACCTGTGTGCTCGCCGCATTCTTCATGTTAATCGGAGGTGGAACCCGTGGGTTCGGCGGACGGCGCAGCGGCAACGGCCCATCGCCTTGGCGCGGGCTCTCCATCACGTTTGCGTTCCTGTTGCTGGTCCTCGCGATGCGCGTGTATATCGCCCGGTTCGAGCGATTGTTCGATGATCACACGATCTTCGGGGGCGTAACCTACACTGACGCGCACGTCACACTTCCAGGAATGCTCGTCGTGTGCGCGGCGCTCGTTCTCGCCGCGGTGATCGCCGCCGGCAACGTCGTGCGAGCGCCCCGCGGGCGCTGGCTTGTCGCCGCCGTCCTTCCGGCGGCGGTCTGTTATGTCGTGCTTCAAGCGGTCGCCTGGTACGTCAGCAGCTTTATCGTCAAACCGAACGAACTGGTTCGCGAGAAGCCCTACATTGTCTACAACACGGACTTCACGCGGCAGGCCTATGGATTGAGCCGGGTCTCGCAGCGCGAGTTTCCCGCTGAGACCGCCGTCGAAGCGGCCGACCCGGCGAACAATCAGGCTACGCTGCAGAACATCCGGCTCTGGGACTGGCGCGCTCTCCAGGATACCTTGCGCCAGATTCAGGAAATCCGCACCTATTACGATTTCCCCGACATCGACATTGATCGCTATGAAATCGACGGCACGACTCGCGAGGTGATGCTGGCCGCGCGCGAGCTGAACGTCGACAAACTCCCGGAGAGCAGCCGCAACTGGATTAACGAGAAGCTGATCTACACCCACGGTTACGGCATCACGATGAACCCGGTCAATGGATTCACTCCGGAAGGGCTGCCCACGCTGATGCTGAGCAACATGCCGGTGCAGAGCACAGTGCGCGGCCTGACCGTGTCGCGGCCCGAGGTCTATTTCGGCGAGTTGACCAATACCGACGTCTATGTGAAGACACGGCAGAAGGAATTCAACTACCCGCAAGGCCAGACCAACAACCTGACGTCCTACGAAGGCAATGGAGGCATCGTCCTCGGCGGTTTCCTGCGCCGCATCATTATTGCGCTCGACCGCGGCGACTTGGCGAAGCTGCCGTTTAGCGATGATGTAAACAAGGATAGCCGGCTGCTGATGCGGCGTAATGTGCGCGATCGTTTGGCAGCGTTGGCGCCGTTCCTCACTTACGATCCGGATCCGTACATTGTGCTTGGCGACGATGGCCGGCTGTCGTGGATCATGGATGCGTTCACGGTCTCAGACACCTATCCCTACTCGACCCATTACCCGCTCGGCAACGACCTCATTAACTACATGCGCAACAGCGTTAAGGTAGTCATCGACGCCTACGACGGTACGACCACGTTCTACGTGTTTGATACCGAAGACCCGATCATCGCGGCCTACCGCCGCATCTTTCCGGATCTGTTCAAGGATGCGTCCATGATGCCGCCCGGACTGCGCAAGCACGTGCGCTATCCCGAGTTGTTGCTGAAACTGCAGGCCGAGGTGTACGGCCTGTACCACATGACGGATCCCGAAGCGTTCTACAACCGTGAAGATCTGTGGACGGTTGCCAGCGAAGTCGGCATGAGCGGCGGGGGTGAGCAAACTACACAGATGATGCAGCCGAATTTTGTGCTAATGAAACTGCCGGGCGAAGCGGGCGTGGAGTTCGTGGAGATTCTGCCATTTACACCGGCCAATCGGAATAATCTGATTGGCTGGATTGCCGGGCGCAGCGACGGCAGCCAATACGGCACGTCGGTGGTTTACAACTTTCCCAAAACCAGGCTGGTCGACGGGCCGCTGCAAATCGAAGCGCGAATCGACCAAAACGCGCAGCTTTCCGGACAACTGACGCTGTGGAATCAGCAAGGCTCGCACGTGCGGCGCGGGGCTTTGCTGGTGATTCCCTCCGGGCGCGCGTTGCTGTATGCGGAGCCGATTTACCTGCAGGCCGAGCGAAGCCCGATGCCGGAACTGCGTCTGGTCGTGCTCGCGCTGCAAGATAAACTCGCGTACGGACCAACCTTCGAGTCGGCCATGGCGGCCCTTTTTGGCGGAGCGGCGTCGTCCATGACCGTCACATCAACGAGTGCCCCAGCAACTACCGGCGAGGGGGAAGCGGCACAACGCACACCGGCATCCGCCGGGTCGCCACAGCCTGCAGCGGATCTCAACGCGCTCATCGCGGAAGCCGCCAAAGACCTTGCTGACTACCAGCGCCTGACGGCGGAAGGCAAACTCGGCGAGGCCGGACAGAAGCTGGAAGAGCTGAAGCGTACGCTCGACAAGCTGAACGCGCTTAAGAAATAATCTCGCTGCTGCGGACCAAGACATTCGGATTCGATCGCCCGCGAAAAACCGTACCGATTGCCAATATCTGCCACCTTCCCGGTTTGCTGGCCAACCCGGGCCCACCCCTTCTCGTGGCTCTATTCCGAATTTTCCTCCTCTTCTTCCTCTTTGGCGGATTCCACGGCGCGGCCGCGAATCGAATAAGTGAACTTGTCTCCGGCCTTGGGCTGAAAGCTCACGCGTGCTGGCTGGCGTTGCCACTCCGGCGCTGCGCACAGAGATTCGCTATCGTTGGACGCCTCGCCAATTTTTTTCTTCAGCACCGGCTTGCGCTTTCCCGCCTGCGCCACTACGGCTTCGAGTTTCTTGCCATCATCCGACACGCCGCAGTAGGCAACATAATCGCGATACCAACTGGCGGACGAGGTGTAAGGATCGAACTCCGGCAGGCTCATCTGGGTGACGTGGCCGCTCAGGCGGTCAACCATCAGCCATCCACCCGGCTGCCAGATCCAGCGTGGCGCGGCGGTCTCCTGGGGCAGCGCATCGTTGACTCGCAGTGTGCGCCGCACCGCGAACAACCGCTCCGTGATTTCGTGAGGCACGCCCACGGTGAATTCCTTCAGTTGGCCGTCTACATAGATCGGCCGAACTTTGGCATCGACGGTTTGGTCCTCCTTCGGCCCAGCCGCCCACCTGATGGTTGTCCACTTGCCAAAGGTAATGACGTGCGGTTTGGATGCAGCCAAAGCGAGGCTGGCGCCAAATGCGAAGGTCAAAAGAAAAAAGGTGCGCATGAGCCGACGTTATGGAAGATCGCCTCCTGCGGCAAGGTCAGCGCGCACACCCAGTAGAGTTGTTTCCCTAATTGGGAAAGACGCCTCGCCTGACCACGCTAAGGCCCAAAAACGTATCCTTCGCCCTGACCCTGACTGCACCCGTCGGGTGCTCCGGCTGCAAGAATTGAATCGAAACCCAGAGAGAAACCGAATAGTGCGCCTTTCTTGTGGTCTGGAGGGATCAACTTGGCATCAAAGCGTGATGTTGTCTTCCAGCCGCGCGCAGGCTTGTGGAAGACATACACTACACCTCCGCTGGCCTTTGGGCTTCCCACGACAATCACGTTCCCGCTCACACCGACGGAACAGCTAAAGCAATCAGTGTGCCGGTCCAGCGGATTGGTCAACTGCGCGGTCTCGGTCGCGTCAGTCCATCCTGTAGGCGGTTCAACGAAAACATACGCTGCACCGCTTCCGCTCGAACTCTTTCCCCCAACCACGATCGTCCCGCCGTTGGCCGCGACGGACTGGCCGAAGTTCTGGTTTGCGTCCCGATCCGAGGCGGTCAGTTCGGCATTAGGTTGCGACGTCGTCTTCCAGCCGCCCTTCGGCTCCAGAAAAACATACGCCGCGCCGCCGCCCGAGTTGTCGGCTTGAGTCGCCCCAACCACCACGTTCGTACCCTGATTGGCGGCCACTGAAATGCCAAACAAGTCACCTTGTTGACCATCGGCGGCCGTTAGCTTGGCGGTCTCAGTCATGTTTGCCCAGCCTTTGGCTGGCTTCGAGAATACGTAGGCTGCGCCCTGGCTTGAATTCGGAGTTTCGAAGTCTCCAACTACAATCGTATTCAGACTTACAGATACAGCCCAGCCAAAGTGATCGCCCACTACACCGTCCGAGGCAGTCAGTTGAGCAGTCTCGGTCATATCTTTCCATCCGTCGGCGGGTTCAACGAACACATACGCCTTGCTGCCACGGGAACTTGGTCCCATCCCAACTACCACGACGTTGTGGCAGACGTACACTGAGGTGCCAAACATGTCGCCAGTCCGACCGTCCGAGGCAGTAAGTTTCGCTGTCTGCGTCATGTTTGACCATCCATTTGCTCCCTCGACGAACACATAAGCCGCGCCCTGCTTGGAGTTGGAGCCAATGGCGGCGGCCGGTGCTCCGATCACCACGGTGTTATCGCTCTTGGAAGTCGAGTAGCCAAACAGATCGCCGCCCAGGCCGTCAGACGCCGTCAGTTGGGCCAGTTGCTCCCAGGAATCACTCAAGAGCGGCAAGCCGTCGTCATGTCGCTCTGAGGCAACGGCAAGCATCGAGAGAATGGAGAGCAGGGTGAGATAAAGCAGAGGCCGTAGGCTTCGCATGGGATCCTCCTCGGAGTCCGCCAACAGAGCAGAACCCAGCTTGGGCTGCTGATGTCTGCATTGTTTATCAGCGCCGCGCCGTCCGTCAACGTGCAAGAGTTTGCACATAAAATTACAAAATCCGGACAGCCGCCGACCGATCCTCACTTTCCAATACAGAATGTGCTGAAGATCAGGTTCAGGATGTCGTCTGTGGTGGTAGCGCCGGTGATTTCGTCCAGCGCCCGCAGCGACTGGTACAAATCCATCAGCACCATTTCGTGAGGGATGCTCTTCTCTACTGCGGCCTTGGCCGCGTCCAGCGCCGAGATCGCTTCCTGTACCCGTTCCTGGTGCCGCAGACTGGTGAGGAACCCTCCTTCCGATTGCGCTCCCGCATCACCGCCGATATGTTGCAGAATCTCATTCTTCAGCTCGGCAATTCCTTCACCCGTGAGGGCGGAAGTGCGCACGCGAGGCAGGCTGTCACGTACGTCGATCCTCAGGTCGTGAGCGGCGAGATCCGATTTGTTCTCCACCACAATGACCGGTCTTCCTTGCGCTTCGCCCAGCAAGTCTGCGTCCTCGCCAGACGCGGGTTGTGAAGCATCGAGCACGGCCAGTACCAGATCGGCATCGGCCAGCGCTTCCATCGATTTGCGAACGCCGATGCTTTCTGCTTCATCGAGCGCTCGCCGGATGCCGGCAGTGTCCACCAGCCGAACCGGAATCCCGCCAATGGCCACGGTTTCGCTGATCAGATCACGCGTCGTTCCCGGCGTCGCCGTCACAATGGCTCGGTCGCGCTCCACCAGCCGGTTGAACAAGCTCGACTTGCCCACGTTTGGCCGGCCCACGATCGCCAGCATGAGGCCCTCGTGTACGATCTTGCCGTAGGCAAACGAAGCGGCGAGTTCTTCCAGTGGTGGGCGGATGGCTGCGATGCGTTCGAGAATCTGTTCGGCGGGCAGCACCGACACGTCATCTTCAGCGAAGTCGATCCCGGCTTCCAGCACCGCGATCAGTTCGACCAGTTTTTGCTTGATCGGCTGCAAACGGCGGGACAGCGCGCCTCCCAGTTGCTGAGCTGCGACCTTTGCCTGATACAACGTCTGCGAATCGATTAAGTCGCGGACGGCCTCGGCCTGGGCCAGATCAATGCAGCCATTGAGAAATGCCCGCATGGTGAACTCGCCCGGTTCGGCGATGCGCGCGCCTCGTGCGACCGCCAACTCCACAATGTGACGCAAAACTACCGGCGATCCGTGAGCGGAAATTTCGACGATGTCGTCGGTGGTGTAAGAATGCGGCTTGGCAAAGTAGGTGACGACCACCTCGTCGATGCGCTGCTCGTGTGGGGCAGCATTATGTGGCGCGGCCGCCCCCGGCCGCGTTGAACTCGCTGCTCTCAGATCGAGACTGAGCGGCTCACGAGTGTTTTCGCGGGCGAGAGCCTGCCCTGAGCCGAATGGCGAAGGGGCGCCCGCGCCACACAAGCTAGGGTCAATCAGTTCGCCGAAGACGGCTCGGCCCGGCTCAAGGTCGTGCTTCAGGCGGAGCATCGGCAGCGCGATCTGCCGGGCTTCGGGACCGGACAAGCGCACCACGCCGATCCCCCCGCGCCCCGGCGGAGTCGCGATGGCGACGATGGTGTCGTCGAGGTTCACAGGTTCAGTTTCAGGGCTTGGGCGGGAACTTTCAAGTGGGGAGGGTCGTCGAAGGCGAGAGAAAAATGGTTGTAAATTATTGAATCTAAAGGGTTAGGCGTTGGGGATATCAGTGTAAGTTGTTGAACCTAAATGGGTTAGATATCAAAATATAGACAAGATAAGGAGGAAGCCGCGTTCGATTGTGGTGAGCCCAGTTAGAGCCCTACGGCGTCGCCTCGAACGCCGTTCCGCAGTATCCCGGGCAGGTAGTGCCCGTACCGCCGGCCCGTGTCGTGCCGTAAAGATCGCCGTGCTTATCGAAGATCAAGCCTGCCGCAGGAATTGCTCCGTCAGGTGAGCCAGTGAAATCATGGAGTATACCGAGGGTCCAGGCACCCCCTTTCCGGCTGGGCGGTTTCAGCCGGAAGACAGTCCCTGCCTCGGACCCAGGGCCTGTAGTGCCGTAGAGATCGCCAGCGGATCCGAATGTCAAGCCCGCTAGGGGGGCTCCGGGTCCGCTGTTGCTGAACCAGTACAACACCGTTTCGCTCCATCGTCCGCCTTTGGAAGTCGTCAATCGAAAAGCTACCCCTCCTCCACTAGGGCTACCCCCTAGCGCCGTGCCATACAGAGAGCCCTTAGCATCGAAGACCAAGCCGCCATTCGGTTGCCCCCCGTCGCTGCCGCCACTAAAGACGTAGAGTTGCCTCTCCGTCCACGCCCCGCCCTTCTTGCCCGGAGGCGTGAGCCTAAATGCCGTGCCACAGCCGACCTCGCTCTGGTATCTGCAACCCTGGTTGCCGCCAGAGTTGGAGGTGCCATAGACCTCGCCTTTGCCATCGAGCACCAACCCACCATTGGGATTGGCCCCGTCCGAGCCGCCTGCAAAGCTGTGCAGCACCTTCTCGGTCCACGCGCCACCTTGCTTCTTCGGCGGACTCAGTTTGAATACCGTCCCACAGTACTGGTAGAAGGGATCGCAGGTTGTTCCCTTCCCGCCGCCAAAGATGGTGGAACCATAAAGATTGCCTGACTTGTCGAAAACCAAATCACCCCAGGGAACGTAGCCGTCATTGCCGCCCTGGAAGCTGTAAAGAATGGTCTCCGTCCACGCACCGCCTTGCTGCGCCGGCGGCGACAGCTCATACACCGTGCCACAGCCGCCTTTGACTCCTATGAGCACGCAGTCGCCCGTGCCGCCGTATCCCGTAACGCCATAGAGATTGCCAACGGCATCGAAAATCAACCCACCGGTCGGTACGCTGGCGTCCTTCGATACCTCGCCCTGGAATTGGTAGATCAGGGTCTCGGTCCAGGAACCGCCCTTCTGTGTGGGCGGCGTGAGTTGAAATACCGTGCCACAGGCACCGCCAATCGGCGCGCACGACGCCGGCCCGCCATCGGTCGTCGCGCCGTAGAGATTCCCCTTCTTGTCAAACACAACACCACCTGCGGGCACCGAACCGTCCGAGCTGCCACCCTGGAAGCTGTAGAGCACCTTCTCGTTCCACTCGGCAGTGGCGGGCGAAGTGACTGCCAGAACAACCAGCAGCAATGGCAGCAAGCGATGGACGAAGTGAGAGTGTGCCATGGCGAAGACGGCCCCTGGGAGGGCAGGAACTATACAACTGCCGTCATTTTACGCCCGATTGCCGCCAGAATCCATGCAAATTCCCGGTCCGTTCTCTGGCGCTTGTCCTGCTGAGCGTAGCGAAGCATCCCTATGGCAAGGAAGCTTTGTGCGTCGACGCCGAGCGTTCGGGAGACAATAGAGATCCCTCACTCCATTACGTCGGCAAACCGAAGCCGGGCAGGGCTACGGGATTGTTTTCCGGGCGGGCTTGGCGGCGGGCTTCTGGTCCTTCGGATAGACCACCAGGCAGCGGCGCGCGCCTTCGCCCTGGCTTTCGGTGCGGAGGTCAGTGTGATCGCGCAAGGCAAGATGCACGATGCGGCGCTCGCGCGACGACATGGGCGCGAACTCATACGGCATACCGCCTTTGCGGACGCGTTCAGCGGCCACGTCTGCCGCAACCCGCAGCTCTTCCAGCCGCATGGCGCGATGGTTCATGCAATCGAAACTGATCTTCTCGTGCTCATTGCCAGGCAGCCGCAGCATCTCGATGGCCAGCAGTTCGACGGCGCGCAGCAGCTCGCCGCCGCGCTGCAGCAGCAAAACCGAATCCGGCCCGGAGAGTTCCACCAGAATTTCCGGCCGCTCCCACTCGCGCTCCTCGGGCAGCGGCGGATCGACGGTAATGCGGTATTTGAGGTGCAATCCGCCATGGGTGACGATGCTGCGCAGCAGTTCGTCGATCTTCTTGGCGGCGGCAATTTTGTCGGGGATGGGCATGATTGGCTATTGGCCTTTGGCTATTGGCCTTTGGCTGTCAGCTTCTGGCTTTTTGTGTCCTTACCTCACGGCTGATTCGTTGCGCCTGCCGGCGCGGATGTCGTGCTTTTATGCTTACCCAGGGCTTACGCCCTGGGCTATTCTCTATCGCCCCTACGGGGCTGGATTGACGTTGTCCGTTCCACCACGCCATCCAAAGGCATTTCTCCGGTCAAACCAACCGCCAAAAGCTATTTCTCTTTCTTCTTTCTCGCTCGTTTTTCTGCCAGCTCGCGCATCTCTCGCCCCAGGCTGGTACGGTTCATGATCGCCTGTTGCGCAATCATGATCAGATTGCTTTCCGCGTAATACAGGTTCAGCCCTGCTGCCAGATTGAAGAAGATGAAACCCATCATCAGCGGCATCATGACGTTCATCATGCGTTGCTGCGCCGGGTCCATCCCGGTTTGCGGCGTCATGCGTTGCGTGAGCACCATGCTGCCAACCATCAGGAGCGGCAGGATCAACCACGGATCTTTCGACGAAAGATCGGCAACCCAGAGCCAGTGGGCGTGACGCAGATCGATCATCTCGCCCAGCATCCTGTAATAGGCGATCAGGAACGGCATTTGGATGATCAACGGCAGACAGCCGCCGACCGGATTCACGCCTTCCTGCTTCATCAGCGCGCCAATCTCGGTGTTCATTTCCTGGCGGCGCGGGTCACGCATGCCGTATTTCTTGTACTTTTCCTTGATGGCATTCATCTGCGGCTGAACTTTTTGCATCTTCAGCGCCGACCTCATGCTGGAAATGCGCAGCGGCAGCAGAGCCAGGGTGATGATCAACGTCTGGACGACGATTGCCCACCCCCAGTTGGGAACGTAGCCGTGAATCCATTTCAGCCACACGAAAAGCGGGCGGGCAATGATGCCGAACCAGCCGAAGTTGATCAGGCCGCGCAAATCCGCATCCGCGCCGGCGATGGTGGGCACCGAGGTCGACTCCAACGCATTCAGATCCTTCGGGCCAACAAAAATACGCTGCACCGCTTTCCCGCGCCCACTTCCCACCGCCGCGCCGAGCACATCGACTTTCACCGTTTCGCCATTCGGCTTCTGCGGGTCTTTAGGGATATCGAGCGGGTTGCGCAAGGTCACTACGGCCACGTCCTGAACATTGTCAGGAATGAATACCGCAACGAAATACTGATTCACCACCGCGGCCCAGTCGTAGGAACCGTGCAGCGTAGTTCCCCCGCTGACTTTCTTGAAAGCCGTGCGTTCAATGTTGTTGTTGAACTGGGTGTCGATGCGTCCTGCGGCGAAACCTGCGGCGTTGAACTGGTCGCCGAATCCCGACGGCCACGCCGGATACGCCGCCACCACGCTGCCGTTGTAGAGCACCGAGGTTTCCGAGTGCAACACGTAGCTGTGATCGAAGCTGAAAGTCTTGCGCACCGACCAGCCCTGCTCGGCATACTCGAAGCTCACTTGCGCGGGAGCGCTCAATGTTCCCGAGGCCGAAGCTACATAGAGCGCCGTGTTCAGGTGATTGCGCTGGGTTTCGTCGTAAGTCCAGAAAGACAGGGGGTAGCCGTATTTTTCGGCGGCGGCCTTATTCACCAAATCGAGCGGCTGGCCTCTTTCGTCGTCAAATTTCTTCAGCACCCATGACTTCACTTGTGCGCCGCGGTTGGTGAAGACGATCCGGTACAGATCATTCTCGATGACAGTTTCCGATTCCGTGCTTGCGACCTTGGTCCCGACCGCAGGAATAGGCTTTGGTGATCTGACCTGACTCCCCTGCGCGGCCATGGCCGCTAGTGGCTCGCTTTGCGGAAAGACCGGGGTTTGCGGGTGCGCTGGCGCAGCCGTGGGTTGCGGCATGTACTTCTTCAGCAAGGGCTGAAACAGTATGATGATCAGAAAAGTGAGCGCGAACACCAGCAGCAGCCGGCGATCCATCCCGGGTTCTTGTTGAGGATTCTTAAACTCTGCCAAAGTTATTTCTCAGTCACTGCAAATCCGCCTTGGCCGCAACCGGCCGAAGCGTTGGGATTGTCGGTAACACTCACCGGGTCGTATCCACCGCGCGCAAAAGGATGACAGCGCAGCAAACGCCAGACTGCCATCAGGCTTCCTCGTGCGACTCCGTGATGCGCGACCGCGTCCATGGCGTACTCCGAGCACGTTGGCACGTAGCGGCAGGCCGGCGGAAACATGGGCGAGACCGCCCCCTTGTATCCGCTTAGCAAGCAAAGCACGAGTTTTTCGAAGAGGCTCACCATTGCCAAAATCCAGTCAGGAAACAGGGCGACTTGCCTGCTTCTCCGCAAATCTCTGAATCGCCAAGAAGGCCTGCGCTACTTCTTTGGCCAGCTCAGAAAAATCCATATCGCGCGCCGGCTTCTTAGGGTTGATCACCACATCAACCGCGGGCATACTCTCCGCCTGCTGCATGCGCACTGCCTCTCGCAGCCGGCGCTTCATGCGGTTTCGTTCAACCGCCCCACCAAAGGCTCGACCGACGGTGAATCCGGTTCGCATCCCGTCGCTCCCGACGCGAAGCAAGTAAAACACCGTGATGTGGGCGGCGAAATACCTCCGCCCGCGCTGGTATACGCGCTCAAAATCCGCATGACGCAACAACCGGCCGCTGCGCAGAAACACAAGCCGTCTGCGGGCCGCCGATGGCTGCGAAGCGCCGTTGGGAGCAACACTGCTCACGGGAAACGACCTGCACTCAGTTTTCGGAAACTCTTCCGATTCCGCAACAGGGGAACTCTATTCACGGAAACCGGGCTTGACCGAGACCCGCTTGCGACCTTTGGCGCGCCGGCGCGAAATCACCGCCCGCCCGCTCTTGGTTTTCATCCGCGTACGGAACCCGTGTGTCTTCGATCGGTGACGGCGGTTGGGTTGGAATGTTCGCTTAGGCATGAAACCTGGCTGCTCCTCATCTAGTGAATCTGTGTGTGTCGACCCTGTAGCGCGAATAAGAAAGTATAAATGAGCGGCGGAACCTGGGCAAACTCCCCGAATCGCCCCGCCGCCTTTTCGGTTGCATTCCATCGACCATTCTGCGCGCTATGTGAAAGAACATCCGCCTCCGCCGATGGCGTGCACAATCTGCGCGGCAGTTATAAACTCGCTACTTGACGGTTTCGCTCTGCGCGTATTCAATCATCGGTGGCCGGAGAAAAGTTTCCTGCCATTCCTTCAAATTCGTGCTAGTATGCGAGACGATCCAGCTTATTAGATTTTTCCCGCTCCAGCGGAAACCGCCTCGCCGTGCGGGATTTGCTGGGCCGGGCTTTTGGCGTTCATTTTTTGCCATAATAGATTCGGGCGTTCGGTCACGGCGGCGCCAACAAGAATGTTGATATGTCCGTCCCAATTCCAACTCTTGCTCCCAATCCGTGGTCGCGCATCCTGGATGCGCTGGAAAAGAAAATCAATCGTCCTGCCTATGATCGCTGGCTGAAGCCCACTCGCTACAGTCACGCCAGCGGAGGCACGCTGTTTGTGCGCGTGGAAACCGAGGAAGCGCGCCGTCAGAATGACAAGTATGTCGATCTGATCCAGGAAGCTCTCGATACTCTGGGCTTGGAATACCAGGATGTGCAGTTCGTGACCGATGAAGGGCCGGCGGCGACTCCTGTCCGCCATAACGGAGGGCTCTCGCCGCACCCGGTCTCCGCCCTGCACCCGGCACAATCGCGTTTCGACTGGGATGGCGCAGCGCAACTGAATCCGCGCTACACCTTCGATGCGTTCGTGATCGGCAGCGGCAACCAGTTCGCGCACGCCGCGTGCCAGGCCGTCGCCGAGCGGCCCTCGAAGGCCTACAACCCGCTGTTTCTATATGGCGGCGTCGGCATGGGCAAGACCCACTTGATGCAGGCGATCGGGCATGAGATCGCGCGCCGCCAGCCGCAAATCGCCATCTGCTACGTCTCCAGCGACAAGTTCACCAACGAGATGATCAACTCGCTGCGCTACGACAAGATGACCAGCTTCCGCGACCGCTTCCGCAACGTCGACGTGCTGCTGATCGATGACATCCAGTTCATTGCGCAGAAAGAGCGAACCCAGGAGGAGTTTTTCCATACCTTCAATGCGCTGCACGAGTCGATGAAGCAGATCGTGATTGCCAGCGATCGCTCGCCTAAAGAATTGGCGGAAATTGAAGACCGGCTGCGCAGCCGTTTTGAATGGGGCCTGATCGCTGATATTCAGCCGCCAGATCTGGAGACCAAGGTTGCCATCCTGCAGAAGAAAGCCGAGCAGGAAAAGGTCACGTTGCCCACCGACGTGGCCCTGTACATTGCTTCCAATATTCGTTCCAACGTGCGCGAACTGGAGGGTGCGCTGATTCGACTGGTGGCGCACTCGTCGCTGATCGGCGCTGAGATCACGCTTCCCTATACCCAGCAGGTGCTGAAGAACTTTATCGACTCCCAGGCGCGCCGCGTCAGCATTGAGTCTATTCAGAAAGCGGTTGCCGAGCAGTTTGGGCTGCGCCTGGTGGAAATCAAGGCCAAAAACAACGCCCGCGCCATCGTGTACCCGCGGCAGATCGCCATGTATCTCGCCAAGCACCTGACGGAGGCCTCGTTGCCCGAAATCGGCCGTCAGTTCGGCGGCAAGCACCACACCACCGTGCTGCATTCGGTGGAGAAAATCGATCTGGCCCGCCAAAACGACAAAGACCTGAACCGCATGCTGAATAAGCTCACGGAGCAATTGGGTGGATAAGCGGTGTTCCGGTACAGGCCTGGTTTACGCCACCGGGGAATCCAGCCTTCCCGTCTGGTTCCGCTTCATGCCAAGCCCGAAACGGCGCCGGGAGACACCGGCGAAGCCGGAAAACCCCGGCTTTCGGCCTTTGCTTCGTGATTAGCTCTGGTTTTAGTGGTTTTTGTTTTGATATAAGTGGAGTAGTCAACACAATCGCACGGCCGGGGGAACTGGGTTATGCCGGTAGAAGCAATCGCGTCTGCGACGGGAACCACCACCATGGAGATTACGGTCAGCAAGTTTGAGTTGCTGCGGGAGTTGACCGCCACGCAGGGCGTGGTCGAACGCAAGACCACCATTCCCATCCTCTCCAATTACCTGTTCGAGGCCGCCGGCGACAAGCTTTCTTTGACTGCAACCGATCTCGACCTCAGTTTGCGGACCGCCTGCGTTGCGAAAGTGAAAAAAGAAGGCTCCTGTACCATTCCGGCGCGCAAACTCTACGACTACGTAAAGCTGCTGCCTGACGCGGATATCACCATTAAGTTGCTGGAGAACCATTGGGTCAGCATTCGTTGTGGCCGCTCCAATACCAAGATGGTGGGCATGGCGCGCGCCAATTTCCCCAGCCTGCCGGCTTTCCCTGCCGCGGGCGTGGTGAAAATTCCGGCGCAGGTTCTGCGAGCAATGATCGCGAAGACTGGATTCGCGATTGCCAACGAAGAGTCGCGTTATACGTTGAACGGCGCGCTGATGCTGCTCAAGCCCGAATCCATCACCATGGTGGCAACCGACGGGCATCGCTTGGCGCACATCGAACACAGCGGCGCCAAGTTCGCCGGCGTGTCTGGCGAAATGAAGACCCTGGTCCCAAAGAAGGCGATGGACGAGCTGAAATCGCTGCTCGATTCGACCGACGTGGAGGAAATCGAGTTCGCCAAAGATGAGTCCACGCTGTTCTTCCGCGTGGGACCACGCCTGCTGACTTCCCGCCAGTTGACCGGGCAATTCCCCAATTTTGAGGCCGTGCTGCCGAAAGACAACAACAAGTCCGTCACCCTCCACGGCGACGACCTGGCAGGCGCCATCTCGCGCGTGGCGCAGTTTGCCGACGAGCGCTCGCGGGCGGTCCGCCTGCGCCTGGACAAAGGTGAGCTGAAGCTGTCGGCTTCTTCGGCCGAAACCGGCGAGTCCGAGGACACGATTGAGATCGATTACACCGGCGACGCCATCGCGATTGGCTTCAATGCCCAATATCTCCTGGATTTCCTGAAGGCTACCGGAAGCGGAGAAGTCAAGCTGGAATTCAAGGACGCGCAATCCGCCGGCCAGTTGCGCCCCGCCGAAGGCGAAGACTACAAATACCGTTACATCGTGATGCCGATGCGCATCTGATCCGCATCTAAAGGGTTTGTAGTTCCGGTAATGAACATGGAATCCGTGCCTCGATACAAACCAGGCTGGCGTTTCGTCTTGGCCAGCTTTGCTCTTGCACTCCTGAGCGTTCTGCTTTCTGCACAGACTCAGCCTGCAGCAAAACCCGTCGCAAACCCGCCGAGCGTGCCCGCACAGCTAACCATCCCTGCCGGTACCAAGGTTCCGCTGACGCTGAGGCATGCGATTTCGACTCGCGGTTCGCGTGAGGGCGATGCGGTCTATGCCGAAACCACGTTTCCGCTGGTCCTCAACGACCGCGTACTGATCCCCTCGGGCACCTATGTACAGGGACGCATCAGCCACATTCAACGCGGTGGCAAAATCAAGGGCCGAGCCGAAGTGCTGATGCACTTTACCACCTTGATCTATCCCAGCGGCTATACGGTCATGCTTCCCGGCTCCCTGGAGAATGCGCCCGGCGTGGATAAGACCAAAGTGAGTGATAGCGAAGGCACGATTCGCGCCGACAGCCAGACGGCGCAAAAAGTGGAAACCATCGCCGGCCCGGCGGCCACCGGTGCACTCATCGGCGCAGCCGCGTCCGGGGCCAAAGGCATGGGCATTGGCGGTGCAGCCGGCGCCGCCGTGGGCACGACGATCGCCTTGCTGACCCGCGGCAACGACGTCAAAATGGATGCTGGGACCTCCGTCGAGATGGTCATCCAGCGCGACATTCAGGTCGATGCCAGCCGCGTGCCCAACACCACAAGAAGCGCTCCGCCGGCGCAGTAGTTCGCGGCGAGTTCGCGTAGGGGCGGACGCCCTCCTTCGACTTTGCTCAGGCCCCCAGCTGAGCTGAACTCGGCAGCTGCCTGCGGCCACGGCAACTTTGGTTTTGCATTAGCTTCACAGAAGTGTGTAAACGAGCCGGAGTTGTCTTAAGGTTGCCGGTCCGGCGCGCCGGGCGAATCAGGATTCCTGCCCCGGCGGAGGATTGAAGCGCTTCCTTGCCCGCGCGCTGAAACCTTCCGCTCCGCCACAATCACCACGTCCACCCGCCGATTTTTGGCGCGGCCTTCTGCGGTGTCGTTGTTGGCGACCGGATGGTACTGGGCGTAGCCCGCAGCCGAAAGCAGTTCGGGAGAAAACTGGTACTGGGTAATGAACTGGCGTACCACTTCCGTGGCCCGCGAGGTGGAAAGTTCCCAGTTGGAATCGAACTGCGGATTGTGGATGGGGACATTGTCGGTGTGCCCCTCGATGCGCACCTGGCAGCCGCGCGCGGAAAGCATGGCGGCGATGCGGCCAAACACCGGTTGTGAGGTGGATCGAATCTCGGCCGATCCGCTCTCAAAGAACCCCGCCTCTTGCAGGCTGATGACTAAGCCTTCGGGGGAGTTGCGGATGGAAACCTCTCCCTGCGCGATCTGCTCGGCCAACGCTTGTTCCAGTTCTTTGCGCAGATCCGTCAGATCACGGTTGGCATCGGAATTCGGGGGCGGCTGAATCTCAGTCAGGATCTTTGCAGGTTCGCCGCCCGGCACTTGCAAAATCACCGGAGCGCGGTTGGCGGAAGGAGTCTGTGGGTTGCCGAAAGCCTGTTGGATAGACTCGGCCAGTTCCACTATCTTTTTCCGATCCACCTGCGCCACGGAGTAAAGAACCACGAAGAACGCAAATAGTAAGGTTATGAAGTCCGCGTAGGAGACTAGCCAGCGGTCGTGGCTAGAATGCGGCCGGTGCTTGGGCGGGCGCCTCATTGGCCGGCTCCCGCAGATGCCGCCCGGCCTTTTTTCTGCGGATGCTCCTTCTCCTGCACCAGAAATCCGCGCAGCCTCGTTTCCAGCATGCGCGGATTCATCCCCTCCAGGATGGACACCACGCCTTCGAGCGTCATTTCGCGCAGGACCTGCTCCTCGCGAATGCGGGTTCGCAGCTTTCCCGCGGAGGGCAGAAAAAACAAATTGGCCGCGCCCACCCCGTAGATAGTGGCCACGAACGCAACCGCGATCCCGCGGCCAACTTCGTCGATCTTGTCGAGATGCTGCATCACTTGAATCAGGCCCATGACCGCGCCGATGATTCCGATGGTGGGGGAGAAGCCGCCCGCCGATTCGAAGACTTGCGCGATTCGGTCCTCCTGCTCGGCTCGATGGTTCAACTCCAATTCCATAATGTCGCGCAGGGCTTGCGGTTCCGTGCCGTCGACTGCCAGCATGAGCGATTTCTTCAGGAACGGCTCGCGGATTTCCTCCAGCTTGTTGTCGAGCGACACAATACCTTCCCGCCGAGCCTGGTTGGCAAACTGGACCAATTCCTGCACTCTTACCATCGCGTCCAGTTTGGGCTGAAAGAAAACCCGGCCAAGGTAGCGCGCCGCCTTGCCCACCACTGGCAAGGGAAACTGAATCAGCACTGCTCCAATCGTGCCCCCAAACACAATCATGGCGGCGGTGGGCTGCAAAACCTGGGACAATTTTCCACCCTCCAGGAGAAGGCCGCCGATGATCCCGCCCACGCCCAGAACCACTCCGCCCCAGGTGGCTTTGTCCACAGTGGCTACCTTTCGGGGTGTTCTTTCACCGGGTCGTCCGCGGCCAGCGGCGGCCGGGCTGCCCCCGAACCCGCGGCAGTGACCCAATCGGCTGCCAGGACGCGCTGGCGAAACCGCACCACTCGGGTCGTCACTTCCGCAGCACTTTCGCGAACCAGGATCTTTTCCCCGTTGAGCAGAGTAATGACCGTGTCGGGCGCCTGCTCGACAAACTTGATCAGGTCGGAGTTCACTACCAAGGCGCTGTTGTTGAGCCGGGTTAGCTGGATCATTACTTGCTCCTCAGAGACACACCTCCCAGCGCAGTGCCGGTGTCTTTTTTGTCCATCGGCGTGGCAAGCGGAATCTTGGGCGGGCGTGGTGGGAGGCCATTACGAAGGTGTGGCAACGGCAGGTGCCCGCTTCATTAAAGCCCATTCCGGTTTTGTCGATGAGTGGACTGAAGGCAGAGGTTCCGCTGCAGGAAATCGGGGACAAACCTCCGCAGGATGACCAGGGAGGCGGTTCCAGAAAAGCGGGCCCCATCAAAACCTAAGGAGAAGAAGCAATGTCACTGAGCATTCTGAGCAATCCGGCCTCCCTGGCCGCGCAAGACGAACTGAATATCACAAACACCAATCTCCAGAAGGCGCTCTATCAACTGTCTTCTGGATCACGCATCAACACCGGAGCCGACGACGCTGCCGGTCTGGCCGTGGCGAACGGCTTGATGGCCAACGTCACCGCCCTGACGCAATCTGCCCAAAACGCGAGTGATGGCATTGGCAAACTGCAAGTTGCCGACGGCGCGCTCGCCCAGGTGACTACGCTACTCAACCGCGCCGTCACCCTGGCTACCGAGTCAGCCAACGGCACCCTGTCTGATACACAGCGCGCCCCGCTGCAATCTGAGTTCGCCTCCATCCAGGCAGAAATCAACCGCATCGGCGCGACCACGAATTTCAACGGCGAGCAAGTGTTCCAGAACGTCAACGCCAACACCGTTGTCGGCAGTACCGCAGTGAACGCCGACACCTCTCTGGGCGGCACACCGCTGACTTCCTACGCCGGCGCAACGGCCATCGCCGACAACCTCTTAAGTGCCGGCGCTTCGGGCGGCACATGGGCCAGCAACATCGGTGGCATCACCGACGCCACCGATCTAACCAACGGCGGGGCCAATGACGGGGATATCATCACCATCAACCTCACCACCCCCGGAACGGGTGCGCAGACTTCCTACAGCTACGCCATCAATGGTACCTACGGCGGTACGCAATTAACCACCGTGGCGAGCCTGCGGACCATCCTGAACGCGACCGGGCAGTTCACGGTAAATGCCCCTGCCAGCGGCGTCCTCACCATTGGCGCCAACGCCAGCCGGGTCAGCGTGACGGATGCCAGTGGCACCATAGAAAGCGTAGCGCACACTGGGACCCAAAACGCCGCCCAGACGGCGGATACTTTCACCATCGGCACCACCGACCCCTACACCTTCAGCACCTACGGGGTGGGCACGAATGCTACCGTAGGGACTCTGATCAATGCCATCAATGCCGACGGGAGATACACCGCTTCGATCCCCACTTCCGGTCCTAACTCCGGTGATCTGACGATTGGGTACGGGTCGGTGACCGAGCCGTCGAACGGGACGACCGCCCCGACGATAGCTCAGAGCGGGGCCGGAACCTGGCAGTTCGGGAACACTTGGACCACGGGCGGTGCCAGCAAAACCTTCACCGTTCAGGCTTATGGTGCAACGTCGCCCACCACCTTCGTCGATGAGGGTACCCTCACCGTTGGCGCGCTGATGACGGACCTTCAGAGCATGGGTTTGTCTGCCACTCTCAACGGCAATGGCAATTTGGTCATTGCCGATCCCAACAATCCCAACAACGCTCCGACCGTCGGGGGTACGACGACAGCGCTCGGCACCTTCACCGCTGGCAGTCAAGCCAGCGTTGCGCAGGCCACCGACATCTACCTGACAGACGACAGCGCCAACGCGGCCAACACCATTGCCGTGTCCATTGGCGCACTTTCCGCCAGCAGCATGAACGGAGCCAGCATCGCGAGCGACAACTTGTCCACGCAATCGTCCGCGCAATCCGCGCTGACCGATATCTCTAGCGCCATCAACGACGTCGCCGGTCTACGCGGCACGCTCGGCGCCAGTGTTAACCGGCTGCAGAGCGCTACCAACGTCATCAACAACAACATCCAGAACTTGACTTCAGCAGAGAACAACATCATGGCCGCCGATATCCCGTCGACGGTTGCCAATATGTCCCAGTACTCAATTCTGGAGCAAACCGGCATCGCCGCTTTGGCCCAGGCGAACCAGATGCAACAGCTCGTACTGAAACTGATCCAGTAAGGTTGAATCGGAAAGGAGGCGACGCCCAGCCGCCTCCTTTGCACTTTCTTTCTGAGCTGGGAAAGTATGAGCATCGGCCAAATCCAATTCGATCCGGTCTGGCCCACGGATCAGCCTGCGCCGTACCAGGCAAAGGCACCGGCCTCACAAGTCCCACCCGGTTCCTCTTTGGGAAACGGTCCGGAAGCGGAAACCGGCGCCACTCAATCCGTGGCAGAACCCGACCTCGCCCCCACAGAGGAGGTCGAAATGCAACGCGATCCTCCGACCGGAGAACCGGTGTACCAGTTCATCGATCGTAGGTCAGGCTCCCTGATCCTGCAGATACCGAGTGAGCAAATGCTGAACTTCATTCGTGAGGTTCAACAACAATGGCAGCAACTCACTTCCAAATCGGCTGGCAAGTCCACTGGAGAATGAGAGAAAAATAATGGGAATCAGTTTGAATGCGTCAACTCTGCTGAACGGAAGCGGCATTGATGTGAGTTCGCTGGTGAGCCAGGTTCAAGCTCAGGAAGAAGGCCAGGTAACCCTCTGGCAACAACAGCAATCTGACTTGTCAAGCGATGCCGGCGTACTGTTGGGGCTTAACCAGAATCTCGACAGTCTGCAGACGGCGGTGCAGGCACTCGATGACCCGTCAGGTGCGCTCGCCGCCATGGACGCGACCTCGTCCGACACCGACATTCTGAGCGCGACTGCCCAAAGCAGCGCTACCGCCGGTACCTACCAGATTGTGGTCAGCACTCTGGCAAGCGCAGGCGAGGTATATACTGCCGAGCTACCCAGCGCAACTACGTCATTTTTGCCCAGTGGCGCCACCGGTGGCGATATCCAATTGCAAGTCGGCGGCCCGTCCGGCACGGTGGATGACATTCCCATTACCCAGGGCAGCAATGACACGCTCAACACCCTGGCCAGCTACATCAACCAGCAAAGTTCCCACAACAACTGGGGAGTTAGCGCCAGCGTGCTGACCGATGCCAATGGGGCTCGCCTGGCGATATATAGCCAAGCGACGGGCACTCCGGGAGCATTGGCGATCACCGCCAACACCACCACCGGAACGCTGTATACGGCAGATTTGGCCAGTGCAGACACCTCCATTTTGCCCAGCGGCCAGGGAAGCGGCGACATTCAGCTGCAAATCGGCGGAACGAACGGAACCATCGAGGATATTCCGATCACTGCCGGCAGCAATGACACGCTCAACACCCTCGCCAGCTACATCAACCAGCAGAGCACGGCGAACAACTGGGGAGTCACCGCCAATGTAGTTCAGGATTCTGGCGGATACCATCTGGCGCTTACTAGCGCGGCCCAAGGCCCCGCCGGAGCCCTGGCATTTACCAACAACACCACCATCCTGACCACGACGCCCAATCCCGCCACTAACCTGGCGTTTCAAGCCCCCACCGGCGGCACCGATGCGACTCTGACGGTTGACGGGATCAACTTTGACAGCCACACCAATACCATCTCCGGAGCCATTCCCGGGGTCACGCTGGAGTTGGCCAGCGCCGATTCAAACACACCCGTGCAGCTGACCGTAGGGCCGGACGCAGACCAGGCCACTGAGGCGATTAACAACTTTGTGACCGCCTACAACGGGATCATTTCTAATATCAACCAGCAATATACGGTCGACCCGACCACCAACAGCGAGGGGCCGCTGGCTTCCGATGGTTCCTTGCGCTCGTTGCAGAGCAGCCTGCTGAACGATGTTGCCTACGCCGTTTCCGGAAATAGCGGTGGCGTGGTGAACCTGGCTTCGTTGGGCATCAATATGAACAACGACGGCACGCTTACAGTGGGAACCGCGCCAAACGGAGAGAGCCTGAGCCAGATTCTGACCTCAAATCCCGCAGCTGTGCAAAGCTTTTTTCAGAATTCGTCATCCACCGGCTTTGCCGACAACTTCAATAACGACTTGACCAACCTGACCGATCCCACCACCGGCGTTCTAAACACCGACATTGCCGAGAACACGGACGAACAGCAAGATATCACAAACGAGATCACGAATTTCGAGACCCAGTTGCAGAACCAACAGACGGAACTGGACCAGGAATTCAACCAGCTGAATGCCACGCTGGAGGCGTATCCAGACCTCTTGGACACCGTAACGACGTTGCTAAACGGGCTGCTGCCGAACTCATCCAGCTCATCCAGCACATCGGGTACATCATCGAGCGGCTAGATTTATGACTGATCCGCGAAACGCATATCGTCAAGCTGCCGCGCAGGGCGTCAGCCCCGTGCAATCGGTGATCCGGCTTTACGAGCAGATCATCGAAGACTTGCGCCAGGCTTTGCAGGCAATCGAGCAAAACCAGATCGAACTTCGCACCAACAAGATCAACCATGCCATTCTGGTGATCGGGCATTTGCAGTCGCGCCTGAACTTCCAGCGTGGGGGGAAGGTCGCCCAAAATCTCGACCGCCTCTACGATGTTCTACGCCGCGAATTGCTCCAAGCCCAATTCCAGGTTTCGGCGCAGATACTCTCCGGGCGAATTGACGATTTGTTAGCGGTGCGGGCGGCCTGGCTGCAAGTGGAACGGGCGGAAGACCCTGCTGCCGACTCGGTCGAGGCCGTGGCGGCAGGGACGGCAACTGTCGATTCGGCTCCGGCACGAGCCGATTGGAAGGGCTGATGTCCGCGACCGCGATTGAAATCCTGCGGCGGGCCAACGCCGTTCTGCGCTCCGGTCTCACCCGCTTTCAGCCCGAACGAACTCGCTGTTCCACCGTCCAGGCACAGGAGTTGTACGCTCTGCGCGCCGAAATCCGCAGCGCCGCCGGTAGCCTGCGCGATTTGCCGCCAAACGGCAAAAAAGATCCTGTCTTGGAAAGGCAACTCTCTGAGTTCCAAGGCAACTTGAAACAGTTGAAGCAAGCGCTGCCTGGCTTCCATAGCCGCCTACGGGCGGAGCTCGAGCGTTTGGCGGCAGCGCACACTCACTCCGTCGCCGCCGGCGCATGGGTGCAGGCCAACAAAAAGACGCTCTGAAAGCCCGGCCTGCCTCGCGCGATTGTGCCTTCAGAGATCGCACGGCCCAGTTACAGTCTGGGACCGCCAATTCTCAGAACTGGCAGATGCCGCTAGAATGTTGTCTCCGGCTCTTTCCTTATGCTTGACTTCGCGAACTTTCGCCTGCTGACCTTCGACTGTTACGGAACACTGATCGATTGGGAAACAGGCATCTTCTCAGTATTGCGGCCGATGTTAGCCGACCATGGAAAGGACATTGTGGATTCGGCGATTCTCGAGCTTTACGGGGAACTCGAAGCCGAAGTGGAGGCGGGGGAATATTCGATCTATCGCAATGTTCTTGATCGCGTGGTGCGCGGCATGGGTCGGCGGCTGGGGTTTGATCCCTCCGAAGCAGAAGCGCGCGCGCTTCCTGAGTCAATCGCCAACTGGCAGCCGTTTCCGGATACGGTGGAATCGCTGCGGCGGCTTGCGAAGCGCTACAAGTTGGCGATTCTATCCAATATCGACGATGACCTCTTCGCCTTGACAGCGCCAAAGCTGGGGGTCGCGTTTAACCACGTCATCACCGCCCAGCAGGCTCGCTGCTACAAGCCTTGCTTGAAACTCTTCCAGATGGCCGAAGACCGCTGTGGTGAACCTCGCAACACGTGGTTGCATGTTGGTCAAAGCATTTATCACGACGTGATTCCGGCGCAGTCGCTGGGAATCAGCACGGTCTGGGTGAATCGGCCCTCGCCACGACGAGGCATTGGAGCCGTGAAAGCCGCTACGGGCAAGCCCGATCTGGAGGTGGCTGATCTGAACACGCTGGCTGAGCTGGCATGCTCAAGCCGCGATTGAGCGGTGAAACTGGACGCGGGAATCGGAAAGCCTTGCTCGTTAGCGCGTCCGGCGATTCGCTTCTTTCCCGCCTCAGTATTAAACTAGTTGTTTCGCAGCTCGGCCGCCTCGGTGGTCCTGTCTGCGCAATTCCGGAGGGATTCCATGTCTGTGGCTGTGCGCGCAAATCCGCTGTCCTACCTCACCGATCAACTCAACGACCTGAAGGCCAAAGGGACGCATTACCGTTTGCGCGTACTCGACGATGAGCAAGCTGCGGTCTGTACTTTTGACGGGCGGAAGGTCATCAACCTGGCGTCGAACAATTATCTCGGCCTCACTACCCACCCCAAGCTGCGGGAAGCTGCCCTCGCGGCGACTAAGAAGTACGGGGTCGGATCGGGCGCGGTGCGCACCATCGCCGGCACCATGAAAATCCATGTGGAACTCGAGGAGAAGATCGCGCGCTTCAAAGCCGTGGAAGCCTGCGTCGTGTTCCAATCGGGCTTTACGGCAAACGCCGGAACGGTTTCTGCCGTGCTGGGCAAAGACGATTTCATTATCTCCGACCAGCTCAACCACGCTTCCATCATCGACGGCGCCCGTTTGTCGCGCGCGAAAATTCTGGTCTTCAACCACAAGGACGTCGCCCACGCGGAAGAGCAACTAGCCAGCGTCAAGGATCAACCCGGCAAGAAACTGATCATCACCGACGGCGTCTTTTCCATGGATGGCGACATCGGGCCGCTGCCGGCGCTCTGTGATCTTGCCGAAAAGTACGGAGCCATCATGATGGTGGACGACGCGCACGCCTCGGGAGTGCTGGGCCGCAACGGAAGGGGCACCATCGACCACTTCCACGTGCATGGGCGGGTTGATATTCAAGTCGGAACACTCTCCAAGGCGATCGGCGCTCTGGGCGGATACGTTTGTGGCACGCGCGATTTGATCGATTTCCTTTATCATCGCGGCCGGCCATTTTTGTTCTCGACCTCCCATCCACCATCGGTGGCTGCTACCTGCATTGCGGCCTTCGATGTGCTGGAGAAGGAACCGGAACGGATCGATCAACTGTGGAAGAATACCCGCTTCTGGAAGAAAGAACTTGGGCTTCTCGGATTCAACATCGGCGGCGTGAACACTCCTGCCAGCGAGACTCCCATCACGCCGATCATTATCGGCGACGGCAAACTCACCATGGATTTTTCCCGCGAATTGTTTGAGGAAGGCGTCTTGGGAACCGGCATCGCATTTCCCACCGTACCCGAAGGCAAGGCCCGCATCCGTACCATCATGACCGCGACCCACACCCAGGACCAACTGCAAAAGGCGCTGGAAACGCTGAAGCGGGTGGGGAAGCGGATGGGGATTGTGGGCTAGCCGACTTGAGTGGCAGCTATTTGAGGAGGCCGAGGCTTCTCTCGGAATCACTATGCTTCGCGCAATTTGGAGCTTTGTTGGATCACATCAGTTACTGAGTACGAATTCTCGGCCCGGATAAATGAACAAGACCGACTGGAAAATCTCCCGGCGGTGCAAAAGCTATAGCGTTCCCGATTTCGCTCGGTAAGGGTCCCGTCCCTGGCGGGACTCGCCTCCTCTTTCATCCTGACCCAGCACTCACGTGCTGGGCTAATGAATTTCGTCGCTCCGCGACTGACCATGCGGGCAACAAGCAATCATGTTTCACCACCGAGCACCGGTTGATGAACGTTAGCGCAAGGAAATTCACGGCCCCGGTCCCCAGTCGCCGAAGGCGACGTCATTCATTAGCCTAGGACGTAAGTCCTAGGTAAGAGAGCTCGATGGAACGAGTCGCGCAGCGACGGCACCCTCACAATTTCCACAGATTTGCCGGTGATTGCCACCACAGACAATTCCCGAGACCCAGACTATCCTTCACCACCATGCCTCAAACCTACGCCGCCAATTTTATCCATTGCGTTTTCAGCACGAAAGGCCGCCGTGACGCAATTCCGCCGGAGCTCCAGGAAAGGCTGTGGGCTTACCTGCGGGGCATAGCAAGAAATCTTGGCATCGAACTCCTCGCCGCGGGTGGCACAGCCAACCACATCCATTTGCTGATCGCCCTGCCCCCGAGGTTGCCGCTGGCGGAAGTCGTCCAGAAACTGAAAGCCAACTCCTCCCGCTGGCTCGGCGAGCATGAACTAGCCTTCGAGTGGCAGAGGGGATACGGTGCCTTCAGCGTGAGTCCATCATTGCTAAACACCGTACAGGCATACATCCGCCATCAAGCCGAACACCACCAGAAGCGCAATTTCGAAGAAGAGTTTTTGACACTGTTGCGAAAGTCAGGTGTGTCGTGCGGCGCAGCTCACATCTTCGATTGAGTGCCATCAACTCAATGCATTCTTACGCGGTGCGCGTTGTGGTTGTCGAATGACTGTTCTAAACTGACTCAACTACCGGGAGGTTGATGACGTGTTGCGAATGCTGCTGCATTGGGTAGTGACTGCGTTGGCGGTCTGGATCACCTCGCGCGTCGTCCCGGGCTTCTACGTAGACGGCGCCACTGCCGCGCTGATCGCGGCGATTGTGATCGGATTTGTGAACGCGACTCTGGGACTCTTTGTTAAGATCATCACCTTGCCGCTGACCATTCTTACCTTGGGGATTTTCTGGCTGGTAATCAATGCGTTCATGCTGCAGGTTGCCGCGTGGCTGGTTCCTGGATTTCACATCCGGAGTTTTGCGGCGGCGTTTTGGGGTGGCATCGTGCTCACTCTGGTGAACATCTTCCTGAAATGGCTGGTGCTGCCTTCGTGGCAGCGTGACTGAGCCGCGGCCATAGATTCTCGCGGATCAGTTCTTGCCCCAGGGGAAAGCGACTCCAGAAAATCATCGAAAACAATCCGTGAGAATCCGCGCCCATCCGTGGCCGCGTTCTCCGGCGTTCTATTGCGGCGGAGCATTCTGTTGGTGCTTGTGAAACAGCCTTTGATGGATGTCCGTCCAGAACTCATCCACCAGCCCGCCCGCGCTGCCGTAGCCTAACGCAATCGCGCTGCGGCTCATGGTCAGGGTAAACCCTCTATCGCTGGAAGGATAGTAAACGTTCGACAAGCCGCCGCTGGAGAACGCACCCAGCACATTCTGCCAATTGAAAGATCGACCTCCGGCGTCCTTGCGGCAGATGAACTCCTGCAAAAGCGAGTGCACAATGCGGTGCTTGATGCTGCCGTGGCCCAAGCGAAAATATCGCGGATCCTCTTTTAGCAGCGTGGAGTAGAAGTAGTTAGCGAAAAAGCCGCTCGACACCTCATCGGCAAACGATGCGCCATAACGCTTCGCGTATCCCTCGGCTCCTTGCCCATAGCCAGGGAATTCATTCTCCGCCTGGCTGAGACCCGCTTGCAGTCCCTCAATCACGATAATTGCCGGATCAAAGGCTGACTTCGCAAACAGGTGAAATTTTTCGCCGGGACTCAAGGGCGGAGCGTTCTCACGGCTGGTCATGCCAAACTGCGGAACTACGCCCAGAATGCGCTGTGACTGCTCCTGGCGCTCAATCGCCTTTTCTTCTGCCGTTTTTGCAGCCGGGTTGGCGGCGGGAGCCTCAGTCTTCGGCTGAGGCTCATCCGGAAGCGGTGACTGCGCTTGTTGTTGAGCTGTTGGCGCCTCCTGGGAATGCGAAATCGAGGAGGAAAACGCCGCGAAGGCGAGAAACAGTATTGGACCGGCAAAAAAACTTCTCAATCAGCGATCTCCTCAACCCATCCTGGAATCATCGGCTCGGAACCGATGCGCCTTGCCTCACAACTGGCCTCACTCTTGGCAAGCGCCGATTCATTAGATTAGCAGACCACTCCAAAGGATGTGTCGACCGCGTCATTTTCAGTGCTGCGAAGTTTCGAGTAACTCCTTGAGATACCGCTGCCACACTGCTGCCCAGGTGTGCGTGCCATGGCCGTGGGTCTGCTCGGAAATCGGAATCAGCACAAAACGACCGCGCTTGACCCGTTTGATTTCCCGCTCGGCGATCCCCAGCTCCGGGGGATTGATGAAGTCATCCGCCGAATTGACAAACATCACCGGCACAGTGATTTTCTCGAGCTGCGGCGAGGGGTCAAAATTGCGCGATGCATTCACCGCGTACAAAACATCATTCGCATCGTGGCTGGCGACAAAACGCTTAACCGATTCCTGATAGAAACTGTCGGCCGCATCCCGGGTCGGATAGTTCTTCTGCCACAGCAGCGGCGCACTGCCCGCGATGTCCAGCAAATCTGCGGCAATCTCCAAACCGCCGCGCGGCTGAGTGGTGTATTCACCGTTTTTCCAGTCTGGGTCGTTGCGAATCCCGTCCATCACCGCCTTGCGCCAGATGCGATTTCTGCCCGCGATTTGCACCGGCTGGCAGGCCAGCGGCATGAGTGCGTCCATGAAGTCGGGGTAGGTCTCGCCCCACACCCAGGAATGCATGCAGCCCATCGAAGTGCCCAGGATCAAGCGCAGATGGTTCACGCCCAGCCCTTTTTCCAGCAGCTCATGCTGCGCCGCCACCATGTCGTCATAATCGTATTGCGGAAAGCGAGCGTGCATCCCGTCGCTGGGCTTGCTGGATTTTCCGTGGCCGATGTTGTCCGGCAGGATAACGTAATAGCGGCTGACGTCGAGCAACTGTCCCGGACCATACAGCACGCCGGCAAACTGCGGCGCCAGGAATTGGGCGCCCGAGCCGGTCGTTCCGTGCAGAATCATCACGGCATTCGTCATCCGGCCGTTGGCATCGCGCACCGGGCTACCGAAGGTCCTGTAATGGAGTCGCAACTCGGGCAAGGTCTCGCCCGATTTGAAGTGAAAATTCTTAGAGACATAATCGCCCTCGCCCGCTGCCGGGCTTGCCTCCTGTGCTCCGAGCAAGACGCCCGAAACCAGAACTGCTGCCAAGAGCGTTGCTATCGAACTTCGCCTGATGATGTTCATATTCGCACCTCGCTTGCGTTATGCGGTTGGTCAGTCGGCAAAGAAAAGTTGGCTTGACCTGGTGCCGAACTATGATCCTCTAGCGTTCCACCAAGCTCCGTCCCAATGGCAGCCCCGCCAAATCGACCCAGTGGTTCTCGCCATCCTCACGGACAAAAGTAAGCTCTTTGATCGCAACTCTGCGGCTGCCCGTAAACTCCGCCCACCGGTCGCGGGCAACCAGGTACGCCTGTTCCGCCAGCTCTCGGGTGCCCATCTTGGCGATGGTTAGATGCGGCATGTAGGGCCATTCCTCCACCGCAGCCAAGGCTTGCGTGTTGAGGCGGTTGTGCAGCTCGCGCATGAGGTCGCCGGATTGGGCCACGTCGATGAACACCGTCGCTGTAACCGGTATAAAGGTCTCCACTTCCCCCAGTTCGACCTCGAAGGGCTCCGCCCGGCTGCACACTTCCTCCAGGACTTGCAGCGCGAAGAGTTCGCTCCCCCGCAGCTGCCGTGGTGGCAGGATGGTCAGGTGCGCGGGCAGATGGGGCAAGTCGGGGTGAAGTTCCCGGCGTAGTCGCTCAACGAACCTTCCAACTGAGCTTCTTACGTAGGAAACCAGTGCATATCGCTGCGCTTGCATGCCGAAGCAAGATTATACCCTGTTAGGCGGCCGCAGCGCTGTGGCATACTCGTACCTGAACCTGCCGTATAATCGAAGAGACCTTTCGTGGAGTCGGGGCGTAGCGCAGCCTGGTAGCGCACCTGCCTTGGGCGCAGGGGGTCGTAGGTTCAAATCCTATCGCCCCGACCAATCTTTCTCTTCTCGCGTCAAGAGGATAGAAGATTTTCACCGCTTATTTTCTCGCCAGCATAGATTTCGGATGCCGGACGCGGCTTTCGCATTGCTCGAAGACCACCCCCGGCGAAGCCGCGTATTCCATTCTCCGCCGGCATGGCTGGGTTGCAAAAGGAAACCGCCGTCGCCAGCCCTTTCGGCCTGGACTGCCGGCGGTGCATCATCATAAACCACACTGCCGGGAGGCAGACTACTTAACGGTCAGCGCGCCCATAGGTTGACCGCTGCTATAGCTGCCCCAAGCGTCGTTGGTGCCTCCGGCGAAACCGCCCGTCGCTGAATTGGACAGGTTTCACGCCAGCCAGGAGTTCGCGTCTCATTGAACGAAGACCCAGTAGTTCTTGCCCCTCACGAGTTTCGCGACGCATCTGATCGACACCACCGTCGTGCCTGTGCCGCCGAAGGTCGGCAGGTTCTTCACCTTTCCCTGGCAGAGATGCTTGCTGCCATCGGGGTTGCCACATGGCAGGTTCGGCGAATCGTCGCAACAGCAGATTCATTTCTTCCCCGCCGCCTCATTTGTCCTGGCCTCTATTTGTTACCATCTTGCCTCTTGTTACCATCTTGCCTCACGGCCTCTAACGATTGTTTTGCCTCCTGCAGGGTGGGGTCGAGCGTCAGCGCGTGCTCGTAGGCAACTTGGGCTTCAGCCAGCCGACCGATCTCCTGCAGCAGCAGCCCCAGTTGCAAGTAGGATTGGCCACTGTTTTCGTCAGCAGCGTAGCCTGAGAGCCGCTCCACTATTTGCGACTCCTGGCCGGGATATGCCTTCAATGCCTGCCGGTAACTTTCACGCGCTCCTGAGTAATCACCGAGCATGCCATACAGAATGGCGACACTTTCATAGCATCGGGCCTGCACTTCAGGGTCCGAGGTCAATTGAATGGCGGTGTCATACTCCCGGATTGCATCCCGGGAGCGTCCAGACTGTGCCAAAGCAGAGGCAAAGTTCAAGTGACGAGTCGGATCCCGGGAATCAATCCTGGCGGCATTCCGCAGGTGAGGCAGCGCTTCCTCCGGTTGGCCCCGCCGGACCAGCGACTTGCCTATGCTGTCTTCCGCGAACAGATTGTTTTCGGTTACCGCCAAAGCGCGCGACCAGAGAGCGTCGCTGTCCCGCCAAAAACCGATCTGCCGCCACGTCAGGATGGATAACACAGCCAAAACGACCCCGGCGGCGGCGGCGCGTGATGCCAGATTGATCTTTCTTGCGTCCGCCCAGTCGGCCATGCCCCAAACCAGCATCACGAACACCCCGATCAGCGGAACATAAGCGTAGCGGTCGGCCATAGCTTGCTGACCCACCTGAATCAATCCGATGACCGGCACTAGCGTGCCGAGGTACCAAAGCCAGCCCGTCATCAGGTATGGGCGCCCAAGTCGCTCTTTCCATACCAGGCCGCTCACCCCGACCAGAAATACCGCCGCTAATCCCAATTGCAGCGCGGTAAGCGTGGGGCCCGGGTGCGGATAGAAAACCGCAAGGCCCGTCGGCCAGAATGTCTTCCATACGTACATGGCATAGGCATAGAGAGCGTTTTGCAATCTTACCGAAAAGGAAAACACCTCCAGGGACCGGATTGCCCCGCCAGTTCTCTGCGCCAGGATGGTGATGATCGCGCTGCCGCCAGACAACGCCAGTAGAGGAACCTTTTCTATAAGCAGCCGCGACCATGGCGCCAGAGGAACAGAAAGTGCCGCATTCGGGATCATAACCCTGGTCTTTCCCGACGGTTTCCTCCGCGCTCTCGGGCTTGGGGGACCGGGTTGACTCCATCCCTCAATTCTTCCGAGCGGCCAGTAATCAAGCAGCAGCAGCGCGAAAGGGAGCGTGATAACCATGGGCTTGGCCGCAAGCCCCAGCACAAACAGCGCGGCCACGACCAGGTAGCGCCGAACGTTGGGCTTCACCGCGTACCAGCCGTAAGCGCCAAGTGCAAGCAGGAAAAACAGCGTGCTCAGAACGTTCTTGCGCTCTGCTACCCAAGCCACGGATTCCACGTTAAAAGGGTGCAGAGCAAATAATGCGGCGACCAGCAAGCTGCGTCCCGGCGCAGCTGTCGCACCCGTCAACAACAGGAACAGTAGCAAGACATTGAACACATGCAACAGGAGATTGGTGAGGTGATGGCCCGCCGGATTCAACCCGTAGAGTTGGCAGTCCAGTGCATGGGAGAGCCAGGTTAGCGGGTACCAGTTATCCCATTCGGTGGACCGGACGGCCCAGGTGAAGGTCTTCCAGCCAAGTCCCGCCTGCACATGAGCATTTTCCGCAACATAGTCCGCATCGTCGTAATTGAGGAAGCCCGCACTCCTGACCCCGCTGTAAACAACTGCGGTCACAATCGCCAGAAACACACAGGAAAGAATGATGCGACGCCTGTCCATGCGAAGCGCTCATTGTAGCGCAATCGGCCCGGCCATTCCCTGCAAGGTGAAATCGACACCTGTCTTCAGTCCAACCCGGAAACGACACGAGCGACATGCCCGTGCGGGCATCGCTCCTATCGACTCCGAACCTGCAGGAAAGAAAAACGCCGGAGCCAGCTCGGGTTGAGCTGAACTCCGGCGGGTCATAATCAGCTCTTCGATGCAGCGCTTATGCCCAGACTCCGGGCGAGTATGCGAAGCATCGCAGATCAGTCTTAGTAAATAGACAGTCCGCCCACCGGGTCGCTGCTGGTGTAGGTACCCCAAACGTCATTGGTGCCTTCGACGAAGCCGCCCGTTGCAGTTGCGGATAGGTCCCAGGCCAGCCAGGAATTGGCGTCGCTCTGGACATAGACCCAATACGCCTTACCCTTCTTCAACTTCGCCACGCACTTGAAGCTCTCAGGGACTGGGGTCTGACCGAAGGTGAACAGGTTCTTGATTTTTCCCTGGCACAGATGCTTGCTGCCGTCAGGGTTACCGCATGGCAGGTTACTGCAATCACTATCCAGGTCAACGATGGCGCCGTTGGTACCCGTCACGAAGCCGACATCAACGCTGATCTTCGTCGTTTTGCCCGACGCCAACGCCACGATCTGGCAGGCCGGCGTGTACTCTGTGTTGATTGGGCTGCCATCAGAGATCGTGTAGCCTTCACCTGAATTGATGTTGCCGTTGCAAATGTTGTCATAGAACTTAGCCGGCTTGCAGGCCTGCGGGATTACGTGAGTCGCCGGCTGCGATTTCATTTGAACCGTGGTTCGTCCACCGTTGATGGTGATTACAGTCTTTGGGGCGTTCTGGGCCAGAGCAGTCAAGCTGGCCAGTACGAGCAGTGCCAAGCAAATTACTAGTGTTTTCTTCACTTGTGTGTCCTCCGTTTTGGAATTGATTTAGGTTGAGGTTGGGGGTTGGTTGAATCAAACAGGGATTTGCCTTTGTGGTGGGGCGAAAGGTCCGCGAACCGCCAATACAGCAGATCCACTTCTTAATTCTCCGCCTTGCCGCCTCCGAAACTGGCGTTGCGTCAATTAAGGAGGCGCCAACAACCCAGAATTGCGTCAGCTCACCGCATGCCAGAAGCGCAAGACCTGCCGCGAACTGAAGCGGAAAGAATTTTGCCATTCCGCAACCGTGGTGTCAAGCATAATCCATGTCTATCGCGGGATTTCCGTGACCCCGCCGTCCACAAGTGCAAACATTTGCACATATTGGGAAGCGCCAGCTAAGACCTCCGGGGATTGCACTCTCATCGCTGCCGACCATTACGAAACCGCGGAAAACCGAAATGCTTCGGGAGGGAAGTTCGAGACTGGCGCGGCGGATCCATTCTCGCGAAGGGCCCCGACGACGAAAGCAGCAGCGCCACCAACACCAGGCCCATGTATTTCCAACTGGCGGCCTTTGCGCTTGGTGCAGTACCCGGCAAGGCGGCCGACAGAAATCTTCAGCATTGTCTCTTTGTGCACGGGTGTTTGTTTACCACTTCATCGCAGGGACGCACACAGGCGAAGCCAGGCGTGAAAACACGAGGCGAACCGACAAAGGATGGATCGCAAGCGCCTGAAACAACCCTTAGGCGCTTTTCTCCGCCTCGCCCTGGCCTAGCAGGCTGCTGAAAAATTGATCGGCAGCGTGTTTTTGTTTCTGTTGTTCGTCGTAAATGACGGCGAACCGTGCGATTTTCGGTGTTCTTGAGGCCTCTGGTTCTAACTTTGTGCTGCGCCGGAC
>Ga0326727_10001100_pt1 | contig 103776 bp, 89 predicted proteins | sample MB2enrmetagenome_FD_207643 | JGI IMG/M metagenome (GOLD analysis project Ga0326727, IMG submission 207643) | Lab enriched peat soil microbial communities from McLean, Ithaca, NY, United States - MB29MY | ecosystem: Environmental > Terrestrial > Soil > Wetlands > Peat | place: USA: New York... | reverse complement strand
GCCGCTAGGCGCGATATCGATACCCTCTGGAACGATATCGGGGAGTTGCTCAATACGGTCTCCCCAAGCGAATGCACAAATTACTTTGCCTCCTGTGGATATGTAAATACTTAAATCGAAACCGCTCAAGAGACACGATCGGCAAGCAATCACGACGACGATGGGCACCGCAGCTAGACAATCTGGCAGTAGGGAGGAGCTTCTGTTTTAGGCAGCCGGTTTATCAGCCTTACTTCCCAAGGAAGAGGAGCAGGGGCAAAATAAAGATTTCGCTTTTTGTTCGATTAATGATACGATAAATAAGGTGAAGGCGTCGAGCATTGGCGAAGGATCCGCATCGCAAATACGAAATTCGCTGCCCGGTCCATGGTTTCATCCAAATTGACGATTGGGAGCGAGAAATCATCGAGCAACCAGCTTTTCAGCGCTTGCGTCGAATCCGGCAGCTCGCTTGGACCGATCTCGTTTACCCCGGTGCGATGCACACCCGCTTCGAGCACTCTCTTGGAGTGATGCACACCGCCACCTGGCTCTATGATTCAATTGTTTCCAAATCTGGCGACTTGCTCAAGCAAGAACTTGCTTACGATCACCAGGGGCTTGAGCGCGATCGCCGACTCGTAAGGCTAGCGGCTCTTCTGCACGACGTGGGTCATGCGCCCTTCTCTCACGCTTCGGAAGAATTACTCCCAAGAAAAAGGAGCACGGAGAGATTCGCTCATGAAGACTATTCCGCGGCGGTCATTCGAAATGAGTTGCGGGGAGCAATCGAGGGGCACGTCCTAAGTGCAAACGCCGGCTTCAAGGCTGAGGACGTGGCGGTGCTGATCGAAGGCGGAGCGGCAGCTGGACGCGCCGTTTTTTGGCGCGACCTGATTACTGGCCAGATGGATGCTGACCGGATGGACTACTTAATCCGAGATTCTCATCATATCGGCGTGCACTACGGCAGATTTGATTTGCGTCGACTGATCTTCTCCGTCGTGGCCATCCCGGCTGATAAGGAGAACCCGCATCCGCGACTTGGCATCGAGGAGGGCGGGTGGCACGCGGCCGAAGCACTGGTACTCGCCAGGTATCTCATGTTCACTCAGGTGTACTTCCATAAGACCCGGGTCGCATATGACATCCATTTGCGGGGAGTCATGAAGAGAATCTTACCAGGCGGCGCTTTCACCAAGCCCGAAGGGGCAGGACTAAAGGAGTTCCTTAGGTGGGACGACTGGCGAGTGATGGGTTTGATTCGGATGGGAAAGGGCGGGGAGCACGGGCGGAGAATCCTGGAACGCAACTACTACCGTAGAATCTACCACACCCCTGAGGTGTGCAGTCACAAGGACATGCTGGAACTCAAGAAGGTGAAGACTAGACTTGGCCGCTTGGTGGTGGCGGAGGAAAAAGCAACTAAAAGCTGGTACAAAACGGGAAATACTGATATTCCTGTATTCAGCAGAGTGAGAAAACCTCAGGTTCAGCCCCTTAGCAGGTATTCGAAAGTGATCGCGGGTATGAAGGAAAACAGCCAAGTCCTTCTTTACGTGGACCCTGCTTCCAGAGAGGAAGCCGAAAGGAAGCTAAATAAGAAGGGGAACCAACTAAGATGAGTGACATTTTAACGGCCCGGCTCGCCACAATTGTAACGCTCGCGGAAAAGCAGCCTCGACTTGGCCGAACTGCAGTCATGAAGCTTTGCTACTTCCTCCAGACGCTGAGGAACGTCCCGCTAGGCTATAGATTCACCCTTTACTCCTACGGTCCGTTCGACGTCAGGGTACTTTCTGATATTTCCGTGGCAGAAACTCTAGGGGGGATCGAATCCAAGACCGTCATGTATTCCGGCGGTTATGGGTACGAGATCTCGGCGGCCAGCAAAAGCGAATTTGTGAAAGGTTTGGCCTCCAATTTCGTTAGGAGGCACAGCGCGGACATCGGTCAGGTGGTCCAACAGTTTGGCAAGTTCGGGAGCGCAGACCTTGAGTTGCTTAGCACTATCATTTACGTCGATCGTGAGTACGCACAAGCAGGAAGAAGACAAACGACGGATGCGCTTGCGGAAAAGGTGCAGGAGATAAAGCCCCACTTCAACAAGCCCTACATCCAGCGCAAAATTGAGTATTTGGAGCGGGAACGCCTCCTGAGGAACAGGTAGTGTGGACCCGCAAACGGCGTAGGTCTCCGTTACCCGCCGGGCGCAGGCGCAGGTCATTCGAGATCAGAGATTGCAGATTTCCAACTCGCGCCTGCCGCCCCTTATTTCCTGAGGTGCTGGTCGAAGAAATCCGAGGCGGCGTGATAGGCGGCGAGCCAGGTGCTATGCCGCAGGAAATCATGAATCTCGTTGGGGAAAACAAGCTGCTGGAATTCCACCTTCTGTTTCCTCAGCGCCTCTACCAGGCGGACCATTTCCGAGAAGGGGACGTTCCGGTCATCATCCCCCTGCACCAGCAACACGGGCGAGCGCCACGTGTCCACCGACGCCAGCGGCGACGACTCCCACGCCAGCCTTGAGGCTTCCTGCTGCGCAGGCGAGTGCGGCCAGTTCTCGATTTCGAGGTTCCAGTCGTGCACGCCGTGCAGGTCAACCCCGCAGGCGAAGAGATCCGAAGCGCGAGCCAAGCCCAGGGCAGTCAAATAACCTCCGTAAGAGCCACCCCATAGTCCGATGCGAGCCGGGTCCACGTCGGGGCGCTGGCGCAAATAGAGGCCGGCGCCCTCGACGTCGTTGAACTCGCTTGCGCCGCTGGGGCCATAATTCAGGGCTTCGCGAAAGTCCAGCCCGTACCCTATTCCGCTGCGATAATTGAGCGAGAGGACCACGTAACCGCGGCTGGCGAGATACTGATTATAGGCATAGGCGTTGTGATAGTAGGCCATGTAATGCCAGCCCAGCAGCATTTCACGCCGCGAGCCGCCGTGCATGAAGATCACCGCCGGGCGCCGCTCGCCGGCAACTCCCTCCTTGGGCAGGAAAAGCTGGGCGTGCACGCGCAGGCCGTCGGAAGCGGGGAGAATCACTTGCTGCGGAGTGACGAGTTCGGCGGAGGGAAAATCGGCGGGAAGGCTTTCGGGAGCGAGGTCACGGATTTCACCGCCGCCCGCCAACACCGCCGGACGCGCCGGGCGCTGGGTGTCGCTATGAAGCAAGGCAATCGCGGCGCTGTCGTGCAGCATCACCGGCGACCATTCGATTCCTTCGCCGCCCGTCAGTCGGGTAGGTTGGTCGCCCGTGACCGGCTCGGACCACAGATGGCGGCGGTCAATGTCATCCTGGTTCGAAGCGAAAATCAGCGTGCGGCGATCCGGACTGAGTGAAACGAACTCGACTTCGAAATCACCCGGCGTGAGGAGCTTCGCCATGCCGCCCGCTACGGGAACGGAATAAAGATGTGTCCACCCGTCGCGCTCCCAGGGGAAAACCAGGAGGTCTTGACCCCCCCATAGGATCTGATGCTCGGCGACAATTCCGTGAAAAACGCTGCCCTGGCCCGCATCGGCTCGCCAGACTTCGCGGCCCTGGCCGGTGGCGGCGTCGGCAACCCGGATTGACCACGGCTGGCCGGTCCGCCTCGGGCCGAAGGTCTGGTCGTCGCGCGCCGGAATGCGCAGGAAGGCGACTTGGCGGCTGTCGGGCGACCAGGCCGGCTCGGAATCATGGTCGACCGCCGGGTCGAGATAAATCAGGCTCTTGCTCGACTCGTTGTACACTCCCACGAAGCTGTGATCGCCTCGTCGGCTGACAAAAGCCAGGCTCGAACCGTCCGGCGACCAGTGCAGTGAGTCGCACTTGGCCTTGTCGTGGATCAGTTGTTCCGGCTTGGCTCCGGCAGCCAACCTAACCAGCCATACCTGGTCCTTGAAGATGTAGGCCACATCGCCGCCCTTGGGTGAGACGGCAGGAGAATGGCCCTCGGCCAGCTTGCGCGGCGCTCCGCCTTCGACTGAGACCACCCAGACGTCTTGCTCGACACCTTCGGACACGCTCGCCGGGTTGGGATAATTCCCGCCATTCTCGAGGTCGCCGCCGCGAACGTAGACAATCGACTGGCCGTCGGGAGACCAAGCGAGTTCGCCAACGTCCTGCCCGTCGTCCTGGGTGTACTGTGTGACTTGGCGTGAACGGTAACTTCCGCCCGCGCCCGGTTCGGCTACCCAGATGTTGCGCATGCCTCGCGCGTCGAACACCCAGGCAACCCTGTTGTCGGCCGGCGAAGCGGTAAGTTCGGTTGGGAAGGGCGAGCTTAGTACCTGCTCGATGGTGAAAGAACCGCGCGCCATAACGGTGCTCGTAATAGCGAAGAATAGAAGAGCGATTGTCTGCAATCGGCTTCGAGGGGAGATAAGCAGCATTTTTCCTCCTGGAGAGTAGCGGCCATTTGATCTCATACTAATGCGCGCGTTTCTCGGAGCCCCGTCAGGGGCGAAATAGAGTAGCCCAGGTAGCGAGCCCTGGGTTGGATGGCCCTCACCCCGTCCGTCGGTTGACGGACACCCCTCTCCCGCCGGGCGGGAGAGGGGACGGGGGTGAGGGTGCAGTGTGCGCGATCCGTCGGCTGGCGGACTACAAGCTGCCGCCCGTTGGCTGACGAGCTGAATTGTTCTACGAAAATCCGACTCACGACACTAGGTCGGTCATCCCGGGGTGCCCTCCAACTTGTCCGCCATGTCCAACAGGGCTGTCACGCTATTCCAGTTTCTCGCCGTCCCCGCCTTCTTCAGGATGCGGTCCAGAAGCGGCGGAAGCTTTGATTTACCCATGCCAGTTGGGTAATAGACATACACCTCCCGGGAGCCTGACTTGATCTCTTCCGGGCCGACTTTCGCCGCCTCGAGTTGCTTCCGAGCTTCGGGACTTAGTTCCTCGGTTAGAAAAATCACGTGGAATTTGCCTGGCTCAATATCTTTCCGGCTGGCGAATGGGCTGTTGGCAATCACCGTGCGCATCTCGGCCGCAGTCCGCAGAACCAGTGGCGCGCGGAATTCAAACTTTTTCTCAAAGGAGTCTTCAAATCGCTTCGCGAGAGCACTCAGATTGCGCTCCTTGCTTCGAAAGACAACATTGCCGCTCTGCACGTAGGTCTGCGCGCCCTGCAAGTCCAGTGAGCCGCAAAACGCGCGCAGCGCCTCCATGCTGATCGGGTTGTGCCCGCCCACGTTCACGCCGCGCAGCATCGCAATCATTGCCTGCATATCCGATCCGTCCTCTCTCGGGGGACCTTCCGCGCGTCTGCCGCCCGCAAATTCCAACTGCGGCGGATGCCCCAACGCCCTGATCTGAATAATCCCAGTGGTAGCCGAAGCGATTGGGCTTCCCTCCGGACATGACGCTGCCGTTATGGCCATGCCGAGTCGCACATGCCGGAACCGCAGGAGCCGCCCGAAAGCCACTTTATTGAGCTTACGTCTTCAAGGTGCGGGCTGCAAGTTGGGGAGGAGACGACGTAACATGAAGGGCGTATCAGTCCGTCTTCGGCGGTCAGCCAGGGGGGATCCCGCTGGCGGTGTCGGTCCGAGAATGGATCTGATAGCGGGAGCCTAGATGGATAGGCTAGCCCTCTTCGTGGGCCCGGGCGAGGCTTGCGAAGCTGCCGCCGGCTTCGCGAGGTCTTAGCGCTGCCCGGCAAAGCTCCAATGCGGCGAGCCCGATTCGGATGTCGCGGTTTCTGGTTTTTGAGTAGAATGGCATGACAATGCTGAGCGAGGACACAGTTCGCGAGTTGCTCGAACCGTTCGGTTTGACCTTGAATACGCAACAAACCGGCCAGGTGCTCGCTTATTTGGAGCTTCTGCTGCGCTGGAACGAGAAGATCAATTTGACGAGCATCCGCGACCCTGCCGATTGCGTGCGGCGGCTTTTTGGGGAGAGTCTCTATCTTGGGCGCTGTGTGGAGCTAAGCGGCAGGTTGTTGGATATCGGCAGCGGGGCTGGGTTTCCGGGGCTGTGCTTGAAGATCCTGTTTCGGGAATTGGCGGTGACGCTGCTCGAGCCGGTGGCCAAGAAACGGGGATTTCTTAAAGAGGCGGCCAGGGTCTGCGGGATGAGTGGAGTGGAAGTGCGGCGGGAACGTCTGGAGGAGTTCGCAGAGTCGGCGGGGGCCGCGCAGGCCTATGACTCGGCGACGGCACGCGCCGTGGGGAACTTGCGGGAGGTGATCCTCCTCGTTTCGCGCTGCCTGAAACCGGGGGGGCGGCTCTTTCTCTGGCTGAGCCACCGGCAGGCAAGGGAGATAGGCTACTCATTCAGCGAGATGAAGAGGGTGAAGGGCCTGGGCGTGCCGGGTGGGGCGCAAGGTGAGATCTGGTGGGGGGAGAAGGGCCTAGCGAATGAAAAGGCCGGGGGCGGAAGCGGAGGTTAAGGAGGGAGCGTTTCTGATTTGGTTCTTTGCGGACGTGGGGCGCCTGGCGCGGTCGCGGGAAACCGGTCGTATATCAAGCGAAGTAATGCGGGGGCCAGTGGCAGATGGTTCCACGTGAAACATTCTTCGGTGAGTTGTCGTGGACGGCAGACGTTCCACGTGAAACAACTTTCGCTTGCGTTATTCCCTCCCCTTTGATACATTCGCACTGACTCCTAGCAGGCAGGTGCCTTTGGGACGAGTCATCGCCATCGCCAATCAAAAAGGCGGCGTCGGCAAGACAACTACCGCCATCAATCTGGGGGCAGCCCTCGCTCGCCAGGAAATGTGGACCCTGATTATTGATTGCGACCCCCAGGCCAACACCACCGGCGGCTTAGGCCTCGCTCGTGACCCTGCGCGCAAGACCTTGTACCACGCGCTCATGCTCGATCTTCCTTTGAAGGAATTGGTCCTCAATACACCAATCGAGGGACTTCACCTGATCCCCTCAAACAAGAATCTGGTTGGCGCCACGCTCGAACTTGCCGATCGTCCCGACCGCGAGAAAACCCTCCGCAAGAAAATGGAGAACTTCCGCAACGAGTTCAATTATATCCTTCTGGACTGCCCCCCCGCCCTTGACTTGCTAACCCTTAACGCCCTCGTGGCGGCGGATTCCGTTATCGTCCCTGTCCAGTGCGAGTATTTCGCGCTGGAAGGGGTCTCGGAACTCATCGACACCCTGATCCGAATTCGACGCTCGCACAATCGCAGCTTGGCAGTCGAGGGCATCCTTCTCACCATGTTCGACGAACGTACGAACCTTGCTCACCAGGTCCGTGACGATTTGAGGGATTTCTTCGGCGACCAAGTCTTCTCTACCGTGATACCCCGGAACGTCCGCTTGGCCGAGGCGCCGAGCTTCGGTCAGCCCATCTTCCTTTACGACCCCGATTGCAAGGGGGCGACGAGCTATCTTGAACTAGCAAAGGAGGTTATGAGCCATGTCGAGAAAGGTGTTGGGTCGGGGGCTGAACGCTCTCCTGGCGACCGTTGAGACGGCTACGGCCGGGCTCGAGCAGGTGCGCCTCGACCTCATTGATCCCAACCCGTTCCAGCCGCGCCGCGAATTCGCTGAAGACTCGCTAGCGGAGCTCGCTGACTCCATCCGTGCGAGCGGCGTCATCCAGCCTATTCTCCTGCGCCGCAACGCCTCCGTCCAGGGCCGCTTCCAGCTCGTGGTGGGCGAACGCCGCTGGCGCGCCGCCCGCCTCGCCGGCCTCGACACTGTGCCCGCCATCGTCCGCGAGCTTGCGGACCAGGATGCCCTCGAATTCGCTCTGGCCGAAAACCTGCTTCGGCGCGACCTCAATCCCATCGAGGTGGCCCACGCCTATCAGACGCTCCAGGATGAGTTCCACCTCAGCCATGAACAGGTCGCCGAGCGCCTCGGCATCAACCGCTCCTCCGTTACAAACATGCTACGTCTCTTGCGCCTGCCCAATGGTGTGCAGGAGATGATCACCCGAGAGGAAATCACCTATGGGCACGCGCGGGCCCTTCTGGCTCTCGACTCCGAAGCCGCTCAACTACAGCTTGCTGCGAGGATTGCACAACAAGGCCTCTCGGTGCGCGAAGTTGAAAGCCTTGTGGGACCTCGGCAACCAAAACAGCCCGAGCCGACGAGTGAGGCCAAGCCGCCGATGGATCCTAATGTCCGCGCTGCTGCCCAGGAACTGGAACGAACCCTTGGAACGCGAGTCAAAATCCGTGGTGACGGCCGCCGCGGAGCTATAGAAATCAGCTATTTCTCCACCGAAGATCTCAATAGGATTTACGACCTGATCGTGAGGCAATAATACACAGGAGGGGTGCAACAGCCCTCGATGGGAGGCAACGATGCCATTCGGCTTAGGAAAGTCCACGCGACGTCAACTGGCTGAACTGTCCGGCGACTGGGTCGGCTGGCTTGACCCGGGCGTTGAGGTTGAAGGAAAAATGAAGGTGACGTCCGGCCTCATTCGCGTCAACACCCACTTCAAAGGCGAGATCGATTCCGAAGGCGCGGTGGTCGTCCACGACCAGGGCGAAGTGGATGGCGACATTCGTACCAGGATCCTGAGCGTCACAGGTAAGATAAAAGGGAATGTCCACGCTTCCGAGCGCCTGGAAATCAAGGAACACGGCGTGGTTCTGGGCTCAATTTACACGCCCTGCCTCCTCGTTGATCCCGGAGGCTTCTTCGACGGCCAATGCCACATGCCCACTCCCGGACCCGCGGCCCAGGCCGCGACTGCCCCTGAAAGCAAGAGTGATGCGCAAGAAGCGGCGGCGCCGGCGGCCGACGTCCCGGGGCCACACTGAATCGCCCGTGACGCGCAGACGTCTCACGTCTGCCCTTCCCGGCGCCTCGGCCGCGAACGCTCTTGCGAGTCCGCCACGTCACGCTAGGCTGTGTACTGTAATCCTACTCTTCTAGCCTACTACCCGAGTGGGACGCCGCCACGATCAATCCTGGCAACTCCAGCACCGTCACGGAATGCGCGGGAAATATGTAGACCAAAGGCACCTGTTCGACCGCAACCCTTCTCTCCCGGACGTTGACGTTCGCGGAACTGCCGAAGGGGTTCGCTGCGACCTTATCCTTGCCATTCAGCTCGAAAACGCGCAGCGGCCGGTCGGAAGCAGCTTTCCAGTTGGCGATCCGAATTCTTGCGCTCAGATTCTGGTCCTCGCTCCTGTTAATAACGGCGAGGAAAAGAGTGTGCTCGTCTGCGCCCAGTGTCGCCAGAGCATCCAGGGCAGCCAGACGAGGATTGAACGCCACCCTGGGGCTCTGCGTCGCAGTGGCCAAAACGGAGCTTCCCGTATGGTGGCGGTAGAGCAGGCAGGCGAAATACTCCGGTGTCAACTTCAAGGAAGTCTGGCTGACTTCCACAATGCCCTGCACGTTGATCAATGATTCGATTTCTCCCATCACAACCTGCTGTGCCCTTCTCATCAAGGCATGGAAAACGCCGGCCAGGTACAGCGCATTGCAGAGCCGGAAATCCTCATCGACTCTTTCCGTCAGCCACCACGCCTGGTATTCTGTCACCGCAATGAGCGGGCGGTCTTTCGGGAACCCGTCGCCGAGCGCGCTGACAACCTCGCCCAGTTGCCGATCGAAGTCCAGCGGTTCCGCCACAACATGACGATAGAAATGGTCGAGGTCCACGATCTTGGTGTCGTAATCGTCCCTTCGCTCACCCTCGCCCGTGTAGATCGAGGTGGCCAGGAGGTCGACGGGCATAAGCCGGAGCATTTCGCGATTCCAACCCAGCGGGCCCGGCGGCGCTCCTACGGCCATAACCCGCGCCGAGGCGTCCGCCCTTTGAATAGCCGCCTTATACTGTTGGAATCTCGGCACATAATCCTCAATCTTGTTGGCCCCGATATACTCGTCCGAGCAGAGTTCCTGGGCTTCATTTCCCACCGCCCAGAGCTTGATCTGGTATGGCGCGGTGTGACCATTTTGAGCCCTCAGCCGACCCAGAGGAGTTTCGGGTGATCCATTCGCGTACTCGACCCACTCTCCCGCTTCCTGAGCCGTACCCGACAGATAATTCGTTGTGATGTGCGCTTCCGACCCAAGTTGTTGGGCGAAATCCATGAATTCGTCGGTGCCGAAATCGTTGGGTTCCCACTCGTGCCACATCTCGGACCAGCGTTCAGGCCGCCGGTCGCGCGGGCCGACGCCGTCCTTCCAGTGATAACTGTCCGCGAAGCATCCTCCCGGGTAGCGGATCAACGGAACCGCCAGAGGCTTCAAAGCCTCGATAACGTCGCGCCGCATGCCGTGGTAATTGTCCGCCGGCATCAGCGACGCCGAGTCGATCCAGAAAACCCCGTTGCCCTGAACCGCGATGCGGACGCGCCCGCTGTCGGTATCTTCCGGGGCCGTAAAGTCCGCGGCGTACCTTGCCCAATCGTCGGTAAGGGCCGCGTAATCCTGGTGTGCGTAGGTTGGGCCGCCGAGCTTTTCGAATTCAACCCAGGCGCTGCCGCTGCCGCGTCGCTTTAGATAGACGTAAAAGGCGTAACGCTGCCCTTTCGTGAAGTGTAGACCGACCTGGTAGATGCTCGCGTGGCCCGAACCTTCCCCCTGGACTTCGATCGCCTGGGAAGCGCCGCCTCCATAGTATTCCTGGTGGTCAATCCAATAACGGTGGTTCCTTCCCCGCCCCTGGACGAGTTCCCAATAACGGTTGGTGATGCGTTCTTCCGGAACCCACGCGTTGGCGACTCCATCGCCGTCCAGGTCGCCCTCTTCAAACTTGCGGTCCCGAAGCATCTCTGCCCAGAGGCCTCCGCTGTGCAAGCCGTGCGCATTGCCGAGATTCTGCTCTCCCCCGCTGATGGTTCCGTGCTCGTGTTCAATGTTCTGGCCAAAGATGTAAGGTGAAACGTTGCCGGTCACCTTTGCCGCGTCCACGTCAATAGTAGCCACGCCGTCGGGGGCTGAATTCGCACCGGCGGCTCTTGCTTCCGCCTGAGACAAATTAAGGCAAAACGTACAAATGATGAATAAGGCCCAGGAAGCGCTGACGGGACCTCTGGCGATGGGAATCATACGAGTCCTCCTTGAGAGGGCTGATTCTCACTCCGGCTCGTGGAACTTGCAAGCTGGAACTGCGCTGCGTCTGTAACCTCAACGCGCTAGCGCTGGAATCCCTCTTGGGGGTTATGGAGTTTGTGGACCTTGGCTGGAATGTGAGCGGCCTTTGAATATTGATTCCTAAGGTGCTAACTGGTACGCCTGGAAGGATTCGAACCTGCGACCTGTTGCTCCGGAGAATAGCATCGGATCGGTATGTGATAGAAAATGCGGCACGCCTGGCAACGGAAAAGAACGGAAAATCACCACAAAAACCCTCAAGTGGTACTCCAATGGTACTCGATGGGCTGCTTAGTCTAGCCTAATATAAACGTCACCGTCCCGGCGCTGCCGGTCAAGCGATCAAATTCAACTTGCCGTACGCCTTCTCCACGACGCAGACGTAGCCGAACTGCGTAAGTGCGGCATGGCGCAGGCTCCAACCGTAGCTTGCGTTTACCAGTTCCCTTGAGTAGAATTCACGCCTCGGACGAGTAAGTGACGGGTTCATGCCATTCCGGGTACGTGACGAGTGGCCATCGGGGCCTTAGCTGAGCACTTTAGGGAAAAAGTATTTGGACTCGCGGCTTAAACACCCCGTGAAACGCGTCAGCGCGGTCCCTCATCCACCTGTACAACTCCGGCCAATCGTCCTTAGTCTCTAGGCTCGCGCGATGGCACTCGGAAATCCTAGCCCATTGGGTCTCGCCCGTCGCTTCCTCCCATTTCAGCCCGTGGTCGGGGTTCACTCTTAGTTCATCTTCGATCCGTTCATTCTCCTCCCGAAGTTTCCTGAACTCTTCCCTTGCGCCGGGCTCGATAGAAATCCTACAGCAAAGTTCTCCGCGAACATAGAAAACGAAACTGAGATACACTTTGCCTCTCCTCAAGGGCCACCCAAAGGTTCCTTCTCTGGGTGGTTCTTTCCTTAGCGGCAGGTCTTCGGGTAGAGCATGCTCCACACAGTACTCGTTGAATCCGCCCCAGAAGCTAGTCCAAATGTTAGGTGGAAGGCTACCGTCCCGAACCACATCTTGGGACGGGGCAACGAAAAGACGTCTGGCTGGTGTAATCTCCTCGGTGATCGTGAGCGGCCCAAGGTCCTCAACCCACTCCGCAAATGCCTTCTGGATCAAACCCCGGCGTTGAGCACAGAACTCTCGGAAGCAATTTTTGCCTTTCTCCCTTTCCTCAGGAGTGACTTGTGCTTTGCTCTCGATTTTCTTCGCGAGGTCGCTCGCCAGTTCCTTCGCGTCATTGTAGGCCTTTGCAACTCCATTTCCGAGGAAGTGAGACTCCAGATTGTCGGCCAGCTGCCCGCTTTCGAGGTCAATCGGCTCACTTCCCAATCCTGTTACAAAGGAATTGAGCTCATGCGAGATGTAGGTGATGTTCCCTAGATCGTTGACCTCGTGTCGGCTAGTCCGGCCCCGCTGTTGCTCGATGTTATAGACTTTCGCGAGCATACTGTATGGCACGATGTGCTGCTTCTCGGGTTCCGCATGTGCGTCCAGCGCTCTCGGCGTCAGATTTTTGTACGAGAAATCGTCCGCGCCCCCTTTCCGCAGGAGCCAATACAGCATCAACTCGTAGCGATTCATAAGGCTTTGGGCGCCCTTAAGCCCTGCCTCTAAATGCTGGCGGAGGTCATCTGGAGACCCCCCGATATTATGCTCCAAGTTCCCAAAGCACTCTTTGGCAGTCTTGGCCTCGTCCACTCGGCCGACGAGACGGAAAATCTCCACCTGGGTCAGATTCGGTAAAAGCAGCAATCTTAACGTGAGAGATTTAAGGGCGTCCGCATCGCAAGGCTTCATCGTGAGGAGCTCGGGAAAACGAATTAGCACCTCAAAAAGAGGAAGCAGCGATGTTGTGTCGGGTAACGTCTGTAAATCGTCGCAATACAGCCCTTCCCGGAGCAGATCCCACACGAACTTCACGACTCGCTTCGTGCTCTCGAAGAGTTGGTTCATACTCCCGTCTTTTTCGAGTGTCTTTTGGAACGACGGACTATTGACCACTCCGAACGAGAAGGAGCCGTTACCGAGAGGTTTCCCGAAGTGGTAAGCGCATACTTGGACGAATGCGCGAATGAACAGCTTGAAGCCGAAGTTACGTTCCTTCCGGCGCTTTAGCATGTCATCGCGCTCCAGGACGGCAGGCTCAGGGTCGTGGACGGTTTTAAAGAGATCGCTGAGCCATTGATTCGTTTGGGATTGAAAGGATACAAGCGTGGCGAATATTTTCTCTTCGGCTTCGACTCGCTTTCCAGCGCTGTTGATTCGGTTGTAGAGGGCGACTACCTGGGGCAGATCATACTGCTCGTGGGACCCTTGTGGTATATCGTTGTTCTGCTGCTGCGAAAGAATCTTCCTAAAGAAGACCTTGTTGTCCAGGAGGTACTGAATACGATGTCTAAGGTTGATCTCCGCGATCTTGCGCAGGAATTCCTCGCGGCGAGCGGGAGCGATGAATCCCGAAACATCCGCCTCAGCACGTCCGAAGAAAGTACTTAGGGGAACGAGGTTGTTCGGGCGGTGCGCTTTCTCCGCGGTCGAGAAGAGACAGAACATCGAGTACCGCAACGCTGAGTCGTCACGGAAATATTCAGCAAGCTTTGGCACGCGCGCCAGGTTCAGGCACCAAACGCGGTCGTCATCCCCAGCGACTCTATCCGAGCCGCCGTTCTCACGGGCCGATGAACTGGGCCCCGAGCTTTCGTTCTCGGCAACCTCCGACGGTTCGACGAAACACCCTAGCGCTGTTCGGAGGCTCCTGATTCTCTGCTGACCATCGACGATAAGGTATTTCGGCTTGCGGGACCCTGATACAGGCAAGGCCCCGGGCCGACCAGGCAGCGGGATGCCTTCCTTCTCTGGGTTCTTGGCTTCCCACAGAATTATGGTGCCGCATGGGGTGTTGAAATACAGAGACTCCAGCAAGAGGGCGGTGTTTTCGTCGGTCCACACGAGCCCGCGCTGAAAATGCGGAATACCGAGTGAATCGTAGTCACGGATTAGCTCTCGGGCTGAAATCTCCTTTCCTATGTCGCCGGTCCTTTCGGCAAGCTGGTGATCCTGCGCCAATGGGTTTGAAGATGACATGGTGCCCCCCCGCTTAAAATCCTCGTCCTGACTGCGAGTTGAACTCCGTCCTTCACGCTCCTAATTCGTCGGCCCTTCTTCGCCTTCGCAGGACGGGGGGGCGGGCCCCTTGAAATCCTCGGGGCCTTCCCACCGTTCTCCAAACTCAACGATACCATTCGGGTGATGCCAGTATGGTACGATGACACACGTCGGTTCCTGCCCTGGCGCTTCGACGCGCATCTCAATGCAGTTGTGTTCTTGGCGGTCTGCGATCCATCCGCGCGGCATTTTGCCTGCCTCTTGGGCTCGGAATGGCTCAAACGCCTGGTAGGTATTGTGGCAGATGGTAAAAGAGGCTACGGCGGTCGCACGCCGCGCTTTCTGCCGGAACTCTCGCGCCCGCTCACGTCTCGCCGCCGCATCCGGCCCATTAAGGTCAACCACCTCTAGTTCGCCCGTGGCCTCCAAGACAAACCCTGACGGATCCAGATCGCCATACTTCTGTAGAAGCTCCTTGGCCCTTGTAAACATCCCTTCCGCGACTTTTCGGACGTCCAAGTCCTCCATCATAGGGGTTGTACTATACTCGCTTTCGCCTGAAACTCAACAACGATTCGTATGTGAGCAACCTTTGGCACGTGGAGCAACCCTTCGGCACGCGCGGAAGGGGAGACTGGCTGCAGGGGAAAGACGCGCTGTTCTGGTCGCGGAGGTTTGACAAAAGATGAGAATTCACTAGGCTTAGAGGGATCATGGAGAGGAAACCAAGCCAGGAAATTATTCCGCACGAAGTTATTGAGCGGCGGATCTATCTCATCCGAGAGCGCAAGGTGATGCTGGACAGAGATCTGGCCGAGCTCTACGAGGTGGAAACGTTCAATCTCAACAAGGCGGTGAAACGAAATCTGGACCGTTTCCCGGAAGACTTTATGTTTCAGCTCACCAAGGAAGAGGCAAATGTTTTGAGATTCCAAATTGGAATGTCAAAGCCGAGTGGCCGTGGGGGCCGACGGTACTTGCCATACGCCTTTACAGAGCAAGGTGTCGCGATGCTTTCAAGCGTGCTGAATAGCACGCGGGCGGTGCAGGTCAACATCGCCATCATGCGGACGTTTGTCCGGCTACGCTATCTCCTGGCCACACACAAGGACCTGGCGGCAAAGCTCGAGGCGATGGAAAAGAAATACGACAAGCGGTTCAAGGTGGTATTCGAGATCCTGCGACAGCTAACCGAACCGGGGCCCGTGCCAGAAAAGGAACCGATGGGTTTCATTGCGAGCCAGAAGACAAAGTGAAGGGAGCCCCGCCGGCGTGAAGAGAGCCGCCGTGAGCTTGGACGTCGCGGGTGGGGCGGACATTGTCTTTGATGTCTGCGCCACCGACGAGGTGGGCGGCCTCCGCCGCAGACAGAGTTTATGATAAACTTGCGTCACCCATAATACGGGTGAGAGAATAATGGTGTGGTGTCTCTACGTTGGAGGGGCAGCCCATGGAGCATTTCCCCAGTTCGTTCCCGCGCCGGTCGATCATTCTTCTGCTTGCCTGGATGAGTTTGATCATTCTCGCAGAAGCGCAAACTGTTTCGAACAACACAGACCAAGCATGGACTGTCACGACGGTCGCGAAAGGTCCTGGCGCCCCTTTACGTACGACCGAGAAATGCAGTAAATCCGGCAACAAGATCCTGTGTGATAAGAATGTGGAGGTGCTCGGCCCAGACGGGTACCGTCCCTCTTTTTATACTGAGACAGAAACAGACCAGGAAGACGCCACGACTACCCGTTCAATCCAGCGCAGCTACAGGCCGGATGGTAACGGGCGGAAACAGCTTACGCAGGTGACAGAAGAAGAAACAAACCACTTGCCCAACGGCGAATCCGACGTGGTTCGAACGACATCGAAGCCCACTCCCCAAGGAGATCTCCAGATCGTCGAGCGCGAAGACGTCGAGACAAGAAAGAGTGGTCCGGAGTCGCAGGACACCAAGAGCACGACTTACCGGATCAATAGCGGCGGCAATATTAACGGCAATATGGCTCCGGTCGGGCAGACAGACGAACAGCAGAAGCGAGGCGACAACGATCGTATAGAAACGACGAAGACTACAAAGTCAGTGGACTCCGGCAAGGGCGGTCTGGACCTTGCTGAGATAAGTGAAAAGGTGGTCAAACAAGACGGCGAGAATCGAACGACCGAAGAAAGCATTTCGCGTCCGGACGTCGAAGGCAACCTTGCGGAGGTTTCACGGACAGTCGTTAAGGATACGCAAAGTCACGGGCAGATCCTGGAGACGGCGGAGACCTATTCGATGGATGTTCCCGGTAAGGCTCGCGATGGTCAGTTCCATCTGATCCAGCGTGTTACGACGGTGCGGAGTGGCGACGCAGGTCGAACCACCACCGAGCAACAGATTGAGCAGATTGATCCGGTTGGCTTGGATTTGAAAGTCATGACCAAAATTGCAGATGTCGTGACTTCCGGACCTGCGGGTACCGAGCAGACGAAAACCACTCGCGCGCGGAATTCGGACGGAACCTTCAGCGTTAGCTCCACCGAAACGAGTAATTCAGACAAGGCTCCTGGCACCGAACCACAATCATCACCGTCAAACCAACCTCAATAGATCGGGACAGGGGGAGCGGTTATGCGCCACCCCGTGCCACATCAAAGTGAGTCATTACAGAAGGCTTTGTGAGCTATCTGCATTGATGAGCTCGGTTTATAATTGAATGCATGGCGCACAAATTCCTGACTTCGTACCTGGAAGATTCGCTGGCGGTTTTTCGAGTGTATAAATCTCTGGGCGAGCGGGCCATGGCGCAGTTGAGCGACGAGCAACTGCAATTGGCCATCGATCCGGACTCCAATTCCATTGCGATTATCGTTAAGCACCTGGCGGGGAACATGCGTTCGCGCTGGACGGAATTCCTCACTTCGGACGGGGAGAAGCCCGACCGGAATCGCGACAGTGAGTTTGAAACCCCGCCGGCCACGCGCGCCGCGCTGACGGAGTTATGGGAAGCGGGGTGGCAGCGGGTGTTTACTGCGCTCGAGCCGCTTAACGACTCGGACCTCGAACGCACGGTGTATATTCGCAATGAGCCTCATTCGGTGATGCAGGCTATCAACCGTCAAGTGGCGCACTACGCGCTCCACATCGGCCAGATTATTTTCCTTGCCAAGCATCTCCAGTCTTCCCGCTGGGTGTCGCTGAGCATCCCGCGCGGTAAGTCGGGGGATTTCAACACCCGGGTCGCGAGCGGCCAAGCCAGCCAAAGGTGACGGCCGGCAGGGTGAACAGGCTACATTGCTAAGGTGGCGGAGGCTTTGCCGGACATTACCGGCTGACGGAACTTATTCGACAGTTTTCTGCTTTGACAGGGATGCCCGGGGCAATCCGGAAGAGTCAATAAAAGCGCAGGCCTTCAACTCGCCGGTTCTGGACGAACCTCAGGGAGCGATCGAGGCGGTCTGCCTTTCGTCCTCCGACCGCGGGGCTTCTTGATCCGGTCCTGAACAATGACTCGCTGGCAGTCGAGACACATGAGGTGCAGGCCGCTAGGCGATTTGTTAACCCGCGCCGATCCGCAATTAGGGCAGAGTAATGGTGCCATAACTCACCGGCGCGTCGATGGCAATTCTGGACGACCGTACCGAGAACTCTATCTCCTAAGTTTCCTAATACACGATTTAAGGCCAAGCTGTCAAGAGGCAATGCACTCATACAAACAGACTTATCACAACGCCGGGTTAGGGAATCTTCGCAGGGGACTTATATCCTCAGCGGCGTCGCGGCCGAGCAGGAAGTCGAAGTCGCAACCCTGGTGGGCCTGTAAAATATGAGCGAGGTACATTTTTCCGTAACCGCGCGAATAGTGAGGGGCGGGCGGGGTCCATTGGGCCAGGCGCGCTTTGATTTCCGCTTCCGGCAGCAACAGCTCCAGTCTTTTCTCACGCACATCCAACTCGATCTCGTCCCCGTTCTTGACAATGGCCAACGCACTGCCCTCTGCGGCCTCAGGCGAGATGTGAACGACAATGGTGCCGAAGCTGGTGCCGCTGATGCGGGCATCGCTCAACCGCACCATATCTTTCACGCCGGCCTTGAGCAATTTCGCGGGGATCGGCAAGTGGCCCCATTCCGGCATGCCTGGGGCGCCCTTGGGGCCGGCGTTCTTGAGGACAAGAATGGAATCTTCCTCAACCTGAAGATCCGGATCATCAATGCGTGCCAGCAAATCACGATTGTCTTCGAACACCACGGCCTTGCCCTTGTGCCGGAGCAAGTGAGGCGCAGAGGCGGATTGCTTGATCACGGCGCCGCAGGGAGCGAGGTTGCCACCCAGCACCACCAGCCCTCCTTCGGGGTAGAGCGGCTGGCTGAATGGTTTGATGACTTCCCGATTAAAACATGCCGCGCGGGAGATATTCTCACCCAGGGTCTTGCCGGTGGCCGTGGCCGCATCCAGGTGAAGTTGCGACGCGATCTCCTTCAGAACGGCGGGCACTCCTCCCGCGTAGCTGAAATCCTCCATAAGGTATTTGCCGGAAGGCTTCACATTAGCCAGCACGGGCGTGGTCCGGGAAATCTCCTCGAACCTCGAGAGGGGAAGATCAAGGCCCACTCGTCCGGCGATGGCAACCAGATGAATAATGGCATTCGTGGACCCACCCAGGGCCATGAGCAGGCGAATGGCGTTCTCGAACGCGGCGGCGGTAAGAATCTGCGAAGGGCGAAGCCCCTCGGCGACCATTTCCACGATGCGTCGCCCACTCTGCTCGGCGATCGAGAGGCGGCGCGAGTCCGGGGCAGGGATGTCCGCCGCGCCCGGCAAGGTCATTCCCAGGGCCTCGGCGAGGCTGGCCATCGTGGACGCGGTGCCCATCACCGTGCAGTGGCCGGCGCTGCGCGAGACGCAGCTTTCCATCTCGCAAAACTCCTCTTCGCTCAGGCGGCCCGCCCGGACCTCTTCCCAAAAGCGGCGCAAGTCGGTTCCCGAGCCGAGTTCCATGCCGTGCCACATGCCGCGCAGCATGGGCCCGCCGGGAACCATGAGCGCCGGCACATCGACGCTGGCCGCGCCCATCAACTGAGCCGGCGTCGTCTTGTCGCATCCGCAAAGCAGCACCACCCCGTCCAGGGGATAGGCTCGAATGCATTCCTCCACGTCCATCGCCATCAAGTTGCGATAGAGCATGGTGGTGGGTTTCATCAGCATCTCACCCAGCGAGATGGTGCAGAATTCGAGCGGAAATCCCCCGGCTTCCCACACCCCGCGCTTGACGGCCTCCGCCACCTGGCGCAAATGCGCGTTGCAATTGTTGAGTTCGCTCCAAGAGTTGCAGATGCCGATCACTGGTTTGCCCGCGAACACGCGCTCACTGAAGCCTTCGGCGCGCAACCAGGCGCGATGCGCTACTCCCCAGCGATCGTGTTTTCCAAACCAATCGCGGCTGCGGAGTTTGAGATTCGTGGTGTCCATCACCGTATCCCCTCTTGCGTCTCGATCAGGAGAATCACATCGCGCTCGTAGACGCGTTTCTGAGAGCGGTCCTTTGTAGCCGACTTTTTGTCATTTGCCCGGCCTCGCCTTGCGCCTCGGAAGCCTTGACCTCGTTTGCGCAAAATGTGCTGTTTTTGCTCATTTCAGGCTCTAACTTGTGATGAATTGCACGCAAGACACGCAGACTTTGCAGCATCGAAAAAAGTGATGTCCCTGGTTTTAAACCACTTATTTAGTTCGTTCCCACTATTTTTGTATTTCCACGTGCTTACGCGGTCGGACAATTTCGAACCCTGCGGCATTCCCCGATCACAGCCCGCGACGGAAACGTGTGCGATGTCAAAAGGCTCGAATTCTGGCTCTACTTCACGCATATGAGCAGTCAAATGGAGTTCGTTTCGAGTTCGTTTTAGTTCGTTTTCAACATGCTTTCCTGTGTTTTCAATAACATACTGGCTTTGATCGTATCATTTCTTGTTTTTTCCGGAACCTGGTTTTCCCCCGTACCGGGACTATTGCGCTTTTCTTCGCGGTTCGACGCCCGCCCACGACAATGTGTCCGCAAAATGACCACCACAATAGGCTATCACAAGCCCGTGAGGTTGTCAAGCGGAAAACGGCGAGAACCATGATTACGCGGTCAAGTGGTAGGCGGCGGAGGGCAACCGGCGCCGGGCAGTCCTTGGGCATGTCATTCTGGGGAGTTTCCATCGGCCTTTATAGCCCACCCGAGACAATGAAAATCAGCGTCGTCCCCGCGCAAGCGGGGACCCATTGTCGGTCCAATGGATTCCCGCTTGCGCGGGAATGACGTGACTTTCAGGGGAGCGGCACTAAAACTGGCCTCCCCATTCGTGCTTGGCCCGCACACGGCTAAAGTGCTAGTTTTGCCCCCATTATTATGGCCGGTTACAACCTTCTAACTCCCGGGCATCGCTCGATTCGCAGGTACTACGAGAGCGCGGCTGCCCTGCGGGACCAGGGCGTGCTGAACGAGATGAGCGTGCGTTCGCCCTTCGAGTCCCTTCTCCAAGAGACGGCCCGCCTCAAAAACTGGACCTTCATCGCCGAGCTCTCGGGGAAGTCCGGCGGTGCGCGCATTTGTCCCGCGCTGCCTGATACAATATAAGACCTGGGTGGGTCATGCCAACATTTAAGCCAGATTCGAGTTTTTTCCGAAAAATCGCTATAGGTGCTGTTGGCACAAGAGCTGTTTGTGAGCATCTGAAGCAATATCAGCACACAATGGCTGAACTTGAGCGGGGTTCAACAGATACAAAGTTATGGAAAGACGTTAAACGCAAGCGTGTCCGCATCCCCGATCTTGTATGCACGTCTTGTGGCTTGCGGATTGAGAGTCGAGCCAAGAGCAAACCGGAACTGACAATGTCGCATAGCCCCAATGAAACTGAGCGTTCGTGGGATTTCGGGATGGTGGACACTGACGTTGTCGCCTTTCCCGTTTGTGGGGCGGTTGGTGAGCACTATTGGAGTCGCGGCAAGCTGAACGGAAGTGCCTCCTACTGGCATGAAAGAAATTGGGTCAAATGGCAGGCCGGGGAGCATGTCAACTATTTTAGCGTTTCCGAGTTCCGAGCCACCCCATTTCTGAATGTTGCTCGAAAGGGAGTTACCGAGGGATCTGAGCTTACAATCGGCTGGCCAGCGACTTTTGCGACTTACGGTGGCGTTGTGACTGCAATAGGAGAGGGGCGAATTTCGGTCCAGCGCGCCATAGACGGGCGCACTTTCACGAGGGCGATGAAGCCCGGGCAGCAGCCTGCCGTGCAAGTGGGGCAGGCAGTGTCACTTCACGAAGTCCTCGCGTCAACTGTACTTCCTATTAAAGCTAACATATTGCGTTGTCCCGGCAGGATTGCTCAAGATCACATCGCTCGACTCTTGGCCTCCCGCGAGCGTACCCAGAGGTTCACGGGGGTTAAGCTGGCTCGTCTCAGGGCTGATGCAGGCTATTGTGTGGGGGTCTCCGCACCGCTCCGAGATCCCGAAGAGGACATCTACGTTAAGTTGGAATCCGCGTCCTATTTGTCAGCACTGTGTGGCCAGTCGCTAGCCCAAACCATTGGCCAGTATCTGACAAGCCCTGATCCTCAAATCCAGCTTGAGTCGGTCATCACACTAGGTGAAACAGCAACACTGGAAGCCGGGGAGCTGCTCTCTACGATTCTGGACGATCAGCAAGTCCCTTATTTCTTGCGTAGCGCTGCCGCGTGGAGCTCTTAGCCCACATCGGCGGTGAACAACCCGTCAGACGACTGATTCGAGCTTTCGCAGATGTCGATTTCGACATCCGCCAAGAGGCTCTTGATAGCCTTGTGACACTGAGCGCCGGCGCTGTACCTTTTCTTATTGCGAGTCTAAGAGAAGCGGAAGATGATTCTGTAAGGGCCGGGTCCGCCGAAGCGCTCCGGCAATATAGCAATAATGCAGCCTTCCCCGTTGGCGAACTGGTCGAGATTCTCAATAGTGGTGGCTCACCCTGGGCGGCGTGGCTGGCGGGCATGGCACCCCGCGATAGAATCGCGGGTGCCGTCGCACCACTGCAAGATACCCACCCACAACTACATTATGCAATTACCGTTTTATGGTCATTTGTTGAGAGTTGGATTGCCCGCAAGTGGGAACTCCGACCACGAGCCGAATTCCCCGAGGATCACTGAGAAATGTTGAACTCGGAAATTGTGAGATGTCGTACTCCACGGATCGCGGTGTACAGGTATGTGGAGATAGCCGCGAGGTTCTTTCCCAGCTTCCGGCCGATTCGGTTGACCTTATTGTTACGAGTCCTCCTTTTGCCCTGCTCCGCGAGAAAACCTACGGGAATGAATCCCAGGCTGACTACGTCCACTGGTTACTTGGTTTCGGAAGTGCTGCGCTTCGGGTGCTGAAAACTACAGGTAGCTTTGTGCTTGATTTGGGGGGGGCGTACGAGCGGGGAAGACCTGTCCGCTCACTTTATAACTACCGAGTATTGACGGCCTTCTGCGATCAGTTGGGGTATCGTCTGGCCGAAGAGTTCTTCTGGTATAATCCTGCGAAATTACCTTCGCCAATCGAGTGGGTAAACAAACGGAAGATCAGGGTCAAAGATTCCGTCAACACGGTTTGGTGGTTTTCGAAGTCGGATTTTCCGAAGGCGGATGTACGCAAGGTACTCGCCCCTTACTCACCTCGCATGAATGCGCTTCTCAAGAATGCTGAGAAATTTTATAAACCGAAGTCGAGGCCCTCGGGTCACGATATTAGCAGTCGGTTCGACAAGGACAACGGTGGAGCGATTCCCAGCAACTTGTTGCAAATCGCCAACACCGACAGCAACTCTCACTACCTGAGACTCTGCAAAACCCACGGCTTTGAAAGCCACCCGGCAAGATTCCCCGACGCACTTCCGCAGTTCTTTATCGAATTTTTGACTGACCCAGACGACATGGTGCTCGACGTTTTTTCCGGGTCGAACACCACTGGCTTCGTCGCCGATCGACTTGGGCGAAGGTGGGTGGGGATTGAAATAAATCGGGAGTACGCCATAGCTTCGGCCGTGCGATTCATGGAGGATTGGGAAGATATGAGACGAGAAGCTGCACTGGGGCAAATCAGGCGTGGCGAAGGTCCGAATCTTTCAGCGCTTCGGCCGGCAATGGAACTACCGCTCCAAGCCGCTGAACCGGTCTTGTAGTGAGTGAAATGCACCTCGCAAAAGTCGACCGTTCGCTGAAGATAAATGATTGCCTGACCCTTGGCGGCATTCCACCGGAAACCTTTGAATACCGCCTGGGCAATCGCAGAGCTCTCGAATGGGTCATTGACCAATACCAAGTGACGGAAGACAAGCACAGCGGCATCCGCTCCGACCCCAACCGCCCCGACGACCCCGAATACATCGTGCGCCTTGTTGGTCAAGTCGTTCGCGTGAGCATTGAAACCGTGAGGATTGTAAAGTGTCTTCCGAGCTTGTGAAGGAACGTGCGATTCGAGACTTATGGTTCAGGCCCAAACAAAGGCAAACTGTTCATAACGCTTTCAGCAAGAGAATATACAGCCAGGTAATCGTATCTTGGGAATTTTGGATACCAGTAGCGGCCATGAGCGAGCCAATGGCGGAAATTGAATGCCGCCCGCAATTTTCCGATCATCGAAGAGGAACCGATCGTGTGCTTTTTCCAAGTTTCAAGAATCTCATCTTCAAGCGACACCCTTATCCCCTTCTGCTTGTGAAGACGCCGGAACGCTTTCGACATCGCGTCCTTTTCCTTGCGATAGCACCTCTGGAGGTAATCGATCCGAAATGCTGCCTCAACGGCGGCAAATATGCTCAGGGCAGTCGCCATTTCCAGTTCTGCCAGTCTCTGGTTCATTTCGTTGTTGATTTGATCTGGTTTATAGCGGTCAAACCGGACGCTAAATGACGGCGCAGCCGGGCTAAAATAAAGCCTTAGAGACTCCGCAACATCGTCATAATAATGTGCAAGCCGTTGAATGTCAGGATGTTGCTTGGAAAAGGTCACCCTCTCAGGCATTGCTAATTTCCATGATCAACTGAAGGAATGACTCTGTGTTCAGGTCGATATACTGGATTGCGGGGGGCCAAGTCGCGATTTTCCACACCCATTCAATCTTCTTCTCATTCTCGATTTCGGGTTGGACTTTTTCTTTGGGGTCAATGATTCTCACTCGAACGCGTGGACGTGGGCTCACCGCATCCTTATCCACCAGCACCAGTGCCGCCTTACCATAAGGCCCATCCACATCAACCCTGCCCTTGGACCCAATTAGCAGCGTGCCGACTGGGGTAAGATTAATCACTTGCCGCCCAATCTGTATGATCATCGTTCTCACAGGGTAGGTCCCCAGGTTTTCCTCAAACAATTCTGTTTCCTTATATTCAATCCCTATCGAGCCTTCATTTTTGTATTTCTTTAGAAACGATTCGACTTTCTTATAAAGCGAATCTAAGTGAGCAATCCAATCCCTGCGCTCCTTATCCCAATCTACCGGGGGCTCGGCAACAGCGGACGATTTCTGCCGCTTGACGAATTCTTCGAATTCCTTGGTAGTAACCTTTGCCATAAAAACGTTGCTCCCAGCGGCTCAATAGATCCACCATCCCAGACTAAGAAGCTTACCCACATTCGCTGGCGCAAGCAAGCGCCGACCTCTTCGGGGCGGGCAGGTTGACAGGCGAAAAGAGCTCGGGTTAGGATGGTTTTGTGGGCGATGTTTCACTCCGTCTCCCGTTTGCACTGAACACATAAGCAATTACAACGATGGCAGGTCCAAAGAACACTCAGGAGCGGCCTAACTTGGGCTCTGCTGATGCCGTGAAAACGATCAAGAGGCTCGTATGGTTTTGATCCACCGGAGCAAATCCGGTAGCGACAATCAGAGTCAAGGCCGGGCTCAGGTTCTACGCCACCCATCATCCGGATTCTCAGGCGAACATTCTGAAGGGAAGAGGAGGCCGACAATGAGATCGAGAGGCGCAGTTTCCCAGAACCGGGGCGGACGCCAAACGATGGTCCTCATGCTGTGCATGTTGCTGATACCGGTGACCCAATTGGATGTGTACGCGCAAGCGGCTGGGGGCGCGTACGTCGAACTGAACGCGGATCAACTGGATCAGCTCGTGGCCCCCATCGCGCTCTATCCGGACTCGCTGGTGGCTCAGATACTGACCGCGGCCACGTATCCGGACCAGGTTGGCGCAGCGGATACCTGGCTGAACCAGAACATGGGTCTGCCCCCGGATCAGCGCGCGGCCGCGGCGAACGGCATGCCGTGGGACCCGGCCGTCAAAGGCCTCACCGCATTTCCCTCCGTCCTCGATAATCTGGCGAGAAACGCGGCTTGGGCGTCCCAGCTCGGTAACGCCTATTACAACCAGCCGGGTGACACTATGAACGCTGTCCAGGCCATGCGGTTGCAGGCCCAGCAGTCGAACAGGCTGGTCTCGACGCCGCAAGAGCGCGTGGTTGCGGAGGGCGGCGTGATTCAGATTCTGCCGGTCAATCCGGGCGTGGTTTACGTTCCCTACTACAATCCTTGGGCCGTCTGGGGGCCGATGTTTGTCGCCTATCCCGGCTACGTGCTGCTGCCGCCACCGCCCGGTATCGTGCTGGGAGTAGGAATCGCTTTCGCTGCGGGAATCGCGATCGGAGTGTTTGGCCGCTGGGGATGGGGTTTCGGTGCGTGGGCGCCGGCCTGGGGAGGCGGGACCGTATTCTTCAATCACAGCACTTACATCTCGCGGAGCATGACGGTGTACAACCACGGTTCCTTTGGTGGCCACGACCGAGGAGTCTTTGAACATGGTGGCCGCGGCGTCCCAAGGGGCTTTCATGCGGCAGCTCATCCCGGGGCGGCTCGGGCCGCCGCCGCTCGGGGCGGCGCGGGCCGCGGAGGAGCGTATGCCGGTCGGGGCGGGGGACCCGCCGGCCATGGAGGGCCCGCTGGCCACGGCAGCGCATTCGCTAATCGTGGTGGAGCGAGCGCCGGTCACGGAGGGCCGGCTGCTGGTCATGGAGGAGCGTACGCTGGACGCGGCGGCGCTACCCCCGGACATGCAGGAGGAGCATCCGCGGGTCGTGGCGCAGGAAGCGCCACCGGCCACGGCGGGGCTACTCCTGGCCATACCGCCGCATACGGTGGGCGGGGAGGAGCGGCAACGGGTCACGGCGCCACTCCCGGCCATGGAGGGCCAGCCATGGGTGGCCGTCCCGGAACCGCCGGCCGCGGCGGGGCGACCGCTGGTCATGGCGGAGTAGCGGCCGCTCGCGGAGGCGGCGCCAGCCATGGTGCTGCCGCCGGCGGACGCGGAAAAGTCTCCGCTGCTAAACCCAGTGGCGGTGGTCACGCCTCAGGCGGTCGTAAAAAGTAGAGGGAGTGGAGCAATGAAAAAGAACATAATCATCGTGGCCGGAGTTGTGGTCTTGGCTGTGGCGGTGGGAGTGCTTGCAGCGGTGCTTGTTTTCCATCGGCTGTCGCACGGCCAGGCCGCGAATAGCAATTCCACAAGTGCGCAGAACGCTACGGCGACCCCCTCCGGGGTGGACGCCGCGAGCGCTTCTAACCCAACCGCCGGCGCTCAGCCTTCGGGTGCTCCCGGAGCGGCTGGGACAGCGACTGGGCAACCCGCGGACGCCACGGCAGGCGCGCAACCCGCCCCGGGTGGAGACGCTGCCGCCGGCACGGCACAACCACTGGTTGTTCCCGTAGGAACCGCGCTCACGATCCGCCTGGGCGAACAGCTTGGGTCCGAGATCAGCCAGTCCGGCCAGAACTTTTCGGCCAGCTTGGACCAAGATGTCATTTTGAACGGTCAGACCGTGATTCCCGCGGGCGCGAACGTTACTGGCGTAGTGGCGTTCGCCAGGCCGGTCGGCGCGCTGGCGGGAGAAGCCAATCTGCAACTTAAGCTCGCCTCCGTAAATGTCAACGGCTCGGATCTGACCGTGGTGACAGCGACGCGGAGTTTCGGCCCCAATATCAAAGGCAAAAGCAAAGTGGGCCGGTTTATCAAGGGCGTCGCCAAGCGTGCCATGCACGAGGAGAGAGAGGTGCTGCTCGCGGCACAGACCTCCTATAGCTTCACATTGCGGCGGCCGCTGCAGATCCAGTAGCGAGATCGCGGGTTCTATAGAAGGGGATGCCAAGAAGAACAAAACCCTCCTCGAAGAGGAGGAGTGCTTTCATTTGACATCCCCTTGCATAGAACCTTTTCCCGTTTGGAATGCTCTTGTTTCAGTCGAACCATCGCGTGGCCTCAGCCCAACGCCTGGGCAGGCGAGGTCGGGCTGTGGCGATAACCCTGCGGGTCAAACGCCACCATAATGGTGATTCATCAAATCGCATCATAACCGCAGGAACATAGGTTGCATAGCGCGACAACGGCGGACCGGTGCCCCACCAGATAACCAGTTCCTCCAGCTTTTGCCGGATGAGATGCTCGATGAGGTAGGCACGCAGCACCACAGAGAGAGAGTAATGACCGAACTCCCTGTCGTTATTGCATTGGAAGTACAACACCGCCCCACGAGGCCTGTGCCATCCTGCCAGCACACTTAACCACTCGCCGGTGTGATGCTTCAACCCCATTGCGAGTGGACGATCAGTAGCGGCCACTATGTTCAGTTGCGTTTCAAGACCAGTCAGGTCATCGAAGTGACTGGTTTTGGGTGCAAGATGGGCCACTGCCGAATGCAACTCGTCCATCGAGAGACGCTCTACCAGCCTATGACCTGCGGCCTCGAAGCGCCGCCTATAGTATCGAAAATTGTGCCGGGTAGTGTAACCCAATCCCTGGAGAAACTCTTCATAGGTCGTTGGCAGAACCAGATGAGCATGATTCTTCCAGAGGGCGGTATCATTAAGTACAACACTTGAACACCGCACATCGAGACCTGTCGAGCTTTCGGACTGCCTTACAGCGTCAAGGTCATCACTATCCCGTGGGAGTGCAAGACGCAGACTCCATATCCCCGGATGGCGGAGCAGGCTCTGCACCGCAACCCGGAAGAGAACCTGCCGATCCCGAGGATTCCCCAGGAGGGGAGAGGTCAGACCTCCGTCGGCAAAAACAATACCACTGCGAACGCCGCCAAATACTCTCTCTACTGCATACATAATACCGGCGACCTCGCACCCTCTGTTTATGGCCACAACTCTGGGCCGCCACCCAGTAGGCACGGAGGCCAGGAAAAACTCCGGGTCCTGCATCGGCTCAACTGGTTCCTGCATGAGCCTCCTTGCTACTTCCCGTAACTGGCGAATCTTGTTGTCGGATGAAAAGACGACCCCTGAGTAACCGGTTGCGGAGCAGCCTCCGGGCAGACCCGCAGAAGTTCCGTTCATGCTAAAGTCCTTCAACTGCAAGTCCATGCTTCGATTCTTGCCCTATTTGTTGAGTTGCCGATAGCATACATCTAACCGACTCTGAGTGTCAAGGCCGGTCAGGTTTTTGCCGGTCAGGTTTTTTTCGGCACTCGGCGGGCCCAGCGACGGGAGACAGCGGGCGGGGGGTCGGCGTCAGGCATATACTTTGTTTAACAAAGTACTTGACAAACATTTGCCCTGGCTGTATAAACGCCCTATGACCTGCGCGGGGCCAGTTCGCTCACGACATTCCAGGGCGGCGCCCATGCCAGCCCACGCCATCGACGATTTGCGCTTCATCCGTGAGACCATGGAGAGCGCCGCCTCGTTCACCGCCGTTCCGGGGTGGGGCGGGGTGATGATCGGCATAACGGCCTTGGGGGCGGCGATTATTGCCTCGCTCCGCGCACAGGTGGTTTGGTGGGTTGCGGTGTGGGGATTGGAAGCCCTGTGCGCGTTTGCGGTGGGTGCATCGGCGGCTTTCTGGAAGGCGCGCAAGGTGCAGACGCCGCTGTTTTCAAGGCCGGGCCGGAAGTTTGTGCTGGGGTTGTTTCCCCCCATGCTGGCGGCGGCGGTGCTGAGCGCGGTAGTTTACCGCGCCGGGGTTTTTTACCTGCTGCCGGGCATCTGGCTGCTGCTCTACGGTGCGGGCGTGGTTACCGGAGGGGCCTACTCCGTCAAAGTCGTCCCGATGATGGGCCTGTGTTTCATGTTCGCGGGAATGGTGGCGCTCGTCAGCCCTCCTGCCTGGGCCAACTCGATCATGGCAGCGGGATTCGGCGGGCTGCACATTGTCTTTGGAACGATTATTGCAAGGAGGTACGGTGGCTAGACAGAATTCCAACGCCGCGAGCCGGGCTGCGGGGGCGGGCCAGCTTGTGCAGCAGGCCCGGCAATTGCGGAGCAAAGCGGCGCCCGGCTCGCCCGCGGAAGTGGATCGCCTGATTCACGAACGCATCCGACTGGGCATGGTCAGCGCCCTGGCGGTGAACGAATCCCTCAGCTTCAACGATCTCAAGAAACTGCTAAAAACTACCGATGGTAACCTGAGCGTGCATGCCCGCCGGCTCGAGGAGGCGGAGTACGTGATGTGCGAGAAATCCTTCGTGGGCCGCGTGCCGAAAACGGTTTACCGGCTGACCCTGGCCGGCCGGCAGGCCCTGGAGCGATATCTGGATGACATGGAGGCGTTGATCCATTCCATGCGCCCGCGGTAATTCCCGGGGCGAAAATTTTTTTGAGCGAGCGCTTTGTATGATAAAGTCCTTTGATCAAGCTACTGTCGAATCGTTGCCTCGGGTCGGGTGGCCACAAGGGCCGCCCCTACATCCCCTGATTCACGCCGCCATTATTATGGACGGCAGCGGCCGCTGGGCGGAAAAACGAGGCCTGAGGCGCAGCGCCGGACATCGAGCAGGAGTCGCCGCGGTTTGCCGTTCCGTCGAAGCCGCGCCCCGCCTGGGGATTGGGACATTGACGCTGCACGCCTTTTCTGCGGATAACTGGCAGCGCCCCTCGTATGAAGTCGGCGAGTTGATGAGCATTTTTACGGAGTTCCTGCGCGGTTCCGTGGCGGAGTGGGTGGACGCCGGAATAAGAACCAGCGTCATGGGACGCCGGGATCGAATCGAGCCATCGCTGGTCGCCGCCATCGAGGCTGCCGAGGCTGCGACGCGGGAGGGGATGGGATTGCACCTCCGCCTGGCGATTGACTACTCAGGCCGCGAGGCAATAGTTCGAGCGGCACGAACTCTGGCGGTGGGTGAAGACGCGACACCGCTCGAGTTTGGGCGCTTACTTGGCGCCGAAGGCCCCCAGCCGCAGCCGCTCCCCGAGCTCGATCTGCTGATTCGCACCGGCGGCGAGCAGCGATTGAGCGACTTTATGCTGTGGGAGTGCGCCTACGCGGAACTTGTCTTCACCGAGCGCCTGTGGCCGGACTTCGACGCCGAAGACCTCGAGGCGGCGGTGCGGGAGTTTCGTTCGCGCGACCGGCGTTTTGGGCGTCTGGTAGAAACCGTCGCGGCAGGGAGGTGAGGTTCGCGCTCGTCTGTTTCCCTTCTCCAGGTAGCGTCCCGATTTGGCTGGTAGCGCCGACCTTTAGAGCCTGCCCTGAGCGAAGCGAAGGGTCGGCAGATGCTGGCCTAAAGGCCAGCGCTACGCCGAAACTAGGACACTAACCTTCTCCAAACTTACTTGGCCGTATCCCCCCTCTTTGTGCCAAACTTAAAGTCATGGGCCCCACGGCACGCGTGGCGTGAAGCGGGGTGATCGGCCAAGGGTGTATTCTGTCGGGAGGGGGAGGGCTTGCGATGACGAATGAGCTGTTCGACAAGGTTGCAGTGGTCACGGGTGCGTCGCGCGGAATCGGTTACTGCATCGCCGAAAGGCTGCTTCGCGAAGGTGCGAAGGTGTACATCTGCGGGCGCGATGCGCAGGTCTTGCAGCAATCGCTTGGAAAGCTGCGCGCGCAGGGCGGCACACGGATCGAAGGGCAGGTGGCCGACGTGGGCCGCTATGAGGATTGCCGAAAACTGATCCAAACCGCCGCCGGGCATTTCGGAGGCATTGATCTACTTGTGAATAATGCCGGAATAGGAATTATGAAGCCGGTGGATCAACTCACGCCCGAGGAGTGGGATGCCACCCTACACACCAACTTGTCGGGAGTGTTCTACTGCTGCCGGGAGGCCATCCCCCTGATGCGCCAGCGAGGGGGAGGCTACATCTTCAACATTTCCAGCCTGGCAGGGGTGAATCCTTTCCCCGGCGGGAGCGCCTACAACGCCTCGAAGTTCGGGCTCAACGGTTTCAGCGAGGCCATGATGCAGGACGTTCGCTACGACGGCATTCGAGTGAGCTACATCATGCCGGGCAGCGTGGATACGGATTTTGGGGGAGCGCCGGGCAGCAGGGCCCATCATAGTTGGAAGCTTAGCGGAGAAGACATCGCCAAGGCGGTGGTCGACCTTTACACGTATCCCTCGACGACTCTCGCCAGCCGCATCGAGATGCGGCCGTCACAGCCACCGCGCAAGAAGTAGAGTGGTTCCCGTGGGCTTTACCCACGGCCTGCTCCTCTGCGAGGAAGGGAGCTGGCGAGCAAACTCCCCTCCTTGGCAAGGAGGGGCAGGGGTGGTCGTTTCGTTATTGCAGCAGATCGCCCATCGCGAGCAGTTGCAGCCCCGCAAACTTCTGAAAGCAAGAGAAGTCCCGATCACGGGTAATCAGCGGTACGCGGTGGTCGAGACAACTCTGGGCAATCAGGGCGTCCGCGATCTTGGGCCGGTACCCGCAGCGGATCAAGTCCGCCCGCAGTTTCCCAGCACGCTCCCAATACCCGAGCTGAATTTCCAGTCGCGGCAGTGCGAGGATGAAGGATTCCAGCGAAGGGGTCACCAGGGGACCGCTAAGCAGCTCCGTTACACTGACCGGCGCGAGAGCCAAAGAATAGTCACGCAGCGCCCGGTCTACCAGCTCGACGTCGGGTCCGCCTTCGCCATGAATGTAGGCGACGAGTGAACTCGTGTCAGCGCAAGTCACTCTTCGCCTCTCATTTCCTGCCAGGTGAGACCGAACTTCACCTTACCTTGCAGTTTACGCAGCCCGTCATAAACATCATGAGCCGCCAGCAGCTCCAATCCCTTGCGCACTGTGGGGGTGGCGCCAGCCTTGGTTGCCCTCTGCGCCCTGCGAAGGAGGTCTTGCGGGACAAGGATGGTGAGTTTCTTCATCGGTTCTTTTGCCATGGCGTGATTATACCAGCATCAATGCCGTATAGCTATACGGCAAACGACCATGAGAATGCGCGAAGCGCCTTGGAGTGCGGCGGCTTGACGCCGCCTTCGAACTACGCCGACCGAAGATCGTGGCGAAAAGAACCCTAAGGGGAAGGACCGGCGCGTTGTGTGACTCCGCGTCCTGCGGTAACTCCAAGGCGGCGTCAAGCCGCCGCACTCCAAGGCACCTTCGGCACAAGGGCCTTCAGACGAGGTGCGCACAAAAAGCTATGTTCCTTCAGGGACCTGTGGCAGAATCCTTGAGCGGCAGACCCAAAGTCAGTTCGGCCCCCAAAATGCGTATATGTCAGTGTGGGAGGGCGGTTCCGGACACTTTGTCGCTACGATCCGGGAAAGGAAGTGAGAAAATGCGCACTCTGTTAGGCTGTTCGGGACAAGTGGCGTTGGGCAATCTTAGCCGCGAGACGCAGCAGAAACTCGCACAGGTTGAAGCGACTTGGCTGGAATTTGTTCCCGAGTCCGTGTCACTGGAGATTCGCCATGTCCAACCTGACGACCGGCCAGTGCTCCCGGAGATCGTGCGGGAACTCGTTGAGTTTCTCAATCAACTGACCGACAGCGAACGCGCCGAGCTGGCGGGGGGACCCGTCTACTATCAGGATGCCGTCAAAGGACAGTACGTTAGGGTCAAGGTTTGGAAAGGCGGTTTCTTAACCATTTCCTGGGCGCGGCCGGATTATGAGCACGCGGACTGGGAGCGATATCGCAGCCAGCCTGTCTCGGTTGTTCCGGAGGAATACCAACGACTGAACGGCAAGTTCAGTTTTGAGGGGGTTCCCACCGCTGCGGATGACATTCGCGAACTTCTGGAGCGAACCGCGGGCCTCTACTCCGAAGGCGATTTTGAGATTGTCGCCCGCGTCGATCGAATTGAGGTCTCCCTACGGGACGTGAATGCGAGCGTTTTGCCCCTCGTTTACGCGCTGCAGGTGCTCGCCAAGCCGGGCACGCTGGAAGGGGAGATCGACGTTAGTTCATTTCGGGCCGGGGACCTTGAAGAGTGCTGCCGATTTGCCTTCCGCACCGGCGAGGCATGGCTGGTGAGGCCGGCCTTGTGGCAAAGCTGCGCAGAGGAAGAATAGGCGAAGAGCGAAAATGGAAAATAGAAACTGGAAAATGGAAACTGGAAAACAGTAGCTAGCGGTTGATCCAGCGCTCCTTCTTACTATTACTTGATCCAGTTTCCATTTTCCACTTTCCAATTTCCACGCTGAGGTGAGTATGGATTACGGATTCACGGAGTACCAGAGGGCCATTCGAGATCTTGCTCGCGAGATCGCCGAGAAGGAAATCCGCCCGGTGTCGGCGGAGTATGACCGCGAGGCCAAGTTTCCCTGGCCGATCGTGAAAATACTGGCGCAGACTGACCTATTTCGCGTTTTCATTGATGAGAAATACGGTGGGATGCCGGAGGGGACTCCGATCATGAACATGGTGATCGTGACGGAAGAACTCTCCAAGGCCTGCGGGGGCATCGCGCTCAGTTTCGCGGGCACCGCGCTCGGCGCACTGCCGATCATCCTTTCCGGGAGCGAGGAGCAAAAGCAGAAATGGCTTCCGGACGTTGCCGCCGGCAAGCGCCTGGTGGCCTTCGCGCTTACCGAGCCGCAGGCTGGTTCGGATGCCGCAGCCGTGCGCACCACGGCCCTGCGCGACGGCGACCACTACGTTTTGAATGGCACCAAACAGTGGATCACCAACGGCGGCGAAGCAGAACTTTACTCCGTCATCGCGCTCACCAATCCCTCCAAGGGCCCTCGCGGCGCGTCCTGCATTGTAGTTGAGAAGGGCACGCCGGGTTTCACGTTCGGCAAAAAGGAAGACAAGCTGGGGATTCGCGCCTCGGCCACCCGCGAACTGGTCTTCCAGGACTGCCGCGTGCCGGTGGAAAACTGCCTGGGACGCGAAGGCACGGGTTTCATCACCGCCATGCGGACCTTCGACGTCTCGCGTCCCGGAGTTGGCGCGCAGGCGGTGGGGATTGCGCAAGGAGCTTTTGACCTGGCGCTCGAGTACGCCTGCACGCGTAAGCAGTTCGACGCACCGATTGGCTCCTTCCAGGGACTCCGCTTTCTGATGGCCGACATGGCGATGAAGATTGAGGCGGCGCGCGCGCTCGTCTATGCCACGTCGCGTTACATCGACACCCAACCTAAGGAACGGCCGACGCTCTACTCCGCCATGTGCAAGTGCTTTGCCTCGGATGTGGCCATGGAAGTCACCGTGGACGCGCTGCAGGTTTTCGGCGGCTACGGGTACATGCACGACTATCCGGTGGAAAAGTATATGCGCGACGCCAAGATCACTCAGATCTATGAGGGCACCAACCAGATCCAGCGCGAGGAGATGTCCAAAACGCTGATCAGCGGCTTCCATTCGAAACGCTCCGCCCACGATGCCCGGGCCGCGTAGGAAAAGCAGAAATCAGAAATTAGAAACTGGAAACTGGAAAATAGAAACTGGAAAATAGAAAGTGGATGATTGGGGCTGGCATTTAGAGAACGACCCCAGCATTTTGCAGTTTCCATTTTCTAATTTCCAGTTTCCAATTTCTGCTTTGGTCTCCATGCCTGCAAAATCACACATCTCCCTGCCGGTGCCGGCGGCGGCTGTCGCTTTTCGGCCGGATTATCTCGATTTCCGCCGTGGTATCCATGTGGGGAATCTCGAGGATAACGAGCGAATCACGCGCATTCTGAAACTGGCGCTCGAATCCCGATACGCCCAGCCGTTCGTGACCGAACGGTGGGGGCGGGGTGTTTATTGGCAATGGATCGGCTATCTGCCGCGAGCCAATCGCGAAGCCATGCCGCTTTCCTCGCACGTCAGTTTCGGCTGCTCGAAGTTTTTCATCAGCGTGGACACGGAAGAGAAGCTCTTCAAGTGCGGCATGCAAGTGGAAAGGGGCTATCGGAAAGCGCCGCGCGACTACCGCGAGTGCCAATTGCAGTCCGATTGGGATTGGCACCGGCTGCTGGGCGCACTCCGTCCGCGCGGCCCCATGGAGCGCGAACTCAAACGCCTGGTGCGGCGCGAAGGTTTTATGCTCCGCGGTGGCAGTTGGGAAAGCGAGGCCCAGGGCTTTGATCGCGACAGTCTTCCTTCCATGATGAAACTCCGAGGGCTGCTGAAGGCTGCGCCTGCGGCGCACTGGGCAGGATTTCAACTCTATTATCCGATGACCGAAAGCGAGGTTCAGGCGTCAACCGGACTTGACCTCGTCGAATCGATGCTCGCTGTCTTCCGCGAGGTTACCCCTGTCATGAACCTTTGCATGACGGTCCAACTCACGGCGGAGTAAGCGTCCCTTCTGGCCCAACTTGGACATTATAATTTTTGGAGTGCTTGTACAGCGGGGTGGAGCGCCGCGCTTCGCTCATCTTCTTTCACGCGCGCCGTGTCGATCTGGGCCTCTCTTTCAGAAAACCGCCCCTTTAGTTAAAGACAGACGTCGGGGACGACTTCTCCTTGTCGGGCGACGTCGCCTTCGAGGACTTCTCCTTCGCGGCCGACGGCTGACGGGAGGACGAGGTCGGCTTGGCCGCCCCGGACGATGATCTCCCCCAGCCGAAGTGATACACAATGCCTATCGTATATTGGATAGTATGCGCGTCGCCGCTGATTGGAAAGTACGCGTTCGAGGATGGGGTGATGCCGTAAGGCAAGCCGAGGGTTGGGGAACTGGTGATGCGGTAGCGCACGTCGATTCGTACACCCCATTTTTCCGTTACCTTATAATCAAGGCCCCCGCCAATGTTAACGCCCCCGTCGCCTTGGGAATTCAATTTAGCTACAGGAGCATAAGCAAAACCTACTCTGTTTGCCAAAGCCACGGCAGCGCTGGTGGGAGAAAAGCGGTCGTACTCGCCGCCCGCGACGAAGTAAGGACGGATGTTGCGAAAGGTCGACGGTGAGTGCAGCACAATGTCGCCGCTGAACCTGTTGTCCCTTAAGCCATAGGATGTTGTGACGGGCAGGGTGGGAGTGTTCTCATAAGTCAATTCAAGATTATTCTGACTGAAGCCGTAGGAAAACTCGACGCCGAAGATATTACTCTTCTTCAGTGGCAGTTCGAATCCCACGTTCCCTCCCCCGCCGGCCGCAAAGGTTGATTGATAGGGAATAAAAGCCTCGTCGAAGGACCGGGCATCGCTGAGCCTGTTGCCTCCGCCCGTAACATAAACCAGACTATTCTGTGCCTTGCCCAGAGTGGCGATGAGGCAGAGCGCCACTGCTACGATCAAGCCTTGCAGGAATCTCTTCACGGTCATATCAGGTCAAACCTCCCCGGTGTCTGGAACTCAAACTGCTTCGATGCGCTGTGTTTGTCGGAAGTTGGTTCAGTTGTGCCAACCACCCCGAAAAACCGCAAAAAAGATGAGGTCTTAGGGGCGCCCCCGAAGCGGCAGAGCATAACTAGCCTAACAGCATGCTGCTGAGAATGCAAGAAACGTCAACGGAGTCTAACCTCAAAGCACCTTAACGCGGCTCTTTGACAATTCCCCACACCCCGGCTGTCGATGCGAGGGGCTATGGGCGACAAACCCCTTGCCTGCTCGGATGCCGCCGGGTAGGATTGGCTTTTGCGTCCATCGGCCAAGCGCGCCTAACAAGTCAACACTCAAGTGTGCAAGGCGGGCCGGGCCAACGAACTACCAATTGGGGGGCTCGATGGTTGACATCGCTTCTTCACCACTTTCCTCAACTGCCCCGCTGACGGTACTCAGCGAGGAAGAGCGAATGTTCCAGGCGGCGGCGCGCGAATTCGCCGAGAACGAAATCCGTCCGCACGTCGAGACGATGGACCGTGAAGGCGTTTTCAATCACGAGCTGATTAGTAAATTCTTCGAGCAGGGGTTCATGGGCTTAGCCGTTCCGGAAGGTTACGGGGGAAGCGGGGGAACGTTTTTCATGGCCACTCTTGCCATCGAAGAGTTCTCTCGGGTCGATGCTTCGGCAGGCGTGGTGGTCGATGTCCAGAATACGCTGGTGAACAATGCCGTCGAGCGCTGGGGCAACGAAGCGCAGAAGCAGCAATACCTCCCGCGCCTGGTGCGCGACATGGTGGGCGCTTACGCCCTCTCCGAAGCGGGTTCCGGCAGTGATGCGTTTTCGCTGGCGGCCCGTGGCCGCGAGGATGGCGGCCACTTTGTTTTGAATGGGCGAAAGCTTTGGATCACTAACGCCAAAGAAGCCGGGCTGTTCATCGTCTTCGTGAACGTCAATCCCGAGCTCGGCTACAAGGGCATCACCGCGTTCCTCATCGAGCGCGACACTCCGGGCTTTAGCGTCGGCAAGAAGGAGGACAAGCTGGGGATCCGCGCCTCTTCAACTTGCGAATTGATCTTGGAAGATTGCCGCCTTCCCCAGGCGAATGTGCTGGGGGAAGTGGGCAAGGGGTACAAAGCAGCGATCGAAACTCTCAACGAGGGGCGCATCGGCATCGGCGCGCAGATGCTGGGCGTGGCGCGCGGCGCCCTCGAACACGCGATCGCTTACGCCAAAGAACGCAAACAGTTCGGGCGGCCCATTGCCGAATTTCAGGCTATCCAATTTCAGCTTGCCCGGCTGGCCACCGAGGTGGAGGCGGCGCGGCTGATGGTTTATAACGCCGCGCGATTGAAAGACGCGCGCCTGCCGTTCCTGAAAGAAGCCGCCATGGTTAAGTATTTCTGCTCCCAGGTGGCGGAGCGCGTGGCCTCCGAATGCCTGGAAGTTTATGGCGGCTACGGTTTCACCAAGGACTATCCTTCCGAAAAATACCTCCGCGACTCGAAGATTGGAAAAATCTACGAAGGCACGTCGTTCATGCAGCTCCAGACTATTGCCAAGTCGATTCTGGGGTAAGGCGGCTCAACTGACGTTCCCGGTTTGACCTCCGCCCGGAAGAGCCTGTAGTGCGAATTGCGATTCACCCGCGCTGATAACCGGGGATGGCGAAATGTTTGATGTCGAGCAGGTCGGAGTCCATAATGGAAGCTGCGGCTTGACGGGGGCCCCATGAAACCATCAGAGCGTGGCGCGGTGCCCAAGAGGATGATGGCGATTCAATTCGCCATTCTGGCGAGTCTTGCCGCCTTTTATTTCCTCTATTTGCCCTATCGGACGAAGTCGCAGGCGGAGAATGCGGCTCAGGAGCGGGAACTGAGGATCGAGGCACTCTTTCAATCCCTGGTGGTCGAGGAGACCCACAGTGACGTTGAGGTAACGGGAACGGGAGGCAAGGTGCATCCCCAGAGATTGAACCGCCTTCCGGCCGTTGACGAGTTCGTCCAGACGCTCGGCTTGCCGGACCGGCGCACCATCGATATCCGCGGCGGGCTGCACATCACCTGGACGGGCACCGCGCACTCGCTCGAGGCTGCCTTCGACCATGGCCGCCTCTACTGCCTGCGCCACGAGGACCTCCGGACGGGACGCGGCGCGCTGGTCTTCGAATCCAGTGCCGCCTGGCACCCCTTCTAAACGAGCCGGTAGCGCCCACTCCCCGCCCGTCGAACTCCCCCACTTTTCCGTGCAGCGTGTAGCCGTGCGCGTACTAACTTGAAAAGAATTATCCATCCTCAAAAGCCGTATCCAGGGCCGCAATGACAGCGATTTTGCCCTGGGCCTCGTTCTTGAAGAGATGAAAACGAGCCAAGCCTTGGGGGGCCATTGCTCGCTCAGAGAATGCCGAAGCGAAGGAGCAGGAGCCCCAGGCAAAAGACTCCCACAATCGCGCCTCCATAAATCATAAGCATGGATCCCCGTTGCATCCCGGTGTTGATCTGTTCCCGGCCCTGGCTGGAAATGAAGTAGGTGGGCTCGTCTTTCCCCTTGCGAATCAGATTGCGGTCATTCAAATCCTTGGCCGCGGGATTTTGTGTGCAGGTGCCGCTGATATCGTAGTTATGGTCAGGCAGGATGCAGTACTCGGTGAGTTGATACCTTCCCGAGGGGATTGGGTGGTCGGAGGAGAATGGGGGGTCGGCGGCAAGCGGGGGGTTGGCCGCCGGCGGACTGGCAACCGGGGCTGCCACCTCGGTACTGGGCGGCTTGGGCTGCGGCGGGGCAACGGTGGAGACCACGCCCAGCTTTCTGTTCCGCTCCTGCATTTTCGCGACGCGTATACTCATCGGCCCATATTTTGAATCCCAGGGGGCAAGTTTAGTGAGTTCAATATAGGTGAGCCGAAGCTCCTCGGCGCGGGGATCGGACTGTGGCCCTTGGGCCTCCAGCCTTTGTTGCATCTGCGTTTGCGCCTGCTGCATCTGCGCCTTCAGGGGACCGAGCCCGGGGACGACACCCGGTATCGTGGAGAGGGGGGTCTTTCCCACACGGGCCACATAGGCGAGCAACTCCCGTTCGGAAACGCCCCCGGCGGCGTAACTGGAATCTCCCACACCCCCGACCTCACGCGTCCCTGTCATGTCCAGCTCAAACTTTGCGCCACGGGGAGCCACCATCACGTGCCCCGTGGCGTCTTCAAGGTAGAACCAGCCGCCGTCAGCGTCCGCCCCATGAGGCATCCATCCGCCCCTCGGACCCCTCTCCTCATCCGAAGAATATGCTCCGCTATCCTTGAATTCCTCCCATTTCGCGATCTGCACGATGTAGTAACAGCAGGGGGTGTGCGTAACGGGGCTGGTGACGAGTTGGTCGCTCTTGGCCTTGCCGTGAATGCGGACAAAGCCCATGGCAATGCTGCGGATGGGCGTCTCGGGGGTGTCCTGAAGAAAGCTAGCCACACGATAGGCGCGGAAGCCTTGGAAAAACGCTACGATCCCGCCGAAAAAGCCCACTACGAGCCCGATATCGAGATTACCGATATTCGTCGTCATGGTATGTTCCTTTAGGGGTTAAGCCCAGGGTTGGGTCGAAGGCAAAATCATATTATGGATATTTCGGGGGGCATATGCAAGGGTTCACTGTTTCTCCGCAAGGTCACTGGTAGCGGTCTAGTTTTGCTCCGCGTGCGGCGTTCGGCCTGAAGAGTCGCCATCAGGCAGGACGGCCGGCGGCCGCTCTGCGCCTCAGCCGGTGCGAAGGAGGAGACAAGTGATGTCGTCGTGCTGGCGGGCGTAACCCACGAAGGAGTCCACGGCCGAGAGTAGGTTTTTCAGCGTGCCCTGCGCACCCGCGGCGCCGCTTGAGGTCACGACATCCAGGACATGCGGTTCCCCGAACTCCTGATCGGAGTCGTTCACCGCTTCGATTAATCCGTCCGTGAAGATGACCAACAGGTCGCGCGCGCCCATGGTTATAGACCCGCGAGTGAACTTGGCGTCGGCGTTGATGCCCAGCGGCAGGTCTCCCGTCTCCAATCGTTCCAGGTTTCCGGAATCCCGCCGGAGAATGGGAGCGTCGTGCCCCGCGCGAACGTAGGAGAGTTCGCCGCTCCCGGGATCTAACTCTGCAAAAAAGCCGGTGGTAAAGCGGCTACCGCCCAGGCTGTGGGCGCAAGCATAGCGGTTCAACCCTTCCACCAGTTCGAGCAGGGTGGTAGGAGTCTCCGCCAGGGTCCGCACGCTGGCTTGCAGGGTGGCCATGAGCAAAGCCGCGGGAACGCTCTTCCCCGCCACATCCGCCACCACCAGAAACAATCGCTTCGCATCGGGCTTCGAGCTCGGGGACGCGCGCAGGAAGGCGTCGTAGTAGTCTCCGCCCACGGTATTGGCGGGCCGCGAAATAAACGCAATCTCCACGCCCGGCACCACGGGGGGCACCGCAGGCACCAGCCAGCGCTGGATGTCCCGCGCAATTTCCAGGTCGCGCTTCATGGTGACGCGGTCGGCCAGTTCGAGCGCCAACAGAAAAAGCAGCGCCGCAACGGCAATCAGCACGGCCACGAAATTGTTGGGCGGATTCACCTCGTAGTGATGTTGGGAATTGGAGATTGAGACCAGGACTTGGCTATTGACCAGTGCAATAATGGCAAAAAACAAGGCAATGAGCAGGAAGACGCGGCGGGCCGGCGAGAGCTTCATCAGCATCGCCCAAAAAAGCGCGCTGGTGGTCTTCCGGAATCGCCGGCCACGGCGTTCCCTGCGCAGCGCCTCCCAGTCGATCTCCCGCGTGTAAAGGCTGTAACTCTCCCGCGCCTCCGACCGGAATTGCGACCACAGTTCCTGTACCGCGATCCCTTCGGTTACTCTCTGCCAGAATTCTTCAATCCTTTGTACGAGGCGCGTCAGGAAGTTGCCCGCGCGCACAGCGTGCCTTTCGATGCCGGGTTTGGGGTTGACGGGCATAGTAGAGATTATAGGCCAAACGGCCAGAAGAGGTGTTGCCCCTGGTGAACGATGGATTACCGCTCACGCGGGACTGACGTGAATTACGAAAGGAATAACTGAGAACTGACCACTGACGACTGATGACTAGACAAAATCCCTCCCAATCAGCCGCTCAATACGCTTGGGGATGGGCGGATGCGTGGAAAAGAGGCTGGAGAAGACCGCACCGGGAGTGAGGGGCTGCATGATGTACATGTGCGCCATGGAGGGCGAACTCTGCATGGGAATTCGCTTCGACCATTGGTCGATCTTGCTCAGCGCCCGCGCCAGAGCTTGGGGATTGCCGGTGATGTGCGCGCCGGTGGCGTCGGCCTCGTACTCGCGCGAGCGGGAAATAGCGAGCTGGATAAGTGTGGCCGCGAGGGGCGCCACAATCATCATGGCAAGCGCGGAGAAGACTCCTCCGCCACGCCGGTTGTCACTGCGGCCACCGCCAAATCCCCCAAACAGCTCACCCCAATAAACCATCCTGGCAATCAGGGTGATGGCCCCGGCAAGCGTGGCCACCACCGCACTGATGAGGATATCGCGGTTCTTCACGTGGCCGAGCTCGTGCGCCAGCACGCCTTCAATCTCCTCGTCGTCGCAAATCTCCAGGATCCCGGCCGTGACCGCCACCGAAGCGTGATTGGGGTTGCGGCCCGTGGCAAAGGCATTCGGCGAATCGGTAGGGATGTAATAAATCTTGGGCACCGGGAGGTTCGCCTTGGCGGCCAGGCGCTCCACGATCTGGTAAATGCGCGGGTTTTCATCGCGCGCAATCGGCTTCGCGCCACTCATTTTCAGCGCAAGCTTGTCGGAAAAAAAGTAGCTGAACAGGTTCATCCCCGCCGCCAGCACCAGCGCGAAGATCATTCCCCGCTGCCCGCCAAATAACTCTCCAATGACCAACAACAAGCCGGTCATTCCCGCAAGTAGTATCGTTGTTTTAAGATTGTTCCACATGGATTAAGCCTCAGTGTATGAGATGCGCGCAAGCTCGTTCGCGCTTGAGAAATCGAAGGCGAGCGCTGCGACTGAGCCTACCAATGAGGAGGTAACGCTGTGTCGGATACCGCTCCATTAAGTACTCGAAGATCGTGTCACGAACTTCGTCCTCAAGGCTGTGGTCGTGCTTGCGCGCTTCCCTGAGATAGCTCTTATAGAATCTCCAGGGAACATTTCTGATCGTTATCTCTCGCATCAAACCGACCTCTGATCCGCCGCAACCGATAGGCAGCCCTCAATCGCTTCGTGGACGTTCGCCATCAGCTCTTCCATGGTTTCGCCCTGCGTGGCACAGCCGGGGATCGCCGGGACTTCAGCCCAGTAGCCACCTTCCTCTGCTTCGTGGACTATGACTTTAATCTTCACCGCGCCTCTTTCGGGCTAGTACCCTCGTTCCATTGTAACATCTGTGGGGGCGTAAGCCGCCTCCGCCACCGCAATCGCCGTCTGCTCTAACCTTTCGCTGCCTTCGCCTTGGCCCGCTCGAACGTCATCGTGCCTTTCTTCAGGTCCGCGTCAACCGCAATCGTTTCGCCCGGCAGAACCTCGCCGTCCAGGAGTTTCATGGCCAGCGGGTCCTGGATCAGCCGCTGAATGGCCCGTTTTAGCGGGCGCGCACCGAACTGCGGATCGTAGCCTTCGCGGAAGAGCAACTCCTGCGCGCGCGGCGTCAGCTCAATCTGGATCTTACGCTCGGCCAGCAGTCTCTTCAGATAGGTCAGTTGCAAGTCGATGATCTTTTTGATGTTCTCCTTGCCCAGCGGATTGAAGATCACGATTTCATCGATGCGGTTCAAGAACTCGGGACGGAAGTGTTCGAGCAGCGCCTCGTGGATGCGCTTTTTGAGCACTTCGGAGATCACGGCGGGTTCATCGGCCCCGCGAGCGTTCATCGCTTCATGGATGTAAGTGCTGGCGATGTTGGAGGTCATGATGATAACCGTGTTTCGGAAGTCCACGGTGCGGCCCTTGCCGTCGGTCAAGCGGCCTTCATCAAGGATCTGGAGGAAGATGTTGAACACGTCGGGGTGCGCCTTTTCGATTTCGTCAAAAAGCAGCACGGAATAAGGGCGGCGGCGCACTTGCTCGGTGAGTTGCCCGCCCTCCTCGTACCCGACGTAGCCCGGAGGGGCGCCGATCAATCGCGCCACCGCGTGTTTTTCCATGTATTCCGACATGTCGATGCGCAGCATGGCGCGTTCATCGTCGAATAGGAATTCCGCCAGCGCCCGCGCCAGCTCGGTCTTCCCCACGCCTGTGGGGCCGAGAAACAGGAATGAGCCAATGGGCCGCTTGGGATCGGAAAGCCCCGCCCGGCTGCGCCGCACGGCGTTCGCGACCAGCTTCAGGGCCTCCTCCTGGCCCACCACACGGAGCCGCAGACGATCTTCCATCTGGACAAGCTTGGCCACTTCGCCCTCGAGCATCTTCGAGACCGGGACGCCCGTCCATTTCGAGACCACCCGAGCCACGTCCTCCTCGTCAACCTCTTGCTTCAGCATGCGGCCGGTCTTCTGCATTTCTTCGAGCTTCGCTGTGGCGGCCGCCAGTTGCTTTTCCAGGGTCACCAGCTTGCCGTAACGGATCTCCGCCGCCTTGTTCAGGTCGCCTTCCCGCGTGGCGCGCTGTTCGTCGGCCTTGGCCTGCTCGATCTGGCTCTTCATGTCGCTGATGCGGGTGATGACTTCCTTTTCTGCCTTCCAGCGCAGCTTCAACCGGCTGGACTTTTCCTTGAGCTCGGCCAGTTCCTTCTCCAGCTTTCCCAGGCGCTCGCGTGGCCTGACATCGTCCTCCTTGCTCAGAGCTCGGCGCTCGATCTCGAGCTGGACGATGCGCCGCTCGATCTGGTCGATCTCCGCCGGCATCGAGTCGATCTCGATGCGCAGGCTGGAGGCGGCCTCGTCGATGAGGTCGATGGCCTTGTCCGGCAGGAAGCGATCCGCGATGTAGCGTTGGGAGAGCACAGCGGCGGCGACGATAGCTGAGTCCTTGATCGTGACCTTATGATGATCCTCGTAGCGTTCTTTAAGCCCGCGAAGGATGGCGATGGTGTCCTCGACACTGGGCTGGCCAACGTAAACCGGCTGAAAGCGGCGCTCGAGCGCGGCGTCCTTCTCAATGTATTTCTTGTACTCGTTCAGCGTCGTCGCGCCAATGCAGCGCAATTCGCCGCGCGCCAGAGCGGGCTTCAGCATGTTGGAAGCGTCAATGGACCCTTCCGCCGCGCCGGCGCCCACCAGGGTGTGCAGTTCGTCGATAAAAAGGATCAACTGGCCGCTCGACTCCTCAATTTCCTTGAGCACGGCCTTCAGGCGGTCTTCAAATTCTCCCCGGTACTTCGAGCCGGCCACCAACGCCCCGAGATCAAGTTGCACCAGGCGCTTCGACTTGAGCGACTCCGGCACATCCCCGGCCACCATGCGCTGGGCAATGCCCTCCACGATGGCCGTCTTACCCACCCCAGGCTCGCCGATCAGTACGGGATTGTTCTTGGTACGCCGCGAAAGCACCTGGATAACCCGGCGCACCTCGTCGTCTCGGCCAATCACCGGATCGAGCTTGCCGCGCCGCGCCAGTTCCGTCAGATCGCGCGCGTAACGTTCGAGAGCCTGGTATTTGTCCTCCGGGTTTTGGTCGGTGACGCGCTGCGTGCCTCGGACCGAAACCAGAGCCTTCAGGATCGCGTCGTGGGTTATTCCGTGCCGCGCCAGAATGCGGCCGGCAGCCTCTTTCGACTTCCTCGACAACGCCAGGAGGAGATGTTCAGTGGAAACAAACTCGTCCTTGAATTGCTCGGTCTCCTTGGCGGCCTGGTCCAGGACCTCTTTGAGCGCCGGCGAGAGATAATGGTCGGTGGTCCCGCCCACCTTGGGGAGAGCCTCGATGGCCCGCTCCGCTTCCGCGGCAACCGCAGACGGCGGCGCTCCCAACCGCGCTAGCAGACTGGGGACAATTCCCTCTTTCTGCTCAATCAAAGTCAACAGCAGATGCAAAGGGTCCAGTTGCTGGTTGCCGAAACGACCGGCAACGTCCTGCGTTCCTTGCAGGGCCTCCTGGGCCTTAACCGTGAATTTGTCAAATCGTGTCGCCATGTTAAACACTCGAAAACGGAAATTAGAAACTGGAAAATCGAAATCGGGAAATGCCGAGTCGAGGGTCGAAAAGCTAACCTTACCACTTTTGAATCTCGACTTGCGAGCTTGGAATTCTCGGCATTAAGAGTTCTGGCCGACTCGTAAGGGAGACGGTGGTTCTCGACTCTTGACTCTCGACTGCTTGACTGCCTTGCAAAAATAAACCGCGCCGGGCCGTCTTGGCGGCCCCAGCGCGGTTCTAAAGCTCCGGGCGGTGAAGAGATTGCCAGTGTGTTGAGCACACTGTGGCCTCACCACCTTAATTCTTGGTGACGTCGATCTTAATGGTCTTCGGCTTGGCCTCTTCGCGCTTGGGCATCGTCAAGGTCAACAATCCATCCTTGAACTCGGCCGTCACCTTGTCGGTGCTGATCGAGTTGGGAAGCGAGAAGCTTCGAGCAAAGCTGCCGTACGAGCGCTCAACTCGGTGATAGTTCTGCTCCTTGACCTCTTTTTCAAACTTGCGCTCGCCCTTCAGAAAGAGAGTGTTGTCCTCGACTCGAACTTCCACATCCTTCGGATCGACCCCAGGCAGCTCCGCCTTCAGGACGATGGCGTCCTCGGTTTCGTAAATGTCCACCGGGGGTGCCCATGACCGGGTCGAGAGTTCCGTCTCACCACGCTGGGATGAGAAGGCATCTCGGAACAAACGGTCGAAGTCCCTCTGAGCTGTGACTAGATCCCTGTATGGTTCCCATCGAACAATTGCCATTGCTGTTTACCTCCTTGAGTTTTCCGTTCCACTAAGTTTCTCGATCTCAACCTTAGTAGATGAATATCATATAAGCTTAGTTACATATTATCAAGATTTATTTTTAGCCTATTTTCAGTAACTTACAAGCACCACGAGCGCTCCTACGGTAACAACAGCCCATGTCTACATGGTTTTAGCCGTCGGTAGACGGTTCGCAAGGCCCCTTGATCATTCGACATCGACCTGCCTATTTGGGCAAAGGCTCAAGCCCCCTGCGAACCTGTTCCGAACCCAGGGGTGTGCATCCAAATTAGATTCCCACCTTTGTAGAGATGGCTGCGACCTGAGGGCTGGCGTCCCGTATTTCACCGTGAGCCGACTTGCGGTAGTAGCGCGCCGCGGCCTTCCGGAGAAGATAATCTCCTGCGTCGTCTGATAGTGTTATAATCATACTCGGGCATTGTGTCCTTGCACCAAGGCGCAAAGTATTGAGGTCGGACCTCCGCGGTTCGCCAAGTGGGATGAGGGATGATGATCCGTTGGTTTTTGGTGGTTATTGCGCTCGTGATACTTTGCCTGTTGTTCCCGCTAATTTCCAAGGCGCAGTTGAAGGCGGGTGATCGCGCGCCGGACTTTGCGCTGCAGGACCAGAAGGGCCAGACCCTAAAGCTCAGCGATTTTCTGGGGAAGAAGAGTGTCGTCCTGGCGTTTTACATCAAGGCCAGCACGCCTGGTTGAACCAGAGAACTGACGGCATATCAGGCTGATATCGCCAAATTCGAGGCAGCCAACGCGCAGGTGCTGGGCATCAGCGTGGATGACGCGGAGGCGAACCGAAAGTTCGCGCAGAGCCTCGGCGCGACGTTCCCGATCCTGAGCGACCCTGAGAAGACGACCGCGAAGGCTTACGGCGTCCTCAATTTCACTCATCTATTTGCCAACCGGGTAACTTTCGTGATCGACAAAGATGGAGTGATCCAGCACATCGACAAGGGCTCCGATGCGATCAACCCTACCGGTGCTTGTGGCGCCTGCACCGGTCTGCAGCACAAGAAGCAGTGAAGTGCTGTACGTTCACCCCTTCTATTCAAAATCTATTTCCTTGATGCGGGCAAGCGGCAGGAAGAAATCGAAGACCCGGTCGCTGGCTGGATCGTATTGGTCGGAGATGCCGAGGAATCGCGCCTCCACGGGCTGGTTCGTGGGCATAAGGAACTTACCCTCTTCGAGCTTGCCGTCGCGAAGGGTCATTTTCAGGTGCTCGCCCTGAATCTGGACGTTCGTGATCTTGGAAATATCAACGTCGTCGGCGCTCCCATTATCCAAGAGGATGCTGAAGCTGGTCGTCGCGGGGATCGACTCGAGCAAGGAGCCACGCCCTCCGGGCGGATAAAAATCCAGGTAGACATCAAAGAGTTTCATGGCTTTCCCGGCCAGATCCGTCACCGTCGCTTTGAAGCCGAAGCGCTTCCAGACCTCCACGATCTGGCGCCGTTGTTCGGGGCTGGAGGTTTGAACGCTGTAAGGCAGGCTGCCCTTGTTCAGGCGGACGACTTCCACCCTGCGGTCTCTCAACTCGAAGTGTTTGTAAACCACGAACGAGGAATCTTCTTTGATCAGAATGGCGTCACGCTGCACCGCAACCTGCTTGCCCTGGCCGTTCATCTCAAAGATCGTGTCCGCTCCCAAAGGCAAAGCCACACTCAGCAGTGAAGAGAGCAAGAGCAATCTGATTCTCACTCCGGGACTCCGCAAATGAACGGGCCCCGCCGCGATCCGTAAACGATCGCTCTGCGGGGCCCAAGCAAACAGTGCCGTAACTAACCCTTCTTTTTCGGCGTCTTCTTATACTCCGTCGGCACGGTGGCTTTGAGTTGGTCGATGCTGGCCTGTGCGGCTTGTGCCCACGGGCCATTGGGTTGTAATTTCAGATAAGTCTGAAACGCTTCAACCGTTCCCGGAACCGGAACGACCGAGCCATCAGGCTTTGTCTCGGCCTTGCCAAGCAGGGCCATGCCATACCAATAAAAGGCGTTGGCGTTATTGGCATCGATGTCGGTGGCCTTTTTCAGGGCGACGGCGGCATCATCCATCTTGCCCTGGTTGACCATGACCACTCCCAGATTATAGTAATAATTACCTGCGTGAGTTGGGTCGAGATCAGCGGCTTTCTGGAATTCCGCCTTGGCGTCATCAACCTTTCCCATGGTGGCGTAAATGCTGCCGAGGTTATTATGAAGCCCCGCGTCAAAAGGGGATATTGTTATAGCTTTCTGGTAAGTGTCGATGGCCTTTTGTTGGTCCTGCAATCTTGCGTCCCGGTTCTGGTCCGCATCGGCCGCCTTTGCATAGGCCTGGGCCATCTGGGAAAGCACAATGGGAACATTCTTATCCTTCGCCAGCGGCAGCGCCTTCTCAAACATGGCGGCAGACTCGGCATACTGCTTCGCCTGGAAAAGGGCCGCAGCCTGATCAAAGGTTGCTTTCAGGCCCGTGAACTGTTTCTGGTCCTTCTGCGCCTCTTCCACCTTCTTCGCTGCTTCGGGGTTTGCCTTCTCGGTATTAGCTCTTTCTTTGGCCAAGTCAAAATTCACTTCGGTGGGGTCCCCGATCCCCACGTGCTGAGTGACGTTAAAAACTTGCTGGCCGGTAGGGCTGATGAGGGTGACCTTATAGGTGGCAGGAGAAAGGCCGATATATACGTACTCACCTTTCTTGTTGGTCTTCGTATGCTGAGTCCACTTCATTTCCTGCCGGTCCACCTGGACCGTATAGCCTATCAGCGGCTTGCCGTCCTCGCCTAAGCACTTGCCGGTCAACCCACCGGTTTGTGCAAATGCGGAAACTGCTATAGCCATAGCCGCCAAGGCACCTGCCATCGTGAACAGTCTCCGCCTCCATGAACTAAACATAATTTCCTCCTTCAGTCATATTGCAGATTCACATTCTAGCGCCACTTGCGGTTCCACTCAACCCCATTCGGCTGCTTATGATAACCCAAGATACTCGAAAATCAAGGGGCACAGCGCCGTCAGCACTGGTTATTTCAAGGCGCCACGAACGACGTGGAGTTCCGGCCGTATTGAGGGCGCCGGGCATATGGTATGGGATCTTCGATCCCAGCTTCTGCGAAAGCGCGAAGGCGCAACGCGCAACTATCGCATACCCCACAAGCCGCAGCCTCCGCCTGGTAGCATGACCAGGTGCTTGCGAAAGGCGCGCCCAGTTCGATTCCCCGCCGGACAATTTCGCTCTTGCGCATTCTGATGACGGGCGTAACGATTTCCAGTTGTGTCTCCGGCTTGGTGCCAGCCGCGATTACACGATTGAACGCCTCGTAGTAGGCGGGGCGGCAATCGGGATAACCGGAGCTATCTTCCTCCACCGCCCCGATGAAGATTTTGCGGGCTCCGAGGACTTCGCCCCAGGACACGGCGATCGAAAGAAAGTGTGCGTTGCGAAAAGGCACGTAGCTGGAAGGAATGTCCTTGCGATCCAGATCAGCCAACTCGACTGCCAAGGCAGGGTCCGTCAGGCAGGAGCCGCCGATCTGCCGCAAGTGGTCCAGGCGGCAGACCAAGCGATGAGCCGCCTGGTAGAAATCTGCAAGGGCGTTGAAGGACTGTAGTTCGCGGGCTTCGGTCCGCTGGCCGTAGGCCACGTGCAGCATGGCCAGGCGGTAGTCGAGGTTTGCTAGAGCTGTAGTCACGCAACTATCCATGCCGCCACTGGCGAGAATAACGGCGAGGGGCTTGTCCGTTGTCCGTCGTCCGTTGTCAGTTGTCAACTGCGCGCGGCCTGCCTTCATTTACGTCTCGCAGATTCGTGCTTGGAGGCGTTTTGCAGTTCCTGGTTTATCCTTTCCATGTGCCACCTCTCAATCAGCGCCCATCCTTCTGCGCACCGCCGACTGCCTGCTGCCGACTGCCTACTGCCTTCTGTTCTCCCTACACTCCCCGCGCCTCCGGTCCCCAGATGAACTTGTGGATTTGCAGGCCCAGTCGCACCTCCAGGCCGTCGCGCAGGATCCATTCCGCCAAGGTGCGCGGCGACAACTGGTCGAACACCGGAGAGAAAATCACTTCATCGACATGCCGATGCAAGTCGTGCTGGGCGAGAAAGTTTCGAGCGTAGCAATAGTCAATCTCGTTGAGTATCACGAACTTGATCTGGTCTTTTCGTTCCAGCAAGGCCAGGTTATCAAAACAGAATTTGCCCTCCTCGCCGCTTTCGGGGCATTTCACGTCAATCACTTTGACGGCTTGGCGAGGCAATTGGGCCACGCTTCGCTCCCCGCTGGTCTCAACCAATACGCGGAAGCCCTGGGCAAGCAACTGGTCAGTCAAGGGATAGATTTCCTGCTGCAAAAGGGGTTCGCCCCCAGTCAATTCCACTAAGCTGCCACCCAATTGCTGGAGCCTGGCAAGCACCTGAGCAACCGACATCTTCTGTCCGCCGTAGAAGGCGTAGGCGGTGTCGCACCACTGGCAGCGTAGGTTGCAGCCCGTTAGCCGCACGAAAAGGCAGGGCAGGCCGGCGTAGGTGGACTCGCCCTGGATCGACTTGAAAATCTCGGTGATTACCATTCTCTTCTCGCTAGCCCCGGACGAAACTTCCTCAATCTAATCCATTCTACATGATTCTTGAGAGCAGGAGTCAGGAGCCAGAATAGAACCGTGCGGCTCAGCATCTGGACCCTTGTCCATCCTGATGCTCCCGGCCCAGCGTCACATGTTAGGCCTTCTGACTCCTGATTTCTGACTCCTGCTCTTCGAGCGCAGAATTCCTCACTCACCAGATGATAATTTGCGAGGAACGTGGCATAATGGCTTGGGGCGATTCTTAATCTAATTAATTGACGAGGCAACGTTTAAGGCAGGGGGGCAATCTTTATTATCGGACGGGTGTACGCATTGGCATGTTGATTGCATCCAATTAGGCAGGCGCGCGAGGAGCGGATTATGTTGACGCAAGATGAACTGGGAAAGATCCGCGAACAGAATGAAGCTGAAGACACCTGGCGGAAGTACTCCCGGCATATTGTTGCGGACCTGTTGGAAGGTTGCGCCATTTGCGGCGCCCTCCGAGAAAGGGAGCATTTAGCCCGTTGCCGTTGGTGCGAGGACGTTTACTTCTGCAAGCAGGGAGTTTGTGCGCAGCAGCACCAGGCCGAGATGCACCCCGCCGTGGCCTTCTGGACGTGGTAGGAAAAGCAGTGACGAGTGACAAGTGACGAGTGACAAGCAGGAAGATCTAAGCCAATAGGTTCCTCACTCGCTATTAGTCAATCGCCGCTACGCTCCGACTTTTCTTGCGTACCGCTTGTGATTCAAGCGCGGTCCTTATTGTCTATCACTCGTCAGTCGGTTCTTGCCTTTCTTGCTCGTCACTCATCACTTGTCACTCATCACTGCTTTTCTGGTCTGTACGTGGCTGAAGTCGTATCTGTTTCCCAAACCGTAACGCCCTGCACCTGCAAACCCTGACCCACTGCCCGGGGTTCGATCTCGCCGCAAACATACTTGGCCAGATTCTCGGCCGAAGGATTCAACTTGTCGAAGGGTGGAATATCGTTGAGGAAATGGTGGTCGAGTTTTTCGACCAGCCGTTTAATCTCGGCCCGCAACTCAACAAAGTCCATTAGCAATCCGTCCCCATTGAGCTTGTCCCCGGCGAGCGTTACGCGAACCTTGTAGTTGTGTCCGTGGACGTTCTCGCACTTCCCCTTATAGTTGCGCAGGGCGTGCCCCGCGGCGAAGGTGTAATCAACCGAGATTTCAAACATTCTGAGTTTCCTTCCTAAGGAGGGAACAGGGATTAGGGAACAGGGAACAGGTCGGCACTGTTCCCTGTTCCCTAATCCCTGTTCCCTATCCTTGCATGAAACCCTTCACTTCATCCAGCCGATTCGTCTTGCGGTAACGCGGCAAGCTTTCCAGGAAAGTCCTGCCGTATTGTTTGCGCATCATGCGGTTATCGAGAATGGCAAGGACTCCGCGATCTGTCTGGCTGCGGATCAGCCGGCCAAATCCTTGCTTCAACGACAGGACGGCCTGCGGGACCTGGTAATCCATGAAGGCATTGCCCCCCTCTTCGTTGATCTGCCGGATTCTCGCCGCGATGACGGGGTCGGTGGGGACGGCAAAGGGGAGGCGGTCAATCACCACCGCGCTCAGTTGCTCGCCTTGCACGTCCACGCCCTGCCAGAACGAGCTGGTTCCAAAGAGCACGGCGTGGGGCGTATTGCGGAATCGCTCAAGCATTTCAGTCTTGGGCATAGAGCCCTGAATCAGCATGGGGTAGCGCAAGTGGGGGTGAACGCGCTCGTAAACCTCGCGCATCTGCTGGTGTGAGGTAAAGAGCACGAACGCCCGCCCGCGGGTGGCCTTCAAGAGTTGGACAACCTCTTCAGCCGCCTGGCGTGTGAAGGTTGGCTCGCGGGGGTCGGGCAGGTGCAGCGGAGTATAGAGCAAAGCTTGGCTTGGGAAATCGAAGTGCGAATCCAGGATTCGCTCCTTGGCGTTTTCGATCCCCAGGCGCCTCTTCAGAAAATCGAAGTTGCCGCCCACGGCCAGCGTGGCGGAGGTCAAGATCACCGTGTCGACGCTCTCGAACAGGCGCTGCTTCAGGACGGGCGCCACATCAATCGGCGTGGCCTCCACAAACACGCCGCGCCCGCGCCGCTCCCACCAATAGACCATGTTCCGCTCTTTTCCTTCCAGGACCGCCTGTAGGGCCTGGCGCAGCTCGACGGCGCGCCTCATCAGGTTGTTGAGTTCCTCGGGCCGGTCTTTCAAGCGGCCGAGTTCGGTCTCCAGCAGCACCAGCGCATTGAGCAGGCTGGTGTAAGAACCGCCGTGCACTTGCAGGAAGGATTCCCGGTTATCGAAGCTCGAGCGAGTCTCCTGGTTCGGGAAAAGCCCGAAAAAGAACTCCGCGCGGCGCCGCAACTCAGCGACGGCGTGAAGCACTTCATCGCTCTTCATTCCCTTCAACTTCAGGGTTGCTTCCGTGTCGCGCGCCAGTTCTTCGAAACGATAGTTGCTCACCTGCATCCCGAAATACTGCGTGGCCACATCCTCGATGTCGTGCGCCTCGTCGAACACCAGGGCTTCGTAATCGGGAAGCAGACTCGCCACCTCGGATCCGCGTATGGCGAGGTCGGCGAAGAAGAGGTGGTGGTTGACGATAATCAAGTCGGAGGCGGCGGCGCGCTGGTGCATCAGGGTAATGAAACAGCGGTCGAATTGGGCGCACTTCTGCCCCGTGCAAGTCTCGCGCCGGGCGTCGACCTTCGCCCAAAGCTCGCTCGAATCCGGCAGCCAGCCCAGCTCGGCTCGGTCTCCCGACTCCGTCTTTGCTTCCCAGTCCTTCAGTTTCGGATACTGCGCCACCTCCTCGAGGCCGTTCAGCACCGGCTGCTTTTCGATGTCGTAGAGCTTTTGCCGGCAGAGATAATTCTGCCGTCCTTTCATCAGGGCGACGCGGACGTCGGGGAAGAGTTTCTTCAAGAACGGGATGTCTTTGAAGAAGAGTTGCTCCTGAAGGTTCTTGGTGCCGGTGGAGATGACCACGCGCCGCCCGCTTCGCATCATCGGAACCAGATAAGCCAGTGTCTTGCCGGTGCCTGTGCCCGCCTCCACAATCAGGTGCTGGCGATTTTCACTGGCCGCTTCGACGCATTCCGCCATCTCAAGCTGGCCCGGCCGGTACTCGTAATTCGGATGACGGCGCGCCAGCCATCCCCCGGGTCCAAAAACCCGCTCCAGGGGAGCTTTCTCCGTCTTCGCATTGTTCGTGGCCGGCATGGTGTTTGGAAGTCGAGGAGTCGACAGTCAAGAGTCGAGAGGGTCGGACGTCCTCGAGTCTCGGCTCTTCGAATTGGCCGAGAGTAGAGGATAACACACGCGGGAGACAGGCGGGGCGAGCAGAAAGGCCCCTCGATGGGAAGTGGTAGCTTCGGGAGGTGTTATCGGTCAATATGTCGCTTATCGCCTCAGCAGGCGATGATTAACTCGTGTGGTTTCAATGTAATTCAGTCGTTTATAGCTAAGTTGCTTGTTTTCAAATACATTCCGGCTTTGCAACCGGTCTTCCGCGGCGATCCTTTGTTTTCATAGACATTCTCGCTTTGTTCGGCCAAAAATCAGCATTCAGCAGTCAGCTCTCAGCTTTCAGCACTCTGGCCATCCCTCCTCATCCGGGGAGGTGAACCCGGAATTCCCCTCCTTGGATAAGGAGGGGTTAGGGGTGGTTGATATCTGGACCGATCTTTTGTTTTCAACAACATTCTCGCTTTGTTCCGGCAATTCTCGTAGCGCCGACCTTCAGGTCGGCACTCCAACGGAGTGTTTCGGCCGTGCCGACCTAAAGGTCAGCGCTACGCACATACCCAAAGGCTTCCGTGCCGTTCCTTTGTTTCCATAGACATTCCCGGTTCGTTCGTACATTTATGGAAGCGCACCGGCCGGGCAAACTAAGAAGGGTCTTTGTATCTTCATTCCTCAGCGCCTCTGCGGCACGGCGCAAATGGTGACAATCTCCCCCAACTTCGACGGCACGTCCCTGCTGAAGCTCCAGCAACCCGGGCTGCCCCTCAACGCTCTCATCCGCCAGCTCCCCACACCGTTATGAGTCTAGCCTATTTGAATTTGTTTGTCAAGAGACAGAAAGTCCTGGTCGTGCCTTGAGTTGAGCGTACGAGTCGAATGCCGGGGGATGACGAAGGCCAGCGCTGCAAACCGAGTGGTTGCGGCAGAAGGCGGATCACCAAGGGTGATAGTAGCCGTCGCGCTGCGCGACCTGCACAGGAAGGCCAAATAATTTGGAGAGTTGCTGGGTGGTCAAAAGAGCGCGTTTGGGGCCATCGGCATAGACGCGGCCTTCGCGGAGCAGGATCACACGGTCGATTTCCGGAAGAATGTCGGGAAGGTGATGCGTCACCATCAGGATTCCCGTTCCGGCCCGGGCCAGTTTCCGCAAAATATCCCGGAGTCCCAGGGCAGCGCGAAAATCCAGACTGTTGCTCGGCTCATCCAGCAGCAGGGCCATGGGATCGTGCACCAGGGCGCGGCCGATGAGCAATCGGTGCGCCTCACCCGGCGAAATCCCGTTCATCTCGCGATCCGCCAAGTGCCGGGCGCCCAGAAGTTCGAGCACCTGGTTGGTCTTTCGAGTCATTGCCCTGCTGACTTGATGATAAGGCTGGACCCCGATGCTGCTGAAGAATCCGGAGAGCACCATCTCCCGGCCTGTAATCTCCCGTGACGAGCGCTCGAGCAATTCGCTCGAGACGATTCCCAACATCCGGCGCAACTCGAAGATGTCCCACGTCTCGCGCCCCAGGATGGTCAAGGATGATCCGGGCTCAGCCAGCGGGTAACACTCCCGCGTGATGGTCTTGATCAGCGTGGACTTGCCGCACCCGTTCGGCCCCAGGATCGCGACGTGTTCCCCCGCCCCGATGTTAAGTGTAACGTCGTCGAGCACTCGTTTGCCGCCCAGCATCACTGAAACGTGACGGAAATCGAGCAACCCCTCGCCGCTTCTGTCATTCTGAGGCCTCGCTCTTGAGGGGCGAAGAACTCCCCCTGTATTGCTCGCAGACTCTCTCCCGGGAGCTTGGGTCGGAACCAAGGATATTTTCCGCGGCATGCGGGTCATTGAGGGAATGCACATGAAGCGGGCCGGCCAGTGAGAGCGTGTGTCGCGCGCCATGAGCGGGCACGATCTTGCAGTCTACCTGTTGAAAAGAAAGTCAAAGCTCCGCCCCCCTCGCGTGGTCGCACCCCCCTATTGCATAATGATGGGGCGGGCGGCCTCTGCCGCCAACGGTGTGCGGGCGTAGCTAACTGGAATGCGTCTCAGGTCCGGCTTGAGGTGGCTTCTGAACCTGATCAACGGTCCGCTGCGTCTGATTCGCCGACTGCTTCGCGGGGACAGGAATCGAAAAAGTGCCCCCGCTTCGTCGGGTCCACTCGGGCGTAGCTACAACCATGCGAATCGTCATAAACGATAAATTAGCTTACTGCGGCAGAAATTGCAAGGCCATAGCGGCCGCACTGGCCGCGACGCGACTGGCCAAGCTGGTTATTTCCCGTGCAGCACTGCCGCACAGATGTCGTCGCCAAGTTTTTGGCATTTGATACGGAGCTGCTGGATTTTCTGGGCCTCTGCCGAGGGTTTGTCTCCGCCCGGCTCTTCTGTGGCTTCTGACCCTTTGGCAGCCTCAATGGCGAACTCATGCAACTTTGTGGCGGGACAGGTTGAACCGATACTGACAATGCCGATCAATTGACGGCTCCGTTCCACCCCCCTTGCTCCATTCCCGGGCGTGGGTTCGGTAAAGTCGGGATGATCAACGGGAAGCGCCAGTAATATTTGGTAGGGGCCGCTGCCCTGGACTGGCAGATAGTACTTTGCATCGTCCTCATCCTTGTCTTCGCTTTGCAGATACATGAAGGCTTTACTTCCTTCCTTGAAGCAGGCGCCTGCGAGTCCGAAACCGAAGGGTAGCGAGAAGTCCCACGAGGTATCTTGGGGTTCCTGGCCATTCACGAGGCTTTCAACCATCACTAGCCGTCTCCGCGTTTGGTCGTAGGTCATCAAAGTCACGGTGAACTGCTCCCTGTCAGGCTCGAGCGCGTATTGGCCGCGGACTTCCTCATCGAACTTCTTGAATAGTTGTTGAATTTCCTCCACTCCGGGGCCCTTCTTGCCGCGTTTTCGGTCGTGTGCATGAGATAACAGACGTTCACGGATCTCCTGCGAGCGCCCAACCAGGTATTCGAATTCCTGTGCTTGCTCCGTCTGCCCTAGACCCCACCCCAGAGTGAAGCGCGAGCCGGCCGGAGGCTTGTCCACCTCTAAACGGTATGTCCCCGGCTGGGGTTGCTGGAGAGGCCTCATTTGGCTTTGGGCGTTCCAGTCCCGTTCCCATTTCACGTAAGATTTGACCCATTCTGACTCTCCGCGTGGAAAGCTCTGAAGTATCGAATCGAAGACGACTGCTTCTTCAGGAATATCGATGCGACCCTTAAGCGCCTCCACTTTGAGAAAAGGCTTTTCCTTAAGTCGTGGCGGCAGCGTAATGGTGACGCAGAACGACTCGACAGGGAACCAAGCGACTCGAGCGAAATACTCGGATTGGCCGGGAACGTCGGGAAAAGTGGGCTGCTCAACCTTTTCATTCCCGTAAAGCTGCTCGAATTGATATTTCGTGAGGGCGTCGCTATTCAGAACCGTACAGACCCACCCAAAAGTAAGCGGCGGATTATTGCGCCGGAGCGGATCGAACCTGAACACACCGCTCAACCTTCTGACGCATTCGACAGCCTTGTCAATGGGCAGGAAGTTTTTGCGGCAGTCCGAGTCGTCGTGCCACTCGACGAGGTGTTTGCCAGCTTGCACCTTAGGGCGCGTGACGTATCCGGCCACCGATGCCATGACAAAATGCAGACCCACAAGTTCACCCTGAGTGACTTCGAGACCCTCAAGTTCGAACTGAAAGACGGAGGTGCCATTTTCGTCCAGTACCTTCGTGACAGAAAAGCGTTCGGCCTTCACACCAAACTGCGCAACGGCCTTTTCGAACGGCGAGGTCTCTGCCGCTTGCGGCGGTAGCTCCACCAATGCACCAGCAGGCACCGCATCGTTGCCGTGCCCGGGAGTTTGGTGCTGCGGATGGCGCATCCTGGTCAGCGAGTAGACGAAGGCGACAGTGACAGCGAGCAAAAAGGCGAGACCGGTGAGGAACCGGGGAATGATGAAGAGCAGGAGAAAACAGGCGATCACCACGACGATGAGGATCTTTTCGGCGGGTCTGAGTTTGCTTGTCAAGTCTTTACCTTCGCCGGTCCACTTAAGTTGGCACTCACTTGGTTAGCCGCACGTCGATCGTCCCTGTCTTCTCCTTGTTCAGCGTCGTCTCGTAGGGCACGTACCCTTCTGCGATCACACTGAGAGAGACGTTTCCCTTAAGCGGTGCCGGCAAGTCGAACAAGAACACGCCTTCGCTGTCCGTATACACGGGTTGCCGAAGGCCGAGAGTGACTTTTGCCCCCGCGACGGGAGAATGGGATTTGGCGTCCAACACCCGTCCGCCATAGGTTGCGCTCTGCCTTTCAGGTGTTGGCCGCTTCTTGCGAGGAGTCAGACGTACCTGCTGCATTGAATCTACGTCCGCCGCCGTCAGATGGTCCGTGTACGGCTCGTAGGCGTCCTCCTGCACATAGAGGTCGGCCTCCGAGCCGGGCTTTGCATTCTCGAACTTCACGCGGTAAGTACCGTTTGCAACCGTGAAGTCCTTCTCTACAAATTTTCCAATATTGATGGTGACTTCAGCATTCTGCACCGGAAGATGGGTGTCGCGATCCAGCACCCGGCCGACATAGGTTATTTCGTGGCCCTCAAAAGGGACGGGGCTCGGATTTGGGGGCTGCGTTTTCTTGACTGCACCCATTCCGATCATGACGGCCCAGACGCCGCAGCTCATCATCGCCAAGAACATCAGGATTTTCGCATTCCTCGATTCGCGGAAAAAGAAAAATAACCCGACGGCGAAGACAAGAGCGAGAAACAGCGCGATGATACCAAGGGGATTATTTCTGGCAGCGGCCATGATCTTATCGGCGTTGTCGAATAAGCTCTTCAGCGGGGAAAGGTCCATGATGCCTCGCCCGATCTTCGAAACTTGTGGATCAGCCCTGTGATCCTCTCCAGTTTACTCGACAGTCGATGAGGTTTCAACTGTACTCGGATGCCGGCAGAACTGCCATTGCCTCTCAATCCACGTGGAACACTTCTCTCAGGTCCGCCCACCATTCGCCTTCGGCGCGCGTCGGGACGGGTTGCTGCATAGGTTTCATGATGGACCACCATTCCTGAGTCGTGGGGTCCGCAGCCATCTTTGCCATGTCAGCTTCGAAATCTTCACCCACATATTCAAAATAGGCGAAGAGAGTCTTGTCCTTGTAGAAGATTGAGTAATTGCGAATGTTGCAGTCGTAGATGGTCTTCAACACTCGCGGCCACACTTTCGAATGATATTCGACGTACTTCTCGTAGGCCTCGGGCTTTAATCCGATGAGCTGTCCATAACGCTTGCGCTTTGGCGTGGGCATAGGTTCCTCAATTCTTTTCGGAGTGCTATCTCGGTCTGTCTGCGGGGCGAAGAGATACTGCGTCCAACCAGGCGGTCCCTACAATCTCCGTCGGGAACACCCTGCTGCGTGGCCGCCAAAATGAAACCTGCACCGCCTGGGTGTGCGGTCCGGTGGTAAAGGGCACCCGCACGAGGTGCCAGGGCGTCGTCCCCACGGTGGTCTCGCTGACCGCGTCGGGAAATCCTCCGGGAGTGATATCACGGACGAGCAAACAGGGACCCGTGTCGGAAGTGATCTCCTGCGTGCGGACATAGGCCTCCAGCCTGTAGGTTTGGCGCGGGAGGACCGGCACGATTTGATTGACGGGTTCGTATTGATCGTTGCGGCTGACCGTGAAGTCTATCCGGAGGCTGTGTTTTCCGTGGTAGGCCAGGGGAGCGGAAAAATCGACGGCCAGATACGTTGTGCTGCCGGTTCTCCAATCAAACCCCGATTTCAACGGCGGTCTTTCAAACCCGCCGTTGAACATCAGGTTGCCTTTTTCTGAGCCCGGCTCGACGATTCCCAGCCGCTCGAGATCCTGCCAGACATTCAGGGCCTCGTTGATTCTGCCCAGAGCAATCAGACGATCGAGGTAAGGCGCCGCAGAACTGTAAGGAAAGGAAACAGAACCTGCCGCCAGTCGGCGCCAGATCCGAAAGGCGGTTTCGTTGTCACCCTGATCGCTCAGGAAATCGACATATCCTACCTTGAGCTCGGCACGGGGATTATCCGCCACCACTCGTTTGTACACACGTTCCGGCTGATGCAAGTCCTGAAGGCTGGACCAAACCGACGCGGCGTAGGAGGGATCGAGTTCCAGCAGGCGCCGGTATTGCGCGAAAGCCAGGTCCAGCCGATTCGTCCGCAAACAGGAATCAGCTTCCAGCCAATAGTAACCCGGCGCCATGGGACATAGCTGCAGCAGGCGTTCGCGGGCCTGGTCCGTGCACTGCGCATCGCCTGCGGTTTCGCAGGCTGACTCGAGGTCCGACCAGTAGAGCCGGCTGGCAGGACTCAACTGCGTAGCGCGCTCCAGATGGCGCAGACCTTCGCCCCGATCGGTGTCTTTAAGAACTTGTCCGAGTTGGTCCTCAAGGCGAGGGTCGTTCGCATCCCATGCCACCAGCCAGCGACCTATGGAAGGCGTCGAGAAAGAGGAAACCATTCCCGCCAGCAGGGACTCGACCGCCAACCAGACGCTTGCGACGGCGACCAGAAGCAGGAACATCGCCGCTCGCACTCGCAGGTGCGGTGAGATTTCGCTTTGGGGAATGCCCCCCAACTGCGACTGAATCATTTGCCCCCGCGGCCCTTCCAAGTGCTCATTTGCGAATGCGGCGCGAGCTCAGCGGCTACCCCCTACAAAGGAGGTGATAAAGGACGTCCTACTCGGAAACAGCCACTGCTGGGCGACGGTGCCGTCCGGTGGCACTCTGTTCCGCAGCAATAAGAGCCTGGCGGGCAACATGATGTCCCACCGCAGCAATCCGAAAAAGGTGCGCAGCATTTGCCGTTGCAACAGCTCCGGGGGGTGGGACAGCACCTATTCCCACAACAGGCGGTTCGTACAGAACAGCAGACCCCGTTGCAGCAGATCCGAGTCTTAGGGCAGCACGATGAACCGCAGCATTGCTGTGAATTATCGCAGCAGTGAGTATCCGAGCAGCAGGCTTGGTCAGCGCTGCACACCACCCTGTCGCCACAGCACTTAGAGCCCGGCGGATAACAGTTCTCAAGGCAGAAGACTCCGTGCTTTGGACACGGGGAAATCTGCGCTCCCAAAACAAGGGCAGCCCTGCCAAAGCCCAAAGACGCTAAGACGGCGCCTCCCACGGATCCCGTTACCATCTTGAACGCCTGCCTTCTGGAGACGGGACTGGCAATGACCCTGGAAATGTCGTCTATCAATGCGCCCATTTCTCCCCCGTTCGAACTACGCGCGGCCGTTACGCACCAGCGCCAGTATAGCATCTTTCCCAACCGCCGGATTGCTGGCAATCAGGCCGTTTTCCCCGATTAAGAAAGCTGCCGGCGTGGCGAGAATGTCGTACGCCTTTGACACTCTCCATTTCCTGTCTTGAAGCAGCACCGGAAACTCCATGCCGTGCTGCTGCGCTTTGCGGCGATTCTCTTCCACACTTCCCCGTCCTACCACCACGATGCTCACCCCGTCGTTCGCTCTTTCACGATAGGCGCGCACCAGGTGCGGCGCCAGCTCGTCACAAGGTCCGCACTGAGGATCGCTGAAGAACAGGAGCACGCGCCGGCCCCTGTACTCCTGGAGCGAAACCGTGTGGCCCTGGAGGTCGGGCAACTGAAAATCCGGCGCAGAAGTTCCTGCTGGTAGGCCCTTTCCACCGACACCGGAAAGAACTAGCCAGCGGTTAAGCGTCGCAGCGCGACGTTCGCATCCAACGCACGGTTTGATCCCTAGAGCGGACGTCATGCGCTTGACGACGTCCCCCAGCCCGATCTCGTATTTGAGAAGAAACCGGGGCAGCCTCAGCCGGTGCGGCTGGGGCGTATCGGCGGAGTGCGGTGCGTCCGCATCCCCGCTGCGCGCCGCTGCGACCTGCTCCGTCCCGAGTGCCGGGGGCTGCGGGCCGCCGAGTTCGAGGGCCAGCGCCAGAACGTGATCCGCTCCCCGGGCCACCGGAGCCGCCACCCGACCCTCCTCATCCACGAGGTATGCGACCGGTGTGCCCTCGGTCTCGAACGCCCCGCCCTCCTCCCGCCCGTTCACGAGCAGAATGGGGCATTTCAAGCCGTGCTCAGTCGAGCCCTCCTGGTTCGGGGCAGACTCGCCATGGGCCAAGAGCAGCAACTGAACGTTGCGTTGCTGAAAACTGGGCTCGAGAGAAGCCAATTGCGGGGCGATCGAATCGCAGAATCCGCACTCGAAGTTCCAGTTCACCAGCAAAACCCGCCGGCCGCGAAGGTCTTGCAGCGACACCATATTGCCTTTAAGGTCTGGAAGACTGAAGGCAGGGAATTCACTTTGAATAGGCAAGCCGGGCGCCTCGGCCTGTTCACCAGAGTGTTCCAACCCGTGATGACCGCTGGATGACCGCGACTCAAGTTCGTCCAAGCGGATTAGTATCCGGCCCTGCTGTTTGAATAGTTGGTAAAAACCCACCCACAGGCTTGCCAGGATCAAGAAGAGGAACACTATTGTGATCATTTCAGATATAGTCCCTCCCGCTCACTACCTGGTGGTGCGCGTCAAAAGGAGAATTTGTTTTCGCTCGAGCTGTCAAACTGCTGTCAATCAGAGCGCTCAAAACGGGGGGTTGTTGGCTGCGGACTTTGAGGAAGGTGTTCAGCCCCCGCTCGTCAGTAAATCAACCCACTCAGGAGGCCTCTTCCGCCCCCTTGCAGGTTGAGGCAGACTCCTTCGCGGGCCAATTGTGCTCGTGCGACGCGCCCCAGTTGGACAGGGTGGTTCCGCGTCATCGGCTCGGATGATCAGTCCGTCTCATCCCAGGTTATAGATAGAACATGATATCGCGGACATTGTCAAGTAATTTTTCCTCAAGTTACTCATACTACATAACATAGCCACACAATGTTCTAATATACGGTCACTTCTCATATATTATTTCTATAGCTACTCAGCTCGCCAGCTCTCACCCTCCTTCCCCACACCTTTTGTGCAACCTACTCAAACTCTAACCGCCTGCCGGGCATACCTAAAATACGTTGCCTGCGGCGACTGGATCCATTCCTTAAGCGTCTGGGCTTGACGATCCTTTACTGAAATCAGCGACGGTCGTTCCGGCCATTCGATTCCTATGTCCGGGTCGTCCCATCGAATTCCGGATTCTGCCTCCGAGTTATAGACCCCTGTGCACAGGTACTGCACTTCCACGCCCTCCGAAAGGGCCAGAAACCCCCGCGCAAAGCCGGCCGGCGCCCAAACCGTTCTTCGATTCTCTGTTGAGGCTTCGGTTCCAAACCACTTCCCTAATGTGGGTGATCCGAGCCGCAGGTCAACAGCCACCACAAATGCTTTTCCTCGCGTCACCCGCATCAGCTTTCCCATCGGCGGATCCCACTGAAAGTGAAGCCCACGCAGAACACCCTTTCGCGAATAAGACTGGTTCTCCTGCACGAAAGTTGTGGGCAGGCCGACCTCGCCCAACTGGTCCGCGCGGAACACCTCCAGAAAATAGCCCCGCTCATCCTGATACACTTCCGGGACCAGCACCACAACCCCGTCCAGGTCAAGCGATTCAACCTTTAGCGGCATGCTTCCTCCTTGCGGCGCGCGAAGAAATGCGGATCCTTCGCTTCGCTCAGAGTCTGTGATTCTTTTGGATTTTTGGCCATTTTCGAGCACTTAACTCATTTGTTATCAATGGCACTTTTCGGCAACATTCAAAAAAATCACGCTCTCTCAGGATGACATGTCATTCTGAGCGAAGCGAAGAATCTGCATTTGGTTGCGGCTTTGCCGCACTGCCCCTACCGTACTTGCGGCTGTCTTCTAATCATGGTAACAAAGAGAGTCGGAAAGGGGAATCAGGTGATGCGAGGGCTCAGGGTCCCGGCAAGTTATATTGGACAGGCGCTGGCTGCGGCAATTCTGTTGCAACTCTCGATGGTTCCAAGGGCAGCCTCCGCACAAGACGAGCGCCCCGAGGACGCTGCCGTCATCCAGCATCTTAATGCCGCAATTACCTGGTACAAGCAATTATCGAGCTCCAACGAATCCGCGGGCCAGCCGAGCGATGCACTTTACCTCGAAAACGCCCGCAACCTCGCCAAGCAGGCAGTGCAACTCGCCTTCCAGTCTGCGGAAGCAGAGGCCGCATTGCTGGCCACCGAAAAAGGGGGTGGGGGTGCTGCCGTCTCCTCTCAGACTTCGACTGAACAACAAAACATTTCCAAAGCCGCCGCCAACGCCGCCAATTTAATCAGTCAAACCCAGGCCCAGATCGAGGCCGTGAACCGGCAGATCGAAAAGGCCACCGGCAAGAAGCTCCAGCAATTAACTTCCCAGCGGGAAAGCCTGCAGGAACAACTCGAGTTCAACAAAGCTCTCCAGGAAGCGCTTCAAAAGCTGACCACCTTCATGAGCGGCAGCGGAGCCGCCTCCCGCGGATTACCAAAGGAGATCGACGATTTGAAAAACTCGGTCCCCGGCGTATTTGCTAAGACCCCGCCGAAAGCCGCCTCAACCGCCACTGCCGGCACTCCGCCGGCCGGCACGGAAGGCACAGGACTGATCAGCCAGACATCGCTTCTGTTCACCCGGATCGCGGGGTTGCGTGACCTCGACCAATTGGTCGAGGGCGCTGCGCGAATAGCGGCGATGGCCCGCCAAATTCAAACGCCGCTGCGGGCCAGACTCCGCGATACGGTCCAGCAAGGGCGCGAACTGACCAGCCAGCCTCCCCCTCAGGATCCGGCCGGCGTGGAAGCAAACCGGCGAAAAATGACTTTGCTCACCACGCAATTCAAGCAAATCGCGGACGCCGCGGTTCCTCTGACTCAAGAGCTCATCGTGCTCGACGAGAGCCAGGCCAGCCTGCGCCAGTGGCAATCTTCGATTCACTCCGGTTATCTTCATATCGTCGAAGCAGTCGCCCTCCGTCTGGCGTTTCTGCTGGGCGGGATCATCATCGTTCTGTTGCTTTCGGAAGTCTGGCAAAAGGCAATTTTTCGATACGTCCGTGATGTCCGGAAGCGGCATCAGCTTCTCCTCTTGCGCCGCATCGTTACTGTCCTTCTTATGGCCATCGTCCTCGCCCTGGGATTCGTCAGCGAATTCGCCTCGCTGGCGACTTTCGCCGGTTTCATCACCGCCGGGATTGCGCTGGCCCTGCAAACCGTCATCGTCTCGGTTGCCGCCTACTTCTTTCTGGTCGGGAGGCATGGCGTAAGGGTCGGCGATCGCATTACGGTTTCTGGAGTCACGGGGGATGTCGTGGATGTCGGCTTGGTCCGGTTTTCGATGATGGAATTGGGCGGGGCGGCTTCCGACCTGCACTCAACGGGACGAGTGGTAGTGTTTTCTAACTCGGTAATCTTCCAGGCCGCGCCTTTCTTCAAGCAGATACCAGGGACCGGTTATGTCTGGCACGAGGTGGTGGTGAAGCTCGAGCGGGGCGCCGACTACACTCTGGCGGAAGGCAAAATGCTCGAGGCCGTCAACTCCGTTTACTCCCAGTACCGCGAAAGCCTCGAGCAACAGCACCAGACCCTCGAAGGTATGTTTTCCGTTCCGGTGTCCACCCCCAGTCCGCAAGCGCGCCTGCAATTGGGTGAAGACCGCCTGGACCTCGTGGTCCGATACCCGGTGGTTTTGCATCGCGAATCGGAGATCGACGATCAAATGGCCAAGAAAGTAGTCCAAACGATCGAAAACACGCCGGATTTCAAAGCCGCCGTAGGTGGGCCCACCATCCGCCCCGCAGCCAATAGCTGACTACCCGCCCGGCAGACAGCGTGAAATTCAGTTCACCACCGAGACACTGAGACACCGAGTGTTCAACAGCAAGGCCCGTCTCCGTGCCCTCCAGGTGGAGCGGGCGCTTCGATGAACTTGGCTCAGGCGTAATCCTAATTCCTTATGGTAAGGGCCGTTATCGACAGTTTGTCGGAATCGCTTGCCACCTATGGTTTGTGAGTTTGTGACACCCGAAAACAAAGGGCTTGCAAGGTCGGCCAATGCCTTGTAGCCTTGCATTCTGGAACTCCAAGGGGCCCTGCCGCCTTGCGAGGGCAAATTCAGGGAGCGAAATATGCCAAAGCCGAAGGGCATTGTGATCAATGGGGTACGATTCCGGCACGGAGAAGTCGATTGGGAAGACGCGCACGGGGCCAGTCGCGACAAATTGCCTGACTTCGATGCCATGCGTCAAGGCGGACAATACATTGGTTCGAAGATTACGTCTACCGGCCTCATTGCTAAAATCGGGAAATACCTTTTAGTGATTACTGAGAAAGATGAAGGTTTGACGGAATTTGATTACACCTTGATTCCCCTGCGCGCCAAAGTCCAGATTCGCTACGCCTAAACCCCGTCGGCAAAGCCTTTTGATCTGGTTTGATCTGGTAGGGGCGCTAGCGCATGCGCTCCTCGTATGGCTTTCGATTGACGTAAGTGAGTCTAGCCGCGTGACATCGGATTGCGGGCGGACAACGGGTCTGAGCACGGTCTAGGCAGCCGAGGGGGTTACAAAAATGGACAATCGTGTTAAGTTATTGCAACGGGCGGATACGTCCGGGGCATCCAACCGGATTACGGATCAGTGGTTGTTTGCATTGCGATTTAATCGTGAGGAGCGGAATTATGTTTCTTAGACGTTTGGTCGTCGCCCTCTGCCTGGCATGCCTGGTATCAGGGGCGGGGCTCGCCGTTGGGCCCACAGGGACAATCGTTGGGACCGTCAGCGATCCCAGCGAAGCGGTAATTCCGAAAACGCAGGTCGCAGTTCGCAACCAAGGGACAAACGCTACCCGTGTCGTGTTGACCAACGATGCCGGAGACTTCAGCGTCCCGCTTCTGCCTCCGGGCGTGTACGAGGTCACAGCGGAAAAGGCGGGTTTCCGGCTGAGTGTCCATAGCGACATCAACCTGGACGTCGACCAAACGGTGCGCGCTGATTTTGTGCTCCAGATCGGCCAGCCCACTGAGCAAGTCGTGGTCAGCGAGACGGTACCGATAGTTCAGACCGACACTTCGACGCTGGGTCAGGTCATCGAGCGCAAACAAGTGAGCGAGTTGCCCTTGAACGAAAGGAATTTCCTCACTTTTGCCCTGCTTGTCCCGGGCGGCCAAATGCCCGTGCAAGGCTCGCAGAATTCTACCCAGGGTGGCGCCATCAGCGTCAACGGCGCGCGCGAGCAGTCGAACGATTTCTTGCTCGACGGCGTCGACAACAACGACTTATACATCAATCAATACAGCGTGCTCCCCTCCGTTGATGCTATCCAGGAATTTAAGGTGCAATCCAGTGATTACTCGGCTGAATTCGGGCGCAGCAGCGGAGCCCAAATCAATGTGATACTGAAGAGCGGCACAAATCAGTTCCACGGGAGCGGGTTTGATTTTGTTCGTAACCGCCACCTGGACGCCAAGAATTTCTTTGATCAGCCCGATTGCACGCCCGATTCCATTCAGGGGACCTGCGGGCCCATCCCTCGTCTTGATCGCAACCAGTTTGGCGGCACGTTGGGCGGCCCGATCCAAAAGGACAAGACCTTCTTTTTCCTTTCCTACGAAGGGCTGCGACTTCGTCAGGCAACCACGCGGGAAGCGACCGTGCCATCACAAGCCCAAGACCTGGCAGAGGCCCAGGCTTTCTTCGGCATAATGGAGAGCGTCGGTTACCAGGCGAATCCCGCGGGCATGGCCGCGCTCAACCTGATTCCACCCGCCAACGTCGCCGTGCCGAACCTGGCCGATTCCAACACCTTCGTTTCCGCTCCCGTAATCCAAAACACCGTCGACCTGGCGACCATCAAGCTGGACCGCCAGGCGGGTGCCCACAACACCTTTTCAGCCCACTACTCGTTGTTTAACGAGAATAATTTTAATCCCTTCGATCCCGTCAATTCCTTCACCGATCTGCCTGGATACGGCGCCACCGCCATAAACCGAGGGCAGAACGTCGGGTTTACCTGGACCCACATCTTCGACCCGCATTGGATTAACGAAGCTCGGCTGGGCTTCAATCGCCTTCGTGCTGCCGATTTTCAGCAGGACTCCGGCACCAACGTGAGCCAGCTATTGGGATTTCCGACCACGTCTGCGAATCGCGTGGACTGGGGATACCCCAACATCAACATTTACGGCTACGACGGTATTGGCGAGCCCGTGAACTACCCCCAGGACCGGCACGACAATACCTACGAATTTGCCGATAATCTTGCCTGGAACACCGGCCGCCACCAATTCAAGTTCGGAACCGACATTCGTCGTTTCCAGTTGAATTCCTACCTGGACTTCATTTCCCGCGGGGATTGGTTCTTCGAGGGACAAACCGCTTTGGGCCTGGCGCAGCAATTGGCGCCCGTGTTGCCGCCCCAAGCAGCGGATATCTGCCCGGGCGGAATTGCCAACTGCCCGCCGCAAGTCGGGGCCTTGGCGCAACTCATGGCTGGAGTACCCGATTACGTCGTGACCGAAACGGGCAATACCAATAATGGACTGCGCACCACCGGCCTCGGCGTCTATGTGCAAGACGATATTCGCGTTCTGCCGCGATTCACCTTGAATGTCGGCCTGAGATGGGAATTCGACAGCCCTCCCGTCGAGATCCATAACCGCTTCAGCGTCCCGGATTTAACCGTCGATCCGGAAACCTGCAACGCCCTGGCTCCAGGTTACCCCAACTGTGCCTTTATTCAGGCCGGCACAGGCGGGATTCCGCGGGCTACCTATGGGAAGAACCTGCGCGATTTCGCTCCACGAATCGGATTCGCGTGGCGGCCTTTGAAGACGGAACGCTTTGTTGTGCGCTCCGCCTTTGGCATTTTCTATGACGAGAACATCCTCAATCTCAACATCCTGCCACGCTTCAATCCTCCGTTTGTGGATATCTCCGCCCTGCTCCAGAACTCGACTGGCAGCCTGGTCATTCAGGATATCTTGAACCAGCCCGGATTGTCCGAACCGCAGGCCAATTTTGTTTCCCCCAAGTTCCGCGATGCCTCGATGCTCGACTGGAACGCTGACCTTCAGTACGAACTTCAACCGAACTGGATGATCGACTTGGCTTACGTGGGCACCAAAGGGACGCATCTACCGGCCACCCGCGACATGAATGAAGAGAATCCTGTCACCCAGATGACTCCTTACCCAGCGTTCAATTCGATCCTGCTGGTGGAGCCCCGCGCCAACAGCATTTACAATGCTTTGCAGTTTAGGTCCGAGAAGCGCGTCAGGGAGGGCATGGCTTTCCTTGCCGCTTACACCTGGTCGCGATCGATCGACGACGACTCCGCTGTTTTCAGCGGCAGCGTTGGTTCGGGCGTACCGCAAGACTCGTACGACTTTCGTCTTGACCGTGGGCTTTCCGACTTCCAGGTTGAACAGCGCTTCGTCCTCAGTTACCTCTATGACCTGCCGTTTGGGCCGGGGCGCAAGTGGCTGAGCAATCCCGGCTTTTTCAACCATATCTTTGGTTCCTGGGAAACCGCAGGAATTGCCACCATGCAAACCGGCAGTCCTTTTACGGTTAACATGCCTGCCTCACAGGCGGGAACATCGATTACCTCATTCGGAGTTCCCTACCGGCCGGACTTGGTGGGCGACCCCACGAAAGGCGGTTCCGTGGCGGCAAACTCGGGATGCTCAGCCCCAGCTCAAGTTCACACGCCGAATAGCTGGTTCAATCCCTGTGCCCTTGCCAGCCCGCTGAACCCCCTTCTGGGAACTGAGGGCCGAAACGACTTGATCGGGCCGGGACTCAACAACCTCGACTTTTCGATGCTGAAGGAAATCCCGTTCCGGCACGAAGGCCGAAGACTCGAAATCCGCTTCGAGTTCTTTAACCTGTTCAATATTCCGCACTTTGATCTTCCTGGCCGAACCTTCGACACGTCGGCGCTCGGCGTCGTGCAGTCCGCGAATGAATACGGCAATAAGCCGCCCAGGCAGATTCAGTTGGGGCTGAAGTACATATTCTAGCTGGCATGTGGTAGGTGGTAGGCGGTAGGTGGGGATGGACTGAACGGCACGTGGTAGAGTGGCCTGGGTCAGAGCGAGGCCCCGGAGTTTCCCCATATGCGACCTACCACCTGCCACCTACCCGTTGCGGGGGTCACACCTGATGGATCGCCAAGAAGCCTGGAATCTTCTCTGCGAGTACACCAAGAACGAGAACTTACGGAAGCATGCGCTGGCCGTGGAGGCGTGTGTTCGTGCCTATGCTCGGAAGTTCGGCGAGGACGAGGGAAAGTGGAGCGTCGTGGGACTGATCCACGACTTCGACTACGAAGTATACCCGAACGCGCCCGATCACCCGCTGATGGGAAGCGAGATCCTGAAAGAGAGGGGTGTTTCCGAGGAAATTCGTCGTGCCATCCTCGGACACGCTGATTATACAGGCGTTCCGCGCGATACTCTTCTGGCCAAGGTTCTCTTCGCGTGTGACGAACTCGCTGGATTCATTACGGCGTGCTCCTTGGTGCGGCCCGACAGGATTGCCACCCTCGAGGCCAAATCGGTTCGCAAGCGGATGAAAGACAAAGCCTTCGCCCGCTCCGTAAGCCGTGAGGATATTATCAAGAGCGCTCAGGAACTGGGTGTGCCTCTTGACGACCACATCGCCTTCTGCATTGAGGCCATGCGCAGCATCGCGGACCAACTGGGCCTCGCACCCACGTAAGGCCGACGCGCGCACCACTCCTGCCCCTCCTCGCGTTGATTAGGGGAATCGTTTTCAGGACAGTCGCTCATGCCGCCGGCGGCACCCGGAAACCATGAAAACACGATTGTAGGGGGACGGCTTGCCGTCCCCAACCTGGAGCGATCTCGCACCATCCGGGGTAGGGCAAGCCCTACCCCTACATGTTTTCAAAGTAGTGCGAGATTGAACCCCACCCACAACCCTCTCGCCACACTTGACAGAGACAGAAGAATCCCGTACGGTAAGCGCTTACATTAATTGGTTTTTCCTGCCGAGGCCACCGGGAACGCTGCCGGCGCCTCGTACTTCGTGCGCGCTGGCATGTCCCCGGCGGCCCGCTCGATGAGGTTTCAAAGTGAGGGTTCTATGTCCAATGAAAAATTCGCGCTGGGAATCGACTACGGAACGGAATCGGGCCGCGTGGTGGTAATCCGGGTCCGCAACGGTGAGGAGATCGCCTCTGCGGTGGTCCCCTACCCTGATGGAGTGATCGACGAGAAGTTGCCGGGGGGCCCGCGCCTGGGGCCCGATTGGGCCTTGCAAAACCCCCGCGATTACCTTTTGGTGATCGAAAAGGGAGTTCCTAAGGCCCTGAAAGCTGCGGCGGTCAAGGGCGAAAACGTGATCGGAATAGGCACGGACTTCACGGCGTCGACGCCACTACCTGTCAAAAGCGACGGGACGCCCCTCAGCTTCATTCCGCAATACAGCAAGCGCCCACATGCCTGGGTGAAATTATGGAAACATCATGCCGCGCAACCGGAGGCGAACCGGATCAACGAAGTGGGGCGGGAACGAAACGAAGACTTCATCCAGATCTATGGCGGGAAGTACTCTTCTGAATGGTTTTTCTCCAAGGTGCTGCAAGTCCTCAATGAGGACGAAGAGATTTACGACGCTGCGGACCGGTTCATCGAAGGAGCCGACTGGATTGTCTGGCAGTTGACGGGAGCAGAGAAAAGGAACACCTGCACGGCCGGTTATAAGGGCATGTGGATCAATGGCAAGGGATTTCCGTCCGACGAGTTTTTCAGCACCCTGCACCCGCGACTGGAAAACGTCATCGAGGCGAAGGTGGGAACGGACTATTGCCCACTCGGCCAGAAGGCGGGAGAGCTTACCGCCTTCTGGGCACGAAAGACAGGGCTGCGGGAGGGTACCCCTGTCTCGGTAGGTAACGTCGATGCACACGTCGCTGTGCCCGCTTGTACGGTCACCCAACCCGGTTCCCTTGTAATGATCATGGGGACATCCATCTGCCACATGGTGCTGGGCACGGGACGACAGATGGTGGAGGGCATGTGCGGCACGGTAGAGGATGGAATCGTTCCCGGCCTGTGGGGATTCGAGGCAGGGCAGTCGGCCGTGGGCGATATCTTCGCCTGGTTCTTCGAGCGTGGCGTGCCCGATTATATCCATCAGGAAGCACGCAAGCTGAAGATCCCCTTCGCCGCCGTACTCGAGAAGCGCGCCGCCGCCCTAAAGCCGGGCGAGTCGGGACTGCTGGCGCTTGACTGGTGGAATGGCAATCGGTCTGTGCTGGTGGATGTTGACCTGACGGGGCTCCTGGTGGGATTGACGTTAGCGACCAAGGCGGAAGAGATCTATCGTGCCTTGATCGAAGCCACGGCCTTTGGCACGCGGACGATCGTCGAGGCTTTTGAATCCAAGGGCGTGGAAGTGAAAAACCTGGTGGCTTGCGGAGGCTTGCCGGAAAAGAACAAACTGCTCATGCAGATCTACGCCGATGTGACCGGACGCGAGATCAAGCTGGCCGAGCAGCTTCAGACTTGCTCGGCCCTGGGCGCCGCCATGCACGGGGCGGTGGCTGCCGGGCGCGCCGGAGGCGGTTACGATACCATCACGGAAGCCGCAAAACATATGGCGCACGTGCAGAAATTGACGTACCGGCCGAAAGCCCAGAACCACGCCGTGTACAATCGGCTCTTCAAGGAATACCAGACGCTGCACGACTATTTCGGTCGCGGCGGCAACGACGTCATGAAGCGCTTGAAGACGCTGAAGGGAGAAATCGTGGAAGAGCAGTGACGAGGGACAAGTGACGAGTGACGAGCAGGAGCCAAAGGCAAGAAGCAAGAATCCAGAAGCAATTCACGACGGACGACTGACAACAGACAACTTACTGCTGAGAGCGGACAGCGGAGAGCTGATAGCTTCTAATCACCAATGACGACGGATAAGTATGTCATCGGAATCGATTTTGGCACGGAATCGGGCCGTGTGGTGGTGGTGCGAGTTCGTGACGGCGAGGAGATGGCGGCGGCAGTTGTGCCGTATCCGGATGGCGTGCTCGACGAAACACTTCCGGGCGGCGGGCAACTTGAGCCTGATACCGCGCTGCAAAATCCCCGCGACTACTTTTTGGTGCTCGAGAGGGGCGTCCCCAAGGCGCTCAAACAAGCCGGCATTATGGCGAATGACGTCATCGCCCTCGGCACGGACTTCACTTCCTGCACCGTCTTCTCAACCACCCAGGACGGAACGCCGCTTTGTCTCCTTCCCAAGTACCGCCGCGAGCCGCTGGCCTGGGCCATCCTCTGGAAACACCACGCTGCACAACCGGAAGCCGATCGCCTCAATGAAATCGGTCGAGAACGAGACGAAGAATTCATTCGGATGTATGGCGGCAAATACTCCTCGGAATGGTTCTTTGCCAAGGTCTTGCAGATACTCAATGACAGCCCGGAGGTTTATGAAGCCGCGAGCAGATTGATTGAGGGTACGGACTGGATCGTCTGGCAACTGACGGGCCGGGAAAAACGCAACAACTCTACGGCAGGCTACAAGGCCATGTGGGTGAAAGGTAAGGGCTTCCCGGAGCGGGATTTTTTCCGGGCCGTTCACCCCCGCCTCGAGAACGTGATTCAGGAAAAGGTGGGGACAGAGTTCTACCCTCTCGGCACGCCCGCCGGCGGACTGGCGGCGCGTTGGGCACGAGCCACGGGGCTTCGCGAGCGGACTCCCGTTTCGATCGGCGTCGCCGACGGGCATGCGTCTATTCCTGCGACCACTGTGACCAAGCCCGGTTCTCTCTCCATGGTCATGGGCACATCTTTCGTTCAAATGCTCATGGGTCGCGAGCGACGGATCGTGGAGGGGATCTGCGGAGTTGTCGAGGATGGCATTGTGCCGGGATACTGGGGATACGAAGCAGGCCAATATGCGGGCGGGGACATGTTCGCCTGGTTCTTCGACCATGCGGTGCCGGCTTACGCCAAGAGCCAAGCGAAGAAGCTGAAGCTTCCCTTCACCGCATGGCTCGAAAAGCAAGCTGCGGCGCTGCGTCCGGGCGAGTCGGGGCTGTTGGCGCTCGATTGGTGGAACGGCAATCGGTGCGTGCTCGTGGATGCCGATTTGAGCGGCTTGTTAATCGGTGCAACACTCAGCACGCCGCCGGAAGCGATTTTTCGGGCTTTGCTGGAAGCCGCGGCCTTCGGCACTCGGCAGATTATCGAAGCCTTCGATGCCAAGGGACTGCACACTCAGGACGCTGTGGCGTGCGGGGGCCTGCCGGCAAAAAATAGACTCCTAATGCAAATCTACGCTGACGTTCTGGGGCGCGAGATCAAGGTGGCAAAACATCCTCAGACCTGCTCCGCGCTGGGCGCGGCTATTCACGCCGCCGCGGCGGCGGGTCGTCAGGCCGGAGGCTACGATTCCATTCCCGAAGCCGCCGCGCACATGGCGCATTTGCAGAGCGAAACATACCGGCCGCGCCCCGAAAGCCAGAAGATCTATAATCGCCTTTATCAGGAATTTCGGATTCTGCACGATTATTTCGGCCGGGGAGTGAATGACGTGATGAAGCGGCTTAAAGCCCTCCGGCGAGAGATCTTGGCCCTATAGGAGTCAGAATTCAGGAGTCAGGAGCAGAACATCGACCCGCAACCGATAGGGTGCTGAAGTTCGGCTGATAACTGATAACTGACGACTGACTACTTTTTTCTATGTCAAAACTCGAACAATTGCGTCAGGAAGTCTGGAAGGCAAACCTTGGAGTATATCGTGCCGGGCTGGTCACCATGCACAGTGGCAACGCGAGTGGAATTGATCGCAACCGGGGCGTGGTGCTGATCAAGCCCAGCGGCATGGATTACGACCGCATGAGAGCGCAGGACATGGTCCTGACCGACCTCGAGGGCCGCAAGCTCAAGGGGAAGTGGAATCCCTCCGTTGACCTCCCCGACCATCTTTACATTTACACGCACTGTCCGCAGATTGGCGGGGTCATCCACACGCACTCGAACTATGCCACGAGTTTTGCCTTGCTGGGACGGCCCCTGCCCGTTTACCTGACAGCCATTGCCGATGAGTTCGGCGAAGAGATACCGTGCCTTCCTTACGTTGATAATCGAGCGGATCATATTGGTAAAGCCATCGTCAAATACATGGGTAGGAAGGCCCCCGCCGTGCTCCTGGCTCACCACGGGGTGTTCGCTTTCGGAGCCACGCCGCGCGCAGCGCTAAAAGCCGCTGTGATGGTCGAAGACGTTGCCAAGACGTGTCACCTCGCCTCGCTGATGGGCAGGCCGAAACCCTTGCCCCCGCGCGAAATTAAGAAGTGGTGGGACCGCTACCACACCACTTACGGCCAGCCCGGGAAAGAATAGTTGAAGTGAATCGCTAGTCGCTAATTCCGGTTACTGCGACGTACCGCAGCTCAAGAGGTAGGTTCATGAACTATCCCTTGCCGTTCTTCTCGCCCGCCCTGCTGGCCGCGGATCCACAAGCCGGCGGTCGTCTGATTTCTCTTCATGCCCCGGACATCACCATCATCGCCATCTATTTCGCCATGGTGCTGGGAATCGGGTTTTACCTGCGGCGATACACGAAGCGCGGTGAGGATTTTTTCCTCGCCGGCCGGGCAATGACCGCCTGGGTGGCGGGGCTGAGCTTCGTTTCTGCCAACCTTGGCGCTCTCGAGCTGATGGGATGGGCCGCAGCCAGCTATCAGTACGGCATCCTGGCGGCGCACTGGTATTGGATCGGAGCAATCCCCGCCATGCTCTTCCTGGGCATCGTCATGATGCCCTTTTACTACATCTCGAAGACGCACTCCGTCCCAGGCTACTTGCAACTGCGTTACGGCGAATCGGCGCGCGGCCTGGCGGCCTTGATGTTTAGCTTCATGACCATCTTGATGTCCGGCATCAACATGTACGCTATGGCGCTGGTGATGAAAGTGGTGCTAGGTTGGAACATCCACTTCAGCATTTGGGTTTCCTCACTCACCGTGGCGGTGTACGTGTCCCTGGGAGGGTTGTTTTCCGCCATTTTCAACGAGGTCCTGCAGTTCTTCCTGATCTGGCTGGGCGCGTTGTTGATTCCCATTCTGGGCTTGATTGAGACCGGCGGCTGGTCCGGCGTGGTGGCGCGGATTCATCAGAATTTTCCCCAAGGTGATTACACCCACCTCTGGCGAACCATGGGCAGTTTCACCGACAATCCTATGGGTATCCATTGGACAGGAATCGTCTTCGGCCTCGGCTTCGTCATTTCCTTCGGCTACTGGACCACGGATTTTCTGGTGGTGCAACGAATCCTGGCGGCCAAGGACATCCGCGCCGCCAAGCTTGCTCCCATCATCGGCTCGTTTTTCAAGATGGCTGTCCCTTTCATCGTAATCCTGCCGGGCTTACTGGGCCTGGCCTTATTGCCTTTCAAGTTGCTGCCTGAGAGTGCCGTGGGCCCCGGTCAGCACAGTTACAACGAGGTTCTGCCCCTCATGTTGGCGCGCTACTGCGGCCCCGGCTTGCTGGGGCTGGGCATCACGGCGCTCATTGCCGGTTTTATGTCAGGCATGGCAGGTAACACGAGCGCCTTTGCGACGGTCTGGACCTACGACCTCTATCGGAGTTTCATCAGAAAGAACGCCTCTGACGATCACTACGTCAAAATGGGCCGGTGGTGCACAATCCTGGGGGTTTTGATCAGCATAGGAACGGCTTACCTGGTGATGAGATTCGGCAGCATCATGGATTATGTGCAGGCGCTTTTCAGTTTCTTCATAGCGCCTTTGTTGGGAACCGTACTGCTGGGCATGTTGTGGAAGCGTGCCAGCCCGGCCGGTGGTTTTTGGGGACTTCTCTGTGGCACCGTCTCCTCCATCGGCATGTGGGCTCTCGTCAGGGCAAATCCCCACCTGCTCTCTTACATCGCCCTTTCCAGCCACGCTAAGGACATGGCTGAGAACATGTATCGGGCGCTTTGGTCGTGGATTGTGTGTGTGATCGTCACCGTCGTTGTCAGCTTGTTGACCCGGCCCAAGCCCGTTGAGGCATTAACAGGGTTGGTCTATGGTTGCACGGAACTGCCTAGCGAGGGACACCTGCCCCTCTGGAAGCGCCCCATCTTTTGGGCCGGAGTCTCGCTGGCGCTGTTTCTGGTGCTCCAGTGGATCTTCTGGTAGTTTTGGATTTTGAGTTAGGCTTCACAACCGCCGGCGTCAAATGAGAGGGAACGATGCTCAGGTTCGCACGAGTCTTCACCTCGATTGTCCGCGTACTGGTCGTGTTGTCCTTCGTCATCGGGGGAGCGCGCCGTGGATGGTGCCAACCATCGCCCGGCAACCACCCAGACCGGCTGGAGTGGTTCCGCGACCAGGGGTTCGGTCTCTTCATTCACTGGGGCGTTGATGGCCAGATCGGAACGGTGATCAGCCACTCGCTGGTGGGGGCGTCGGAGGACTTTGCGGGTCGTTTCTTTGGCGATTTACCGAAAACCTTCAATCCGTGGAAGTTTCGGCCATCTGACTGGGCGGTGTTAGCGAAACTGGCCGGAGCACGGTACGTTGTCTTCACGGCCAAGCATCACTCGGGCTTTTGCATGTTCGATACAGGGACTACGGACTTCAGTGTGATGCATACGCCGTTCAAGAGGGATGTCCTGGGCGAGGTGCTCTCCGCCTTCCGCCAGCAGGGGATAGCGCCGGGGATTTACTTCTCGCCGGACGACTTCTGGTGGCTCCATCAGCACGGCAAGACCATCCAGCGCGAGATTCCCGATGTGCAGCCCAGGAATAATCCCGGCCTGATGTCCTACGACCAGGCGCAAGTACGCGAACTCCTCACTCGTTATGGCTCTGTGGATGTGATGTTCTTTGACGGAGAAGCGGAAGGGCTCCGAGAACTCGCATGGCAGTTGCAGCCTGATCTTGTTGTGACGCGGGGCGCCATGGAGACTCCGGAGCAGTTCGTTCCGGGTACTCCCCTTACGGGGCCTTGGGAAGCCTGCATCACCATGGGCACCGCCTGGCAATATCAACCAACAAACGAAGTGTACAAAACGGGTGGTGAGCTTATAGGTCTCTTGATCGAGACCCGGGCGAAGGGGGGAAATCTGCTTTTGAACATAGGGCCGAAACCGGACGGCGAACTTCCGATTGAACAGGAAGAACGCCTGCGCGAGATAGCCCTCTGGATGTTCGTCAACCACGAGTCGATCTACGATGTGCGGCCCTGGGTCGTAACCAACGAGAATGACGTTTGGTATACCAAAAAGAAGAATGAAGACACCGTCTTTGCCATAGTCCGGGGAAAAGGGCGATGGAAGTACGGAGAATGGACGGATCTGATCTTGCACTCCGTTCAAGCTACTGACCGGACGAAAGTGAGCGTGCTGGGGCAGAATGATGAGGTGCTGGAATACGAGCCGAGGGTCGTCCCCAAGACTACCTGGCAGCAGGAGTCAGACGGTCTGCACATCCGCGCCATGCACGCACAGCGTCTCATCGATAACAGGCGATGGCCAGACCCTATTGTCGTCAAGATCACAAATGCCAAGCCAACGGCCGCACCACAGAGCAGATGAGGGCGCTCCGTTCGGAACGGCACCTGGAAATGGTTCGCTGAAAGCTGACGGCTGAAAGCTGACAACTCTGTGAGGTTTTCCATGAGCGAAGGTCCCCGCATGATTCCCGTCTGGTTTTTTGTCGGGATAATTCTGCTGATTTACGGCGTGATCGTCCTGGCCACAGGAATCTATGAACTCTCAAACCCTCCCTCGACCGTACTTGCCAACCTGCATCCCGCCCTTTGGTGGGGGGCGCTGCTCACGGTTGTGGGCGGTTTGTACGTTTACCTGTATATGCCGAAGAAATCGTAGCGCCTTCCTCGGGGGAAGCTTCCTGCGGGGCCAGGGGCGGTGAATCTACGGCTGGTTGTGTTGAGCGGCCTGAGCCCCACGCCGGGCGTCCCGACCTCTTTCCAGGGGATCATCCACCCACTCTCGCATCGCTTCAGGTTTGAGCAGCATTTTCATCAAGACCGCATCGCTGGAGTCGATGGAGATTATCAGCATTTCGATTTGCTCCTTCCCCGACTCGCGCGTGTAAATGCAGGTCCATTCCCCGCTGCGAACATTGTGAACATTCACGAACGGCTGGTAGGACGTTCCCACGAGGCTCGCCAGGGAAGACTCGAGATCCTCACTTGGATGGGTCGGGGAGGCTTCGACGTCGTCAAAGATCGCCATCTGGAAGTGGCTAACGCCGCCGGGCGTGAATCGGTTGGCGAACAAGTTCAACCATCCCATGAAACGCATGGGGCGTTTCTGGTAGTAGTCGGACATCCGCTCCACGAGTGAGTGAAACTCCGAGTCCCCGGCTCGTGCCGCAGCGGGAAGCATCTGGAGAAGCGCCACGCTCAAGATTGCAGGGGCTAGCAACGGCCTACGGTTTCGCACGGTGACCCCCTGGCTTCGGTTGTGACTCGTCGCCTTGCTCTCCCAGGCGCGGAATGCCCATCTTGCCTTCGAGTTGACTCAATTTGTCGATGTCAACAGGCCCCACGAGGTTCACCACGGTGAGTTCGGTGGGCTCGGCACAGATGACGGCCATTCCCAGGACACTTCCCCCGTCCGCCGCCGTCATCAGGTAAATCTCAGCGTTTTCGCCGTCGCGCTTGCTTCGCGCCGACACGATGCGCGACCAAGCGGGCGCCTGCAGTTGACTGCGGATCGCTTCCACATCGGCAGGGGAGTAGTCGCCGGGCTTCTCGAAGGTGAAGCTCTTTACGTAAACTCCCTTGAGGTTTTTAATGACCTGCAGTGCCTCCCGGTCATCCTCATCGGTCATGAATTTGGAGGCCAGCTTCAGCAGCGGCCCGTCCAGATTGACGTCCACAACTTCAGAGGCTTTCTTCGACAGCGCCTCCAGGTTCTTGATGTCCAGCCTGGGGTTCTGCCCGAAGGCTGGCAGGCCTGAGGCGCCGAGCAGCATCGCCCCGAATAATGCTGCCAAACCGGCGGTGCGGAATTTCTTGTGTCTGGCGTTCATAGGATTAACTCCCGATTTGCACATGTACGATTTCTCACAGCCGGTTCTGAGCGGTCCCCTGATTTACCTGCTGGACCATTCTCCGAGCCGCGTTGAGTTTTACGCTGGCGATACGCAACGCCTGCTTCACTTGCATCCTGGCTATTTCGCCCTGCCGGCGCTGGCGCTCCTGCTGCTCCCGATATACCACGCTGCCCGCAATGGCCAGGCACAACACAGCGGCCGCCCAGCGGAGGGCTGGCCTGGCGAGGAAGGCGCGGAACCACGGTCTCTTCTCACGCACAGGCAGTTCGCGGATCCGAGCCAGCACACGGTTTGCGAAGCCCTCTGGGGCGGCTTTGCGACGCAGCGCCTCGCGGAGGCTTTCTTCCCACGGATTCATCGTGCAACCCCTCCTGACCAACGGTGCAGTTTCTCTCGCAGAATCCCCAGGGACCTCTCGAGCCGGCTCTTCACGGTGTTGAGCGGTATATCGAGAATCCGGGCGATCTCGGCGAGTTCAAGTTCTTCCTGGTAGCGGAGAATAACCACGGCGCGCGCGTCCTTAGGAAGCGAGGCCACCATCCGGCGCAACCCCTCGGAGAGCAACGGATCGGCGTCGGCTGACTCCGCTGCGGGCTCGTCAATATCCTGAAGGCTGACCGAAGGCGCCTTGGGCAGCCTCCTGGCCATGTCCAGGGCACGCTGGCAAGCCACCTTGCGCAACCAGAAAACCAGATGCTTCGACGACACGATGGAAGCCAAGTTTTGGTACAGTCGCAGGAAGACGTCCTGCGCCGCGTCATCCGCCAGGCTCCGGTCATGCAGATAGTGATAGGCGATGCTGAACACCATCGATTGATGTTCCTTAACGATCTCTTCAAAGGCAGACATATCTCCCCGGGCCAGGCGGCCCAGTGCCTCTTCGCATCGGTTGAGAGTCGGGGTGGTCACGCTGCCGTTCCGCCTCCGGGTCTTGCCTGCTCACCAGATAATTACGCAAATTGGTGATAAAGGTGTGCAAAATCTTTGGGCGTGGGTGGCAGGGATGGCGAGGAGAAGATTATGCGGGCCGGGCACTTTTGGGAAAGGCCAAGTTGTTGTGCGATCATGAGACGTTGTCATCCGGAGCGCAGCGAAGGATCTCCGCAGTTGTCTGTAGGTCGTTGATCTCGAGTCTAACTGCCGAGATCCTTCGCTGCGCTCCGGATGACAGCCGATCGATCTTCCCAAGGCGCCAGAGCCATTTTTCCGATCAGGCCGCAGGGTCTCACACTTCCGGGATACCTAGATCGTTGCTGCCCAGCGGCGACATCTCGGCCTCGGGTGCGTATTGCTCGATCATGTCCAGAGCGATGCGCGCCCGGTGCACGCGCTCGCGGCCCATTTTCGCAGCCAAGTCTTCGATGTGCTTGCCGGAGGGGTAAATGTCCGGTGCGTTGCGGAGACCGAACTTGAAGTAGACGGGCGCGGCGACGCGCAGAATCTGGGGCATTTCGTAATAGCGAATGAATCCTCCGAAGTTGTCCGGGACTTCGATGTAAAGATCGATCGGAATATCCACGGTTTGCCGGATGGAACCCATCTGGGCCGGGGTCAGGTCGGTGGGTATATTCAGCGTGTTGACACCGGCGCCCTCAAACAGCCTTGCGGTGGCCGGATTGGCGGCAGGAAGCGTCACGGAACTCTTGATGATCAAATTCGGGGGCAGATCGCCGCTCTTCTTCATTTCGTTGAGCACCCAAATGAGGCCCAGATCCGCCGGTAACACACTGCGGATGCCGAGGTCGCAGGCTTTGCGAACATCCTCGATAGCATAAACCAGTTGGTCCGCGCCGCGATGTTGCAGGCCAATCACTTTGCCTGCCGCGGATACGGCTTGGGCGCCCGTCTCGAATGGCGCGCGCGGGCCCACGAACAAGCAGACTTCGATCCGTTCGGCGGCGCCGATGCGCGCCATCTCGCGAATCTCGTCTTTGGTCAGCAGCATGATGCCGCTTCCCTGACTGACGCGATGCACCGGCACCTTGAGTTCTTTTGCGGCCTCCAGCACTTCGCGAAAAACGCGCGGACCTTCGACGCTGGGAATCTCGAAGCGGTAATCCCCGCCATCCTTGAATTTCTTCCCGCTGGGCGCCAGCCGGTGGTTATCCTCCGCAGGTAGATTGAGTTTGGCGAGAAATTGTTGGGTCTGTTTCATGGCAGGCTCCTTGGTCCGTTGTCCGTCGTCCATGGTCCGTCGTCCGTTGTCGCGGGTTTCCCGTCATCAGTCGCACGGAATAATTAACCACTAGCCACTGACAACGGACCACGGACACCTGACGGACGACTACTGCGTATACTTCAAATACACCGTCCGTGTCTCGGTATAGAAATCCAGCGCTGCCGGCCCTTGTTCTCTCATGCCGAAACTAGATTCCTTGGTGCCGCCGAAGGGAAGCTGGTATTCGACGCCCGCGGTCGGCAGGTTGACGGTAATCAAACCGGCTTCAATTCGATTGATGAATTGGTGAACGCGCGTGAGGTCGCGCGAAACGATGGAAGCCGAGAGGCCGAAACGAACGCCGTTGGCGAGGCGCATGGCGTCTTCGAAATCGCTCGCGACCATCAGCGCCAGTACCGGACCAAAGACCTCTTCCTGGGCGATGCGCATGTCAGTAGTGACTCCAGCGAAAATGGTGGGCTCCACGAAGTAACCTAAATCGTATGCTCCACCGGTAAGGCGATTCCCGCCGCAGAGCAACTGCGCCCCTTCTTGCTTGGCGATTCCGATGTACTTCAAGTCGGTCTCGAGTTGGGCGGCGTCCACCGCGGGCCCGATCTCGATGCCGGACTCGAGGCCGTTTCCAATCTTAAGTTTCTTGGTCCGGGCGACGAGTTTTTCAACCAGAGCCTCATAAATCGGCTTCTCAATAATGGCGCGGCTGCAAGCGGTGCATTTCTGGCCGGTGGAAAAGAACGCTCCATTAACCAGTACGCCTGCGGCATAATCCAAGTCCGCATCCTTGAGCACAATGGTAGGATTCTTGCCTCCCATTTCGAGCTGAACGCGAATCCTCCGCTTGGTCACCTTCTCGTACAGGGCGTTGCCCACGTCGCAAGATCCGGTGAAGGAGACGGCACGGACGGCAGGGTGTTCAACCAGCGCATTGCCAACCGAGCCGCCGCTTCCCGTCACATAATTAAGAACCCCTGCAGGAATACCCGCTTCGTGAAGCGCCTCGACAATGCGATAGGCGCTGAGCGGCGCCAAGGAAGCAGGCTTGATCACCACAGTGTTTCCCGCCACCAGCGCGGGAGCCATCTTCCACGCCGGAATGGCGCTGGGAAAATTCCAGGGAGTGATCAGGGCCACGACGCCCAGCGGCTTGCGCAAGGTGTAGCAAAAGACATTTTCGCGTTCCGACGGAATCTGGTAGCTGAACTGGCGCGGTCCCTCCCCTCCGAAGTAGCGCAAAATGTTGATCGCCCGCTTCACTTCACCTTTAGCCTCGGGCAGCGTCTTGCCTTCCTCCCGTGTCATCTCCTCGGATAGTTTCTGGAGGCGGCCTTCCATAATTTCCGCAGCCTTGTAAAGGAATTCGCCGCGCAGAGGCGCGGGCATCGCCGCCCAAGTTGAGTGCGCTTTCGCGGCGGCCTCACACGCCTCCTGAATGTCCTCCGGACCCGAGGCTTGAAACAGGCCAACCGTCACAGTGGTATTGGCAGGGTTGATATTGGGGAAGGTCCTCTCTGTCTTGCATTCGATCCATTGACCCGCCACGTAGTTGCGATAGATATCCGGCATGAAGAAGCCCCCTTAAGGAGTGAAAGGACTTGGGGAAAGGAAAATTATGGACGAGCCTTGGAATTGCCGTCAAGTTGAAGATGGGCAGGTGGGCAAGTGGGCAGATCGGCAGGTGGGCAGGTCGGCAGATAGGCAGATAGGGAGGCCGAAAGTCGAGCGATTCCTAGGAGCACTGTCGAGAACGGATCGGCCGGCGCGGGACCGATCTTCAGCCGGCACTAGCTCCTCCCCACCTGCCCATCTGCCGAGCTGCCGACCTGCCCACCTGCCGATCTGCCCACCTGCCGACCTGCCCATCTGCCTACTGAATTACCGGCAGGACAAGCGCCGAGGGATGCTCCCGGTCGTGGCAAATGGTATTGGTAGCCTTCGCCCAACGTGTGCCGAGGCCCTGATCTTCGCCCGTGTTCAGGTTGCGGTCAAAGCGCGGAAAGTTGCTGCTGGAGATTTCCAGCCGCAGCCTGTGCCCTTTCAGAAAGACATTCGATGTTGCCCAGAGGTCGAGAGTAAGCTTGTAGACCTCGCCCGGATTCATGAACTCGACTTTCTCCGGTGAGTTGCGGTAACGGGCGCGCAGGATTCCTTCGGTGAGATTCTGAGCAAAACCATTCGGCCAAACGTCCACCAACTTCCCTGTAAAATCGGTATCCACAGCGGATGAGCCGGCGTAGAGTTCAACGCTGACAGGGCCGGTGACCTCGAAGTCGTTATCGAACGGCGGCGTAGAATAAACCAGCACATCACCGCGGGATTCCACCGTACGCTGGTCAGACGCGCCCGGAGCCAAGTGCGCGGCGTCGCAGCAGAGAGGCCCGCCGCGGGTAGGCATAGGATTCTCAGGATCGTAGACGTACTGATCGGAGTGCTCGCCGGCCGGAGCCGCGGTGCTGAGCGTCCCGTCGCCGCTCAGCGAGTTCGCCTTACCCTGGGAATGAAGATAAAAGCGCGTATTGCGGGCGCGCTCGAGCGGCCAATCGGCTTCTTCCCGCCAAACGTTCTTTCCCAAAACGAAGAGTTTGACGGGCTTTTCGCGTTCCAGCCCGTTCTGTTCGCCCTTCAAGAGATAGTCATACCAACGCAGCGTGGAGTCCTCATCGCTGACCACCGAGTCGCGCCCGAAGTCCACCTCGCCGATTCGAGGACCATCGCCCGCGTGTCCGCCGGTGATCACCATCAAGCGCTGTCCCCGGCGCGCCTCCTCGCTTCCGCCGCGCGCTTTGATTCCGAGGTAGTTCCTGAGAGTTCCGCCCAAGAAGATATCGTACCAGGCCCCGACGTGGAAAATGGGGATGGTGATTTTCGAGAAATGGTCCTCGATCGACACTTGTTTCCAGTAATCGTCGAAGCTTGGATGGGTCAGCCAATCGACGAAGTAGGAGGCCAGTTCATCGGGGGATTTGGTGGACTTGCCGGCCAAGTCCGCGTCAAAGAGCGGATAAGAGGCCAGCGGCAACTTCAAAACGCGGTGCATAGCGTTGGATCGCACCCGCGCACGCCGGTTGAGCGTATCTTGAGCCAAGCCGGAAGTCCACGATTCGTTAAACCATTGCTCGAAAGCGCCTCCTTGGTAAGTCCACCCTTCGTGATAGTTGGAGGCGGTGACCATAGGGTGAATCCCCGCCAGGTGGGGCGGGGAAGCCATCGCGGCAAGCATCTGCGTGGCGCCCACGTACGAACCGCCATACATTCCCACCTTGCCGTTTGACCAGGGGAGCGAAGCCGCCCACTCCACGGTATCGTAACCGTCCGCCGACTCGTGCCTGAACGGGTCCCACTCACCGTCTGAACTGTAGCGGCCACGCACGTCCTGAACGATCGCGACGTACCCCAAAGATGCAGCGCGAAGGCCGAAATCCACTTCCTCCCGCTTGTCGTAGGGCGTTCGTTCCAGAATAACCGGAAACTTTCCGTCGGCTTTGGGCCGGTAGATGTCAGCGCGCAGTACCACTCCATCCCGCATCTTAGCCTCGACGCCGTGTTCAAGCAGGACATCGTAGTGCTCTGCGGCAAGAGTCGCAGTGGAAATCACACCAATTGCGGTAATAACAAACCAGGGAATGCGTTGTCGATTCATAGTCACCTCTGTCAGTGGGCAGGTCGGCAGATCGGCAGGTCGGTAGATAGGCAGTCGGGGAAAAGCTAGTGCTGACTGAACGACGTTGGCACACCTGCTGATTCGTTCTTCGTGATGCTCCTAAGACTCGCCCGACTTCCGGTCTCCCGATCTGCCGGTCTATCCACCTGCCGACCTGCCCATCTGCCGATCTGCCTACCTGCCCAGCTCATCGAGCGCCTCGAGAGCTCTGTCAACTTCTTCCGACGTGTTGTAATGCACGAGGCCGATGCGCAACATGCCGCCGCTAGGCTCGACTCCCAACCGCTCGCTCAGGTTAAGCGCGTAGTAGTTGCCGTCCCAGGTGAAAATCCCACGCTCACCGAGGTGGCTTGCCAGTTCGCGCGGAGTGTGGCCCGAGATACGAATTGCTACCGTCGGCACGCGCTCAGCGCCTCGCGCAGCCTCCTTGATTCCGTAGAATGTGAGGCCGGGAATAGCCAGCAGTCCCTTAATAAGCCGTTCTGCCAAGCTGCGTTCATAAGGGCGAATCACATCGTACGCAGCCAGTAGCGCGGCTCGGCGCGAACTGACCGAGGGCGAGGCGCGCCGGCCAAGTTCCACCAGGTAGTCGACGGCAGCAAGAATGCCGGCCTGTCCTTCGTGGTTCTGCGTGCCCGTTTCCCAGCGGAAGGGATTGACGTCTGCGGCCGGGCGGACCTTGTAAGGCCGTAAACGGGCAAGATGTTCGCGCTTACCGTAGAGCGCGCCGGAATGCGGCCCAAAGAACTTGTAGGGCGAGCAGACCAGGAAATCGCACGCGAGGCGGCGGACGTCGATAGGGCCGTGGGGGGCGTAATGGACCGCGTCGATGTAAACCAGCGCGCCGACGGCATGCGCCAGGCGAGTGATTTCCTGCACATTGTTGATGGTTCCCACGGCATTGGAAGCGTAGCCCACCGCCACCAGCCGGGTGCGCGGGGTGATCTGCAGCTCGAGGTCGGCCATGTCCAGAGTGCAGTCCGAGGGGTTGATATCCACGAAACGCACCCGGCAGCCACGCTCTTCGAGCGCCCGCCAGGGCGCTACGTTTCCGTCGTGGTCCAGGCGCGTGACCACCAACTCGTCGCCGGGCCCGAATTCTCGTCCCAAGGCACGGCTGAGGCTGAAAGTCAGAGTCGTCATGTTCGGGCCGAAAATCACCTCGTCAGCGTCGCACCCTAGCAAATCAGCCACTGCCGTGTGTGCATCGGCGATAACCTCATCACTCCGTCTGCTGGTTAGAAACGCACCGTGGGTGTTGGCGTTGGAGTTCATCAAGTAATCACGCATCGCATCGATGACGCGCTGTGGAACTTGCGTGCCGCCCGGGCCGTCGAAGTAGACTGCCGGTCTGCCATTCACTTGCACGGCCAGAGCAGGGAACTGGCTCCGGACCCAGGCGATGTCGAGGGTGGCCATGAACGCCTCCTGAGAAACTTGGAATTATGCCACAAAAGCAGGAGTCAGGAGTCAGGAGTTAGAAGTCAGGAGTCAGAATTGCGGTTCCCAATTCATTCTATTTGCCTTCTGGGTTTTGTTTACTGCTTTTGCGTGCCGCCAACAGTATCGCGGTGCGACAGGGTCTGTCTCGAAGGCGGTTTCTCCTGACTCCTGACTCCTGACTCCTGAATCCTGAATCCTGACTCCTATTCCTGAGTCATTTTTCCGCCTGCCTGCATCCAATTTATTGGGGACAAGGTATTTACAATTAAACTCAAAAAGGAGTTTCTATGCCGTTCACACTTCCGCCGCTGCCCTACGCTTTTGACGCGCTGGAACCCTCCATCGATAAAACGACCATGGAGATTCACCATGGCAAGCACCATGGAACTTACGTTACGAACTTGAATAAGGCACTCGAGTCGGCGCCCAACCTGGCCGGTAAGACTGTTGAGGAACTGCTCGCCAATGGCTGCGCCATCGTTCCGGAGAATATCCGCACGGCCGTACGCAACAATGGCGGCGGCCATATTAACCATTCCATGTTCTGGCAGATTATGGCGCCCAAAGCTGGTGGACAACCCAGTGGCCACCTGGCGCAGGCCCTGCAGAGCACTTTCGGCAGCTTCGACCAGTTTAAAGAGAAATTCGCTGCTGCCGCCCTCGGACGCTTCGGCTCAGGCTGGGCGTGGCTCATCGCGCACGGTGGAAAGCTCGATATCTCTTCCACCGCCAATCAGGACAGCCCCGTGATGGAAGGCAAGTATCCCGTCTTCGGTCTCGACGTGTGGGAGCACGCCTACTATCTCAAATACCAGAACCGCCGCGCCGAATACATCACCGCCTGGTGGAACGTGGTCAATTGGGCTGAAATCGAGAAGCGATTCAACAACGTGAAGTAGGTCCGAGCTTCGTCGTGGTATGATGTACCGCGAAGGCTGGGACACACCGTGGCACGGTATAGCATATTCAACGAAGATTGCCTCGTCTGGATGGATCGCCAGTCGGAGAGTTCCATCCAGGCGATCGTCACCGACCCGCCCTATGGCCTGAAAGAGTACACCACCATTGAGAAAGAGAAACTGCGAAACGGCAAGGGTGGAGTGTGGCGCATTCCGCCTGCCTTCGATGGATGCACGCGGAGCCCGGTCCCTCGATTTACAGTCCTAACAGAAAAAGATCGAGTGGAACTTTGCGGCTTCTTCCGCCGCTTCGCACGTCGTGCCATCCGGGTTCTGGTGCCGGGCGCCCACTTGATCATTGCGACGAACCCCCTCCTTTCGCACTTGGTTTATCAGCCTCTCATGGACGCCGGCCTCGAAAAGCGCGGAGAGATCATCCGCTTGGTGAGGACGCTTCGCGGCGGAGACAGGCCGAAGAATGCCCACGGCGAGTTCGCGGACGTGACGGTTATGCCGAGGTCTTGCTGGGAGCCTTGGGGAGTTTTTCGGAAGCCCTGCGAAGGACGAGTGCAGGACAACTTGCGCAAATGGAAGACGGGAGGGTTGCGACGGGTCTCAGGTGAGACGCCGTTCGAGGACGTCATCCGGTCTGCACCCACGCGGCCGGAGGAGCGGGCTATTGCCCCACACCCGTCCCTGAAACCTCAAGCTTTCATGCGGCAGATCGTTCGGGCCGCGCTTCCGCTGGGGAGCGGAGTCGTGCTTGACCCGTTCATGGGTGGCGGCTCTACGATCGCGGCTGCGCTGGCCGTCGGGTACGACAGCGTGGGGATTGAAGTCGACCCCGCCTTCTACAAGATCTCGCAGCAGGCAATCCCACGGCTAGCCGAGCTTGAGGCCGATGGCCAGAATCCTAGGCCGCGCCCGCGGTCGTACAGGGACCGTTCCGAAGGAGTACTTGCACTCCCGTTTCAAATGTGACACTATCTCGCCCTTCAGGAGGTAGTCGTGGCTCGAAAGCCCGAAGGGTTTGATACCGATGTTAAACTTCCGCCCGAGTTGAAAGTCGCCCATATTCAGAAAGCGATCCAATATATCGAAAAGGAATCAGCGGAATTCGTTGATGTCTATTTCGAGCAGGCGAACGTGTTTAGCGCAGTTGTCGGAATCCTTGGCGTGCGTGCTCTCCATTCTGTAAGTCCTTACAAGAAACACAAGCACCCTGACGTCGCTCAACAGCGTTTCCCTGATCTGTCTCTGGGCGGGAAGCTCAATCCGGCGCCGAAAAACGCGCTGGAGTCCAAAGGTACGACTCGAGCGTGGCCCCTTCAGTCCCATTACAACCACGCAGGCTGGTACATTGTCTGGCGCTACCTAGTGGATGCTGCAAAGATCATCAAATCCGGCAAGCCTGTTGTGGTATGGCGGGTAGATGTGGCTTTCCTGCGAAGTGGGGACTGGAAATATGAGAAGAGCAAGGCGGGAGAAGGCAAAGGTGGTCGTACGCACACCTTCGGTGTGAGAAATCCGGCGGCCAAGTTTTCCCAGACGATTATCTACCACCACCCCAAAATCGTGCTTCGCCAGAGCAAGCCGACACTGACAAATGGCGAAAATTGAGACGTTGAGGACCTGCCCAAGGTTGAATGTGCGTACGAGTCTGGGGTGGCTCATCCCCATAAACTCGCACGTGTGCAGGCTCATTTCCCCACGCAAAACGTCGAGAAGATGATCTCCAGCACGTCGTCCACGTAGGTGGCGCCGGTGATTTGATCGAGGGGGCGAAGCGCTTCGTAAAGGTCGAGCAAAAGCATCTCGTGCGGGACGTGTTGCTCTGTCGCGTGCCGCGCCCTGGCGAGCGCCTGAAGCGAATCCTTGAGAAGTTGCTGATGCCGCAAGTTGGTCAGGAATTCGCCTTCTGTGCCCAGCTCGCGCGAAGGCGCTGCGATCTCGAGGATTTTCGTTCTAAGCTCGGGAATCCCCTCGCCGGTTAAGGCGGAGGTCCAAACGACCGGGGTCACTTCCAGGTCTGCCCCGGTGATTTTTGAGGGAAGATCCGATTTGTTGCAGGCCACGAGCAGGGCGCCCAGTGGTCGCACCTTGTTTAGCAAATTGGAATCCGCATCGGTCCATCCTTCGGAAGCGTCGACCACCAGAAGCCGCAAGTCGGAATCGGCGATGGCCTGGAGGGACCGTTCCACGCCGAGCTTTTCCACCTCATCCTGCGTGTGGCGGATGCCCGCCGTATCCACGAAGCGCAACGGGATACCCCCAATGCTTGCCGTTTCGGACACCAGATCCCGGGTGGTCCCCGGAGTCGAAGTCACAATGGCCCGTTCTTCATTGAGGAGGCAATTGAAGAGGCTCGACTTGCCGACATTGGGGCGGCCCACGATGGCCAAGCTCATTCCCTCGCGCACGATTCTGCCGAATTCGTAGCCTTGCACCAGTGCCTCGAGATCGCCGCGGAGCCGGTCAAGGCGCGAGAGTATCTCCTGCGATTCCATAACTGCCACATCGTCCTCGGCGAAGTCGATGCCGGCTTCCAGACGGGCGATGAGTTCAAGCAGGACCTGCTTGTGTGGTTTTAGGCGAGCCGAGACCGCGCCTTCGAGTTGTTGCGCGGCCACGCGGGCTTGATAGAGCGTGCGCGACTCAATGAGATCCCGGACCGCTTCCGCCTGTGTCAAGTCGATGCGCCCGTTGAGAAAGGCTCGCAGTGTGAACTCGCCCGGCTCGGCCACACGCGCTCCGAGCCGAAGGCAGCACTCCACCAGATAGAGCAGGATTATCGGAGCGCCATGGCAGGAAATTTCCACGACGTCTTCCGCGGTGTAGGAATGAGGGCGCCGGAAGTAACTGACCATCACCTGGTCCAGGACTTTGCCACCTTGCGGGTCGCAGAATTCGCCGATCGTGATCCTTCGGATTTCAAGCGGCAGCTTGGGGAGACGGATGAGGCTGGTGGCGATATCGACCGACTGGCTTCCCGACAAGCGCACCACCCCCAGGCCGCCGCGGCCGGGCGGTGTGGCAACAGCCACGATGGTGTCGTCGTGGGACATGGTATCGGGTGATCGGAAGATCGGCTGAACAATTTGCGATTTGTGATTTGTGATCTGTGATTGGGCTTTTCAACCACGAACCACCATTCGCCAACAGTTCAGCGAACGATTTGCGATCTGCGATTTGTGAGCTGTGGTTGGGCTTTTCAATCACCAATCACCGATCGCCAATCACCAATAGTTCACCCGATCTCCCGATCATCGGATGGGCATGATAACAATATGGCGTTCGGGCCCCACGCCTTCACTGACCGTGCGGATGTTCGGCTGGTCTCTTAGCGCCAGATGAATGACCCGTCTCTCGCGCGGGGACATGGGGCTCAAGGGGAAGGGGTCGCCGCTCTCCAGGACCCGCTCGGCGGCGACCTGTGCGGTGAGTTTTAATTCTTCAATGCGCAGCCGACGCCAGTCTTGGCAGTCGAAGGCGAACCTGCGCAGGGATTCTTCCCGCAAACGCACGGCCTTCAGGACGACGTGCTCCAAGGCATCGAGAAGCGCCCCGTTCCGTTCTAAAAGAAGGTCGGCATCTGCGCCCTTGAAGTCGATCACATACTCGAGCGAGTCTTCCTCGGCTGTGTCCTGAGGAATGTGTTGGACTGCGAAGGAAAGCGCAAACCCGCCCTGCTGGAGGATCTTCTTCAGCAGCGCGTTGATTGGCTCGACATAGCTTCCCAGGGGATGAACCGAAGTCTGTTCGCCGTTCTGCGAGTCCATTGAAGACCAGCCTTTCACTTCGAGCGTGCCGCAGGGACCGGAGCTGTCCGAGGCATGGGCATCAATTTGTTAATCAGCAATTGCTGTATAACCCCAACAATATTGGCAGTCAGGAAATATAGATTCAGGCCGCTGGCGAGATTATAGAACATAACGCCGAGAAAGAGCGGCATGATCATCATCATGCGTTGTTGGGAAGGATCAGCGGTGGCCACGGGAGTCATTTTCTGCATAATGAACATGCTGATGACCATCACGGTGGGCAGAATTGGAAGCGGAAAGCCAAAGGGATGGAACTTATCCGGCGCCGAAAGGTCCTTGATCCACCAGATCCAGGGGGCGTGACGCAGTTCGATGGGCAGGTCGAGTACCCGATAAAAGCCGTAAAGAAAGGGAAGTTGGAGCGCCATCGGTAGGCACCCGCCCAAGGGGTTGACCCCATGCTCCTTGTAGAGATTCATCATCTCCTCGTTCATGCGCCCCTTTTTGGGGTCATTGAACTTTACGTTCTTGTATTTATCCTGAATGCTCTTAACCAACGGTGCAATGCGCTGCATTTCCTGTGCCGAACGGATGCTCTTCAGTTTCAGTGGAAACATGGCGAAGTTGATGAGAAGGGTCAGAATCACAATCGCCCAGCCGTAATTGTGCACCCAGTGGTCGTAAATGTAGTGCAGCGCAAAGAATAGCGGTTTGGCGACAAAGGCAAACCATCCGAAGTCGACCAGGGAGTCGAGCGGAGGGTTCTGGGCGCGCAGCACGTCGAGGTTCTTTGGCCCTACGAACATCCGAAACGCCAAGGGCTTTTCCCTTTCCTCTCCTAACTGCGCGAAGATGGGGCTGGGCTTGTCGGAATCTTTTCCGCTCCAACCCGTAGGAGTCCAGGTCTGCCGGCCGAGCTTGAATGTCTCATCCGGGGAATCAGGCAGGAAGATTTCGGCAAAGTAGCGATCCTCGAGGCCCGCGAGCTGAAGCGGCGAGGGCACGGACCGGTCGCCGCTTAGTTTCCGTTGTGCCACCGTGGTCAGATCGCCGAGGGCGCCGTAAACACCCATCGAATAGGTATTGATGATCGCCGGCGCCAAGGAGTGATCGCCGAACCCACCCGGCCAAGTCACGTCGGCAGGAAGGTAATGGCCTCCTTCAGCGACGCGCACCTCGGCGTGAATGTCATAACCCGTCTCGAAACTGAAAACCTTGCGCGCTTGCACTCTGCCATCGCTGTAGCTGAACTCGAGCTTGACGGGCGGCTTCAGTGCTGTCCCGGCGGGGGTGGCCACATACAGCGCGGAGTTCAGCTTGTTTGACAGTTCGCCATCGGCGATTTTGAGGCTCATCGGAAAGCCGAGCTTCCCGCACGCCTCGTCGTCGATAAGATCCAAGGGGGCTTCCTTGGCGTCGCGATATCTCTTCAAGACCCAATTCTCCGCCACGGCCCCCCGCGTGGAGAAGGTCACCTTGTAAAGGTCGCTTTCAACGACGATGTCCTCCGCCTTGCTTCCTTCCACAACCGGCAGCGTGCGAGGAACGGCAAGGCCTGGAGCGGCAGTGGTAGCCGGCGGCTTCTCAGGGGCAGGAGTCGGTTGAGTTGCCACGGCAGGATTGGACTTGGCAGATGGCTTGGGTGGCGGTTCTTTGACAAAGAACGCGCGCCAGAGCATGAGCAATACAAAGGAGAGTGCGAATGCCGCCAGCACCCGCTTTTCTTGGTCCACCTGTGTCCTCTCGACCTAAAGGCGGTTCGCGAACCGCCCCTACCGATAACGCACCGTAGCCCCACAAAGTTCAGGGCACCGGGTCAATGCCGTGTCCACCATACGGCCGGCACCGCAGGAGCCGGCCAAGCGCTAAACGCACTCCGCGCCAGGCCCCCCACTTTTCGACCGCTTCATACGCGTAGGTGGAGCAGGACGGGTAGAAACGGCAAGCCGACGGATAGGCCGGAGAAAGGCAAGCCTGGTAGAACCTGATCAAAGCTAGCGTAATGAACTTCACTGAGCACGCAACTCCTCGGACATTCCCGGAGGAGGCTGGCTGGGGAAAAGCCGCAATAACTCCCCTTCCAAACCCCGAAACGGGACCGTCGCCAACGGTTCGCGTGGATTAACCAGTATGTCCCAGCCGCCCGGCAGTTGTGCGCGGTGACGGCGGAACACCTCTCGCAAACGGCGCCTTAGTCGATTGCGCAGCACGGCGTTCCCCAGCCGCGCCGGCGTGGTGACCCCCAAACGAGATTGGGGGAGGCCGTTGGGCCGTACAAAGACCGTGCACAGTGAGGCGCTGCGGCGACGCCCTTCGTCATAGACTCGCCGAAACTCGCCTCGACGCAGCAACCGGGAACTCTTGGGAAAAGTTTGAGACGCCAACCGCGCTTCTTATGGAGTCAGGCTGTGACGACCCTTTAGACGCCGACGCTTCAACACGTTGCGGCCTCCCGGAGTCCTCATGCGCACGCGGAATCCATGTGTCTTGGCTCGACGCCTACGATTAGGTTGAAAGGTCCTTTTCAAACCGCCACGCTCCCTAATAGATTTCTGCCCCTAGGGCCAAACTACAAACATAACCCGAGCCGTTCCAACAAGTCAAGCGGACGTCACCGGGTGACAGCGTAGGCACGCACGTAGTCCACCAAGGTCTGGGACGGGAACGGCGTGCTGCCGGTGGGATTGCCCGGCCAACTTCCGCCCACCGCCAGGTTCACGATGAGAAACTGAGCGTTGCCTGAGTCAAAGGGCCAAGCGGCGCCGGGAAACGACGCCAGACTCGCCGGAGTGTAACTCCCGTAGACGTTGCCGGGGTCGTCGATGTAAAACTGGATTGAGCCCGGCTTCCAGATCATTCCGTAGGTGTGCCAGGCGGAGGCTGTCTGCCCGCTCGGAAAATGGTACTGGCTCCCCAGGTTTGCCCCGGTGAACCCCGTGCCGTGAATTGAGCCCGCGTTCCAGTCGGGGTTGCCGGCCGCGTCCACGCGCTCCTGAATATCGATCTCGCCGCAAGCAGGCCATTGGTCGGTCACGATGCTGTTGCCCAGCATCCAGAACGCCGGCCAGAACCCTTGCGCCTCGGGCACCATGATGCGCGCCTCGATGCGCCCGTAGAGAATGCTGAACATCCCCTGCGACTTCATTCGCCCGGAGGTGTAGACGCCTGAGGAGGGCTGCTGGGCCACGATGTGCAGGAAGCCATCCGTGCCCACGTAAACGTTCGGCGTTGCGGGATCGCAGGGGCTGGCCGCGGAACCCCACGCGCAGTAGTCTTCCAGTTCCTGATTGCCCCAGCCGCTCGCTCCCGTGTCGTAAGTCCACACTGCGGGGTTCGGCTGGGCACTCGAGCCCGTGGCGTTCGTGAATTCGTCGGACCAGACCAGCGCGCCCGGCGCCACCGTCGCGGAGGGGATCCATGTTGCCACGCTGCTCGAGGCGGCGCCCGGAGCCGTAGCGATGGCATTGACGGTCAGGTTGGTAGAGATGAGCATCGGCGCCTGATAGGTGGGTGAGGACGCCGTCGGAGCCGACCCGTCGATGGTGTAATGCACCGCCGCTCCGCCGCCGGCCGATATGGCCAGAATCACCGCCCCGTTCTGCGCCGCAGTGGTTGAGAATACCGGAGCCGCCAAAGCCGCGTTTGAGGGCGACGGATTGCCACCCCCGCTGCACGAGGTGGCAGAAAGTGCCATGCTCAGTGCGATCAGAATAACAACCGCTTTATTTTCAATGATATCCCGGCAATTATAGGATAAGTTGTGTGTTTTCAACAACATACGTGAATCGCCCCCCTGTCTTTCGTGCCGCTCCTTTGTTTTCATAGACATTCTCGCTTTGTTCTCCGAGCTTTCAAGGCAAGAAGCCCGGTCTCACGCCAAGGCACAGAGAACGCCAAGGACGCAAAGTCCCACCACCCCCACCCCTCCTCATCCGAGGAGGGGAGTTTGAAGTTCCCCCCCATGGATAAGGAGGGGCCAGGGGTGGTTGATTTCTACACCGTCCCTTTGTTTTCATCGACATTCTCGCTTTGTTCCGTCGAATTCGAGGATCGGGAGATGGTTGTTGATTCATGGGCGGCGGTCCCCTGTAGCCGTCTCCTCGTCACTTGCCCGGCCTCGCCTTGCCGCTCGGAAGCCCTGACTTCGTTTGCGCAAATCGTGCTGTTTTTGCTCCTTTCAGCGCGTAATTTGCGCTAATTTACACGCAAAACGCGCATAATTTGCAGCACTCAAAACAGTGATATCCTTTGTTTTCAGGTACTTCGTTGAGTTCGTTCCCACTATTTTTCATTTTTTGTAGTTCCCTACATTCCCCCATAGCCGGGACCGTTCCGCTCTCCCTGGCGCCTTGGCGCGCCGAGGCGTTCGCCTGCGACAATGTGGCCACAACATGACCATCGTAGTAGGCTATCATAAGTCAATGAGCTTGTCAAGCGGAAAATGCAAAAAAAGTGAGCGGCGCTTCCCGCCGGACCCAGCACCGGGCCGGGCGAGCACCTGGAGTGTGACGGGGATTATGCCGCTGGCGGTGGCGCAATTAGGGCTGTAAAACACGATGAGGAACCGAGGACGTACCGGAGCAGAGTGACTTTATGTCCAGAAGAAACTACCTGTATTTGAACACTAAACAAAGACTGCTCACTACACATTTTGAGTTTATTGGGCGCGAAAGGTATGTGACACCTTTACTCCTTTTCCCTTACGCAGTTTCGCCCCGTCTGGGATTCGCTGCCGGCCATTGGGCCCTAACCCGGTCTTACCCCTTGCTCGTCCAGTCGTAAGTATGGGCTTTGACGGCGTGGTAATTGTCGTCCAGGGCCGGCTCCAGCAAGAGGATGGCGGCGATGCGGCGGGCCATCTCCTGCACCCAGCGGACCTCATCTTTGGTGATCGGACGGCCCAGCAGCTTTTGTTCGCGGTAGGAGAGCCATTTCTTGATGACTTGGTAGCCGCCGATGGTGTACTCCCAAACGCGGACTGGGATATTCCTCCAATACGCATCGTCATTCAGATAAACGTCGAGGGTGTCGCTTCCCACTGGTATTTGCCGCTCGGCCACTCCGCTTGGAACCTCTTCCCACGACAGAGGTTTGAATGCGGCGCGGATGCGAAACTCGCCAGGATCCTGCGGCGAATCGGTGATGTACCGCGGATCATCGAGAGTCGTGAACTTGATTACCTTCCCGCCCGCCCCGCCGCGTCTGTGCGCATAGTGCTGCGCCTTCCGCAGATCGTCCGTCGCACCTAGGGCCCCGTACTGTTCTATTGTTATCTCACCGCTACTCTTGAATTTTCCAAAGCCTGCGGCGCTTAGGCCGCGGTATAGAGTGAGTACATCGCCTCGATCCGCCGGCTTTTGCGCTCGGCGCGCAGACAAGACAGCGGCCGCTCGTTCCAGATCGCTGCGCTCCTCGGAAGTGCAGCCTCTCCCCACGATTCTGCCCTTTCCAGGCATGGTGGCCCCGCCCTTCCCCGCGTGCCCCCAACCTGCCGTTAGGGCCAACTCGGCATCTTGCAATGCACCTCCGCCCACTCGCGCTGGCACGCCGATCAGCTTCAGAAGCGGAAGTCCATCGCCGAATGGCTCTTCATTGGTGTCGAGGAGTGCGGCCACCCGTTTGCCTAATTGTGCCGAAGAAAGGAGCAACTCCGCGGAATCCGGCAGCGGAATGCGCGGCCAGTTTTGGCGGAGCGCGTCAGCGTTCTCCTGGCGGTAGGCGGGTGCGTGTAGTGTGGCGATGCTGTGGTAGAAGACCTCGGGACCACCTCCGCCGACACACTCAATGTACGCAATAGTACGGTCACTGACGTTTGCTTGAACTCCGGTGTCGCTCGCTTGCGTGGGGAGCGAAGCCTGGGGCTGCTCCTCCTTGAGGAGTAGGGGAAAGAAGTTCGACAGACCATTTCCGAAATTGTCCGCTAGCACCCGGACTACGTAGCCTCGATCGAAGTGTTGCATGGCCTGTTTCTGGCGTGCCTCGATCCAAACATTACCCTCAAAAACGTGCGGAAAGTACTCAGCCCGTTTCTCATCCAGCAGCTTCGTTTCCGGCTCCCAATAGAGCCACCGCACATCGAACGGCCGGTAGTGGTACTGGACGACGTTCTTCTCCAGGAGGCCACGCTTGCGAAGGTAATCGCGCGCAGCCTCGGCATCGAAGCGTGCGGTACTCGTCATGGCTGAGGGACAGGCCCGCCGCATTTCTTCGTGGTTGACTTTTGGATCGAAGTACATCTTCATACGCTCAGTCAACCGCTCCCGGTCGATGTCCACTACCACGTCGTCGCGGCTCGTTTTGACGCCGGGAAAGGAAACAGGAAAGAGGTCCGGCAGCAGCGGCCACGCCAGATAGCCGGTGTCCACCCGTGCGGGCGCAAAAGGCAAACCAAGCTCCAGCGGGGGTCTAAGTTGCTCGTAAAGGCTCTCGCCATCCTGTGCGGCGGTTTCGAGCAACCGCTGGCGCTTCGTCTTGCCCCACAGATGGCGGAAGCGGACCCCCGCAGCCCCGGCGTCCCCCTGACCCTTTTCCATCTCGACCGCCGGGACGGCAGCGGTACGGGCTAGCAACGCGATCGCAGTGCCCACCTGAATGCCTTCCGGGCTGAATTCCGTCGAAAAGACACTCGGGTCCGGGTCGCCCTCGGGCGTGAGCTTTCCCGTCTTGTATTTGTCGCCGTTGAGGCAATCAATCCAAACGCAGTCGAAGGCGTCCAAATACCTTTCACGCATCCCGGTAAAGGACAGCCCGTCGAGCCAGGAGTAATTCGAAATGAAGCAGACAACGCCCCTGCCGGACATCTCGACAATGCGGCGCTCGGCCATGCGGTAAAAGCGTACGTACAGGTCGTTCAATCCGTGCCCCTGCGGAGCGGGCGCGCGGTTCGTGGCGCGGTAAGCGTTCGTCAAATCGCGCTCTTCCGCCACAGCGACTCCGGCGAATCCGTTGTAAGGCGGATTGCCGAGGATCACCAGGATCTTCACCTGCTGCTTCACGTACTCTGCGGCGTCGCGTTCCTGCTCCATCTCCGGGAATATCAGGTGTTGCTTGGGGCCCTTAGGTGGCTCCCAGCCGGTTAGAGAGTTGGTGAGGTAGACGGCGACTCGGTCGGGTCCATGTAGGGGCGAACGGCGTTCGCCCGCGGGCCGAGCGCCACTCGGCCCTACTTCGGAAAGCGGCACGCCGAGATTCTGCAAAAGCAGGCCAAGTTGAAGATGCGAAACCACGAAGGGCGCGGGAAGAATTTCGAATCCGAAAACGCGCTTCTGCGCGGCTTCCTTCAAGTCGCTGGCGGTGAGCCCGTCCTCACCACGTTCTTTGAGGGTTCGATGAATGCGGTCGAGTACTTCGACCAGGTAGGAGCCGGTGCCGCAGCAAGGGTCGAGCACATAGACGTTCTTATCGGCGAAGCCGAGCGGTAAGCCGAGTTCCTGCCTTAGGACTGCGTCCACTCGCTCTACCATGTACTTCACGATTTCGGGCGGCGTGTACCAGACGCCAAGCTGCTTGCGCAATTCGGGGTCAAACGCCTCCAAGAAGGGTTCGTAGAAGTACTGCACCGCATGACTCTCCTCGAAGTTGCTGAAGAAAGAAGCGCGGTCCACGCGGTTGAGCACGGCGCCCGTCCAGTCGAGCACCTCAGACAGTTTGAGGGCGTCAAGCTGGTGGGGATCGGCGACCAGCGAGAACAGGCGTGAAATCATGGGAACGCGGAGCGACCAGGCCGTGAGCCGCCAGTCAAAGCGCTTTCGGGATGTGGGCGGATTGTGGCGGGACCAGAGCACCCAGGCAGAGAAGACGCCATAGAAAAGGGTCTGAATGAGGCTGGAGCGGAAGAAGTGCTCGCCCTTCTCGCCCTCGAACTTGAGGCCCAGAGCTTCTTCGAGCGCGGCGCGGACCGCTGCCAAGGCCGAAAGCTCCACGGCAGCTATTCCGGCCAAGGCATCGCGGGCGTAGGAGGCGAGGAACCAAGCTACATCCTCAGGCGCGGCAATGGGCGCGCCGTGGCGCATGACGCGCTGGAGGTACTCGACGAAGCGATCATTTTGTTTCTCCCCCGTCGAGCGAGGCGATCCCGCCGCCTGCCAAAAGGCTTTCTCGTTTTCGGCCAGCCGGTGAGTCTCCAGAATCGCCGGGTTGCTCTCAGCGTCTTGGCCGACAAGCACGAAGTCGCGATAGTTGGTGACGAGGACCTGGCGGTAGCGGTTCCAGTATTTGGTGACCTGTTTGGCCTCGGCGGTGACCCAGGCGTCGTCTTTGGTGGGCTTCACCTCGATCGCGCCCCGGGCCGGAAGCTGGCCGGGAAGGGGCTCGGCGTCGGATTGGTGCTCGAACTGGTCAGCCGTGAAAAGGCCGCCATCCGGCTTGCCGGCGCCCCGGTTCGCGAGTTGCAGGACACACTTGACTTTCGGTTTGAGTGTCTTGCCAACCTCGTTCAGCAGGGTAGCGAGAGGGTGATAGTAGGACTCCTCTACAACTCCCGCGCCCATGGAGCGAATTTCGTGCAGTTCCCGGAGGTAAGTCTCGAGTGGCGTCATCGATTGGAGATAGTTACCACAAGCGAGGAGCCATGGCAAGGGCGTTCAACGGTTGATATTGTCCCAATTTCAGTCGCAGAGCCGGCTTCCAGATGGAGTGCGGACTCCGCTCGTCGCTCGTCCCGTCAATAGCGACGAGATTTGCGCCTGGCAATGCCAGTTTCCGAAATGACACGGCGGCGCCACGATTCCGGATTTGAGATTTCAGATTTGAGAGAATGCGACATACCTGTTGCAAATTGCCGTGGCGCTGGGGCGGAGGCGCAGGAGGGACAGGGTTCGGCGCGGCGGAGGCGCGATTCAGAATTTGAGATTTCAGATTCGAGATTTCAGGTTCAGGAGAATGGGGCGTACTCGCAGCGGCGCGACTCAAAATTCAAGATTCCAAATTCCAGAGAACGCTACCGGCGGAGATAGTCGTCTTTCCCGGTCAGCCAATCGATGCGGATGGGGCTGAAGACGTCGAGCGCCTGGGAATCCTCCAGGGCCGTCACGCGGTGCGGAACGTTGGATGGGATGACGAGGACGTCGCCGGCGCGGAGCACGATCTCTTTGCCCTCGATTTCAAACTTCATCGCTCCTGTCACACCGGTGCTGATCTGCTCGCTCTCGTGCTGGTGAAGCGGCACCACGCCGTCCTTGGCGAGGAAGATCTGCGCCATGGTGATTTTCTCGCCCGAGATGACCTTGCGGGCCAACTTCTCATTGAGCACTTCCTTCTTCACAGTTTCCCAGGAAAAAAGTTCCATGCTGCTCCCTTCGTAGAACCTCGATGATTTCTTTTATTCTACAGCAGGATTAGGGATTCAGAGCAGTGTGAACCACAGAGGCACAGAGGCACTGAGAATACAGGCTCTTATCAATTCTCTGTGACTCAGTGACTCAGTGGTTTAGAGCCCGTCATTTTTCGCTGGCAATTCTCCGCGTCTTGATGTATCAAATTCTTGCACACACCGGGATATCGTATTCGACTGGAGGATTCCATGCGCAAGACATCTATTTCCCTGGTTATTCTGGGCCTGCTGCTTTTTGCCGGTCTTCTTCAAGCCCAACAAGTCTGTCCTGGTCTGCCCTATGTGGCGAACACGCCGGAAGATGAGCTCATGCAGGCGGTGAATGGCGCGGAGAAGCCAGAAGATCAGGTCGCGGCCCTGGATAAGTATGCCCAGGCGCATGCGGATGCCAAATTCATGCCATGCGTCGATGAATATTACACGATGGCATACCTGAAGCTGAACAATTATGACAAAGTTGTGGAATACGGGGAGAAGGGTTTGGCCACGAAATACAAAGACGTGATGCTGGTGATCAACACGTTGAAGGGCTACGTGGCCTCCGGCAAAGTGGCCGATTCCGCCTTCGACATCATCAGTACGGCTCCCGCGCTGATCACCGAGGAAAGCAAGCCCTCCCGGCCCCCCAGCGTCAGCGACGCGGACTGGCAAAAAGCCCTCGAAGAGAACGCCACACAGGCCAAGGACGAGCTCGCCTACGTGGTCTACGCGAATCTCCAGCTCATCCCGCGGGTGACCGATCCCAGCAAGCGCATCGAGCTATTTGACCAGTTCGCGAAAGCCTTCCCCGACGACGCCGCCAAGAATGCGGGGCAGATCAATTTCGAATACTTCAAGGCCTACCAGATGTTGAATAAGCCGGACAAGGCCATCGAGTACGGTGAAAAGACCGTCGCGGCAGATCCTAACAACCTGGATGCTTACAATTTTCTCGCTTACGCCTACTCCATCGGCCGCACCAACCCCGATAAGGCAGTCGAGGATGCGAAGAAATCCATTGCACTGGCGCAGCAATTGAAGAAGCCGGACTCGCTTACGGACGCTCAGTTCAAGCAGGCGCAGAATAACGAACTTGGCATGGCCCACCTCTCGCTGGGGTATGTTGAATTCACGCGCGCGGCCACGTCGAAGTCAAAGAAGCTGGGGCCGGCGATCGAGGACCTCAAGACGGCGGCGGATTTGCTCGACGCGAATCCCGAATTGCAGGCACAGTCCTTGTATTACCTGGGATACGCCTATGAATCCGGTTACCCGGCCAACCACCACGGCGCCATCGAAGCGCTGAGCAAAGCGGCGGCCTTGCAAAGTTCGTGGAAATCGCAGGCGGATGATCTCCTGGGGAAGGTAAAGAAAGCCGCCAAGGATGCGAGTGAGTGAGGCATAGGTAGCGCGGGCGTCGCGGCCGCTGCGCCGCTGCGCGGGAAGGACGCTCGCGTCTCGGCACCTTGCATTCCAGTTTGCACAGCTCCGCAATAATCAGGCTTTCCCGCATTTTGCGGTTCTGCCGCCCTGTCTTGCGGAAAGGCTTCGCCTTTCCGAGAGGGCAAGCCTTGTTTACGGATTGAGGCTGCGCCTCAACCCGGCGAGGCGCAGCCTCGCCGAGAAACCGGGGACTGGGTTGCGTGCAGGCGAAAAGGCAGAGCCTTTCCGCAAGGCAGGGCGGCAGAGCCGCAGGTAGCAGAAGACCAAGTACAGAAATTCCAAGCGCGGGCATGATGCCCGCGCGACAGCGGGCGAGACGCCCGCACCACAACTGAAGCCGCACGTCAGGCCCGTTGACTCCGCAAGTGGTACTCGTAACGCTGACCTTCAGGTCAGCACAGTGATTGCCGACCCTTCTCTTCGCGCAGGGCAGGTTCTAAAGGTCGGCGCTACTTTTTCCCCTTTCTCCAAATCAGGTAGGCCGGAATCCCCAGAGCGACAATGCCGGCGCCGATGCCTGACTCGAACGGGCGAGCGAGAATGGTGTTCAAGATAAAAACCGCAGCGGCCAGCACGAAAATCGCAGGAACCCAGGGATAGCCGGAGACGCGGTAGGGGCGCGGCAGGTCTGGCCGGGTGTGGCGCAGGATGATAACCCCCAGCGCTGCCAGGGCGTAGAAGATCCAACCTGCAAAGATTACGAAGGTGAAGAGCTGCTCGTAAGTTCCCAGAAGCACGAGGAGGATTGCCCAGGCAGCCTGGAAGAGCAAAGAGAGATGCGGAGTGTGAAATCTCGGGTGAACGTTGCCGCACCAGCGGAAAAAGAGGCCGTCGCGCGCCATGGCATAATAAACTCGAGCGCCTGCCAGGATCATTCCATTCACGCAGCCCAACATCGCCACGATGATGGCGAGCGACACCC
>Ga0326727_10001099_pt1 | contig 103910 bp, 92 predicted proteins | sample MB2enrmetagenome_FD_207643 | JGI IMG/M metagenome (GOLD analysis project Ga0326727, IMG submission 207643) | Lab enriched peat soil microbial communities from McLean, Ithaca, NY, United States - MB29MY | ecosystem: Environmental > Terrestrial > Soil > Wetlands > Peat | place: USA: New York... | reverse complement strand
GAAGATTAGCCAGCCGGTGAGCCGTATGGTCCTTTCCGGGTGAGGCAAACGGAAGGAGCCCACGGCGCGACCGGGAAATCGTGACCAATGTCGTGTCGAAGATCGGAACGGCCAAAAGGAGGACCGGAATCATCCAGGCAATTGTTTGGGGTGTCTGCGGCAGACGAAGCTTGACGCCCAGCATAGATACCATGAAGCCCAAGAACATCGCCCCGCCGTCACCCATGAAAATCTTCGCTGGCTTGAAGTTCCAGCGCAAGAAACCCAGTGAACTACCGAAGACGGCGGCTCCCAGAGGGGCCACCAGGACCTGTCCGTTCAAGATCGCGAGGAGCGTTAAGAAGAGGGAAGCAATGGCGGCGACGCCACTAACGAGGCCGTCCATGTGGTCCAGGATGCTGAAAGCAGCCGTGATGCCGACTAACCAGAGTAAGGTGACGCCAAGATCAAGACTCGTCGCAGTACGTCGGCTGACGGGCAGAAGCTCCGAGGCGATGTGAAACCGGATGCCGAGCGCAACGAGGGTAGAGGCGGCAAGCGGCATAGCCACGAACAACTTGATCTGGTGATGAAGCACTCCGCGATCGTCGAGAATGCCTGTCACCAAGAGCAAAGTGCCGCTCGCCAGGATGCCGAGAATCTGACCTCGCGGCTGACCCTCCAGAGAGAACATGATTGCAACGACCGTGCCGCAGTATATGGCGAGGCCACCCAGCAGCGGCATTGGCCTCTGATGCAGTTTACGAGAGTTGGGCTGGTCAACCATTCCCAGGTGGAGAGCCAGCCGACGTATCGGCCCTGTCAAGCCAAATGAAGTGGTAAAAGCGATAGCAAAGATCAGCACTCCGGTTAGCACAGTCACCTCGAACGACCGTCATAAGTCAACGGTCGATGGTTCGCAGTCAAAACCCACAGACATGTTTCCTAAAGTCTGAGGCTCGCTGCCGATTTTCCGTGAAGAGCCTCCATGGTTTCAACAAATCGGCGAAGTTCCCGCTCGCGGGAGAATTCCGGGGCAATGGCTCGGGCGCGGGTGCTCATTCTCGCCACCCGCTCGTGGTCCCGCGCCAGATCCTCGACCACTGCAGCCAGCGAAGCTGGGTCGTCGGGGTTCGCTACTATGCCGCAGCCACTCTGCCGTATCACTCGCGCAACGTCGCTGTCTTCGGGTGCCAAGGCCAGCACCGGGCGTCCCGCCGCAAGAATCGGATACAATTTGCTCGGAACCACCACTCCTTCCAGTCCCCGACGAATCGTGACCAGATGGAGGTCGCCGGCGGCAAGCACATAGGGCACCTGATCGGGCGGGCGGAAAGGCAGGAACCGGATGGCCTTGCAGCCGTTCGTGGACGCCTCGATTTCGGAGCGCATAGCGCCGTCGCCGACAAAGACGAACCCCACTCCGTTTCCCTCTAGCATGCGGGCTGCTTTGAGCACGGTATCCCACGCGCCGTAAAAGCCGAGGTTGCCCGCGTGCAGCACCACAAACGGGTAGCCACTACGGACCTCGAGCGTTACAGGATGATTCCGAGCTGGAATCGCCTCCGGCATTCGGGCGCCGTCACGCACCACGACAACTCGCTCGGGATCAATCCCTTTGGCGATAATGCGTTCGCGTGTGTCCTCACCCAGTACGATCACGCGCACGGCTCGTTCGAGCGCCCATCGATGCAGCTTCTCCCATAGTTGCACCCAGCGGGCGGGCCGCACGATCTCACCTGCGATCGCCATCTCCGGGTACAGGTCTCGGATGTTGTAAACGAACGGCCGCCGCTTCAGCCAGGCTATGAAGGCCCCAACAATCCCCTCGAAGGGCGGGTCCGTCATGGCCAGAATCATGTCGCAGCGGATCGTGAGGGCGCGGGGAATCGCCAGCAGGACATAGGATAAGTAGTTCAATAAACGATGCAGCATTCGGCGCCGGGGAAACGTTGTTGAACCAACTCGCTCCACTAGAATCCCGCCGCGCTTTTCGCGGCGCAGGAAATAGAAAGGATGCCGCTCCGAAGGGTCGTAGGATGGCCGCCCGCAAAGCACAATAACTTCATGGCGCTCGGCTAATGCGTCCACCACGGCTGCCGCCATTTTCGCTGTGGCGGCAGTATCTGGCGGAAAATACTCGTTCAGGAGGAGGATCCGCATAGGTTAGGCTTCTCGATCAGGTAATTCCCCAGCACCAGTACGTCCATTTTGGTTCGCCGAAAGCAGTCAATGGCCTCTTCGGGTCTCAAAACAATCGGCTCGTTTTCGTTAAACGAAGTGTTGAGCAATACAGGCACACCCGTGAGCTTTTCGAATTCCTTGATGAGCGCCCAGTAGCGGGGGTTAGTTCGCTGGCTTACCGTTTGGAGCCGGCCGGTCCCATCCACATGGGTTGGAGCAGGGATTGCCGCCCGCTTCTCCGGTCGCACCGCATAGGCCAAATTCATGAAAGGCGAGGGATGGGAGCGCTCAAAGTACTGTGCAGTTGCCTCTTCCAAAATCGAAGGGGCGAAGGGACGAAAGGGCTCCCGGTGCTTGATTCTCTGATTCAGCACGTCCTTCATTTCTGCTCGCCCGGGGTCTACAAGTATGCTGCGGTTGCCTAAGGCGCGCGGACCCCACTCCGCCCTGCCTTGGAACCATCCGATAATCCTGCCACCCGCGATGTGCTCTGCCGTCCGCCGCACCAACTCTTCGTCTGAGAGCTTTCGAATCGAAAACGAGTCGCTAATCCCGCTGCTTTCCAGGGCCACCCGGATGGCCACGGGCGTGAATTGGGGTCCCCAGTACGCGTGATCCATGGCGAATGACCGGGGACGCCCGAGAATCTGGTGGTAAACATAGTAGGCAGCGCCCACGGACAGTCCGGCATCACCGGCAGCGGGTTGTACATAAACCTCGGAGAAGGGCGTTTGGTCGAAGATCTTGCCGTTGGCGACGCAGTTGAAGGCCACGCCCCCGGCAAGGCACGCCGCCTTCTGGCCTGTTTCTTGGCGCAGTGAGTTCAGCAATCGAAAGTACGCTTCTTCCAGAACCGTCTGCAGAGACGCGGCGATATCTTTATGCTTCTTTCCAACCGGCTCCGCCGAAGTCCGCGTCTTCCCCAGCCGCTCCTCGAGGTAAGCTGAAAAGAGCCGGCCCAGCTCGGGAGTCTTGGCGCTGTCCGGCCAGGTCATCATCGGTCCCGTTCGGTGGTGGCAGAAGTAGTCAAGCCCGAGGCAGAACCCCTTGCCGTTCCCAGTCCTGACGATGCGGCGAAACTCGCTTTGATAGGCGGGTTCGCCATAGGCCGCCAGCCCCATCACCTTGTACTCGTCCCCAAACTTCCAGAACCCAAGGTATTGGCTAATCGCCGTGTAATAGAGACCCAAGGAGTGGGGAAACGCGACCGCTCCGTGCACTTTGAGACGATTGCCTTCTCCCGTCGCCCACATGGTACTGGCGAAATCGCCGAGGCCGTCGGTGGAAAGTACTGCCGCCTGATCGAAGGGCGAGACAAAGAAAGCGCTGGCCAGGTGCGCGACGTGGTGCTCGACGCGATGAAATCGAGCGCGGATCGTTCCCGGAGAGACGTCGCAAGTCCGGGCAAGGTCTTCGTGCATGTCGGAGAAACGCGCCAGCACCCTGGAGCGTTCCAGAGCGAAGCGGGGCATGCGTACAGCGTAAAACAGCTTCGTTCCCATGCGCGCCCAGGGATTCCGTGGAATGGCGACGTGATCAATTTCCCCAATGGTCAAGCCCGCTTCGGCGAGACAGTGGCGAATGGCGTTTGCGGGGAAGCCGGCTGCATATTTCACGCGGTTGAAGCGCTCTTCCTCGACGGCGGTTACTAACTGTCCGTCGCACACTAGCGCGGCCGACGCATTGGCGTGATAAGCGTTGATGCCGAGAATGTTCATTCGAGTTTCGATTCTGGATTCAAAAGCAAAGCGCAGATCAATTCGTCAAGTGCCGCTGGGCCCATTTGTTCAAAACAAACAGACTCCACACGCGCGACCAGCTGATGTGTCCCTCGAGGAAACTTCTCCACACGTGCCTGACCGCCTGGGCGTCGAGGCACGCGGCTAATGATGGGGCGATAGCATTGAACTCCGATGTCAGTTCCTCTCTGAGCGGGCCCCGGAGCCAATGCTCCCAGGGAAGGGTGAAGGTACGCTTCCGCTGGGAGACGACTTCAGCGGGCAGCAGGTCCCCCATCGCTTCCACCAGCAGCGACTTGGGCACGCCGTCGGCGGACTTTACCCGTCCGGGCAGTCTTGATACAAACTCAACCAAGGGGTGGTCCAGGAATGGCACACGCACCTCAAGCGAGTGCGCCATGCTCATGGCGTCAGTGTCGCGTAGCAAAGTATTGGCCATGTACGATCGGGATTCGAGACAAGAAACGGAGGTGAAATCATCAAGCGGCTCGGACTCCCGGGCGATCTGCGCCAGCCAATCCTGCCAGGGCTCAGGAGCGACAACACCGTTGCAATTTAACAGCCCCAGCACCTGTGCCGGGGTGAAAAGAAGCCGGGTATAGAAATAAGGATGCGGGAGAAAATTGGGGTCACGCCATAGTGCCGCCATCTTACGGTGAGCGTCTTTTCCGTTCAAATGTTTGGAAACCCTCTCCGCCGCCGTGGCTAGCACGGACCGGATGCCACCCGGCACTCTTCGAGCCAGAGCCGCCACCGACTGCGCTTCCGGGGTCGAGCGGAATGTACTATACCCTCCGAACAGCTCGTCACCACCGAGGCCGGAGAGCGCCACCTTAAGGCCCGCCTGCCGCGCAGCCCAAGAGACGAAGTAACTGTTGATACCGTCCATGCTGGGCTGGTCCAAAGCGCTGACCGCCTCGCCCAGCCGCGCCAGCATGTCGCCGCCCGTCAGTGCCAGCTCCTGGTGGCTGGTCCGGAAGCGCTGCGCGGTGCGCCGAGCCAGTTCAGCCTCGTTGAATTCGTGCTCCCGAAAAACCACGGTTACGGTGTGTACAGCCGCTTTTTTCTGCGCCGCGAGCGCGACCAGCGCAGTCGAATCGATGCCGCTGCTCAAGAACACCCCCACCGGCACGTCCGCAATCAAATGCGACTCGACCGTCTCTTCGAGGAGCGACCGCAGGAAGGCCGCCGCCGAGCTTCGGTCCGTCCACTTGTGGTCGGAAGCCGGCCGCGCCGAATCTGCGAAGTCCCAATAGGACTCGGGCTGAATCTTCGGGTGGCGGCTGGCTGCCGAAATCACAATGCGATGGCCAGGCGGCAAAGAATACACGCCTTCAACTAAGGTCATGGGCTCCACGACCGAGCCAAAGAGCAGGTAACTGCGCAGCGCGGGCTGCGAAAGCCGAGGTTCGATCTGGCCGGAAGCCAAAAGGGACCTGACTTCGGAAGCGAAAAACAGTGCACCATCGGCGAGGGCATAGTAGAGCGGCTTGATGCCCAGCCGATCGCGGGCGAGCAGGACCCGGGGATTACCCCGTCGAGTCGACTTCGACGTCTCCGCCAGGGCAAAGGCAAACATCCCTTCGAGGTGGTCCACGCAATCCTCTCCCCATTCCTCATAGGAGTGGACGATCACCTCCGTGTCGCTGGCCGTCCGGAAGGCGTGCCCGCGGGACTCGAGCGTATGCCGAAGCTCGTGGAAGTTGTAAATTTCTCCGTTGAACACTACTGCGGCGGTTCCATCTTCATTGAATACCGGCTGGTGACCGCCGCCGAGGTCGATGATGCTGAGCCGCCGCATACCCAGGGCCACTGATTCATCCGCAAATAGGCCCTCGTCGTCCGGCCCGCGATGCTGCATTTGCCCCATCATGCACTGGACAACGCTCTGCGCCGACTCAGGGTCGGTGACGCCTACCACACCACAGATTCCACACATGCGTTATGCCGATCTATGATCCAGAGATTATGCAGATCTCGCAGATTGAGTTAAGGAATAGTGTGCGTAATCGGTGAAATCTGCGGAGCGGAGCGGTGCCTCTCCAGAATCAAACGAATCAGAATGCCCAACAAGAGCAGCGGCAAAGAAACAATTATTGGCCAGAGCGAGGGGTTCTCCGGGAAGTAACCCCAATCCACAGCTTCCTCCCAACCCGGCGAGAGATGGTCGAGCGTTCGTCGCAGCGGATTGCCCAGCAGCGGGATGCGCTCCAATCGAAGATGCGCGGTGCGCTCAAAGGTGTATGTTGGGCTGTAACCCGGTATTCGGCTAATCGCGTCCTGGAAGACGCCGGGATCGCGCAACTCTCCCTTGGTCAGAGCGCGTCCCGAACGGTCTTTGAACACATGTGCCTGCTGAGGATCGACCACCACCCACTGCTTACCCCATTGCACCTCGGCAACGACGTGCATGGCGCCGCCGGACCGCGCGAGCAGCAGCAAACGCCGCGTCCTCAGGCCGACGACGTCCGCCAGGTTCATGAAGGCGTTCGTTGCCGATCCGCAGATCTTGAGCAAGCGCCTGTTCTGAACGATGTTTACCGGATCGCGGTCGCGGAGGCTCTCCGACCCTGCGAGAGGAGTACTGATCCGTTCAGGCTCGTGGCGAAACCAATCCAGCAAAGCCTCTGTCTTCTCCTGGGGCGAGCCTTCCAAAGGGACGATGGCGTCGGCAAACCCTTTCAAAAAGGTATGAGTGGAGTAGTTCCAGGCCAACCCGTAGACTAATAAGGCAAACGCGGCGATCACAAGGGCGCTGTTGGCATGCCGGACCAAGTCAAATTGCCACTGATGGTCGATTCGTGCGGTCTTCCGTGGACCTGAAAGGGAGTCTAGCGATTCGACAGTTATCCTTGTTGCGCGGCCGTCCAACATTCAGCGCGTCCTGTTCTCGTACGTTGCTGCGAGGCCTGATGGCCGTTGCGAGAACTGGGCAATTGCCTCTTTGTAGGAACGCTCCATTCCGGCAACCAGCTTCTCCCACGAAATCTCGTCAGCTACTTGCGGGCACCCAGCCTTGAGCCGCTGATACAGAGCCGGGTTTTCGAATAAGCCGTTCACAGTTCGGGCGACCGCTCCTGAGTCATAAGAAGTCACCAGTCCGGCTCGCTGATCGATTAAAGAAGCGATCCCACACCGGTCGGAGACAATAACGGGAGTTCCGCAGGCAATCGCTTCCGCTGCCGCATTGCCGAAATTCTCATTCCGGGACGGAAGCGCAAATACAGCCGCGTCAACTAAGGCGGCTTTCTTGTCGTCGCCATAAAGCGGCCCAGTGAACAAAACTCGATCCTCGACGCCCGCCTCCCGAGCCTTCGCACGCAGCAATGCCAGATACCCGCTTTCGGCTTCCGGGCCGGCGATAACGAGCTTAGTCTTCCCGCCGTCCAGGTGCGGCAGCGTTTTGATCAGAAGGTCGGCGCCCTTGCGCGGAATCAGCCTTCCCAAGAAGACAATGAAGCGCTCGTCGTCACGAATTCCTGCTTTTTTGCGAAACGTGCCGGGCGGCGGAAGCGTGCGGAAATCCTCCTGATCGATCCCGTTGTATCGCAGTAGTACCCGGTCGGGCGGGAAGCCGTCTCCAAGCAGTTCCGCCCTCTCCTGCTCCGACGTCGCGATTATTCGGCTTGCCTCCTGGAGGTAGCCGTTTACCAAGCGGCTCCACACCTTCTTGAGCAAGAATCCCCGATCGATCGGGCGAGTCATTCCCAAGGGCTCGACAAAGTAGGGTATCCCGAATTGCCGGCAATATCGCGCCACCACAGGGCCCAGCACGTCATAAAGGCCGTAAACGTGGACGATTTCGAACTCCTTCAGCCGCCGTCGGCAAAAACCTACGACGGCGGGGTTCACCGTCAGATTTCGGTAGCGGCCTCGCGTGGCAAGATAGATCGCCCTCACGCCGTCCAAGTCGCTATGCCAGCCCTGGCCGTTGCGATGTGCCGCAGCGTCGGCGATCTCCACGGGTCCGAATCCCAGATCGGCCGTCAGCACCGTCACCTCGTGCCCTTGCTCGGCCAGCACTCGGGCGATAGAACGAACTTTAACCGCAGGCCCACCTCGGTCCATAAAAGGGTAGTAGGCTTGAGTCACTTTCAGGATTCGCATAACCCCGCTCAGGCTGCTGAAGCTACTTCCAAAATCACTAACCGGTTCTGCACCCTCTGGCCGTAAATCCGGAAGCCTGTAAACGTCGAGATGTCGGTTGAATATACAGGCCGCAGCTTGCCCTCGTCCTCGAGAGCCTGAAAGGCCGCTGCAAAAGCCTCCGGATAATCCGGAGATTTCACAACCCACCGGACGTGTTCTCGATGAAGGAAGTCAAGTAGCTTTTGGGGCTCTGCAATACGGTCGGGATCCATCAACCATGAGTTCTCTGGGCGGCCTTCAATGAAAGGTGGCTTAATATAGTAAAGATGGCGGAAGAAAACCATCACCTTACCTCGTCCGTCTAAAGAGCGATTGATGAACGCGGCCGCAGGATAGTCTGGAGCCATTCGCTCGAGGAAAGCCTCCTGCTTCTCGAGTCCTAGGACAACGGGAAGGAAATCTTTGGCGTACAGCGCCTCCGAGCCCAAGCCAAACAGAACGAACAGCAGGAGAGTTCCCCAGCAACCCACTTGCACGATCCTCCATCTCCTACGGAAACTTTCAGCCACACCAGTGAAGACAAGCGCGACCGCGAGCGGAAATGCCGGCAGCAGGAACCGCGCCATCTGACAGGTCACCGCATTTGATAGCAACACCGCAGCCCACATCCCTGCCGCAGCCCATGGCAGGAATCCTCGGCGAAATGAAAGAATTATCAGCGGAGCGAACGCCAGGACCAGCGGGCCGAAGTAGTGGCCAACACCAAATGTATTCCCCCTTAAGGCGAGGGCGAAGGGGTACGAGATCACCCCCGCGAGGCTGTGGTCGAAACCGCCAGCATGTGTGTCCGCAATCATCGCGCGGAACGCATAGGCGTTAACTCTCGCCGGGTACAGCCAGTGAGTCAGAAATGGGAAGAACGGATCGCCCGTCCACGACACATTACGCACTAGCGGGAGGATCCCCGTTGGCAGGCTCCAGAGTCCGCACAGAGCCGTCCACTTCCAAGAGCGCAGCGCAAGAAAGCAACAGGCTAGGAGCGCAAGGGGCACGACCCAGCCTGTGTACTTAGCGCCCGCGACCGCGCCAGCGAAAATGCCGGCAACGGACCACCAGTGTCTTCTTCCGCTTTCGACGCCCCGCGCGGCCGCCAAAACTACGAGCGTTGTGTAGAAAGCCATCCAGATATCAGGGGAGCCCGACGTGCTCATTTGCCAGTACACCATTGGCGTCAAAAGGAATGCAAGAGTCGCAACCCACGCCCATCGTTCGGATGACACCAGCTTGCGAGTGAGCACATAAACGGAGGCGGCAGTCAAGACCCCGCCAAGGTAAATCAATCCCAAAGAAATCCTGTCGCTGCCTAGAGCCATGCCCAGCGCAATCAGGAGATGCCCCTGCCCCACCAAGAAACTGTTGGCAAGCCAGAAAATCGGCTCCAGCCGCTTACCGACGCCGAGCATCGGCACTGTGAAGTGGTAGTGCATCGCATCCGAGCCAGTTAGGGGAGCCATGGCCATCAGTGCATCAATAGCGAGACAAACCAGCACAAGGGTAAACAGCGCAAACATGAGGCGTGATGGCTCGGCTGTCCGAAGTTGGCCGACAAAGGCCCTACAGAGTTTGGGCAACTGCAGCCACCCTTCCCAGGACAGCAGCGCCGCTCCCCCGAGCATGGCTAGAACTACTGCTTGGCGCAGCCAGCCAAGACTCGCCATGACGAATAGCGCGACCTCAAGCGCAGCAATGAATAGGCCTGCCGCGTACAATGCTTCTTCTAGACCTCCGTCAGTGGACAGACCAAGCCGCTTGAGCATGCGAGTGCCGCAGGCAATGGCCAGCCAAGCCAGGATAGCGACCTTAAACAAATTCGCGACCGCTGCGATTAACGCCATCGATAGACGAATTGTGCTAAGCGTGAAATGAGCAGATCTTTGAATTGGGCGTAGTACAGTACATTGACAACAATGACCCAGAGCACAAACAGAGCTTCCAAGAGTATTTCTGCCTTCATCCATCTAGAGCCCTTAATTGACGAACGAACGGGTTGGCTTCCCTCAACCTGGCCATCAAGTATCTGCCGCAACTTCTCGCGTAAAGATCCGTAAGAATAATGTCTCCGCACCCAATCGCTCCCGGCCTTTCCCATCTCGCGAGCAGCCTCTCGGTCGCTGAATAGGCTGAGCAGCGCTTCTGCCACTGACGTGGCGTCCTCGGGATCTACCAGAAGGCCGGTCTTGCCTTGTTGAATCAGTTCTGCCGGCGCGCCGTGACGAGGCCCGATAACCGGCTTGCCAAACGCCATTGCCTCCAGAAAAACGATCCCGAAACCCTCGCCCTTCGGGTTGTGGTCGTCGATTACGGTTCGAGCCGGCAAGGCGAAAATCTCACTTCGGTGGTAAGAGGCGGCCAACTCGGACTCGCTCATCTCGCCCGTAAAGACCACGTGGTCTGTAAGTCCCAACAGTTGGGCCAGCGCTTCCAGCCGGGGCCGGTCGTCGCCGTCTCCAACAACGACATAGGTGACACTTGGTATTTTGGCCACTACGGAAGGCAGGGCTCGGAGAACGACTTCGTGCCCCTTGTAGCGTTCACCCGCTGCCATGCGCCCCACAGTCAGGACCACGCGTCGATCGTCGGGCAAGTAGCGAAGTAGGCTCTCCCCCGCAGGTTCGACGTTCAATAAAGTCTCATCCAGCGTGCAGGGCAGACTCGCTATGCGTTCCTCATCGATCTGGTGTCGTTTCACGACCTGCTCACGATTGAAAGCGCACGTGACGATGACGCGATCGGCCCGGCGCAAGGCGGCGCGCTTCCACCACGGGAGCAAGCCCCATGCCTCGATGCCGTGCACGACAATCCAGTACGGCCGGCGATGGAGGTTTGCCAGTAACCGCCCGATCGGCCCCAACGCAAGATGGGTGCAGATGATCAGGTCGGGCCTCCATCGAATTGCTTCCCTTGCTGCCCTCCAACCGTAACCTAGCTTTAGTCCCGTCGAGAATCGACCGTGCCGATTTCGATCCGGAACTTCGGGCATCGCGACGCAGCGCACGCTTTCGTCTCCCAACAGGTCTTTGACCGCCCGAATCAGGGTTGCGGTGTAGCGTTGGATTCCTCCCGCTCTCGCAAGAGGCGGGGCGAGCACGAGTACCTTCATTGCATCACGCCTTACCACAGAAGACCAGTCGAGAGTCAAAACTCAAGACTCAAGAGTTTAACCTCCAACTTCGACTTTCAACTTTCGCCTCTCGACTTCTTTGCGTCCAAGGGCCTCTTGAAACAGTTGGCCCAACTGCTCAGCGTTACGTTCCCAGGTGTAACGACGGGCTGTTGTCGCCGCGTTTTCGCCCATGGTCTGCCGCAAGGCGGGATTCTTGTGCAACTGGGAAATCAGTGTGGCCAGGGAAGCGACATCGTTTGGGTCGTTCAGCACGAGCCCATCCACCCCGTCCGTAACGACTTCGCTGACTCCAGCTCGACTACTCACGATTACGGGTAGCCCGCAGGCCATCGCCTCCAAGGGCGGCAACCCGAACGAATCTTCCAGCGCTGGACTCACGTAAGCGTCCGCTGCAGAGTAATAAAACTCCACGTCAGGGCGCGGCGGAAGAAAAGCCACCCACTGCTCAATACCATGGCGCCTGAGCGCGGTCCGATAAGGGGCGGGACCATCATGGCCAACTACGAGTAGCCGGAAGTTTACTGATTGGATCGACCCTAAGGCCTCCAATAAGCTGTCCAGGCCTTTGTTCTTCCAGCCGTTTCCAACCAAGAGCAGGCAGAGTGTGGACTCGGGTAATCCTAAGAGTCTCCGGCTTTGGTCTCGCAATTGTCGCCGATTTTCGGGATTGAACCGATCTAAACTTACACCCTGATAAATTACAGGAGTCTCACTTCTGCCATAACGTGCCAAACTCTCGGCTGTCTTGCAAGACACAGCGGTCAGCAGAATCCTCTTGCGGCTATAAATAGAGCGCTCCAACTGCATAATAAGCTGGTAGTAGAGACGCCGATGGACTAACCGAGTCCAACTCGACACAGGGTTGAGACGGAGACTCAGTCCGTCTCTCACCTCGCGGTAGAGCTGCGAAAAAACGACGTGCACCGAAATGACGTCGGCATCCAGGCAGTTGATTCCGGGCGTGTAAGTCAAATCGAACCGAATGCCGCGGAAGCGCCGGTGCCACCATCGCCACAAGTGATTGGCAGTGAACCACCAGCAATACGCGAACAGATGTGGTCCCGGCAGTGCCGGAACCCGGTGCCAGACCATACAACTGGGATCCACATCGTCTACCTGGTTACTGTAGACATGGACATCGTAATCCCGCGCCAATCGCTCGACCTGCTCCGCCACACAACGCTCTGTCCCATGCTGCTTGTCCAAGAACGGTGATATGACGGCAATGCGTGGTCGGTTTTCCATTAGCTGGAGCGGATGCTGTTCGCTGCCTGAAGAGGATGCTGCATAGTCAGTGTCGGCAGCCGGAACAGAACACCCGCCAGAAGCCAAAAGTAAGCGTTCAGGACGAAGTTCTGATACGGAGATATACCTGCAAAGGTGATGGGGAACAGAAGCAGAAATCCAAACCACAAGATGGAAAGCGCCACAGGAAAGGTCGCCGTCCCTTTCACGCGCAGCGCTGCTTTCCATCCCGCGTAGATAAAGCTCAAAGTCCAGCCCAGCCAGAGAATCGGCCCCAGGATTCCGAACTCGGTGATCATGGTTCCGTATCCTTCCTCGACCCAAAACCTGGGCAAGGCGGCGTTTGCAGCCGCCCCCGTCAGCCGCGCCACGTACTGTACTCCCAGCGACTGTGTCCCAATTCCGTGCCCAATCAACCAATCGGGATCCGTAAGGGCCAACAGAAGGTTGTGTACGGGATAATCCCAGGCTCGGTAGGGAACCTCGTAGTTGGAACTTCTGGGATCAAGGGTTTCGACGTAAAGGCTCCAACGCGCTCCGATGGCCTGGGGAAAAAGCACCGCTCCTAAGGCCAAGCTGAGCGCTATGACGATAGCGGTCCGGCGGATCGCCTTAAACAGCCGGTAGGTCTCGGCAGCCCGAGGCGGAGCGCCCCACAGTAGGCCGGCAGAGAGAACGAGGGCGCTGATGGCGATGTATGACGCACACCCTCGCGAACCGCTCATCATCCCTGCCAAGCCTACCAGCGCCAGGGAGGCGAAAACTAGTTTGCGGCCCCGTTTGGTCCGCAGAAGCAGGTACCCGGCTGCCCCTGCTCCGATGATAAACGTGAGGATGAGGTAATGGGCGAACCGGCCGTCACTCACGAACACGGAGGTGGGGCGTGACACCGCCGCACCTGAGGGTGAGTATCGCGTCAAATTGCCCAGTAGTTCCAGGTCGGGGTCCAGTGTCTTGGGGCTGAGGAAACTCTGCCCCACGACCGATTGAACGATGCCCAGCAACGCAATCAGCCCGGCTAACCCCATATTGATCGCCAGGAAGCGGCGCAGGTCCGCCTCATCGCGCAGCATTGCATAGCCTACAAACAGCAGCGGAATGTAATAAAAATACAGCTTCATGCCGAGTATCCCGTACAGGATGCTCGGCGACCCGGAATTGAAGACTTGGGCAATCCCGAGCAGAATAAACAGACCGAGCGGAAGCAGAAAGGGGGGGCGAAAGGTGACTACCTTCTCGAGCGACCTGGCCTTCAATAAGGACAGGTACACCATTGCCACCAGCGCGTCCTTTCCGAAGAACAGGGCCGTGCCATTACCCAGGAATTTACGAGCCAGGTCCTCAAACAGCAGCCATGCCAGGAAGAAATACACCCCGGTACGCCAGTTCCCGAGAATCACTCCCGTGATGCCGAACACCGCCAACCCCAGGAGCACCAGGACCACATTTTGGAAACTTCCTGCCAGGATCCAGCCGCGCGCCAGCCAAATGACCGCGGCGAGGACTAAATAGAAAAGAAGCAGCGGTTTTACGCGGCCGTTTTGAAGCTGCGCTCGAGTCCCAAACATACGTTCCCTGCTAGCTCCGCGGTTGGAGAACAAAGACGTGATTGTCGCCCTCCAGGCAGTCCCCTGCGAGGAGCCATCCTAATGCCCGTACTGCCCACGCATAGCGCGGCCGGGTCACTTTGTAGCCATTCGTCGGATAGACATGGCGTTCCATAAGAGTCAAGCCTACCCTCTGGAGATACTGGCGTTGAAATAAGTCCCAAAAGATAGGTGAAATGTGAGTCAAATCGCTGTTTTCATCCATCATGCGCAGCTTGCCGGTCAGCAAAAACTTCAACCGGGCCGGAGCGTTGTCCACGTTGGGCGTGGTGAGAACAGCCAGCCCTGTCGGTTTAAGCAGGCGGCCTACATTGCGGAGAAATCCAATCGGACTTTCGACGTGTTCGATCACTTCGAAGGCGGTGACCAAACCGAACTTCCTCTCCCCAAGCTGCGCGGCAAAATCCGGCTGGTTCAGATTGAGTTCGACGAACGGCACGTCCGCCTTGTATTCCGGCATATTGATATCGGCCGCCAGCACCTCCCAGCCCAATCCTCGTAAGCGGACGGCCAGCGCCCCGCTGCCGGCGCCGAGGTCAAGGGCTGGCCCGCCTGCTGGGGAGCAGCGCCGCAACACTTTGTCCGCCACGAAATCGTGCAGGCCAGCGATTGTCCTTTGCTTCAGCAAGGACACTCTCGATTCAGTCCGTTCGTCGCTAAACCCAATCCGATTGTGAATCATGCTTCCTCGCTCGCAAATATTGATGGTGGGCTCGAGTCTCCGAGCAGTTCACGATAGAGAGCCAAATGCTCCGCGACCATCCGCTGTTGCAAGAAAAGCTCGAGTGCTCGCTGCCTCGCCTTTCTGCCCAAGACTTCGACCAAGCCGGGGTCATCCAGCACGCGACGCAGGCACGATGCCAAGCCGGCCGCGTCGCCCGGCGCGAACTTCAGCCCGACGCCGTCCACCACCTCGCCCAAGCCACCGATGTTCGACGCAATCACCATCCGCCCGCGCATCATTTGCTCAATCGCCGCCAGTCCTGCAGTTTCCTCCCACAGCGAAGGCATCACCACCACGGAGACCTCTTCGAGCGCGCGGTGCAGTGCATCTCCCTGAAGCTGGCCCGTGAAGCCGACGCAGCTCTGAAGCCCGAAGCCAGCCACCATTGTTTCCAAGTTCGCTCGTTCCGGGCCGTCGCCTATCATCTTCAATCGGAAGTTGTAGCCCTGCTCGAGAAGTTGGCTCGCCGCAAGAAGCAGAATCGGCAATCCCTTCTCACTCACCAGCCTGCCCACGTAAGCGTAGGTCATAGGGGTCGGGATCGAAGGTGCTGTTCGGTCTCCGGTGGAAGCGCTTCGGCCCCCCATGGGATCCATAATTCCGTAGTAGATGACCTTCGACCGCGAAAGACGAATGCGACTGCTCACATGCTGGGATATCGGCAGATTCACCGCCGCCCGTTGGCAGGCCCAGCGGCGAAGCAAAACGAGCGAGACGTCGAGAACACTCTTGGTCCAGGGCATGGTGCTTGCATTACACTTTAAGCACTTGTGGTAACGATGCGCCATGAAGTGGTCTGGGCACACTGTCTTGGTCGGTTCATAGAGTAGCAACCCGTTTGGGCATACTGCCTGATAGCCGTGATGCTCGAGTACCAACGGCTTCCGACAGGCTAATCCCATCAACATCGGGAGTAGACATGGACCCGCCAGATGGATGAGGTCCGTGGTACGGAACAGACGCCACAGCACCGGCAAACGCGGTTGGCGGACAATGCGGAACGGCAGCCTCGTGTCATCCATACCGCCTGCTGGAGTCTTCGTAACCAGCGTCACCCGGACAGCGCGCTCCGTCAGCCCTTGCGCCAACAGCATCACGTAGGTCTCGACGCCACCTACCCTCGGGGCAAAGCCGTGGCTATAGATGAGAACTCTCGTCGCCGTTTACCTCCTCAGGCCGACCCGGCCGGAGCGGGTATCACACATTGCAAATCGGGAACGCTGCATCGCGTCTAGAAGCCGCCGTCTCATGCCTGGAGCTCCATTACAGGTCGGCCCTGAAGACGGAGGGCCTGGTCCATGGCGTCTACAAGCCCCTCGACGTAGGCAGGCACGGACCACGTCTTCATCCGTTGGACAGCCGATAGCGAGAGCCTTTTCAGTTTTTCAGGATTTTCGAGAGCCTCGCGAAGAACGGAGGCCAGGGCATCCACGTTGCCGCATGGATAGATGAGGCCGGTCTCGCCGTGACGCACCAACTCGAACCGGCCGGGAATGGCATCGCTCAGAACCACAGGACATCCGCAAGCCATAGCTTCGCAAACCACCAGCGGGCAGCCATCGTACCCGGAAGGAAGCACGAAAAGATCAGCAGCTCTGTAGAGCGCTGGTAGCTGCGTTTGGTTCACAAACCCAAGAAATACTACGTGCTTCGAAACGCCCAGCGTCTTCGCTTCGGTTTCGAGTTCAGGCCGCAACGGTCCATCCCCGGCGAAAATCAGGCAGGACTCCACCGCGCCTGCTTTTGCGAACGCACGGAGCACATCTTGCGGACGTTTCCAGGGTTGAAGCTTGGCGCAGAAAATTAACGTAGGCGACTTCTCGGGGACTCCCCATCGTGCGCGTGTCCCGCGCCTATCAGACCTGTCAGCCTCGTGGGCCCACCACTCGCTGTCGAAGCCGCCCGGCGTAAACAGGATGCGTTCCTTCGGGATACCTAACGACTCAACAAAGCGAACCGTGGCGTGGGAGGGGGCCACGACAACGTCGTAGAGACGGTAAACGAACGGCAGGCAGAGCCGCTTCAGCAAAGACTTCCAACCCCTTGGATTTACGCCGCCCAGATTGTAAGCGTCCGTACTCGATAGCAACGGTACGCGGGTTAATTTTGCTGCGGCCACAAGAATCCAAAAGGTCAAATAGGCGTAACCGGTGTAGCTGACCACCACATCAAACCTGCCCGTCCGCACCAGTTTCCATAGACCCGGATTCACTAACCCGAAAAAGCGGCCCAGTCCCGGCCGGGGAGACCGGTTGGGGAGCTCGACCCACGGGTAGCCTTCGAGAAGCGGCAGGTCCCACGCCACCTCGACCCCGAATTCCCGGTCGAGCATTGGTTTCGCGCCTTGCAGACTACAATAAGCCACCTGCATGTCCAGCTTCGGATGTTGTGCCATCTGGCGGAACAAGGGCGCGATGTATTGCACCACATGCGAACAAACCAAAAGGACTCGATACTTTCGTTCACTCATCGCTCAAAACACTCATCAGGCGTTCGGCCACGGCGCTCCACGAGAAGTGTCGCTGCTGCGCATTCAGGCTTCGCCGATGCAGCTCCTGCCAAAGTTGCTCCTCGCCGAGGACGCGTATTAAAGCTTCGGAGAGTTTCTGCGGGTCCCCCTCGGGGGCCAGCATAACTCCCGCATTGGTCAGAGGCGGTCCGGTGTGAGGGCCTGAGTACCCGACCACCGGGAGCCCGCAAGCGATGCCCGCAATAGCGCTCCCCTTCTTCGTGGAGATAGGTCCGCGAACGAAGAGCAACGCATCCGAGGTCTGTAGAGTTCGCGAAACCGCCTCCGGAGGAAGCAGTCCCAGCGCGACAATATCCACGGGCGCCCCGTTAAGCGCTTGCCGCAGCCTTCCCTCAGCCTCTCTCGAGCCGCGGCCCATGAGCACCAACTGCGGCCGCTCGAAGCGACGAGATACCTGATCCATGCAATACGCAATATCGGCAATTTCCGTGCCTACAGTTCCGCCTCCGGTGACTCCGAATACCGCTACGGTTTTCGATCTGCTCGTTTTGCGATCACCGTTTTGCGAGGTAGCGGGAATGTTTGCCCCCACGGGGACCACCGCGGCCTTAGTTGGGTTGGGCGGAAGGAAGGGGATGCCAACTAGGGGAACCGTGACTATGGACCTGTGTGCCCACCGGTACGATGTCCTCATCACCCAAAGTTGGCAGGCGCGCCGTATTCGATCCACTGCCCTCGTGCCGCGGTAAGGTTCTGCGTCATGGAAGACGACCGCGAGGCGCGCACGCCGCTTTCTCAAAACCCATAGAACGGCCAGAAACCTCAGTGAAAATCCGTGCCGCGACCAGCTCAGGGCCGTATACTGAACCAGCGTCCATTGCCCCTGCCGATCACCGCTCTCACGCCAGAGCCAACCGAGCGCCCGAATCCATCCCAGTTCCGTCCAGGGCACCCGTGCCAACTTCAGTTCATAGCCATTCTTCTTGAGAGCCTCTCTCAGGTGTTTGCAGTACTCCTCTACCCCATCTGTAGGAATATCGCGTCGGCCCAGAAATGCAATCATAAGGTAAGAAGCCAGGAGTCAGAAGTCAGCGGCCAGTTGTCAGTAGCTCGTTGACTCTTGTTCTCTGGCTTTTGCAACGGACAACGGACTACCGACCATCTCGGTTTACTTCTCAACCAAGTAGCTGCCGATCACCAAAGCATCCATCCCCGAGCTGAAGAAGGTGCGGACGGCATCGGTTGGGGACGCGACGATCGGCTCCCCGCGCAGGTTAAAGGAGGTATTCATAATCACCGCTACCCCGGTGCGCCGGCGAAATTCTTCGATTACTCGCCAATACAGCGGGTTCACTTGCTGATCCACGGTCTGAGGGCGCGCACTGCCATCGACGTGCGTCACCGACGGGATGACGCTACGTTTGTCCTGTTTGACTGGAAACGTCAGGATCATAAACGGCGACTCGGAAGCGTTTTCCAGGTACTCGCTGGCCGATTCCGCCAGGATAGAAGGTGCAAAGGGACGCCACCACTCGCGGAATTTCACCGCGTTGTTGACCTTGGCGTTCATTTCTGGGTCGCGCGGGTCCGCCAGAATCGACCGGCTGCCCAGCGCTCGGGGACCAAATTCCATCCGGCCCTGAAACCATCCGATGATTTTCCCCTCGGCCAGCAAATCGGCAGTTGTGCTCGCTACGTTGTCAAGTAGGGTGTAGCGAAGCTTGTAGGTGCGCAGGACTTTTTCGATTTCTGAATCTTCGTAAGCGGCGCCCAGGTAAACCTGCCTCATGGCCTTCAGCGGCAAGCGTTCGCCCGTCTCGAGATAGGGGGCCAGGGCTGCGCCCAAGGCCACCCCGTCATCCGAGGCTGCAGGCTGAATAAACAGTTGCTCCACCAGGCCCGAGGCCTGGATTCTTCCGTTCGCCTTCGAGTTAAGCGCCACTCCCCCCGCCAGGCAAAGGTTGCGGCAGCGAGTTCTCTTGACGGCCAGACCCACGACCGCCAGCATGGCCTCTTCGCAGGCGTCCTGCACGGCGAAGGCAATATCCTTGTACCGATCTTCAATCTCGCTCTCCGCCATCCGCCTGGGCCCGAGGCATTCCGCAATTCCGGATCCCAGACTGGCGCCGCGGCCGATCAGCCGCGTGCCGTCTACCTCGTGGAAGCCGTGGTCGAGCGTTATGAAATCGTGCAGGTCAACCCCCGGTTGACCATAGGGGGCAAGTCCCATCACCTTCCACTCGTCGCTGTACGGTTGAAATCCGAGATAGTCGGTAAAGGCGGCGTAAAAGAGGCCCAGCGAGTTTGGCCAGGGGATCGTGAGGACGTGCTCAAGCTTGCCGTTGCAACCGTGCCAGATGGAAGTGGCTTCCCAGGCGCCCCGCCCATCTACCACCATCACCGTGGCTTCTTCGAACCCGGAATGGGCATAGGCGCTGATCGCGTGCGCCAGATGATGATCCACGAAAAGCATGCGTGCCTTCGTCCCTCCAAAATGCTGTTTGAAGCAGCACTGGCCACCGCGCTGATGCCACATGCTGAGGAAATTGCGGGTGGAATTCAAGACGTTCAAATAGCTGACCGGGTGCCGCCCCCGCGCAAAATCTGCCAGATCATGGAAGTAAGCGGCGCGGGGCGGGGACCATCCGAAACCAACATAATCCAGTTCGTCAGGGCGAACGCGGGCAAAGTCCAGGCACGCTCGGATCGCGAGCGCAGGGAAACGTCCGTCGTGCTTCACCCGGCTCAGCCGCTCTTCGGCGGCCGCAAACAACAACTCACCGTCGCGTGCGATGCATGCTGACGAGTCGTGCATTTGAGAGTAATTGATGCCTAGGCTGATCATTTTAGTTGGTGTGTCAAGACTCAGTACTTCGGAAACTGCCTCCCAGCGGTTTCGTCGTTAGTCGACCTTATAGACTCTTTGGTTTGTTCGCTCGAAGACCAACCTCAAGCCACGGGGACGTTCGGGCAACTGGAAGGGCAAAAAGCCTGAGTTTACATCGAGGACATGGGAAACGCGCAGCTCGTGGAGTCGTGCCAGGACGCTGCCCAAGTCGGGCTCATCAGGCAGCGTTCGCTCTCCCCATTGTCCGAACGGCTTCACATAGCTCTTATCGCAGTAGTAGGGCGGGACGCTTGGGTCGAGAATCAGTACGCTTCGCACGGACGCGTCCCTATTCACGTATTCGAAGCTCTCAAAAAAGGGAATCTGTTCCTGCCTCCTCTGCTGCGCAAAAGGCTTTGAAAACACGGCATGAATGTCGTCGAGTCGCGAGGATTCAATCACGAATAGGCCATACAGCAACGAGCAGGCAATCACCGCGGCGGCAAGCAGTGGTGAAAAACGCGGTGCTACGGAAGCCGCGTAGCGCCAGCCGATCACAGCAAGAATTGCTGCGATCGCGTACACATGGACCAGATAACGTGATTCCTGGGCCGTAACAAACCAGAACGTGGTGAGCAGAAGTGCCAGTAGCGCTAGGGCTCTTGTAAAGCTATCCCGGCGGACGGCAACGAGGCCGAAAGGTCCCAGGGCCAAGGGTGCCAGTCCAATCCCGCCCGCCCCATTGAAGTTCGAAGTGTGGTAGGTCAGATTGAAGGGGAGGAGAAGGCAGGCCGCAATCACACGCCCGAGACTCGAACCTTGTAAGAAAACGTTCGACTGAACATGGTGGAGAACGTTCGACTGAAAACCGGCTATGACTTCTCTCGTCACGTACTTGACGTGGAAAAAACGCAAGAGAGCCACCGGGGGAGGGTAGATCGGGCAGCCGAGGAGGATCCAGTTTCGGACATAGAACGGGGCAGCAACCGCAGCAGCAACAGCAATCGCAATCCCCGCCTTCTGTAGGGCTGAGCCCCAACTCACGTGCTGGCTGTTCACCATTCGTAGAACGACACAAAAAGCCAGTAGTGGAAGCGCCAGCAAGCCCGTGTATTTCGTTGCCATCGCAAGTCCGCAGAAGAGTCCAAATAGAATGTGGTCCCGAATGGTTTGAGCATCGAGCCCAACCCTGGCTGCAGCCAGTACGAAACTCGCATAGAGAACATCCACAAAGCAGGAACTACCGGCGAAATACGCAGCCGGCATGGTGGCGACGAGAGCCACCGCCCACCATGCGCCGCGGTTATCCAAGCCTGACCGAGCGGCCAGCGAGCCGATCACGAGGAAAAACATCGTGAGGGTCAGAACCGCAGAGAAGCCTGGAGCACACTTCCCGCCCAGCGCCATAAGCGATCCGTACACAACCTCAGACGTTGCTGGAAACGCTGTGCGAAAGTCGTCAAGTACGGGACGCACCATGCCATTCCGTAGCCAAACCTTTGGCCCCAGCAGATGGTAGGCAATGGCATCGTTTCCCCAGTCCCCGACAATCTCCGAGAACCCTCCCAGAATTGTCACGAGCAGCACCGTGGCGACGACGATGGCGGGGAGAGCGGGTATCTTAACTTCCCGTATAGATAAAGAGAATGTTCGCCCCTGGCGTGCGAGAAGGCCAATCGCTGCACCCACCGCTGCCCCCAACGTAAGAAAGATGGTTGTGCGGGTAAAGGCAAACTGGCCAATAAGGAACAGCGCTGTACCCAGCAATCCCAGACCGCCGAGCCAGGCGCACGCGAACCGGTCGAATCGGGAAAAGGCCGATGGCAGTCTCCGCCAGAGCCAGCCGCCCATCCCCCAGGCTGCGGCGGCGACAATAATGGTCGAGAAGATCGCCCCCAACCCGTTTGTCAGCATCGCTTAGTGTGACATCAAGACGTGAAGTGCGTGTCTTGTCGTATTTGACCCCAAGACGCGGATAACCAGGAACATAACCAACACCGCCGCCATCCAAAGATCAATGACCCATGGCCATAACCAGTCGGCGAAGCGACTTGAAGGATGGGGCCTTGCAGGCTTCATTACTGATCCTACCTAGCCGCGGGCGTGATCGTACCTGAGTCCTTTCATCCAGGCTCGGCCAAGAAGAGCAGCGCCTTCCAGCGTCTCAAGGAAACCACACCCGCCCATGCGGCGAAGTCTTCGCGCGGCGCAGTCCAGCGCCCCGTGAGCGGCGAAGAAATCAAGATATGTCAATTCAACCTGAGAGCGGCGCCAATGGCGCGCCGGCGCCAATTTCTCCCCGCTGAACTGTTCCAGTCTACGCAAAATCTGGGACGCCCGATGATGGTACGTGTGGGCCTGCAGCACCTTGTCCCGCCCTGCGTCCGCGATGCGGGACCGCGCAGGCTCGTCCCGCAGGAAGCGTTGGACAAGACCCAGAACCTCGCTCTCGTGCTGGTAACCGACGAAGTGTACGTCCTCCTCAAACCCCATATCCGTCAATTCACTCGGTAAGGATGTGATCAATAGAGCCCCGGAGGCAAGCACCTCAAATACCCGCAGGTTTGCGTCCTGCGGGAAGTCGTCGCGTCCGATGTTGACCACCAGGCGAGAGCGACGATAGACCTGGGCGACCTCGTGCAAAGAGTATGTGCGCTTCCAATCGTTCATCCGAAATCGGTTTGCGAGCTTCGGAATCCATTTCCTACGCTTCCGGTAAACCCCCCCTTGTGTCGTTCCTACCCAGCCCACTTCGAACTCCCGGGGAAGTTCTGGTCGGTCGAATAGTTCCCGGCGGACCGCATGAGGCAATAGAAATGCGCCCGGATGCCCGCCCTGCCGGAAGCGTTTCTCATACCCGGGATGGAAAACGGCGACGTGGTCGAAGAGCGAGGACCATCGTATCCTTCGTTTTGTATAGGTGTAAGTGTCAACCTGGAAGCAGACGGTCGGTATCTCGGAGCGCACCAACCCCTCGGGCAATAGAGGAAATACCGATTCAAAATGGAAAACGCAGTCGGGCTTCTCCGGGCAGTGACATAAGATATCTTCAACCCGGGAATCGAGCGGCGGAGACCAATCCACACAACAGAACGATATGCCCAGCGCCCGGAACGCGCTGGCGTATCCCGGAATCAGTTTCCGGTGATTGTCTTCCTCACAAAGGCAAAGGATAGTCATCGCTCAGCCACTTGCGTGGCACGGCCGTCCCGGCCGTGGTCATTTAGCGTGGAAGCCGCGCCCGAGGTTCTGCTTCCGTAGTCCAAGGCGGTGTCGTGCGGTGCGCGTCACCCCGAGGAGAAGATGCCAGAGATACGTACTATCGCGCTTGAGCTGCATTCCCCAGTGCCGATAACTCCGCCGGATGCCTTGGGGACGCAGCACGTACGGGGCGTCGGCAATCGTGTGCTGATGACGCAAACTCCCCGCCAGAGCCCGATTACGCTCGAACTCCACGCCTTTCCACAGACCCGTTGAGCCTTCCGGGTGGCGGGGATAGTCGTGGTTTTGGTGCACCACCAGAACCACGCGCGATACATCAACCACAGGGACCTTCGCCGCTTGCATCTTCCAAAGCCACCATTGATCGTCCAGGCGGCACCCTACAGCAAAGGGCAGCATAAACCCACATAAGCTACGCGAGAAGAGAAAATAATCGATCCAGTCGGGGCTACGTTGAGCACCGGTACGTGAGGCGACTTGGCGCAGAGCCGCTTCCCAGTCCAGCTTTGTAAAATCGAGTGCGTCGGCTATGTTCAAATCCGTCCTCTGTCCCACCATTAGGAATTGTGCACGCCACTTCAGCAACCGTAAAAACGCGTCCATAAATGACTGCGTCAGAATGATGTCGCAGTTGCAGTAGCAGACCCATTCGTTGCGCGCAATCTCTTGAACTCGACGATAAGCAGAACTCAGCAAAGGTGTGCCAAATTCGTTGCACTGAATCCCACGGTCGTGCCGGAGGTCGAATTCCCGGCACACTTCAGCGGTGCCTGCTTCATTACCCAGCAGTATGACTTCGGGTTTAGGATCCAGAAGAGTCCAGCTCTTTGTGGCATTCCGCTGAATGACGCTAATATGACCTTCAAAGGCCCTGGGCACGGTAAAAAGGCTCAGCATTTGGAGACTCGTGTTTCTGAACGCTCATGGACTGACTCCACCGCTGCGGCATAAACGCGTGAGCTGCGAATAGCAGTGTGTCGGACCGCAGCCACGCCTTGAGTGTCTTCTTGCCTGATGATCCGCACGAGGTAGCGGGCAGCTATACATCCGCGCGTAATTAAGGGGACATAAATCCCTTCTTTATGGCATACTTCTCGCAGGAGGGGTGGCCATGATTCCTCGCCTGCTGCACTTGCATCCCAGGACGTATCGTTGGCTGCTCCGACTGAGTAAGGAGGCGGAGCAGGATGGTGCATACCGCGTGGCCAAACGCCTGCAAGCGGTCGTCTTGAATTCCGAGGGCCGAACCAGCGGCGATCTGGCCAGAATCCTGAAGGCACCACGCTCCAAGGTCTCCGCCTGGTTGGCTCGCTATCAGGCGCAGGGGGTCGAGGGCCTCCTGGAAGGTTACCGGTCCGGACGTCCTGCACGCTTGACGCAAACCCAGCACCACCGCCTCGGCGACCTTCTCGACAGTGGCCCCGTCGCCTATGGGTTGGACACCGGAATCTGGACCTCGCCGATGATCGCCTGGGTCATCGAAGAAGAGTTTGGCGTGACCTACCATCCTGGTCACGTGCGCAAGCTGCTGCATGACTTGGGATTCTCCTTGCAGCGGCCCCGCCGTGTGTTGGCCCGTGCCGACCGTCGCCTGCAGGACCGCTGGCATCATTATGTCTATCCCCGCCTTAAAAAAAAGCCCGCACCGAGAACCGGGCGCTGATTTTTACCGACGAAGCCAGCTTCCGGCAGGTTTCCACCCTCCACGCGACCTGGAGCCGGGTCGGTCACCCGCCGGAAGTGCCGGTGACCGGAGAACGCAAGAGCGTCAAAATCCTGGGCGCGATCGATCTTTGGCACGCTCGATTCCACTATGGGCCAACCCCGGTCTTCAATGCCCCTGCTTACCTGGACTTCCTGCACCAACTGGCCCCCCACTATCGCCGCTCCGGAGCCATTCTCATCCAGGACAACGCCTCGTATCATAAGGACGCCGAGGTGTGGAGTTGGTTCAAGTCCAACCGGCACTGGCTGGAAGTCCACCAACTCCCGCCCTACTCGCCCGAACTCAATCCCACCGAGCGGCTATGGCAATACACCCGCAAAAACGCAACCCATGACCGCTACTTCGCGAGCCGGGAGCAGTTGGTCGCCACCTTAACCCGCATCTTTACAGACATGCAATCCCATCCCGAACTGATTCGACCCAGCCTGCTGTCTTTTTGCTAACCCTCACGTCCCTTTATTTATGCGCGGACGTGTAGCTCCACCGTTCGATCGGTGGAGCCTCCGTCAATGATCAGGATTTCGTCAGGAACAAGGGGCTGCCAAGGCGCTCCTTTGATCGCGGGACCGACACGTCGCTCAGAGTTAAAACACGGGATGTAAAGCGTGATGCTCCGTTTCATAAGTTGCTGTCCGGTTACGGCTAATGGTTCGAGTCCCTCATTGTGCTCCGGCCTACTTCGGGAGCAATTTGCACAGTCACCAGGCATAAGCACCAGACCCGTCGAGCATGTCGAAAATGTGGGCCCACATCCTCATCCCCTGAACGTATTCCCGGAGAAACTCCTCGCCCCCACGAGTTCCCTCCTCGTTATTCCTGGAGCGTGCATCCAAGTGGTCTATGAATTCAGCGTAACATTCGGAGTAGGAGGTTCCGGTCAGGTGCAGGCTCCGGAGGGCGCATACGAACTCATCTGTAAGAAGAGCCCCCATGCGTTCGTCATCCAGATCCCTCCACAGGCTCGCCCAACTTCTCTGTTGGCGGTGGTCCACGATTGGGCTGCCGAACGAGACAAGATCCCCCATATGGCCCGCAATCCGCTGAACCGTATAGCTCGCCCAGATATCGTCGTACCGGCCCGCGTTGGGGTTCAGGAAGTACGTGGGTAACAGATCTCTAGCAAGTGCAGTCTGTTGAGAGTTGAACGGCGCCCAAGTATCCGGATCCAGAGTGAAGTTGCCGGTTCCGCGCCACTTGTCGCAATTGAGAGCCATTGTCATCCGCACCCAGGCATCAACGTCTGGGTCCCCGATCCACAGGCCGACATTGACCGCGAGCCGACCTTTCCGAACGCCCTGCTTCACCGTACAAGAGGCTCGCCGCTGGCTCATCGGGAAACCACGATGATAGAACGCGACTGGAGGGTCTGCGGACAGAAACTGGCATGGGTTGAACCACCCAACAGACGACCCAAAAGACGGCAGTGTAATCGTGGTGCCGACCAACTTGTGATGCCGCAGGAGATCAAGTTCAAAGAGGTAGTTGTCGTCATCTACTGTCACAATAACATCGACTCCCATTTCGTACGCTCGTAGCAGTCCTATATTGCGCCGCTGCACGGAATTGTATGGCAGATATGCCGCCAACTGGGGGAACCGTCTCAAGTACGATCTCTGCCTATCGACATCGTAATATTCGAACAAATAACCGTATTGCTGTTGCAAGCTCTTGCAGTATTGTTCAACTTCTCGGGGGGTTTTTTGATCTCCGATAACAATAAAAATGACGTCCTTGTGACCATGCTTCAAGAAATCCTGACAGTATCCCTCGAACAGCCTTGGGACGTTAATCGTCGTAGTTACAATGGCGACGCTCACCGTTCCTCCACAGTTGGCTGACTGCTATAGACAGACACCAAAGCCGCCTCATACACCCGTCGGAGACCATCCCGAAGCGGAATGTGGGGCAACCAGTCAAACTTCTCACGCATTCGACCTACGTCGGCGTACCGGTTCTGAACTCCAACAGGCTTGTCGAGAAGTGGTTTCAGGCTTGGCGAATATCCGGCAATGTCGCTAAGCAGCTTGGCGATCTCGATAAACGTTGTGAGGACGCCAGTGCCTATATTAACTGCAGAGCCGTCAGAAACTCCGTCGAGCACAAGGAACATGAATTCGACGCAGTCGTCGATATGGACGAAATCTCTTGCCTGCTGACCCGTACCCCATATAAGCAGGGGATCCTCCTTTCGAGCCACACGTTGGGCGATTGCAGGTATGGGATAAACTGGTTCCTGGTCCTCACCGTAGCCAGAAAACGGCCGGACGCAGGCCACGTGCAGCCCGTAAAACTTTGACGCGATGTGGGCCAAGTACTCTCCTGTGAGCTTCGACCATCCGTAAGTCATATCTGGGACGCCGAGCTCCGACTGGAATCCGATTTCTTCTTCCCTTAGGGGTACGGAGCCGAGCGCGCCCTGCAGACGGATGGGATACGCGGCGCTTGAACTGGCATAAAGAAGTCGCTCGGGCTTAACCACTCGCGCCCAACAAAACATATCTGCGTCAATCGCGAGGTCGGTCGCGACGAGCAGAGGGTCTCCGTCAATCAGGCTCCGTCCGCCGACAATTGACGCGAGATGGATCACGTCGCCAAACGTGGGTGATGAATCACCGAAAAGCCCGGCAAGATAGTCGCGAAGAAACCCGCGCAGATCCTGGTTGACAAACGTAATTGTACGTCCTCTGTCACTGTAGATCTCACGTGCGCCCGCCTTGCCCTGCAGCAGAAAACTGCGCGGAAGCCATTGCGCCGGGCGCTTCCCCGTGAATAGGTTATCTACGATCCAAATGGACTCCGAAAGCTCCTGGCGAAGAAGATAATTCACAACGTGGCGGCCCACAAAGCCGCAGCCGCCTGTGATAAGGACCGGCCGTTTGCTCATATTCGTTCTGCGCCCGCTCTCTGATAAGTCTTGGGTGGACGAGTAGGAGGACAAGTATACTGAGCTAGAATTCCGTGTGGTAGTCCCATGGACGCACATCGTCGGAGAGTTTTCGCAGAGCGAGGCACCGGCAGTCTGAATAGAGGCCGAAGTCGGTACTGAACTCGGGCCGAGCGACTCGCGCCACCCAACCGGATCTCTTCGCTAGCGCACTCACGGCTCTTCGTTTCAAGGAGGGCCGAGACTGTTCCGCTGGATATCCTCCGCAGACGGCGTAGCTTAGGTTGCTCAGAACGTATTGGCAAACCTTTTTGACTGCGGGGAGGCCAACGTCATCTATAGCAACAACGCCGCCGACCTCAAGCATTCTATCAATGAAAAAGAAGTCCACGAGGGTGAAGTCAAACGTGTGCCAACCGTCAATAAAGGCGAACCCGATTTTGGTCCCTTTCGCTTGGAGCTGTGGAAGGACAACATACGATGGGAAGGGATAGAACTCGATGCAGTGTTTATAGCCCGCCCGCTGGATGGCGGCCAGACCGGCTCCCTCCCATCCGTCGCCGTAGGGGTCCGCGAACTGGTACGGGTCGATCACCATGTGCCTCGCTCCAGGGGGGAGGGCCTGGCAGATGAACAGAGCGGAAACACCCCCCGCCAAGCCAATTTCCAGGGTGAGGCGGGGGCTCAGTGTTGAAACCAGTTGTTCGAGAAATAGGCCTTCCCCTTCCGAAACAGCTGAGTGTAATCGAATCTGTTTGCCCGACGCATTCGCTGTAACGCCGGTACGAAGCATCTCGCTGAGGACAGTGTTCATGTGGCGCCGATGTCCCGGCTGCAGGCGTTCAGCTCCAACGGGAGTTTCCAAAAGCTACACGGAGCGGGCGCACGATCTTCGGAAGGCGGGCTCTGAAGCAAGGCTCGGCGGATGAGCCGAGTTATTCGTGCGTTTGAGCCGCTGCGCCAATCCTTGTAAACCCGGGGACGGATAACGCTTTTTCCCTTGCCCGCTTATACCAGGATTGACTTGCCAGCCAGCGCCGCCCTCCGTAAAACCAGCGCGGTGGAAGCAACAAGGCAGGAATCATGCTGGCCTGACGAAATAATCTGTTCTTCCATGAAGCGTCGCCGTGCTGAATCCGGTAAATAGTGCTTTCGGTTCGGTAGGTTTCCCAAGGCCACCCACCAACAAGCGCCAGGCGTAACTGGGCGGCTTCGGCCTCGACAATTTCAACTGTGCATCGAACGACATCGTCCGGCACGCCGAAGGCCAAAAGTCGGCTGTTGAGTGCAGTCGCCAGCGCCGCCAATGCGCGCTGCTTGCGGCGCAGTCCGTCGAGACTTCCACCCGCCGCCAAAAACAGGTTGCCGCCGTGCACCCTATAGTGCGCGAGCGGTTCGCAAAGTATGAAAAGGTCAGCTAACGCGGCCGCCAGGGTAAAGAGGAATTCGTCCGCTTCGATCTTGAGGACTTCGGGGACTGGGAGCAACTGGCGGGCGAAAGCCGCGCGAAGCGTTAGTCGGCTGGTTCCGAAGTAACAGCGGCGTAGGCGAAAGGCTTGAGCTGAGCGAACCGAGGCAAGCCGAAAGCGCTCAGAAGCTTCGGAGACGATTACCTTTTCCATGCCGCTGTCGAAGGATTCAACAAAGCCGTGTCCTACCATGCCGATGGCCGGGTCCGCAGTCATTGCACTCACAACACACCGGAGTTTCTCCCGAGACCACCAGTCGTCGCCGTCCAAAAAAGCCACGATCTCGCCGCGCGTCTCAGGAATCCCTGCGTTGAACGCAGACGCCTGCCCGCCGTTGGCCTTTCGCAAGTAGCGGATCCGGGGAATGAATTTGCGAACGATGGCCGGGGTGCTGTCCGTTGACCCGTCATCCACGACGATCACTTCCACTTCTGCTGCCGACACATCCTGCTCGAGCACGCTCGCGATCGCCTGTTCGATGAAGCGTTCGTGATTATAGGTATCGATCAAAACGCTGACGAAGGGCTTGGACATTATCTTGATGATGGGCCGGACGCTGGGCCCGGTACCGGGCGTACGGCAGGCGGCCGTGACGGCCTAAACTTCGTTTGCCAATAGAGCTTTAAATCGCGATATGGCATGTAGAACAAGCACAGAGAATCGATCCCAAGAAGTTCGTAGTTGCGGGAGCGCACGTCTTGCGCAACATGCTCGAAAAACATGGTTCGGAAGTGGGCGCGATAAAAGGTGGCCGCAATCGACCGGAGGCGAATGCACGTGAAATAGGCCTGAACTCCATAGCGCCACCAGCGCCATCGGGCATCCAGGACGGAGCGCACCGTGTCCTGCTTGATGTGCTTCACCAGGGGCACCGGATCGTAAACCAGGTTGTAGCCGTTCTTGAGCAACTTCCTGGACATGTCCGTGTCTTCGCCACAGCCGGCTACCCAGGTGATCTCATCGTACCCGCCCACTACCTCCAAAGCGGATTTGCGATGCAGGCCATTGGCGCCAAACAGGAAACGCGGGTTGACAACGACCGAATCCCCCCAGTGCTCGGGCAGGTGCGCCTGACGCCAGCGGTCCGCGAGGGAGGCGAGGTGGGTCTCTTCGAGGCGCCCTGCGGCCCCCGCCACCTTCGGGTCATCCAGGTGCGTGACTAACCTTTCGAGCCAGCCCGCCTCCGCCACGCAATCCGCGTCCAAAGACGCCACCAGCTCATTGCGAGCGCTGCGGAAGCCTGTGTTGCGGGCTGCGGCGAGGCCGCGATTACGGTCGTGCCTAACGATTCGAACCGGATAGCGCGAGGCGATCTCCCGCGTGTGATCCAGTGACCCATCGTCAATCACCAGGATTTCATTGAGAGGATAGCTTTGGCGGAGCGCTCCCTTAATGGTTCGCTCAATGTACCTCTCGGCGTTATAACAGGGGATGTAAAGCGAGACCTTTTGCCTTTTGATTTTTGATTTTGGCTTTTGGATTGAAGACCTCTGTTGTCCTTTGTCCGTTGCGCCTGATGACTGACAACTCCCCAGTGAGAGCTCTTTCCATTATTCGGCTTTGAAAAGGTGCACGAGTTGCTCCTTCCGCAGGCCGAGGCGGCGCCTGACCGGGCCTGTCGCCACGAGCACGCGATTCCGCAAGTGTGTCCGCTCGCGCTCGAACTGCTTTCCCCAGTGGCGATAGGTGCGCCCAATACCTTGTGCGTCCAACACATACATGGCGTCGTCGATGGTGTTGAGATGACGCCAACTCCCGGCCAAGGCACGGTTACGCTTGAACTCGGCGCCCTCACGGGCGCCTTTTAGGCCCTCGGGGTGATAGGAATAATCGTGGTTCTGGTGTACTGCTACGACCACCGAAGAGGCATCAACAACGGGAATATGGTTGTGCCGCGTCCACCAAATCAGCCAGTGATCCCAGCATGGCCGTCCCACCGCAAAGGGCGGCAGACCCACGCACCATCCGCGCTTGAAGACGAAGTAATCGATCCAGTCAGGGCCGCGTTGCTTCCCCTGGTTGGAAGCCTTGTCATGCAGCGTGTGCGCCCAGTTGGCTTGAGTGAAATCCAGCGGTTCGGTGATGTCCACGTCCCACCGCTGCCCCACCATCAAGAATCCATCGCGCCATTCTTTCAGCCGCTCGAAGGCACGAATAAAATCACTCATCAAGATGATGTCGCAGTTCGAATAGCAGAGCCAGTCTTGCTGTGCGATCTGCTGAGCGCGATTGAAAACGCAGTTGAGCAGAGGCGTGCCGAATTTGCTGCGCTCGACATCAGGTTCGTGCCGCAAGCCTAATTCGCGGCAAACCTCCGCCGTTCCCTCTTCGGCGCCGCACACTATCACTTCGACTTTGGGGGCGAGCAGAGTCCAGCTCTTGAGCGCGTTCCGCTGGGTCACGTCAATATGACCCTTGAAAGGCTTCGGTATGGTGAAAAGGGTCAGCACCGAGAATCTTTATGTGCAGAGTGGCACGGGACCCACGGCTCCTAACGCGGGACGTAGGCGGCGTAAAAATCCGTATTCCCTAGCTGGTGCCAGGCTGCCGAAGCACCCCTGGGTACAGCAACGTAGCCAGGACGGAGAGGGTCCGGGCTTGTGATTACAGCTTTCGCCCCAGCTCCCTTCAACGCGTTCATGACTTCGGCTTGGACCGAAGGGCTTGAAGCCCAAAACTTGTCTACTTCTTCATCCGGTATCTCGGCGATGATGCGAATCCGAGCCAATCGGGCCCAGTAGAAGTCTCCCCATACTGAACGCCGAAACCAAGCCACCCTGTCTCCCGGTTGGATCCCCATCTGATTCAGGGCTCGCGCAACCTGCCAATCCACCGGAGCACTACGCCGTCCGGCAGCGAAGCCGAAGAACGCTGAAGAAAGGATCGGGGTGCCCATAGTAACCACGATGGCGATCACCACCCCCGCGATCAGTTTCCTGGAGTCATTGCCGATTCGGAGTCGCAGGCCAGAAAGAATTCCCAGCCACACCAGCGCAACAAAGGGGGCAATATACCGGCTGTCCACATGCAGTAGAGAGTAAGCGCCGAACACGCAGACTGCAGGGACCAACAGATGCCACTGCGTGAGAGCAGCCCTAAGGGAGAGTGAGGGCCGCGGACTCAACCAGAACAGCACAATGACGCCCGCGATTAACCCGGTTTCCGACAGAAACAGAAAATTGTAGAGATTGATAGCACTTGCTTTCAAAGCGGCCAGTTGACCTTTCAGATCAAAATGCGGCGCATACCCTTCCAACCAGTACTCGGGGTTGTACATCAAGGGGTATGCACCCTTGACTCCCGAACTAAACTCGAAAACCATCGGCGCCGCGTGAATCCTTTTCATAGGATGCGCCAGGACAAGGGGCGGGTTTCGGAAGTAGTCCGGGCGATCGACATACCCTATGTAATTGAACCTGCCGCTTTCACCGAAAGTGGGACGACCGAGGGAAACGGAAAGGGCGACCATGAAGGGTGCGGCTATGGCAAGGAAAATAGCGGCTGTCAGCAGCACACCCCTCGTCGCCTTTTTCGGATCGCCAACTGAAAAGAACGTAATCGCGAGGAAGATGAAGGCGAGGGGAAAGAAAATCGCCTTCGCCAGGTAGCCAAATCCGAGCGCTATGCCCAAACCCGCGAAGAGGAGGCGGGCCGAAGAACCCGCCCGGATTCGCACGACGAGCCCTGAAGCCAGATACGCGAAGGCTGCGACACACATGTCGGGAGTTACCGTTCCCAGTCCTATCAAGCTGAAAGACGTCCAGATGAAGAGGGTGTAGCCGATCGCACACCAGGCCCAGTCCGGCAGAGCGGCAAGGCCGTTCACACACACGCCCTCCACTCTTTTGTGGTAATCGACTAACCCGCTTAAGAGAAACTCGAAGCAGATCAGCGCCGCCAGGTAAATCGTGAGGTTCACCAGGTGGATCGCGGGGAACTCCCAATAGGACGACGGCTTCAAGACCTTGAGGCCCAGAGTCAGCAGCCACGAATACAATGGGCTCCAATGGGGGCTGAGCGCCATACGCCAGTCGCCGCGCAAGTAAGCCTCGCCCATATCCAGGTATGAGGTGCCGTCCGCGCCCATCGAGTGACGCGCGGCCCAGGTCTCCGCGACGCCCACCGCAACGGCTGCACACCGAAAGAGCAGCGTCAGCCGCTTATAGCGCCGATTGTCATCCGAAGGAGATGTCATTTCGGGTCTATCAGAGGCGGCGATACGGCGCGGCGCCGCGAGCGTTGTATCAGGCTTGTGCTTCACGATTGTTCAGGAGACCCAGGCGACTGGCGACCCGCTTGATTGGACGACCGGCGATGATGGTGCGGGCCGCAAGGGCTCAAGAGCGAGCGAGTCGCCTTTTTTTGAAGACGTGAAGTTGCAGCCAGTGTTCGGGCAACTCAGGTCCCCAAAAGTATCCTCGCACGGAGTGAAGCGATCTAAACCACGAACCTGGTCGGCTGCAGGCCTCGTACAGCTTCATTGATAGCAGCAGGACCGAATCTCTTCGCAGCTCTTGCACATCTCTGTCCGAAGCACGATCGTCAGGTAGAACAACGACCAAGGCGCCATCCCCCGCGCTATCCGCATGAATACAAGTATAGTCCTTATACTCGACGCACCGCATGTCCGCGAAGGCTTCACGGCCTTCAATGACAAGGCTGGGACCACCTTCGGGACCTCTCGCGCCCTTTTCGTCTAGATTTGATCCGATGTATCGCAGGTAGGCGGAGAGTTCACTGAGACGATAGCCGTCAGCGTACGGAAAGAACACCTCCACCGTACCAGCGCCCCCGGTTGGACGATAGTTGCGGAGAAATTCACCCAAGCGGCTGTTGATGATCATCACGCCTTTTCGTTCGACAGTCCAGAACGACGAATACGCAGCATTATTCAAGAGAATGCATGTGAATGCAGCGGCCAGAACAGACACACGAACCCTGGTTGGCTTCGATAGCCAAGAGAATGAGAGCCGCGTGAGGTACAAAAGCGCCACAAGGTCAGCGGGGGCGGTGTAAACGCCATGGAACATTCTAAGAGCAATCAAGCAGGAGAACCAAGCAACAGCGCCGAGAGCGAGAGGGTCCCACAATGGGTCGAGCTGCCCTTCAGCAAACACGAATCGCCCAAGTCGCAGGACAAATATCGGAATCAGTGCGAAAAGGATAGGGTCGATCCGGAAGTATCCGACGATTGCTGACCACAGACCTACCTGATGGGTACCGATGTAGAAGAAACCTTTGAATGGAAACATCGCTGTCAAAAACAGCGCCGCATAAAACGCTGAGATTGTCAACATCCCAATCTGAAGGGAATTCGCTCTGACAAGTTCTTGCCACGATCCTTGCCCAGTGCGCCGTCGGAGGAGAGTGTCCAGCAACACTCGACCATCGGCATAGGCCGCGACAAAAACGACGAATGGCTCTTTATAATAAAGAGCAAAGTGCGTAGCAACGAGACAGCCGACAAAATATATGGCTGCCCTGGTTTTGGAATAACCATGCAGACACAAAAGGACGATAGCTAACCAAAACACAAGATCTCGCTCTGGGTTGATCAGCCCAGCAAAAGAGATGAGGAAACTAGGGGCCAGCAGGGCCCCGATCAATATCAGAACCCTAGGAATAATCCCGTGCTCGCGGAGAATCACGATAAGCGCCACCACCACGATAATAAGCTGCGCGACCGCGAACGTGTGATACCCTGCGGGCGTTCTTGTGATAAACCTAAGCACATTGAATTCCTGGAGAGCAAGGGGGTAGAACCTTCCGACACCCGGCCAGATCGGAGGGGAGAGATTCCTCCCTTGGACAGAGAAATCGGTCAGGAAGGCGGCATCATAGAAGGAAAAGTCTTCTTTGTAGAAAATCACGGCGACGTAGACTGCTACAAACGTCAGTAACGCTAACACCGCTGTGACATTCCCCAGCGTGATTGGCTTTGGGTCTCCGGAGCCAGCGCTCAAAGAGTGAACGGAAAGGCTTGGCGATGACAGCTCGCGAGATCGGCATAGCCACGATCCACACACTACAATAAAAATCAACAGGCCTAGCCAAACGAGTAGGAAATGAGACCAAAGCAAATAGTAGGCCTCAACCATCAATCGTCCCAGCGCGATGTGCGGGGACAGCACAAATGACTCTGCTGTGCACATGGAAATTACGACGGAAAATTGCGGAACCGCCAACTTGACCATACGAATCCCAGCCGACTGACGATTCGCTTGATGGGGCGGCCGGCGATGACGGGGCGAGTGGCTAGGGCCCTCGCAATGGCGCTCACACTCCGCAGATAACGGCCTTGTTCGGAGTAGATCCGGGCCGCCGCAAGCCAGGTATTGGCTACAATCGACTTGTTGATGTGCCTCCACGACTGCGACTCCAGGTCGCTTATGACGCGAAGAGCCCCCGCCCTGTCGGACGCCTGAAGCATCACGTCGATCCAGTACTGGTAGACTCCCATAAGCGACTCTTCAAAGACCGCATCGCTCACACCCATCCTCCGTAGGAGATCGCGGCTTACCGGCTCCCCTTGATCGACGGGATCACGGCCTCCTGCTCGGCGTATCGAGGACGCATCCCAGGCGACCAGGATGGAGATTACCTGTTGCCGGGCCTTTGTAAATGAAAGGGAGTGGGCATGCCTTCTCATCTTGACAAGGGCTTCCGGCAAGTTCGCCACCTGCCAGCGTTCAGCGATTCTGATCAACAGGTCGTAGTCTTCGGCGGGTGCAAATTTGGCCCGGTAACCGTTGACGGCGCGAAACACCTCAGTTCGAAATACGAGGGTCGGATGAGAAAAAGGTACTTGGTGTAATTGGAACAGCCACTTTCTGATGCCATTGTCGTCAGTCGGGAACGGTATTGTTGCGAGCAGCCTTCCCGAGGCGTCGATGAAATTGACCAAAGTTCCGAGAAGGGCGACCTGCGGATTCTGTTCGAGGTAAGCCACCTGCCGCTCCAACCGCTCGGGCAGGCAGATATCGTCAGCGTCGATGCGGGCGATGTAGCGGCCGCGGGCAAGGCCACACCCGGTATTGAGCGAGGGAACCTGGCCTCTATTCTGCTGGTGACGAACGATCACCCGAGGGTCCGGCTCCTGGTAGCGCGAGAGGATGTCCGCCGTTTCATCCGTGGACCCGTCGTCAATGATGATGAACTCGAAGTCGCGAAAGGTCTGGTTCAGGATGCTCTCGACGGCTTCAGACAGGAAGCGCCCGCCGTTGAAAACACTCATGACAACAGAGACGGTGGGAGAAGCTATTGGCATGGCGAAACAAACTCTCCCTGCAATTCACACAACGACAGTTGTTAGACGTTCACTCGCGGTTGGGAAGGCGCCTGACGATCGTTCCTGCGCCCATTCCGCCAGGATGTTGACAATTCGTTCCGCGGCGTGTCCATCGCCGAAGGGATTCTGAGCCTCGCTCATCTTCCGGTACTCGCTTGGACTCTGTCGCAGCGCCACAACTTCCCGTTGAATTCGCTGGGAATCAGTTCCGATCACTTTTCCGGCGCCGGCTTCAACCAGCTCGGGCCTTTCCGTGACCTCGCGAAGGACCAGGACTGGCTTGTGGAAGGAGGGCGCTTCCTCCTGAATGCCCCCGGAGTCGGTAAGAATCAACCAGCAGCGCCGCATGGCCCGGAGGAGATCACCGTAGCCAAGGGGACTCACAAGGTGGAAGCGAGAATGCCTATTCGTCTCTTCGCGCACGACTCGCAGAACGTTTGGATTGGGATGTAGCGGGTAAAGAATCTCGAGGTCCTCGAATTCTTGAATGAGTGCATTCAGAGCCCTGCAAATCGACCGCAGCGGCGAGCCGTGGGATTCCCTGCGGTGAGCCGTGACCAGCAACACGCGGCGGGTATCAAAGTCAATGCCCGCGGCCTCTTGGCTTTCAAATCCGCCCTCCAGTGGCACGGATTGGAGAGCATCGACTATGGTGTTTCCGGTAACAAAAATCCGCTCCTTAGGGACGCCTTCACTCAAAAGGTTGTGCCGAGCCCTTAGCGTGGGAGCGAAATGAAGGCTGGCGAGGCATGAGGTCACCCGCCGATTCATTTCCTCCGGGAAGGGATTTCTGTTGTCGAAGGAGCGCAAGCCGGCCTCGACGTGGCCCACGGGAATCGCATGGTAAAAGGCAGCCAGGGCGGCGGCCATCACTGTGGTTGTATCGCCTTCAATCAGGATGACATCCGGACGCAGTCGCCGCAGGTTGTCCGAAAGGGACGCCAGGGCCCGCGAAGCGAAGTCCGCCAAACCTTGGTCCTGCTGCATCAAGTCGAGGTCCACATCCGGTTCGATGTCAAACATCGAAAACACTTGCCGCAGCAACTCGCGGTGCTGGCCGGTAGCAAGCACGACGGACTCGAAACGATGGGACCTGAGCCGAAGCTCCCGGATTATCGGCGCCATCTTAATGGCCTCGGGACGTGTTCCGATTATCGAAACTACACGACAGGGCTTCATTCCGATGTTCTCACTTCCGGGCGTAGCCGTGGCATCAAACGATGGCGGAATCCTGAGGAGCCATGCGGGTTAAAGCTGAGCGCAAGATCTCGAGCGCGCGGACCCATCGGTAAGGTTGCCAGGGCTTGAACAGCACATACAGCACGCAGCTGACAAGCGTTCGGCCCCGGTCCCCCCGCTCAGCATAAGCTTCGGCAACGTAGGATGGCGTGGCAGCAAAAATGCGCAACTTGGTGCTCCAGCGCGACGCGTGACTCATTCTCACCCGGCTAACCAGGATCCTTTGCTTAGGTCCCAGTCTGGAGGTCAAACTCTGCTGGTGCACCACAAAGCTGTACGGTTGGACGTGTGGGAGGTGGGCCAGGTTAAATCGTTTCTGGACTCGAAGCCAGTAATCGTAATCCTCAACATAGAGCCAAGCGGGATCGTAATCGCCAACCACCTCGTAGACCTTCCGCCGGTACATGAAGCAAGCCTGAACGCAGTTAAGGTTGAAGAGGCAATCGGGCCCGGGAGGGTGTACTTTCTGTAAGAGGTTCCCCTGCGCGTCCACGATATCGTAACCGCAGTAGACAAGGCCCACGTCGGGGTTCTCGTGGAGAGCTTGGGCCATGATTTCGATGGCATCCTCGTGGAAGCGGTTATCATCGCTGATCCAGGTGAGGAACTTGCCCATACTCGCTCGGAAGCCAGTATTGAGCGCCGCAGGCAACTTTTGGTTCTCCTGCCGAAGATAGCGAACCCGCGAGTCCTCACGCTGGAATGGGGCAACCACTTCGAGCGTGTTATCGGTCGAGCCGTCGTCCACGACGATCACTTCCAGGTTTCGGTACGTCTGCTGGAGGCAGGAATGTAAGGCTCCCGGCAGCCGCGAGGCACGGTTGTATGTCGGCAGGACAATCGTCACCAATGCCGGCGAGTGGACCCCTAATATCGTTGCCGTTGATTCACCTTGGGTCGTCATTCTCCCCAACTCGTAACGTCAGCATCGTGCCGTTCACGACTAGCTTTAACCTGACATCCGGCTGCCTCTGTTGAGACAGTTCGAGCGATTCCGTGGCAGGACGAGTGAACTTCAGCTCCCTGCCGGCTTGGCAAGCGGTTTTGGGCTACGGCGTACAGCATTCCGTTTCCGTTGCTGGCGGGAGCGGGCGAAAACGTAACGAAACCCGAGGGATGCAGTATCGTCTCTAACTCCTGGGGACCGCGATCGTGCCATTCGATCATCATCATGCTTAGTTCGCCCAGAAGCCGCTTCTCGTGCAGGCAGCGGATGATCTCGTATTCGCTACCCTCGCAGTCGATCTTGGCTACTATGGCGCATTCCGGATAGTCCGACTTAATCGACTGGAGCACCTCGTCCGCTGCGAGTAATTGCACGCGCTCAACCCTCAGGCTATCGCCGGAAAGATGGATTTTCTTGCGGAGCCTCTCGCAGATTCCATTCACACCGACGCCGCCCTTCCACTCGGGGTCGAACTCCGTTTCCGCAGAACACGCCCGTGCGGCAATCCCAAAGTTTCGAAGCTTGATCTTGGCCTCGAGTTCGGGGTTCAAAGCGGCATTGCGCCGCGCGGCGTCAAACGTCGGTCGAAAGGGCTCAAAACCAAGCACCGCCCGGACGTTCGGCCGTGACGCGAAGTAGAGGCTGGCCATGCCCACATTCATGCCGATGTCCCACACGACGACATTTTCTAGCGGGACGCCGAAATTGTAGACACCATCCCACAGAATCTCGCGAAGTATATAGAGTTCTTCGCCCGAGGTGATATGAAACCTGAGTCTGCCGGCGGTGGCAATGATGCCTTCCTGGGAACTGGAGAAGTTGACACCCAGCATACGCTTCAGGCACAACGCGTCACCCAGGCAGGGAATCAAGGAGGAGCTTTCCCGTGGAATCAAGATGCCCAGTTCGCGAACCTGAAGACCCCGCTGGGTTGCCGAGAAACCCCAGGGAGGCATGCCCAGCCTGGCAAGCAGCATGCCGTATTCCCAATCGCGAAGGACCAAGGCGTTCCGCAATAGCAGCAGGCCGGAACGCAGTCGCGGGGGAAAGCCCATCAGGCAACCTCCGCGCGAATGCTGAATTCTGGCAGTAGCGACGAATAAACGCCGTCAAACAGGCCCGGCACCCCAAAGTGCGGCTTAGCGTTGACCACGCAAGCGTCGATGTTGTCCACCCAAAGCAGGGCCTCACGGCCGTCGTGGACGTATACCGTCAGGGTATACTTGCCGGGTGCAAGGCGTGGAGATTTGACCTCATAAATGATTTCAAATTCTTGCAGGGCTGGGACACTGAACCGGAAGTCTAAAAGTCGCGACTTGGAGTGCACGACGAACTCGTTTCGATCATTGTGTAACGCGAAGTCGATCATCAGGTTGTCAAGCGGCGCCTTGCCGCTACAAAACTTGAGCCGGAACTCCAGGTCGTCATGGGGCGCGACCCGACCCAATTGCGCCCGATTGGAAATACCCTCAAAGGCTAGCACGCCATTGTCGACTCGCTGGTTGGCGCCCGAATAGGGAGACTGGGCCAGGTAATCTCTCACCACTTCGGAGATTTCGGCCCGCCGCACAACCTTCCCTGCGTGCAGCAGCATGCCGGACCGGCAAATGGCCTGGGCGTGCTGGAGGTTGTGGCTGACGAAGAGAATGGTGCGCCCTTGCTTCGCCACATTGCCCATTTTGCCGAGACACTTTTTTTGAAATTGGATGTCGCCGACGGCCAGAACTTCATCGACCAGCAGAATCTCCGGCTCCAGGTGCGCGGCCACGGCGAAGGCGAGGCGCATCTGCATACCTGTACTGTAGTGCTTGAGGGGCGTGTCGATGAACTTCTCGACTTCGGCGAAGGCCACAATTTCATCAAATTTCCGCAGGATTTCAGCCTTGCTCATGCCCAAAATGGCCCCACTCAGAAAGACGTTCTCTCGGCCGGTGAGTTCGCCGTGAAAGCCGGTGCCGACTTCGAGCAGGGTGCCCATGCGGCCCTGAACATCGGCATAGCCCGTGGTGGGCTTGGTGATACGGGCGAGAATCTTAAGCAGGGTACTCTTGCCGGCCCCATTGCGACCGATGATGCCCACCACCTCGCCCTGGTGAATCTCAAAGGAGACATCCTTGAGCGCCCAGATGTGGGTGGCATCGCCGTTGGGGGATTGAGGCTTTCGGGCCTGAAAAAGGCGGGCCGGAGCCGACATGGCCCTCGCGATCACATCGCGCAGGGCAAGGTAGTTTTGGCGCTCGCCTATCTCGTAACGTTTACTCAGGCTTTCAGCGCGGATGACGATATCGGACATAAGAGGAGCCAGAAGTCAGAAGGAAGAAGCATGGTGCCAGGAACTGTTAACCGTGCGCCGTTGACTTCATTTCAAACAACGTCGGCGATGGTTCCTTCCATCCTTTGGAAGAAGAACATCCCACCTATGACTAAGAGAAGCACCGCTGCGGATGAGGCGGCAAGGAGCAATGTCGGGGGCTGCCCGTTTCCAGTCAAGCTCCAGCGAAACCCTTCGATGACGCCCGCCATAGGGTTTAGCCCGTACAGCCAGCGCCAGTGCTCCGGCACCAGGCTGCTCGGATAAGCCACAGGGGAGGCGAACATCCAGAATTGCACGAGGAAGGGGACCACGTAACGGACATCCCGGTAAATTGCGTTCAGAGATGAGAGCCAGAGCCCCACGCCCAGGGCAGTCAGGACCGCCAACAGCAGGAAAAACGGAAACAACAGAAGCGCCGGGCCTGGCTTAATACGGAACCACGCCATCATCCCCACAAAGACCAGGAAGCTGATGGCGAAGTCGAGCAACCCGGACGTCACTGCCGCCAGAGGAAGCACGAGCCGAGGGAAGTACACCTTGGTGATCACGTGTTGCTGGTCAACTACGACGCTGGTGGCTTGCTGCAAGGCACCGGAGAAATACATCCAAGGAAGCAGTGCGCTGTAATAGAAAATAGGATAAGGCAAACCGTGCGAGTCCATCTTGGCCAATTTACCGAAGAACAGGCTGAAGACCACCATGGTCATGAAGGGCTGGATCACCGCCCAGGCGGCGCCGATGGCGGTCTGCTTATAGCGCACCTTGATGTCGCGCCAGACGAAGAAATAGAGCAGTTCGCGCGCCGCCCAAACTTCGCGAAGATTCAAGTCCAGCCAGCCGCCTGGGGGAGCGATGCGAAGGGTAGGCGGAGCGTACCGTACAGCTTGCTCTGCGGATGCGTCTGTCATTGGCGGGGAATCACAAGTTACAAGTCACAAGGGTTAGTGTCTGAAGTGCAAGGGCTGAGAAATGGGTGGTGACCCTTTGCACCTTACATCTCACTTCTTGCTTTTTGCTCGTTACGTCTGGCTTCTCACTACTGACTTCTGACCTCTGACCTATGCTCTTTCAGTTGCCGGATGTCTTCCTGCTCGATCTGTTGCATTAGGGCTCCGCGGTTTTTGGCGTAGGCCTTGACGTCCGTCAAGACTCGCCCCGGCACAACGAGGACTTCGTTGTGGACCATCTGCTTCCAGGATATCGGTCCACGCACAGGAACCATGTGCATACCCCATTGGAAGATAAAAGCGAGGTTCCAGACGACGAGGAGACCGGTAACGGAACTTGCAAGCGCCAGGGCCGCCCGACCCCACTTCAGGAGACTCGCCAGTTCGCTGAACAGGACCGCCAAGCCCAGTACGAACAACGGGGTGAGGGAAATGAAAAAGCGGTTGCCGAAGGATGAGATCCCGTCCCAGTTTGGGTCACCACCGATGAGGTAACAGAACGCCCCGAGCACCGCGATGAAATACGCTGCCAATGTGCGGTTGCGCTTGAGAAACAGAAAGAGTCCGGCCACTGCAAGAATCAGGATCGGTGTCCACAGCAGCAAGCCGTGATCGGAGGAGAACAAGGCGCTGCGTAAGAACGGCGATCCCCACTGAAACCCTACCGCCTCTCTGTAGCCGAAGTCGAGCGGATTCCCGTAGATGATCTTCCGGGTAATCAGTGTGGGCAAAAATGCGACCAGGGTGGAGCAGCAGTAGAGCAGGTTGGCGGCAAATAACCGACGGAGGCTTTGCCAATCGGCCGTCCTAACCGGAGCCGGCAGGATGCCGGCGCTACGATCGCGTCCTGTCGCGTGCCAGGCGCGCCAGTAACCCTCCAGAGACTCAAAAAGTGGCACCAACAGCACTGCAACGTTGACGTAATAAACATCGAGCACCAGTCCCGAGATCAAGCCCAGAATCACCCACTGCCTGGCCGTACGTCCCTGCCGGGTTTCGTGCCAGTACCACAAAAAAGCCGCCACGATGAATACCGAGTGGGCGTGCGACCACGAGGGATTGAAGTACATGTAGACGGGGAGAGAACTGGCGAACCAGATGCCCAGTGTTGCCAACAAAGCCCAGCGCTCCTCGGTGAAACGACAAGCGAGCCGAAACGAGAGGCAGAGGCCCAGGAACCCATAGAGCGCGGTAGCGAGCGCCGTCACAATCATGTACGGCCGGGAGAAGCCATTGGGCTTCACCTTGGCCCCCAACCGCTCGAGAGTCAACATCGCCAGGTGGAGTGGTACTACAAAAGGCGCCCAGAGAATCGAGGGACCAACTGTGAAGTGGTTATCGAGATGGCCGGTGCCCGTGTATTGGCGCGGGTCAATGGTGCCATCCGCACGGACCCTCCCCATGGTGAAGCTCAGGTTTGCGGCTCGCCAGTCGTTCTCGAAATCGAGCTTATGTTCTACCAAAAGTGAACGGATGTAGGCGTAATAGCCGACGCCATCGCCCCTGACCCATGGGTTGACCAAAGGCAACGTCACCAGAAACAGAAGTAGAAGAGTCATAGCGCCGCGTGGCCTTTTCGCCAAGCTAAGTCTTTGCGGGGCAGCACCGCTTGTAGTGACCTGCGCCTTTAACTCTTCCTGGACCCAATGAGGCATTCTAGAATTTGGTTTTTCGACTTGGAAAGCTCCCCCCGCAGGGGGGCGGGGAAACGGATGCATCCACATACCTAGATTTCACGGATTTAAGAACGCTCTTCTCTCTGCGCAACCTCTGGAATCTGCGGCTGCGTTTGTGCCTCTGCGTCTCTGTGGGGAGAGGGCCGCGTGGCCCACAAGCTGTAACGTAGGATGCACCACAGAGCTCGAAATCCGTCTTTCCAGGTTATCTTCTTGCCTTCGGCGTAAGTGCGTCCGTAATAGGAAATGGGGACCTCGTACACACGCCATCTATTCTTCGCAACCTTGATGGTAATCTCCTGCTCGAACCCAAATCGATCCTCTTCGAGGCTGATACCCTCAAGCAGCTCGCGTTTGAATGCCTTATAGCAGGTCCAAACATCCGAGAGATTCAGGTCGGTGACGATATCCGACATCAGGGTAAGAAGCTTGTTGCCGACGTAGTGCCAGAAGAAGAGGACGCGATGCGGGCCTCCCAGGAAACGTGAGCCGTAGACCACGTCGGCCTCTCCGCGGATGATAGGCTCGATGAGCTTGTGGTAATCATCCGGATCGTATTCCAGGTCCGCGTCCTGAACGATCACAATCTCGCCGCGAGCCTCCTGAAACCCGCGACGCAGTGCTGCGCCTTTGCCCTGGTTCGTTCCTTGAAACAGAACTCGGATGTTGTCGGCGCGTAGCAGGCCTCCGTGCGCCGGGAGGCCCATCACGCCGGAGTTCGGCGTGGCGTGGCGCGCAAGGTCTGTCAAGAATGCCTGGGTCCCGTCCGTCGAGCCATCATCGATGATGATGATCTCCTTATCTAGGTCAACTGCCTGAACCCTGATTACGATTTCCTCAATCGTAGGTCGCTCGTTGTAAACTGGTATGACCACCGAGATGTGAGGCATTTTGGATTTTTGACTGTATGTATCCGGAGATTTCACAGACTTCGCAGACTCACGAACGCTCTTCTCTCGCCGTATTCTTCCCAATCCGCGTCATCGACGGGCCGTCTCTGGATTTCGATTTTGCAACTGACTTGTGTTCTCCCCGATCTTTGCGGTGAGGAGGGAGCTGACTTCACGACTGCCGAAGGCGATTACCGGTCGCTCTCTCGAGGCAAAATACGCCACCACCTTGTCAATGATGACGGGAAGGGGCGTCGTGGGGCGGAAACCGGTGAGCCGGACAAGCTTCTCCAAGGACGGCACTCGCCGCGCCATATCTTCGAAGCCAGGTTCATAGGCTTCGTCATAGGGGACGAATTGGACGGGCGAGGCGCTCTGGGTTCGTTGCTTGACGAGAAGGGCCAGGTCCTCGATGGTGATTTCCGCATCGTTCCCGATGTTCACGACTTCCCCCACCGCACCATCTGCGCCCACGAGCCGCAGGATGGCCTCGACGGCGTCACCCACGAATCCAAAGCAGCGACTCTGTTTGCCGCTGCCATACACGGTCAAGGGTAAGCCGTCGAGGGCTTGACTGACGAAAGTCGGCAGCACCATCCCATAACGGCCCGTTTGGCGCGGGCCCACGGTGTTGAAGAGCCGCCCGATCACCACCGGCAGCCTTCTTTCTTTCCAGTAGGCTAAGGCGAGAAATTCATCCAGGGCCTTGGAAGCGGCGTAAGACCAGCGGGATTTCGTAGTGGGGCCCGAAACGGTGTCGTCGTCTTCCCTGAAGGCGGCCTTGCCGTTTTTGCCGTAGACTTCCGAGGTAGAAGCTATGAAAACCAACTTCTTCTTCTTGGCCGCGGCCTCGAGCACCATATCAGTTCCCTTGACATTCGTTTCAATCGTCCGTACCGGACTCTCGATGATCCTCCGGACCCCCACCGCAGCGGCCAGGTGGAACACCACGTCCGACTCATCCACCAATTCGGCCAGTAGCAAGCGGTCGCTCACGCTTTCGAAAAAGCAGTGGAGGGAAGGGTTGGTTCGGAAGTGGCTTATGTTTTCGACCGATCCGGTGCTCAGGTCATCCAGAATTATGACTTGTTCTCCCCTTGCAACTAGAGCTTCGGCCAGATGCGAACCGATGAATCCTGCCCCGCCTGTAATTAATGAGACCATTGTTTCCCCTTATTCCAAATGACAGGCTGGCCTTAGCGGATGGCCCGCCCCGAGTGTGCTATTCAATCTCGCCAGAGGCCTGCTCAGCCTTCGTAGCGCTTGAGGCCATTCGAAAATTTTCAGTGCGTATCCCAGACACCGGCGTAACCAATCACCGCTCGTTCACGGTGACGCCCGCCCCGATCAGTAGGAAGCTGCGTGGCACATTTGTGGCGAACAGCAACCTCCGCCGGGGCCCGATTGGTCGGAGCGGGATCTAAGTGCAATTCTGCCGATCAGAACCGGCCGGCCCCTGCAATTCCAGCCCAATACCGCCCCTGAAAACGTTAGCCATCGGAGCCATCGTCGTAGTGATAATAGGCCTTGTATTGGTAGGTATAGTAACCGTGATAATAGCGGTAGCCATAGTAGCCGTCGCGTCTGACATCCACCTTGTTCAAGACCGTCCCCAAGATCTTGCCGCCCGAGTGTTCGATGACGCGGCAAGCCCGATTGAGGGCGGCGCGCGTAGTCGCTTCGCACGCCACCACCAGGATCACGCCGTCCACCAGACTGGAGAGTATTGTTGCGTCGGTGATTGGTAATACGGGTGGCGAATCGAAAACAATATTATCAAACCGTTGCCGCATCTGCTTGATTAAGTCTTCCATTTTCGTCGAGCACAGCAGTTCGGCCGGATTAGGTGGATGCGGGCCACTGGGTAGAACGAAAAGGCTCTCTGCACGCTCGACCTTCTCCAGTAGGGTGTCGTCAAATTCGTAAGCGCCTGTGAGGATGCCCGAAAGCCCCCTCTTGTTCGACATCCCGAGAGTTTTGGCTACAGTTGGCCGGCGCATGTCCGAGTCCACGAGGAGCACGCGACCGCCTTTCTGGGCTAAAGTGAGAGCCAGGTTCAGCGCAGTCACAGTCTTCCCCTCGTTCGGTTGAGAGCTGGTAATTAATATAGCTTGGGGCTGGCGTTCGGCACTCGATAAGAGAACCGAAGTGCGAAGCGTCCGAAAGGCCTCGGAAATGGGGGCGCCAGGCTTGTTCAGAACAGACAATTCGACTATGCCGTCACCATTCCTCGGCGTGATCCCCAGGGAGCGCGACCGTCCGGAACGGTGAAGCGTGGAAGACTGGCCGATGGGAACAATTGCCAAAGTGGGGAAGCCAAGAAGCTTTTCCATTTCCATGGCGTTTTTGACGGAGTTGTCTAGCGCCTCCTTAGTAAAGGCCAGGCCTACGCCCAGCATCAATCCTGCCACCAGGGCGAACTCGATGTTACGGACCTTGTTGGGACGGATCGGGAAGGATGGGGGAGTTGCCTGGTCAATGGAATGGATGTTCGTTGCCCTCAGACCTGCGGAGACGTTAGCGTCCTTCAAGTGCTCAAGCAAAGTGTCGTAAAGCTGTTGGTTGGTATCAAATTCCCGCTTGAGTAGATTATGTTCGATCAAGAGCTGATTCTCTTTCTCGACTTCAGTTTTTTGATCGGCTACGGCGGCCGCAAGAACCTGCTCGCGCTGCAAGGCAGCCAGATAATCGTGGTGGACGCTTTCCACAGCGCGCTTGCGTTCCCGCGCGATGAGCGACCCCATGTCCTTTAGCTGGTCCTGAATTTTAACTGCTTTGGGGTGGGCAGGCCCAAACTGCGCGGAGATTTCCGAGTACTGCTCCTTCAAGTCCATTTCCTTTGCTTCCAGGTTACCCAACAGGCTGTTCGCTTGGTTGAAGCCCACTTGGGATTCATTTGAAGCAACCATTTTGTAGAGCGATTCCTTAGTCAGACGATCAGTTTGAGCGTTATTGAGTTCCTTGCTCAAGTCTTCCAGCCGGGCTACGGGGACACTCTGTTTTTCGCCAAAACTGACGATATTGTTCTGTCGCTCGTAATCCACCATGGCCTGCGAGGATTTTTCAACTTTCAATTTCAACTCGTCCAGCCGCTGTTCCATCCATCCAGTCGCCTGCCGGGTGGCGTCGTACTTGGTGCGAAAGTTGTACTCGATGTAGTTCGCGACCAGCGCGTTCGCGACATTGGCCGCCTCGGTGGGATCGGTACTCTCAACGCTCACTGACAGCATGTGGGTATCCTTGATCCGATCCACACGCAGCCGGCCCTTAAATGCGGCAACCATTGCATTCTTCATGGCGGGAGGAGTGCCTAAGATCCTGCCTTCGGCCTGAGCAGAATCGGCCTGCTTGTCCAATCCACCACCCATCCCTAGTCGCTGGATCGTATCCCAAATCAGGTTGTCACTCTGCATGATACTGACCTGGGTCGCTAAGAAGGATTCGTCAGCTTCGCCGGTCTTAAAAATATCATTCAGGGTTTGGAGGAGGGGCAATTCCGCCTCCACGTCGATTCGGGCTGTAGCTTGGTAAACCGGCTTCATCTTGTAGGAGTAGACGGCTACTAAGACGGTGAGAAGAAAAGCGACTGCCAGGATAAGCCACTGATGCTTGAGTAGCAGGTCCCAAACCGCCCGCAACTGACCGAACGCATCGATTTCGTTAATCTCCAAGTCTTTGACCGACGGCGCGCGGTGGCCGTGCGCGAAATTCGAACCCAGAAAAGAAGGATTCACGGGAGCTAGCTGTTGGTTATCTTCCGGCATGTAATGACCTTCCTGCGAGAGTGATCAGACTCGGGCTTCCGATAAGCTAGGGACGGTAGATGGCAAGGTCGGCCGCGGTTGTCATGACGGTTACGGGAACAGTGGCCAACGTGTGCAGCGCTCGCTTCCCGGCGCTGCCAGGAACGTAGAGGATATCGTTTGCCAGCAATGGGCGGTCGGGCGAGCGTCCGACCACAATATCTCGGAGATTAAGCGCAATTTCAACTCGACCGTTTTGGGCCTTGGGGTCCTCTCGAATAATCACTGCCTTACTCTTCTTCGCAGTGTTGGTGACATCTCCGGCGATCGCCAGGACCTCCAGAACGGTTAAATGCTCCCATCTACTTCTAAGCACGTAACCGCCGGGACGGCCAACCTGCCCTAGCACGTAGACCAGTCCCGCGCGCTCAGCCGTTACTCGGTCACCCGGGAATATGTCAATGTTCGAAGCTGGAGTGTTCCCATCGATTAGTTGTTTCAAGTCAATCACCGCGGTTGAGGGGGCCGATCCACTCTCGGAGCTCGAGTCACGCAGGCCAATCGCACCTCGAGTAATGGTGACGGTATTCCCTGCATCGTCGGATACGCCACCGGCTTCAGTTAGAATGAATAAGAGCTTAGTGCGCCCGATTACTTGAACAACTTGCGGATTCCTAACCGCGCCTTCGACGATCACTACACTTCTGCGCGACTGCTTGACAGAGACGGTTATTTCAGGGTGCCTCAGACGTCCGGAGTTGCGGAAGTCCTCCTCAAGAACCCTCGAGAGTTGCTCGGGACTTAGTCCAGCGGCCTTCACAGGCTCGGTCAGGAGGGGAATGGTAATTGTTCCGGCAGTGTTCACGGTGTATTCGTGGGAGATATCAGGCGAATCGAAGATGTAAACGTCCAGTACGTCTTCCGGATTGATACGATACTCGTCGGAAGGGGCCCCTGGGAGGACTGTGGCCGTTGGGGTTGTGCTTGCCGGGGCGGGCAGGTCCTGTTTTGAGCCCTGAGGAGGCTCTTGGGCTCTCAGGCCCGCGACGGCACTGCCCAGGTTGAGCGACAGCGCGAAGGCCAGAAGAACTGCGGCTACAGGACGCCCGGCATGCGGCTTAGCGTCAGCAGTGATCGGGGAGATTCTAATACTCATAGCGTCAGTCCTTTTCCTGATCAAAGGGCATTTTGTTGGCGGCATTTTCCCGGGCAGGAATTGCTTCACAATCTGGGAGCGGACGAATAAGTCCATCGTCAACCTTAAAGTGCCCACGCCTAAACTCTCTGCTGTGCCCCAAGTTGAGCTCTGAAATAAGGGATGACCCGCTCGATGCCGTCGCGCAGCCCGACCGTAGGTTGCCAATTCAGAGTCTTGGAAGCCCTCGAGATGTCGGGGCATCGCCGCGTCGGATCATCAACAGGCAGCAGTTCAAAAACGATCGTGCTGTGGCTGGCGGTTTGCCCGATGACAGTCTTAGCCAGCGACAGAAGCGTGATTTCGTCGGGTTTCCCAGATTGACGGGGCCCGTCTGGTCTGAAAGGAGCACCTTGATCAGGCCATTCACCAGATCACTGACATAACAGAAACTCCGAGTCTGGCTTCCATCTCCATAAACCGTAAGGGGTTCGTTCCGCAAAGCTTGGCTCAAGAAAGTCGGCAAGGCTCGCCCGTCGTCAACGCGCATCCGTTCGCCGTAGGTATTGAAGATCCGAACAATTCGTACCTTGACCCCATGTTCTCGCGCGTAGGCCATGGCCATGGCTTCCGAGAAGCGTTTCGCTTCGTCGTAGACACTCCTTGGGCCGACGGGGTTGACGCGCCCCCAATAGCTCTCCTGCTGCGGGGACACGTCCGGATCACCATAAACCTCCGAGGTGGAAGCAAGCAGGACGACACTGCCGTATCTCTTGGCCATCCCAAGCGCGTGATAGGCGCCCAGCGAGCCAAGCTTCAGGGTGTGTATCGGGTGTCGTGCGTAGTCCTTGGGGCTGGTCGGAGAAGCGAAGTGAAGGATGTAATCCAGCCTGTTCCGGGCGGGGCCCCCATTCCGGGCAAGCTTCGGTGCTGCCCGGAGCAGGAGTTCGTCGAGATCCATTGATTTCGTGACGTCGTACAGAACGAAAGCGAAACGCGGGTGATCCCACACGTGTTGTATATTCTCAATCCGTCCCGTCAGCAGATTATCCAGGCAGAGTACTTCATGACCTTCTGCGATGAGCCGGTCACACAGATGGGATCCCAGGAAGCCAGCGCCGCCGGTGACAATCGTTAGAGGGGGAGGACCCGGTTGTCCCAGGATGTCAGGCATAGACGTTCACCCTCACGCCACTCCAGCCCAGCGTCCGGGGACGCAACGGAGCTGCCACCGCAGACTTTCGGGGATAAGCCCTGCCACCCTTGCGGCCCATGACGGCATAGCTGTTCCCGTTCTCGGGCACTTCGTTTGAGTAGCAAGAAGGCAGGCCATCGATTAATTACAAGACCTGCATCAATTTGCTCATTTGCCCCGAGCCGGGATGCTTGCTCCCCTCCCATTCGACAGGCCGCAGAAGCAACACCGGTCGCCGTCCCACCATATCCAACGATTCGCAGTGAGTGATCCTGCGGATTTGGGCAGGACGGTGAACCAGGGTCGAAGGCATCGCCATCCGTCTCATTCCTGATTGATGATCGACCTTTCGCTACGGCGGATCTGCGGGAGAGCTCGCGGGGTTACTTAGGATAAGGAAGTGTGCGCCTGAACTGTATAGCGACAACGTCGCATCGATGATGCACGACCGACCGCGACGGGCAACCATGAACAACATCTTGTGCAGCCGGCCGGGGCAGGAGACAATGAAATACACTCAACTCTGAACTGGAGAACTGGAAGGCAGCCATGGTGCGGCGAATCCTGGCTTCGACGCACGCACCCGCTCCACCATGAAGGAGTCAACTTCCACCGCCACCGACCGCTCGAGCATTTCCACCGACAAGTGGAGCTTCCACTGGCTCTTTTTCCGAACCAAAATGCCTTCGAGCCCCACGAGCGGCCCCCCTTTTATCCTGACGCGGTCACCGCACTTGATGAATGGGCAGGGCTCAGCTTTGATGGAGCTTTCGACCACTCTGCGGATCGCCTCAATCTCCGACCGGGGAATCATGGCGGGCTTCCCGGCGAATCCGACCACGGTATGGATCCCAGGGGTCGTCAAAACGGGTAACCAGCGATCCAGGGGGCCGCGCAGGAATACATAACAAGAAAACAGCGGAAGTGAAAGTTCCTTGACGCCGGTCTTCCAGCGGTGAACCGCTGAATAGAGTGGCAGGAAGGTTTCGAATCCTTTGCCATCGAGCACACGGGCGACTATTTTCTCGTGCTGGTGTCGGGTGTGAAGTGCATACCAGCCCGGATAATCACTTTCGGCTGCAGTCGCGTCTCGCTGAGCATCCCAGATCATAGATCTCCGCCCCTTCGCACAATGGCTTCTTCCCCTAAAGCTTTTGCCTCTTCCGGCCGATTGCTGAGAGTTAAAGGTTCCACGTTGAATGCCGGGCGCTCGGTTGCCATGTACGCTGATTCTGAATCGCCAACTGTATAAAGCTCCGCCCTCTGGCTTTGGGGAGTCCGCTTAGCAGTTTCAGAAAAATCAATGGCTCGCGACCGTAGCAGCATGATTTATGAACTACTTCTACACCCGCCGCAAGGGTACTCCAGTACCGGTACCGGGGCTGGAGCTTTGCGCAAAAGACGGCAACACCCCTGTGAGTTGACTTACTCTCAAAAGAATGTCGGTGGCCGCAATAATACAGGAGGCACGCAACTCAGGAGTCATGCCAGCGTCCGTGGCGGGGCGCAGCGGAACGTGATCGACCGTAATGGGCAAAACCATTATGTCCTGCTGAAGGTGCCTTCACGGGCCGTCAAAACGATATTCCTTCACAAGGCTGTCAATACCTTGCAAGGGAGAGAACAAACAAAGTAATTCCCGCGCTCATAATTTCATCGCGCACTTTGAAGAAGTCAGCCACAACCGAGGCGCATAGACACGACGGCATAGTGTGAATCTATGGGGGCAAATGACGCAAAGTCAGTGTGAAGGCAAACATTCTCGTTACACGATCAAGTTATTTACCACTCGGTAATGTCGTCGCAAGAAACGACTCAGGCCCCGTCGGAGGTGACGCGCGAGCTGTGGGAATCGACCCTGAGAGAGGCGTTGAAAGAGAGCTGAAAGGGCTGTTTCTGTGGCGCACCCATCGGGTATTGGCGTCCGGACCGCCTTCATCACGTTCGAGCTCGCATGAATATTCATGACGGCGACGATCTGCAGATTCAGAAATATGGTTCAAATTGGAAATGAGGGCGTAAACGCTAGTACTGGTCGACAGCCACCATCGCGCGATTCAAGGCTTCGACGCATAAACTCGTTCCACCATTTTCGCATCGACCTCCACCGCCACTAATCTTCCCAGCATTTCCACCGAAAGAAGGAGCTTCCCTGGATTCTTGTTCCGAACCAGGACGCCTTCGAGCCCCGAGAGCGGCCCTGCTGTGACTCTCACGCGGTCACCGCATTGCAGCTCAGCTTTGATGGATCTTTCTACCACTCTGCGGACGGCCTCAATTTCGTTAGTGGAGGATTACGGCCGACCGACGCAGGACTCTGCTAGTGAATAAGTCCCGGGTGTAGTAAGGATGTGGAGTTTTGCCGTGAAGGAATCCGGAACACGAGAACATCAGGAGTGAAAACTCTTTCCAATAGTTGTTCCAGCGTTGTACGGCGGCATGAAGTGGAAAGGAAGTTTCGAATCCCTTACCTACAATCAGAGGGTCAGGCGTATTCTCTTGCTGCGGGCGCGCACGAAGGACAGAGCCGCCGACCACGTCGCTCCCGGCCGAGGCTTCCTTAATTTGTACTCCAAAGCCTAGAGCTCCGCCCCGTGGCTTAGAGGACGCCTCCTCAAGCCTTCTGTCTTGCCCTTCTCTGGATGTTAGAGTTGGCTCTCGGGTACCGGTCCTGAACCCAAGAACGTCAATGTCAGCAACCCTTACGCCTAGCCCGCCTGAATTGCGCGGCGGTTCCTTCTCGTTCTTTTCGAGTTGCCCAATTCCAAAGACATCATCTCTCCGGCCGCACACAAACCGACCCTTGCGAAATGCACCGCAGATTCCTGCCGAGGGTCGAGAGCCGCGCGTGCCACAACTCCTTCGAGTCGCAGTGGTGGGATACTTCCGTCAGGATGGGAGAACCGAACGCCTAGCGCGACGTCAAAGCGCAACGCCGGCGGATGAGGCACACTGAGGCGTGCTCTGCACGTTCCAATGTCCCTAAACAAGGCTTTCATTGCTTCCGGCCCTTTCGCTCGTCTTCGGATCCTGATAGATACTCGGTACTGATTCCCAAACCACTTCAAAGTTTGGCTAACGCCCAAACACTAAAGCCCGCTGAGGGCGATTGCAAGCGAAAAGAAGGTGGGTTTACTCCGATCAGCACACATTGTTGACTAATGGTTAACGCCACTCCGGGATCTCCGAGCCGTTTCGAGCGGGGAGTTAAAAACGCTGGTTTGCAGGGGTTTTAGGTGAGTTTCTGGAGGCTCCTGGACTTGCGCGAGGCAGAGGAGTCTGTGTGAAAACTAGGCAGTTATGTCGCGTTATTAAGTATTCTGTCACTTATACAGGTTTACATCTTCAGTATAATGCGGGCTGAGCAGGTCCGTGCATGATTTCTACCTTATGACCGCGAGCGGGAATATTTCTTGCTGCCCGACGTTCACGACTTCCTGGACCCACGCACCTCTGCTTTTTCCTGCACCAGGTGGTTGAGCGGCTCGACCTGAGCGCCGTCGCGCAAGACTACCCGGAGGAAGGTTGGCCCGCTTACGCCCCCACCCTTCTGGTCAACGTGTGGTTATACGCTTATGCCCTGGGGACCACTTCTTGCTGGCGGCTGGAGCGGCGGGTGCGCGAAGACCGGGGGTTGTGCTATCTGGCCGGAGGGGGCAGCCCGACTTCTGGACCTTCAACGCGCGTCGGCAGCGCCATCCCAAAGCTCTCGATGACCTGTTCATGCAGGTGCTGGGGCTAGCGCGGGCATCTGGTCTGTGACACTTCGGACACGTGGCGACTCATTTCACGCGCATGAAGGTGAACGCCTCGCCCAAACGAGTTGACAGCGTGCTGCGTCGGGCCAAGCATCCGGTTGATCGACGCATGCGGTAGAAGTTGCGCGGCCCGCTCGGGCGAGTGGAGAACCCATCACAAGGAAATAGCATAGAAGGTAGATGCCGATTTTGCGGCCCCCAGGCCGCAGTCGACCTTTTCCACGTGCACCGACGACCCGGAGGGAACTGGCGCGCTGCGCAGCCCCGATAAGCAATCGAAGCTGAACTAGCGCACTCGCGCAACGCTGGCTGCGAGCCGCCTGGTGATTCAATGTTGCCGAACTGAGCGCGCTCCCACACCCCACCTTGAGAGTCTCTGTGTCGATTCGGGGGTCATTTGAACCTATCCGACGGCCGCCCGAGAATAATGCTATTGATATGGGATCCATCAAACCTCACCATCCCAGATCGCATTATTTCCCTCGGATGCGCTATTGCCAGAAACCTCAAGGGTAGTCTTGCCGGGCATCATTAAACGCGTGCTCCATGCCACTCCTTCTGGGGTGGAGGAAGGTTCCGTGCGATCACTCAGCAATCTATTCAGTAGCGGGATCTTCTCGCGGTTCGATTCCACGACGTCCACGCCTTGCGCCGTGATGGTGAAATCTGAGTTGTCCGCGATGGTGATGTATTCTTTGCTCTTGAGATACCACATCGTGAAGTCCAAATAATCGCGCGGGAACCCCATGCGGCGTTCCACCTCGGCAAGGGGAACTTCCGGGGTGAAGGGCTTGATGCGGCGCTGAAGATAGAGCAGCGCCAGCACCGCTACCCGTCGGTTCAACTCGCCGTCGTTGCTATTCATGAAGTCAACCGTATTCGATAAGGGAACAGGCTCAGGCGCCTGTTTCTTATAAGTCGCATCGTATTCGGCGCGGCGTTCCGGATTCGACAGTACGTCATAGGCTTGCTTCAGCAGCATGAACTTTTCAGCATCCCCGGTTCCCGGGATGTCCGGATGGAAGCGGCCCGCCAGGAATCGATAAACGCGAGAGACCGTGTTCGGCTCGGCATTGGGGCTGATTTGGAGGAATTCGTAGTAATCCGGAATTGCCTTGTTGGTCTCCTCGCGCAGGTACAGACCTGCCATAAACTTTCGGTTTCCGGTCACCCCGCACCGACGCACATAACCTTGCCGGTCCAGCGGTTGGGGACCTGTGGGCCGTTCGAGGTCGCCGACAATCTCCACGATCGATCCCTCCGCCAACGGGCTCTCGACCTCAACGCCCAAGCCGTCCTCGCTGAAATCGAGGAGCCTGGCCGCGAGCATGCTCCGGGCGGCCCCGGGCTGGCAAATGATTGTGAGCTCTCGCTGACCTGGGAAGGACTTGGATCGGGGGTGGCGACGGCGTTCCGGATTCGAGGACATAGTGTACCTCCACGTCAGGGCGGACCGTTGAGCTGAGATCTTCAGTTAAGACTTCGCTCGTGCGAGAATGCTAAATCATGCCTCTAGATACGTCAATAGCTACGTATGTATTATATATATGTATGAGTTAAGAGAATGTCCATGAGCAAACAAGGATGGGAACGGACAGGGCTAATGAGATTTCGTGAGGCGATGGCAGGATGCTGAAAAACTGGGTATTTGACTCACAGTGTCGGCACTTTAATGACGTCGGCGTAACTCGCTAGGGTGTATGATCAGCCGCTCGCCGCTGGACCAATCCATTCTGTTTCTTGCACCGTTGAATACGAGTTGGTTAGGCGCAGCTGGCCCCGAGACCGACTGACTAAACATGTTGGGAGAGACTCCGGAAATGTACGTTGGCGGAGACTATGCAGAATTTGACGTTGTGGCCCATTGGGCTGGTTCATAGCCCTTTTTCAGGATCCGAAGCGTCGGACTCCGCAAGACGTTGGGAAGTCTTGGTTTGGTCCGGGTTTTTCCGCAAATCTGAAATCGTCTGCCAATTCCTTCGCAGTACTCTCAAGAACGCCGTTCCTGCCACGCGAGGGTTGCCCGCTTTGAGCACCTCAAGCAGCTTACAGTTTACCTCGTGTAGCCCCCTCAAAGCCTTTTCTGCCTGTGATGGATTCCGCGATACCTTTTGGCTGCCCCTAACGGCAAAAAACTCAAAGAGGGCAGGGACTACGAGACCAAATACCCTGTCCAGAGCGCGGATTCGAGGCATTCTCCAGATATATTCATGAAAGGCCAGCTCATATCTCAGAAAGGTAGCCGAGTCTCGCCGGGGTATTGCCTGCCGCATTTTTCCCAGGAGCCCTTCGAGGTTTCGAGTGTGCGTCGGGGTCAATCTCTCGCATGCGATTGCGGCGGCCAGCGGTTCCAATCTATCCCGTACCGCAGACAAGATCTGAGCATCCTCCACAGTCTGCTTGGTTACCACGGTATGGCGCTTCCTGGTGACGAGTCCCCTGTCCTCGAGAGCCTGAAGTGCCTCACGAAGAGTGCCTCGGCCTACGTGTAGTTGCTTGGCGGTCCTGGCTTCATCAATTCGCTCGCCAGGCTGCAGATCACCCATTAGAATCGCTTCAAAAAGCCTTCGCGTAGCTTCCTGCGCACGGCTACCACGACGTATGCCCGTAATCATAACGGTGCGATCTTCGTGAAATGGATCCTCAAAGTCAAGAGGATTTTCTCGCTTCAAGGGAGGTATCAGCGGCGCCTGTGTGGTTGAAACTAGGGCAGGCTGCTTTCCCAATCTGAATTCTGCTTGGCAAACAGTTACATTTGCCGGAGTAATGCGAGGGAAGGGCGAATGCGGCTTAAGGCTCGCGCGGAGAAGATCGTCTCGGGTTTTGAGTTGGCGATGGTGGTTCAGGTGGCTAGGCCATCCGCAGCGCGGACCCCGGGTCTCGTGGACATGGGTGAGAATTCTCTTCGACACCGGTGTCCTTGCCCGCGCTCGCCAACAGGACCACAGCTCGACCCGCGATGGATCAGTCTCCCTGGCCTTGGGCCCTGATGTCCTCATGCTTTCACAGTGCCTGCCACAAGAACTGCGGCGGAATCCGTCCTGCCCTCGCGCTGGCCATTTTTGTTCTGCCGGCAGGCTGCCCTTTCTGCCGTTCGACCCGATCTGCCCAACAATTCTCCAAACAGGTTTCGCTCTGAGACGAAATCGACCTGAAGGTTTCGGTTAAGATATTTCTTTACAACGGATTCCGTTAGCAGCGGACCACAGGGGGGAAAAGCCTAATTCATCCGAGCTCAGACACCGGCAGCGCCCGAAACCCCTTGACGAGTGGAAAACTGTTTGGCGTGCGAGAGACCACCGCACCGCTGGCCACCCTCGCCTCTCCCACAACCTTGCGCACAAAATCGAGGTTCACCGCGTCACTCGCGGCTGTCAATTCGGTCCACTTCGCTTCGAAGAGCTCCAACTGTCCGCCGACATCAACCACGAAGTCCACCTCGCGTGTGCGATCACGCCAGAAGAACAGACTACCTGCGCGGCCGGCTCGGCGTTCACGGCCGCGCAGTTGAGCGAAAACAAAGGTTTCCCAGACGGCGCCCGCCGCCGGTGATTGACGGAGCGCGTCTTCCGAACGAATATTCAATAAGGCGCAAAGGAGTCCGCTGTCAGCGAGATAGAGTTTCGGACTCTTGACGATGGACTTGGTGCGGTGGGAAAACCATGGCTCAAGCAGCACCACCTGCCCGGAAGCCTCAAGCGTGGACAGCCAAAGGTTAGCCGTAGAAGGAGCGATACCTACGTCTCGCGCCAGATCAGCCTTGTTCAGCAGATTCGCGGAACGCAAGGCGCAAGCGCGCAGAAAGCGCTCGAAATCCCGCAGATTGCCAACGTTAGCCAACGATCGCACGTCACGTTCCAGGTAGGTGGCCAGGTAAGAGTTGTAAAAGGCCACGTGGTCAATATCCGGGTTGGCGTGCAGCTCTGGAAAGCCGCCCCGAACGATGGCCGTCTCAAGCCCGGTTCGCGGCAGTGCGGCCCGGATCTCGGCCAACGAGAGCGTTTCGAGTTCCACAATGTCTGCCCGCCCCGCCAAGGATTCGGCGACGTTCTTCATTAAAGTAAATTTCTGAGACCCCGTGAGCAGGAACTGCCCGTTGCGGGCGCGACGCGTGTCAACCGATACCTTCAGATGCCGGAATAGACCGGGCGCGTATTGCACCTCATCGATAATCACGGGCGGCAGGTGGCGACCAAGAAAGTTGTGAGGTTCTTTTTCAGCCTGTTCAGCTTCGGTGGGGAGGTCAAGTGAGACAAACCCATGATTCGGAAACAGCCTCAGGAAGGTGGAGGTCTTGCCAGTCTGGCGAGCCCCGGTCAGCACAACCACCGGCCGGGTCCGCGCAGATCGTTCGAGCCGAGGTTCCAGGTCACGTGGTATCCACATGTGTATAATATGCGATACAATCGAATATTTAGCAAGCCATTCTTTCGTGAGGGACCTGTCAATCGTGCACCGTCTGGCCCGGCGGTGCTCCCGGCGAGCAGGCTGGCGGCGCCGCGCGGAGAGGTAGAGAACTGGTTACGAACCACAACAAAATGGCCAAAAACCCATTTAACGAGCTGAAGCAGACCAGTGGTGGTGAAAAACCGGTGCTACGGGCCACCGCTGCGAAAAGGCGGACACCTTGGTTCGGTTCTCTCTCTCCTGGGTTGAAATAACCGGGGACTGCCAGGTGCGTTTAAATCAGACCCCATGCGAGGTTTGTTGTGCTGACGGGGTTGATCTTGTGCGGAAATATTGACTCATCAAGGCGGGGAATACTTAGCGGGCCTGCTTGTCCGCCTCCTCGATTCTTTTGGATATTTCTAAAAGCGCCTCGCTGGATATGTGAGAGAATCGCTGGCGTTTTAGCCATTTTTCCAATCTAGCTGCGAAGGCCCGTCGCCAGATTTCCTCGGGCTGCATACCAAGTGCTCGGGCCAGCGCCTTGCAGGTCCTCAGCGGGGGCGGCTCAGACGTCCCACGTTCGATGGTGGCTATGTAAGGGGCACTAAGGCCGCTTTTTCTCGCCAGCGCTCGCATCGTCAGGCCAGCTTCGTGCCTCCGCTCTGCCAACCAAACCCCAAAGTCCAAAGGCTCTCCCTCTGCCGGGGTAACATCGTACCAGAATTAAGGGAACGAAAAAAGGACTTGACAATCATACGTTAGTTAGTTTAGTATATAAGCAAACAGAGAGATGCTTATGCCTAGAAATCATGCTGCAACCCTGTTCGAAGGATATCACCCTCAATCCCCTCCACTGCCCGGCAGCAACGGAGTCCTGAAGGGGGATTTCGTAACCCACGGCGACCTACTGAGTCTTGCCCAGAGGCACCAATGCCGTGGTATTCATAGCGAACCGGTTATTGCTCTCTGTCATCCGGAGAAGAACTTTTGGGTGCTTAAAGCCACGGTCTATAAATCTGCCAAGTGCCGCGGCTTCGTCGGCTACGGAGATGCTCATCCCGGCAATGTCTCTCCTCTGATCTTTAACCACGCCGAAATGCCCACGGCCGAAACCCGCGCCTTCAACCGTGCCCTCCGCAAGGCCCACGGTGTCGCCCTCTGCTTGCTTGAAGAACTTCCACCTTGGCCCCTTTTTGCCAGAGCAGACTCCCGTCTGGCGCCACACCCTTCAGTACCGACCGCCGTTTCAGAAAGAAGGAGTTCTGTACGCGGCCCGAACGAATTCGGCATGCTCTCAGCCACGGGTCGGCGCTTTGGCGGGCTGGGGCCGAAGAATTTTGAACAAAGTTCAAATTTGCAAGGTATATTACAGGTAGAGGCTAGCAATGAGGCGCGGCGCAAGGCAAGGAAGGCGGAGGGGCGAAGGGGCTGGGACTCGGGCGCGGGGGCTCGAGAGAAGTGCCACCGGGATGTGCAACCGGTTGCACGCAGCAAGGATGCGACCTGGGACGAGATGCTGAGGTTCTTCGAAAGTCTTCACCAGGACAATTTGCCTGTGCAACCGGTTGCACAACGCCCAGGAATCGAGTGCTCCCGATAGCGCCGGTTACCTACCCGCCCCGGAACATGTTTTGTGCGTACATCGGGAGTCTTGCCGCGGATAGGACTCGAAAATCCAATCAACAGAAGGAGGTAGCATGAAGCTCGAACACAACACCGTAGTTACGAATGACGGCAAGAAAATCACCACCGGCACCTGGCGCACCGATAGCGGCCAGGTGACCTCGCAGACCATCAAGTCCATCGACCTGAAGACCGGAAAGACCACGGTGACCAACGTAAGCGGCGGCAAGCTGCTGCCTTAGTCATCCGGATTCGGGGCGCGAATGCCCCGCTCTGGGAGCCGGCAGCCTGGAGAACGGCGGCCAAGGTGCGAGCGGCGGCACGTCGGGAATCGGCACGGCAGAGGGAAGTCACGACGGGCCTGGGGCGCTTCGGCCACGGCGCGGACAGGCAGGACCGCCATGCAACGCATGCCTTTGCCGGGCGCACTTTATGGGCAGGATGGAACAATGCGGGAACTCGAATACCGGCTCCTGGAGACCCTGCGGAGCGACTTTGCCTTCCTCAGGTCGGTGGGCATCGAGCCCTGCATGATCGACCGCCCGCTCCCGCTGACATACCCCGGACGGCCGGGCATACGGATCACGGGCGCCGACGCAAGATGGCTCAGGGCGTGCGGTGTTGCCTGGGAGCCAGAGCCAGCGTTCCAGCTTCCCCTGGATTTCTGCGGCAATCGGCGTTGAGGCTGTCTACATGCGCAGTCCGCGGGGCGGCCCTGGGTTCGAGCCTGACCCAGGAATCCTAGTCAATGCTCAAGATGTTTGAGACGCGCCGGGTCGGCACGTGGAAGTTCGATGTGGCCAGGAAGTGATCCGGCCCGTCCTGGCTAGCTGGTCAACGCGTTTGCGGGCTTGGCCAAAAAAACCGAGGAAATTCAAATTTGCAAGGTATATTACGGGTAGAGGGTAGGAATGAGGCACGGCACATGGCAAGGAAGGCGCGGGTGCGAGTGGGCCGACGAACTAGACGTTCGTTTCGAGCACAATGAGGAACAATCACCCATGCGGTCCTTGCCCAGCATCTGTTCTCTGAACCTAACGTGGCACACAATTCGCACACACTTGATTGCAGAGTCCAGGATTTATCGCGGTTTTGCTGGGGTGTCGCTGATGAGGGAAGTCAGTGACAACATCTCCTCAATTTCCCACAAATCGCGCCGAGGCGTAAACACCCTGGAGCGAAATGTCCGCGTAAGCGCCTGCATACGACCCTCCGGACGCCGCCTTCCCCTCTGATCACGATCCTTCGCCGCTTTTCGTCTGACCATCGCGCCCGGCGCAGATGTCGATGCGGACACACTACTCCGCGGAGGGCAATGCCAGATTCTGATCGCCCTGCTTACTGTAACTGGCCTCAGCGTTACACCACGACTCACCCAATCAGCAACCGCTCTACTTTGGCGGCGGCTTCATCTTGAATGCTGGGCAGCACGTGGGAGTAGCGCTCGAGCGTAAAGGCAATACTCGCGTGGCCGAGTTGATCGCTAATAACTTTCACCGAGACGCCGGCTGCTATCCCGAGCGTGGCCGCCGTATGTCGAAGGTCGTAAAGCCGAATTGATCGTATGCCGGCTGTGGCCAGAAGCTTTCGGAATTCACGCTTGACAGTCCGTTGTCTTAAGGGAGTTCCGGCTCCCGAACGGAAGATCAGGTCATGTTCCGCAATAAATTCACCTTCCGCCGGTGGTCTCTGCGAATTTCGTACGTTCTCCAAAGCTTCCAGCACAAAGCCCTGCAGCTTTACGAGGCGGCGGCTTCGTTCGCGTTTCGTATCTTCGAAAATCCAGCCGGACCCCGATCTCTGGATAGTCCGACACACGCTCGCCGTGCCTCGCTGCCAGTCGATATCGTTCCACTTTAGGGCCAGATACTCGCTTGGTCTCATTCCAGTGGTCAGGGCCAGGGCAAACAACCCGAACCAGCTGGATTCTCTTGCAATGGCGAGGAAGCGCCGGCATTCCTCAACGCTGAGGGCGTCCATTTCCCGCCGCTTCATGCGGGGAAGATCTAAACCCACGCATGGGTCCTCGAAGAGTATTTTCCAACGGACTGCCTGACGGAGGGCCGACTGTAGAACCGCATTCGTGTACTCAATCGTTCGTGGCGACAGCCCGCGCTCTGACATCTGAGCGTAGACGCTCTGAATATCGAACTGAGAGATGGCGCCAATGGGGCTGGCGCCAAAGACTGGACGGATGTGAAGCCGCAACAGGGCTTCATAGTCGGAATAGCTTTTCGGCCGTAGCCTCGGCTTCGCCGCCGTGGCGAGCCATTGATCCAGGTATTGATTCAGACTGATCGCAGCCGTGCGCGGCAGACGCCCAATGTCACGTTCCTGCAATTTTGTAGTCAGGTAGGTCTGTGCTTCGCGGAATGAACCGCGAATGGTTCTATTGTGATACTTCCGCGTTCCGTTTTCCGGCTCGCGGCCGAGAGAAACGCGAACCAGCCAAGTGTGGGGTCCGCGAGAAATAAGTTGTCCTGCCTTCCGGGCCATAACACACCTCCTGCCCGGAGGCGACCACACTGGGCGAACGTCTGCGCAGTACTGATCATCAGTTATAGCTGGGTTCAAAGCGGCGGCGACGGCATTAACCGGACCCATCACCCTTGTTTTAAAGGGGTTCCGGATCGACTGAACACGCGCACCGGTCTTTCGGGCGGTATAGATGTGACAAGGCTGCTGAAGTATGTGAATAATGAGTTTGTAGATGGCAAGGATAGGTATAAAACGCACCAAAGCCCGGATCACATCTTCACCGATGCCGGAACTGGGCGCGCTCGTACGACCCAACCAATCCCAGGAACTCCATTTCAAAAGGAGGCAGACAATTCAGTTCCGCACACACCTACTTTCGAGCTCCGGCCTGACAGGGGCTTTTCAGAGGAACATCGCGGGGAAGGTTAGGCGTGATTACCAGATGGTGTTGATATCTAACGAACGAATTCGTCCGTCACGGCTCAATACGGGCACTCTATAGAATAGTGCAGTCGCGGCGATTACCCGGTCGGGAAGATCCGGCAGGTCCTGGCGAGAGATTTCCGTCATTTTCATGGCGACATGCTCATCAAGCGGTACGAATTGAAGAACAGCCTTTGGATTGACGGCTGCGTCATGAAGGTCCCGAACTGTGCTGGTGGGAATTCGACCCTTCTCGGCAAGATAGATCATTTCGGCAATGCTAATGGCTGAGACGCCGATGTGATCACCCTTGGCAACCGTACTGTCTATAAATTCGGAGGCAACTTTCCCCAAGCGAGCGTCGGAGTAAAGATACCAAATTGTCGTGTGGGTGTCAGCGATGGCAACGATCATCAGAAGTCGGACCGTGGAAAATTTCGAAACATGGCCGCGCGGTTTTGATCGATCTCTTCGGCCGATGGCGCAGTGCCGTATTTGGCGAGCAGCCCACGCAAGGAAATCGTCGGCTCGTTGTGGGTAGTCACCTCGGGTGCGTCGGCGATGATTTTGTCGATCGCTTGGCTCAGCAACTCATTGGCCGTCATGCCCTTTGACTCCGCGACGGCAATGAGCTTGGCCTCTTTCTGCGGCTCCAGCGGCAAAGTAATTGTCATACCGTCCTTCTTCCTTCTTGGTGATACCATTGGTAATGTACCCCAAAAGCTATCCATCTCGCAATCCACCAGGGTCCGGCGACGCGTTCGAAGGAATGCCACGGCAGGAGAAGTCGGTAAACCACGGGTGATGGGCGCGCGGATCTCGGCGCGTGCGACCGAGCAGGACTCGACACTGGCCGCTTATTCGCGGATCAGTGGTCAAGGCTCCGCTGACGCCACCGTTTGACATGTTTACGACGCAAATCATCGAAGACCGTGTGCCTACTGTGTGCGCGCGGCTAGGGTTCGCCCGGTCACGCCTCCGGTTGCGGGCCACAGTTTCGGCAGCCAGTAATCCACGTTGGATTTTGGCATATGGCCATGCTCGGGCAACCATGGTAGAAGCACCCGTCGGCGAAGATTGCCAGGTGCAGGCCGGCGACGACTACGTCAGGCTGTCCCGGAAGGGTGCGCACGTTCCTGTCTATCCGCCACCTTCCGCCAAGGGCTTCCCGGACGGAGGCGCAGAGCCTCGCCTCCAGAGTCGTCCCTGAACTCCTGATGCGCGACATGATTTCGCTGCGCTGCTCGGGAGGGAAAACGTCGGCCATTCCGCCTCGGACACGCCTTGCGGTTCAACTTCTCCCTCCTGCTGGCATGCGCCGCCTGGCAATCCTGGACCGGAATGAGTATACATCCGACCCCTTCTCTCGTGGGTGTTCTGTTCAACCCTCACCTGCCGATGAAGTGTGCCTCGGCCAGCGTGTGCTCGGCGGGCCTGCCGATCGAGCAATCCGGAAGATTGAAGGGGGGATTCTTGGACGGGAGTCCTAGCGATGCCAGTACCATTCATGGCCCACAGGTTTCCCGAACGCTACACAACTCCACACAGGCCAACGGCAGGAACTCACGCGGGTCGAGAACGAACTCGCTGAAGCGAGGTCTGCAAACCTGGTAGGTAGAAGGGAACTAAGACTCCTCGAGAAGAGCTGCCGCTGGACCTGCGAGCCGTGCTGGCCTCGGCTCAGCAAGCAACTCCCGCAACCCATTGTTCTGCCGGGACACCTGCATAGCCAAGAATTTCAGATTTGCATCCCACTGTATGCGGGCGTGAGACCGGCCATGTCCCCCTGGGCCCGGGTGGACCCATTGGCCGGGGCCGATTACCCATGCAACTTATGACATGCCGCGAGACACCGCTGCGCGGTCTCCATTTCGGCATAATCGCTGCCTTCCTGCTCAATCAGGTAGTACTCGATTCCTCCGGTTTTTTTTCGGCGGCAGCGAAGAGCGTCTACCACGGGGCAATTCCTTCTCCTGTCAGAACCATGTATCTCTTTTGCGGGGACCAATCCTTCACATGTACGGAGCGGATGCGGCCGGGGTTCCGATTGATCCAGGCTACGGGATCACTGCCAGCGGCCAAACATGTCCCCACATACAGTTGCAGCGTTCGAGTACGCTGTGAGCATCCCGACGTACTGACGGGTCTTCGCCTGCGCCCAACGATGGCAACGGGTGGGGAACGAGTCCGGGATTCAGCCAGCTTCGCAACGATTTCCTGACAGCGGCACGGCGCGTTGCCACGGCCAAGAAGCAAGCGATCGGTGAAGCGGTGGAATGGGCAAGTGGTGGCGCATTCAAGTATGGCGATGTTGGCCGCATGACGGAGAGCGGTATTCCAACGCTACGGGCGGTTACTGAACTCATGGCATCAACTTTTTCCCGGCGCGCCTCGCTGAGGGGTGCCTCCTAGCTCCTCGCAGATGAACGACAGCGAAATTGTAAGTCCGATTGCTCCTCCGCACGTCTGTTCAGTTGCGTGTTGTGCGAAGGCGTAGTCGTGAAGTATAAGGACGCCGTGGACGAGTGGTTCAAGGTGAAGGCGAATGACACCCTAGATGTAAGAGTCATACGTTGCCTTGAAGGCAAGGGTAAGTTCGCAGGCAGCCTGGGAGCCATGGCTGTGGAAGGACCGACGGGTGTAGAGAGCGAGGTTGGTTCATTTCAGTTGACCAATGAACCGCGGCAATGGATTTGGGATCTTCGTGATGTGCTGACGGGTCAGATCGCCGAAGTGAGAGCATTGACGGTCAATGAGAGCGGAGCAATCCGAGCAGGAGTAGTCGTGGGGTTTCACCCCAGTAAATCCGAGCAGGGACTTCTGCTTTACAGCGAAAGCCTGGCTGGGTCGATAGACCCGGTCGAGAGCCGGCCAATGATGTATCGGCTGAAGAGCTCGGCAGGATGGAAAAGGTAAGCTGAATGAAAACCGGAACCTCCTCACACCGCGAGACCTCGCATTACGTCGTTTGACGCCTGAGAAAAGGGGCTTTAAGTGTTCATTTCCACAATAGACTGTATGTCCCGAAAGCCTGCCATGATTCTGTGCCGGGTGTAAAAGGGGGCCCACACCCTGGGAAAACCGCTATGACGCGCCGCCACGGTTACGTCTGCGGTTCGTTGCCAAAGGGCGGGTGCCCTTTGTAGTTGTCATATGTGTGGAGCGCCGCCCGCTTTGGCTCCGGCACGAATTTATCCCACTCTGTTACCGGCTTGATCTCTTCCACAGGAGACGCGGCATGGAAATGGATGGTCATGATCTGCTGCGGCCGCACCGGGAAATGATAAGTAGGGCCACTGCCCACTAGGGACTTGGGATTCCTGCCCCGCAGGTCGGTCAGGGCCGCCCCTCGATGCGGCAAGCTTATCGTCACTTCAGCGGTTCCAGGCAAGGCCAGGCACTCGGTGAGGCGCATCTCAATATCCTTATCCTCCCGACGCACCACCTCGACAATGACGTTACTTGAGGTGTGAACGAATGACTTCGCCGCGATCGCTTCTCTGCCTGCCACAAGCACCGGAGGGCAATTGTATTCCCAGGCCATCTGGGGAATCCTGGCCTGATCCCAAGGGCCTTCGTGCACAACGAGCGCATATTCCAGATGGTGTCTGCCTCTGCCACTCAGCCAAGCGTTGGGATAGTCGTGATACTTATCCGTGGCGTTCAGCAGATAAATGACGGGTGTCCTTTCGTTGAGCTCCCGGCCTGTGAGCCCCCGGTCTAGGATTGCCACTCCTCCTCCTCCGGCCAGGCTGTAATGACTCCAGCGCACCGCCGGCACGATGCCCTTTGTCCAGCCCACCAAATTCGGGTTCGGCTTGGCCCAAGCCCCATGAGAGAAACCGCAAGGAATGCCTCGCCGGACTTCCTCGATATCTTCAGCCAGCGGGAATTCGGATACCACCACCGTGATATTCGGAATATCCTGGACCTCCGTTTCAAAGTCGATGCGCGGGAAGTCCGCGTAGAATCGCATCACTCGCCGGCTCGGTGCACCACCGTAGAACTCGCCCGCCACCTCCACGGTCGTGGCCAGAGGTCCGCTGCTGACGGTTAACGTGGGCTTGAAATCGCTCGAGGAAGCCAGCCGAGTACGGTCCGGGCGCCAACTCACAAAGTCTCCGTAGTCATCCGATTGCGGCTTGGGCTTTTCGGCCACGAGGACGTTGGCAGGGCCGCCCAAGATTTCCCGCCCCGACGGCTTGACCTTCAAGCTCACCAAGGCCCCAGTCTTCCAGTCGATATGCGCCGTGTAGTGGTGTGTTTCTATGCTTTCGGGGAGTTCGATCTTCTTCGACGCTTCTGGGCTCTTGGTTTCGAGCCTTAATCCTGCCACTCCCACAGAGGGTAGGCCGAGACTGCACAGCGTCTTACCATTGGGAGCCGTCTGGCAAATCACCCCCTCAAGACCCTTCCCATCGGGCAATTCCAGCACTACGGGATCGCTCCGCTCCCAGTTGAGCGGGTTGAACAGCGTCGCCGCCTCTCCTTCCGGACTGATCGAGCTCAACGCCGCCGCCTGAACCTTCTTGTTGCTCGTTCCCACGTATTCCATTCGGTCGTGGACATCCCATGAATTCTCGCTTTCATAAACCATGCCGCCGGCGGAACCCCAAAGTGTGTTGCGGTCCATATTCAGCAACATCAGGATCCAAGACTCGTAGAGGGTCTGGATTGGGTACGCGAACCCGGAATGGAGGCTGGCGATGGTGGAAATGGTCTCCGCCGCCTGTAACCCGTGCTCATTCCGTCGATAGGAGGTCTTGACCTGGGGACATTCGATCCAGAATGCGTCGAACGTGTATCCCGTTCCGCCCTTCATGGTCGGGATCTTGATTTGGCCGGACTTGATTGCAGGCAGAATCGCATCCAGGTACTCACTGACGATGGCAATGTGGATTTTGGTATGCGGAAACACCTTTTTCCACTGCTCGAGGAATTCTTGCGGGTATTCTTTCCTCATGGGGGCCTGGCTGTAATCTCCACTCCCAGCCAGAACCAACACGGGAGCGCCGTCCGGTGTTTTCTTGGCCCATTCCCCCAGTTCATCCTCGAGTTTCTGGAGTTCGCCAGTGCTCAGCCGATCTCTCGTGGTGAAGACCGAGCTGAAAGAAGCGTAGCCGTCCGGGCACAGAGCCAGAATGCGAGACCCATCCGGCGACTCGGCCCAGTGTATGGTGCTGTCTGTCTTGTTCATGCGCTCGTAGACCATGGCCTCCAGACCCAACCCCGAGGAGATCTGGCCCATCTGGTCATGGAGTCCACAAGTGTCGATCACCCACATGAGGCGCGGGTGAATGCTCATCATCTGCTCCTGCCAGCGCAGTCCCTCCACACCCTCCTTAAGGAGGGCTTCACCGCCTGCGAGATTGACCGTCATCTCCAGGAAATTAGCGTTGACCAGCTCCACGCGGCCTTCCTTCGCTCTCTGCTTGATCTCCTCAATCCGCTGCGGCTGGAAGTTCATAATGGCAATCATGTTATTGACTTCGGAGAGCGCGAACTTGTAATTGGGATCGTCGCGCACTCGATCCAGATGGTCCAGATAGTCGTTGGCGCAATAAACACGTTCCTTGGAAAAAGTGGTCAACCACCCGCAACTGGCCGGATGGAAGTTGGGCACAATGAAGGCTTCCCTGGCTGTATTTTCGCCAAGCGCGGGCTTCCGGCCTCTGCAGCCCGACGCCACGCTGGCCATAGCGCTTCCCGCCAGCCCTCCCAAAAACTCCCGCCTGCTAACGGAATTCCGAAATGATTCCTTACTCACAGGGGACCTCCCTTTTCGTTAAGACGTAGATGAAAACATAGACCTGGGGTTGGTTGCGCGTGAGAGTTGACAGTATTCCGTGATTCCTGAAAAATCTGTTCGATGGTGTTGACCTGAATTTCCGTTTTAGCTCCCAACAGCCCCACACGATACATTCTTCGAGGGGTTCCAGCACACCATTTTTCTTTGGCTCGGCCTAGGGGCTCGGGACAGGGCCCTGTCTACGCTATCGCGAGTCCCGAAACTGCTGGCTGCGGCCTTCCCATCCGCTTTTGTTAGGCCGAAAGAATGGCGAACGTGACTCCCAAATCAAACAGCGCCAGGAGCGGATAGAGGCCGAGCGGACTCGCTTGGCCCAGGTCGAGGCCGAACCCGGGGGCGGTCAGGGCTGAACGGGAGAACTACACCTATCTCGCCAGGGTCTTCGGTCCAGACGAGACCCAGCTCTGCGAGATTCAGGCTGCCGGACCACAAGTCTCGATCTTGGTCAACTCTTTGCTTGAGGGGTGCTTCGACCTAGGCGCTTTTCTGCCTTCAGAGTTCAATAGCTTGGACGAACGTGTGCTGAAGGGACAAGAAAGCCCTTGTGTTTTCTCTCGACTTGATTATAAGGTTCAAAAACATGCTTGGAAGAGTTCTTTGTGGAATACGGTATGAATCTTGCCCGGGCATGGTAACTCTTAGCGCACGGCCCGCCGCGACGGCTCTGGCCTATGCCAATGTCTGTGGTAGGGCTTACAGCAAAGGGTGCGGAAAAACAAATGGGCTCCTTATTCGAGGTCAAGGCGATTGACCGGGAATTCTACCAGAATGGTTTGCAAAGTTTCCTTCCAGCCCGCTTAATCGATGTCCATGCGCATGTCTGGCTTGATCGGTTCAAATCCAAACAAAAGGAAGAATGCGTTCGGGCTGTAACATGGCCCTACCGCGTGGCCATCGACAACTCGGTTGAAGATCTGATGGAAACATATCATCTCATGTTTCCAGGCAAGAAGATCCTCCCCCTCATTTTCGGGATGGCCTTGTCGCCCGGGGATGATATAGAAGGAGGCAACGAGTATGTAAGCGACTGTGCGCACAAGAATCATATGCCAGCTTTGATCTTTGCCGATCCTCGCTGGAGCGAACTTGAAATTGAAGAGGGCATAATATCCGGGAATTTTCTTGGGGCCAAAGTGTACTTAACCCGGTCTGACCTCCGCATCCCCGAAAAGGACATACAGATTTACGACTTCCTGCCGCACCACCAGTTGAAAGTGTTAGATAGGCACGGTTGGATAGTCATGCTGCATATTCCGCGCTGCGATCGGCTTCGGGACCCCTTGAATCTGACCCAAATGGTCGAAATTGAGAAACATTATCCGCGCATTAAGGTGATTATTGCTCATGTGGGGCGCGCCTATTGCCCGGAAGATATCGGCAACGCCTTTGAGATTCTTGGAGAAACGCGCAGAATGCTTTTCGACATCTCTGCCAACACCTGCGCCGAAACCTTTGAGCAGTTGATCCGGGCGGTGGGTTCAAGACGGATCCTATTTGGGAGTGATTTACCTGTGTTGCGAATGCGCACAAGGCGCATCTGTGAGGGGGGGACCTATATCAACCTGGTTCCGAAAGGATTTTACGGAGATCTCGCGGGTGATCCGCATATGCGGGAAGTCGAGGGAAAGGACGCGGACCTGTTGAGCTTTTTCATGTATGAAGAAATCGATGCCTTCCGTCGTGCGGCCGCGAAAACTAACCTTAGGGAAAGTGATATCGAAGCGGTTTTCTATGGGAATGCCGCGGAACTGTTATGTGAGGTTGGGATGCCGGAGTCGTTTTTGAACGGTGGAAGAGGAAGACTATGACTAAACCTAAAGTGGGGCTTCTACCCTCGTACTTAGAACTCTACGATAATTCGTGGCCTGAACTAAGAACCAGAGTAATCGGTTTCTACGATCAAATTGCTTTTGCTTTGAATGATCGTAAATTGAAAGTCCGTACCGTCCCATTGTGCCGGGTGAAACCCGAATTTGAGGCGGCCGGCCACCAATTTGAAAGCGAGCACGTGGACGCCATTGTGACTCTACACTTGGCTTATTCCCGCTCACTCGAGTCCTTTTTAGCCCTGGCATCGACGCCCGTTTCAATCGTGGTCTTCGATACGACGCCCACTGACTCATATGGTCCGGGACAAGACCCCCAGGAACCTTTTTTACGACCATGGCATTCGTGGTGTCCAGCACATGTGCAACCTGCTGCTTAGGAACAAGAAACCCTTTGCGATGGTTGCACGGCGCCGGGAGAAGTCTGATGTCCTGGATCGCCTAGCCGCTTTGGCTCGCTCGGCGCGATTGGCTGGTGGCATAAGGCGGGCTCGAGTCGGGCGGCTCGGGCCTGCTTTTACTGGCATGGGTGATTTTGCTGTGGCCCCGGAAAAGTTAAGGGCGGCACTGGGTATCCAAACTATTGAAAGTGACCCGGCGCTCGCCGGGTCGTTATTAGCTAAGGTTGACGATCAAGCTGTTGAGGCGGAGACGGCTTCTGACCGAGAACGCTTCATCCTCAAGGACCTTGCCCCAGGAGTGCATCGACGAAGCACGCGAGCGGGACTTGCGATTCGCCTCTGGATTGAGAAAGAACAGCTCACAGCTTTCACCATAAACTTCATATCGGTCGATAAGGCTTCGGGTTTGCCAGCGATGCCATTCCTAGAAGCAAGCAAAGCGGTGGCACGCGGCGTCGGGCGTGCAAGTGAGGGAGACGTCCTCGCCGCCGCTGTCGTTTGCGCCCTGGCGTCGGTCTACCCAGAAACCAACTTCACAGAAATGTTCTGTTTTGACTGGGAAGAGGACAAGATCTTCCTTAGTAATATGGGTGAGATGAATGTCAAGTCGGCAGCAACAACCACTAGCCTGATTGAGAGGCCGTTTCCGTTCACTGACGTCGGGAGCCCGGCAGTTGCGGTCGGATGGTTTCGCGCCGGGGATGCAGTATTGGCAAATTTGCCCCCGGCCCCAACGACGAATACTCTTTAACCGTCGCTCCTATTGTTATGCAAGACGTAGCAACGGCGGTCAGGATGGCGGATTCAATCCATGGCTGGTTCAAAGCCTCCCTTCCAGTTGGTGAGTTCTTGGCCGAATACAGTCGTGCGGGTGGTACTTATCATTCGGCGTTGGTCTACGGTAAATTAGCTAAGGAAATCGCGCGCTGGGGGAAACTAACGCGCTGGAACACCGTCCTCTTGCAGTAGGAGTCTGCGAGCGCCCATGAAACAGGATGCATACTTAGGATTAGATGTTGGGGGAACGGGCACCAAGGCTGGCGTGTTCGACGGACAGGGCCGGCTGCTCGGGTTCGCGCATCGACGCTACCGTCCTCAGTTGACTGAGGAAAGTCACATCGAGATTCCGATCCACACGATCTACGCGGCGGCACGTGAAGCGACAGTTTCAGCAATACACGAGAGTGGCGCAAGGGTTGTGGCGCTTAGCATTTGCTCTCAAGGGCAGACTTTCGTTTCCCTGAACGAACATGATGAACCTCTCTATCCTGCCATTGTTTGGTATGACGGACGCGCTTCGGAGCAGGCAAAACGCCTCACGCGGTCTCTGCAATCCTCCAACCTCCACGAGGCTATGCCATATGTGACTGCGATTGCCACAGGGCCGAAAGTAATGTGGTTGCACGAGCACTTTCCTGCGCTGATGGCGCAGGCCAAGCAGTACTTGCTGCTGCCCGACTACCTCACATATCGGTTGACGGGAAGAGCCGTCACTGACCCTTGCACCGCTTCAAGCACCGCCTTGTATGCCGAGGATGCGCGCGACTATTGCGCCGCAGCGCTAGCCGCAGCAGGGATCCGGAAAAGTGAAGTTGCTGAAATACAGAAGTGTGGACAGCCCGTAGCACGGGTGGTGCAGAAAAGCGCTGAACAATGGGGGCTGGATCCTGAAACCCTGGTGGTGACAGGGACCAATGATCAGTATTCGGGAGCTCTGGGAGCAGGCAATTGCCGACCCGGAATCGTGTCCGTGACGACTGGATCCGCGCTCTCTCTTGTCACCCTTACAGAGCAGCTTCCCCAGCCAATGCCTCCCGGACTTCTGGGAGGCAGATTCCCGATCCCGCGATATCAGTTTGCGCTGGCTTTTTCCAAGACGGCGGGGGTGGTTCTGGAATGGTTTAATCGGGAGTTAAGTCCCGGTCAGAGCCTTCGAGAGCTGGATGAAATGGCTTCGCGTGTTCCCATCGGGAGCCGCGGGGTCGTAATGCTTCCGCACTTTGATGGCATGATTTCTCCCGTGCGGGATCCGGATGCCCGGGGTGGTTTCCTGAATCTGTCACTTCACCACACTCGCGTAGAGATGTACCGCGCGACCATGGAAGGACTGGGTTGCAACCTTGGCGAGAACTTTGAGCTTTTCCGACGGTGCGGTTTTCCGATAGAGGTGGTCCGCTCGATTGGAGGCGGCGCCAAGAGCGATTTCTGGTCACAGATGATCGCCGACATCACGGGATTGCCGATCGAAAGGCCGGTGTTTGCAGAGGCGGGGGTCGTCGGCGCAGCAATGATAGCAGCAGTGGGGTCAGGCGCGTTTTCGTCTCTCGAAGAGTGCAGTAAGGCACTTTACAAGCGAGAACGGATTTTCAGCCCTGATCCAGAGAATCATGCCCTTTACGAAAAGCTCTGCAGGAACTACATCGGGCTCTACCGACGTGTCTACCATCATCGGGAGTGAACCGATGACACCAAGAAAAGATGACCGCCCGTGCGTGATTTGCTTTCCGGCATGGGAGCTCGCCAGTGGTCATACGCGAGAAAGTGGCCGAAGTTTCGAGATCACGGTCGCTTCACACCGCAGGGACTGCAAATACACACGCGAAGAGATTGGGCCATCGGAACTCTTATCCATGACTGCAACCGCATGGCCTGGAGGGTCCTCTGATTCGAGTTTACTCAAGCAAGGTAGGTGCGGGGAGGAAGTGGCACCTTGAAACTCTTTCAACCCAGACCGGGACCTGATTCTGCGACCCAAGGAACACAACATCCCATGGGTTATGCCATTCGCTCGAGATTGGGATAACCATGCGGAATTTTGTATTGATTCGAACAACCGCTGGTGGAAGCTCACCTGCATGATCAGTCCTGAGATGTACGACGAATTCTGCTGGCAGGATCTCATCGTATCTTGCCATCACCTCGATTGTTGGCTCTATTATTTGGATGGCCCGCGAGCGATTCGCAACCTGACCCTAATCTGCGCAGTGGAAAAGCTCAATTCGATACAGTAGATTCCCTGCGCCGGTCCCCCACCTCCGTCTCAATGGATCGGCTTGCTTCGCCGCATCCAGGAATATGGCGAGTCTGTACAGGTTTGGCCACTACTGAACTGCACTTTGGATGAAATTCTTGACGGAGTAGCTGTCTTGTGCCAGGAGCTGGACCCCACTCGCTTGTTTATCGTTGCCGACGTCGACAGCGTCGGAGAGCAGATGCGCTTATAGTTCGGGCGAAGGATGTATGCGCCTCGAAATGGAAGACCACTATCCAGGTGCGTGACAGCCTTATTCATTGGGGAAGGGATAACGCGAGAATCTTGTTGACTTTATAAAAAGCGTGACTATAATGTTCACTGTTAGCGAGTGTTTTGATCCGTACCCGAGCTTCGGAGGGATTTCCATCTTCGGGCCGGCATGTGAGCGCCTCCGATGACCGCGATCCTGAAATGGAGACGAGAGGCATTGTTTCGCCGAAAATTCATGTGGTCGATCGTATTACCAAGCAGGGACCAAGACCATGAGCATGGCTTTCACTGGAAGTTCAATTGAATGGGCCCAAGTTGATTTGAAGAAGGTTCCGCACATTGTCAGTGGAGAGGTTCCGGGGCCGAAGTCAAAAGTGATGCACCGGCGCGCCGCCGCGATTATGAAGGGGTATTCAAGTCAGGTGACCCTCTTCCCGGTAGTGTTTGAGAAGGGCTATGGGTGCACTCTCACCGACGTGGACGGAAACGTCTATTTGGATTTTTCATCCGGGATTTATGTGACTACGTTGGGGCATTGTCATCCCAAGGTTACAGCGGCGGTGCAACAAGCAGCCGGCCAGTTGATGAACTGCCACGACTTCACGACACCTATTAAGTTGAGGTTGCTCGAGAAACTCAAGCAGGTTCTACCTGGCGACTTGGCAGGGGTTCAAATGTATGATAACGGGACGACCGCTGTGGAGGCTGGATTGCGGGTATGCCGTGCCGCAACACGAAAGCATGAATTCCTCTCTTGTTTCGGTGATTTCCATGGCAAAAGTGGGCATGCGGTCAGTTTGGCCCGCATGGAGCGCGCGAATGGCGCCACCCGAGCCGCTGGTTTCTACATGTTACCACGCCCAAATCCGTATCGGCCTTGGTTCAAGAAGGCGGACGGGACCATTGACACGGATGCCTACTTTACTTTCTACGATGAATTCATCGCCGAGGCAACAACCGGGCAAGTGGCAGGGATCGTCCTGGAGCCGATTCAAGGGTGGGCGGGGTCAATTTTTCCGCCTGATGATTTTTTCCCCAAGCTGCGGCGATGGTGTGACGCGCGCGGGATACTTTTCATGGCGGATGAGGTTTTGACCGGGATGGGGCGCACGGGGAAGTTGTTAGCGTTGGAACACTGGAACACCTTGCCGGATGTCGTGACTCTGGGAAAGGGTTTTGGCAACGGCTTCCCAGTGACGGCAATGGTGGTGCGGGAACCTTATGCCGACAGCGTGGAACACATCAGCGCCTCCACGAGTTACGGGGGAAACCCCATGGCGTGTGCAGCCGCTCTGGCTTCGATCGAGGCGATGGAAGAGGAGGGGTTGCTTGACAATGCCCTACGTCTGGAGGGTTACTTTGTCCAGCGTTTAGCACAGATGATGGCTGACCACCCGCTTATTGGCGATGTGCGGTGCAAAGGCTGTCTGATGGGTGTGGAATTGGTCAAAGACCGAACCAGCAGAGAACCGTTTGTGGCAGCGGGCGAGTTTGTCTATAAGGAAGCGTTTCGAAATGGTCTGGCCTGGGTTCCCGCCGGCCATATTCTCCGCATGAGCCCGCCGATTGTAATGGACTTAGACGTGGCAGCAAAGTGCATGGATATTATTGATGACGCGATCGGGGAGGCGGAACGCCACCTCGGCTACTCGCATTGAGAGCGCAATTTTCTGTAGGCACGACTCGTAAAGGTATGAGGAGAATACGTTTCGGGTTGATTGGCTGCGGGTTGATGGGACGCGAGTTCGCCAGTGCGAGCGCACGCTGGTGCCACCTCCCGGATATGGATGCACGCCCTGAAATTGTGGCCATTTGCGATCGCTTTGACGTAAGGCCTCCCGTCTTTGCCCAATGGTACACAGAGAATTTCCCCTCCATCCGCCAAGTGACCCAAGATTATAAGGAGCTTCTGGCCAACCCGGAGGTGGAAGCTGTTTATTGTGCGGTCCCGCATCACTTGCATCAGCCGTTCTATTGTGCCGCCATTGAAGCTGGCAAACACCTCATGGGCGAGAAACCATTTGGCATAGACAAGGCGGCCAATACAGCAATCCTGGAGGCTATAGGAAAGCATCCTGGGTTGGTCGTGCGCTGTTCGTCGGAATTCGCCTTCTTTCCACCCGTGCAAAGAATCGGGGACATGATTGAGCGAAAGGCTTTCGGGGAAATCCTGGAAGTCAATTGTGGGTTCCTTCACTCCAGCGATCTTGATCCCAATAAGCCTATCAATTGGAAACGTCAAATTGACTTCAATGGGGAGTACGGGTGCATGGGCGACTTGGGAATGCATCCCTGTCACGTTCCCTTCCGGGCGGGATGGCGGCCGCGTAATGTGCGGGCGATTCTGTCGAAAATAGTCACTGAGCGGCCTGATGGGGAAGGGAAGTTGGTGCCCTGTCTCACCTGGGATAATGCGACGCTCTTCTGTGAGGCTCAGTGCGGAGCGACAGGCAAGGGAGTGTTCCCACTGACTATCAAGACGCAACGGATTGCACCCGGCGAGAAGAACACCTGGTACTTGGAAGTTCTTGGCACCAAGGCATCCGCCAAGTTTAGTACCAGAAACCCACGCCGTCTGGGGTTGCTCGAATATCACGGGGGCGACCAGTCATGGCGCCAATTGGATATGGGACAGGAAACGGCCTTCAAGACGATTACCGGCGCAAACTTTGAGTTCGGGTTCGCGGACGCTATCCTCCAGATGTGGGCAGCGTTCGTTTATGAGTTGACAAGAGGCCGGCGACTTAAACCGTTCGCCGGCTGCGTGACACCCGAAGAGACGGCTTTGAGCCACGAACTTTTCACGGCAGCTTTGCAGTCACATCGGGGATCTCAGGTAGTAAGCCTCCAATAGGCTAAGGGAGTGAAGATTGTGGGAAACATTCGCTTCGAGCGACTTTTCAATCGAAATGAGCGGGCAGTGGTCGTGGCCATGGACCATTGTCTGCACGATGGACCGACGAACGGCATGATCAATCTGGCAGAGACAGCGCGCAAAGTGGCACCCTGTGTTGATGGCATTCTACTTTCACCGGCTATGCTCCCCCACTGCCGGGACGCCTTCAACTACAAGGGCGCTCCCATGGCGATCGTGCGCTTAAATTGGAGCACGACGTATTGCTTCAGATGGAATTACAAGCAGGGTGCGACTGTACCGGCTTTTTCGCCAGCCGAGGCTTTGCTATTAGGAGCAGAAGTGGCCCTGGTTTCACTGACGCTGGAAACCGGCAGCGAGTCCGAGGATGCGCATAACGTTGCCGTATTTCGGAAACTCTGCCGAGAAGCCCAAGAACTAGGTATGCCGGTATTAGGTGAATACTTTCCCGCTGAGGCTGAAAAACTGGAACCGGGTCAGTTGCATACCAAGGTGTACATGGGAACCCGAATCATCGCCGAACTGGGAGCCGATTTAATTAAGACTTTTTACACGCATTCGTTCCGGGAGGTGACAGAGAGTTCACCCGTGCCGGTCTTGGGCCTAGGAGCGGCAAAGTTGCCGACCCAGCTTGCCGCTCTGCAGTTAGCGGCCGAGGTGGTGGTGGCGGGCGCCGGCGGGGTGGTGTTTGGGCGAAATGCGATTCAGGTTCCCAATCCGCCTGCCTTTCAACAGGCATTGTGTGATGTGGTGAAGCGGGGACTTGCTCCCGATGAGGCAGTGCGAAAATACCAGTTGGAGTGATCCGGAATGCGGCAAGTTGTAATCTGAACTGGCTTTGACAAGACAGGCAGGAAACCGCTTGAAGGTGGGCGGCGCCGCGGGACGCGTCCGGACATGCCTAGAAGCTATTTCAAGACTCTCCGTAAGACGATCATAAAGCAGGCGATATGAATAAACGCTTGGTAGATGGTAAGCAAGTGGTAATAGCGCACGACGAGTCGCCGGAAGTTGCCCAACCACGGAATACTCCGCTCGACGATCCAGTGCTTCTTGTAGCGTCGCATCACGCGCCCGCCTTGCGGCTCCGCTCGGCGCCGGTTCGAACGGTGCGGGGCAATCAAGACCATGCCGCGACGCCGCAGCCGTTCGCGCAGAGCATCGCTGTCGTACCCCTTGTCGGCAATCACCCGCGTGGGCTTTTGTCGTGGTCGTCCGCGGCGTTGCCGCCGCCCGACTCGGATCGTGGCCAGCGTTTCTTCTGCCCGCCGGACCTCCGACGGAGAAGCAGAGTGCAGGCGGACTCCGATCGGAACACCGCGGCCGGCGACCACCACCATCCACTTCGTCCCCTTGCCCCGCTTGGTCTTGCCGACGGCGGAACCCCTTTTTTCGCCGGAGCAAAACTGCCGTCCAGGAGAGGCTCGCTCCACTTCCACTGCTGCCGCTCGTTTAACTCTGCCAGGAACGTTCTCCAGATGCCCTGCTCTTCCCAGCCCTGCAGCCGCTTCCAGCGCGTTGACGGGACGGAAACTCGCTGGGCAAGTCCTGCCAGCGAGACTCTCTCCGCAGAATCCATAGGATTCCTTCCAGTACCCTGCGATGCGCCATCAGTGGCCGTCCACCGCGAGCACGCTTTCGCGGTCGGGGAAGTAAAGGCTCGATCTTCTGCCACTGCGAGTCGGTCCCATTGGCAACATCCAGAGCTCCCACGGTTTCGTTCCGAAACAGAGTCCCGTACCGAAAGGCAAGTACGGTCCACATTCTTGTTTCGTGCCTCTCGACATCAAAATCATCTACCATCCCCTTGCTGTCCGCCTTGGAGCGTTGCGTCCTGAAGCGATTTTCGAAGACTTGTTGTCGAAGCCTGCCGACAAGGTGCCGAAATCCCATAATTCGTCCCAAAAAGGCCATCAACGCTGGTCTGATCCGCACGTCATTCAGCATCAGAGAAGGCCTTGGTTCTGCCCCCCCCGTGAACTTGAGAGGGACACGCAACCATGATCGGTTAGGCGTTGATATGCCCCAGCAGTTTATGTCTGTGTTGTCACAGTGTGATGCACCTTTACGGATTGGCAACTTTCACAGTCGTCTGCTGACTGAACCGGCGGAGTTGGACTGGGTTTACGTGGGAGGTAGTGTACCAAACATCAAAATCGGAGAGACGCCCATAAATGGCGTGGGCACTCGCGTCGACCTTGGTGTGGTCCGCCAGCAAGATGCGTCGCGATCCACGTCGCAGCATGATTTCGGTGAGGCGTGCAATATCAGGGTCTGAAACCAAGCAGTTCCCCTTGGCATCAATGGCGTCGGTTCCCAAGAAGACTCTGTCGAACTGAAGCCCCTCCAAGGTTTGTTCCATCACGCTCCCACCGATAAATCGCATCTGGGGGTTATATTCACCTCCCAGAATAAAGAGCCGCACACCGGGGAACCGGCTTAGAACCGAGATGACCGCTAGAGAATTCGTGTACACGTCGAGCTTTCCGACGCGATCTAAGTGGGGCGCCAGATGAAATGGTGTTGACCCATCATTAATCAGAATGACGTCGCCGCTCCTCACTTCCTTGGCAGCTTCTCGCCCTATCGCCTGCTTGAGTTCGAAGTTGAGTGCGACCTTCTTCTGATAAGCAGATTCGACTGAAGTCCTTAGTAGGCAACCTCCGTGTGTGCGAAGAATTGCGCTGGCTCTTTCCAGTCGGTCCAAATCCCGGCGGATGGTGAGGGCTGACACGGCGAACTTCTTGGCCAGTTCCTCAACACTTATCTCTGACTGTAATGCGTACAGTTGAGCAAGGATTTGTTGTTCGCGCTGCTGTGGTTCCATGGTCCACCTATTCTGAAGCCTTTGTGGTAAATGACAGGCAATTATACATTCAGATTCAGGTTGTGCGAAATGATAGTTCTGGGCAAGAAATCCCTCGGTCTCGGGTGGTGTAGTGCCGCCCTCTAGGGCGGCACGTGCCGACCCAAAGCCTGGCGCTATGTGTGTTGCCAAACTGGTGGCGCGTGGAAAGGCCCAATAAGACCGGCACACAGAGAGCCTCTCCGCGTCGCATACTAAAATCGTGCGTCGGTGGTTCTCATACGTTCCCCGTACATAGTTGCGAGAAAGGTGCCGACAAATACCAAGATTCCCCCAGCGAACAACTGCCACCTCATCTTCTCCTTCAAGGTAACGGTGGAAATCAGCACTCCAAAAACCGGCAGAAAATAAAAGGATAGCGCCGCCTGGGTGAGGTCAATCCGTTTAATCACCCAAAAGAAAAGCGTCATGGCTAGGGTTAGGGTGAAAACCGCAATTGTCCCGAGGCTCAACCAAACTGCGAAACCGAGTGAAGCCAGTTGTTGCCAAGACACCGGTTCGCGCGCTAGCATCGCAATGACGAGCGCCACGTCCGCAACGATGAAACTATAGACGAGCACCTCCAGAGGTGCGAATATGCGGAGTAGCCTCTTGCTGAAGGCATTGTAGAACGCGCTCCCCAAGCAACTGGCCAGAATCAGGGCGTTACCGAACAGGTAATTGCCATGGAAGATGTGAACGGTGCGCCAGTCCACGTCCGACACCAGCAGCACGCCGACAATCGCCAGCGCAAATGAGATCCAAAGAAGACGGCTCATCCTCTCGCCGACGAGGATCGTTGCGAGAAGTGCCGTCAGGACCGGAATCGTCAGAGTGATGACGGATGCATTGGACGCAAGGGAGCGTTTGAGGCCCGAAGTCAAACCTAATTGCGCGACAACGCTCCCGACGATTCCCAGTACGAGAAAGCTCAGCAATTGTCGGCCGAAGCTCCCGCCTACCCTGGAGACATCCAGGCTTTTCCTCCGTCGGCCTAAGAAGAGCACGAGGCTTAACAGGACCGTCGACATAGCCATCGGTAACAGAGCAACCGTGATCGGGCCGAGTTTTTGCGTCGCGATCCTGGCCCCCGAGTACTGGAAAGCCCACATCAAATTGACCAGAATCAACAAGAGAAAATACCCAGTGGCGCGTCTTTCGCGACTCGCACCGCTTTCATTCATCGATATCTCCTTTCCCGTAATAACAAACCGCAGAACACAGTAGCCCTCCACCAGTTGACATTCGCCAGCCGTGAGAGTTCCAAGCTCACTTGCCACAAGCTTGGATCAAATTCCAAGACCCTTTGGAACTCTGCCTTCGCTTCATCACCATGCTTCAAGTATCGTGCCGCCAACGCAGCAACGTAACAACCCTCGGCAGTGGTGTTGGCCTTAGACGGGGCGTCCGCAAGTTGCTCGAGACCTTTTCAGTCTCCTTGGTGCGGCCCATCTCCACGAAGTCCCAGGCATGACAGTACATTGCACTGTCGCCAGAGACTCTTTTGCGGCTACTGGCGTCCAGACTCCAACAGCAGTGTTCGAAGGCGTAGACTCGGCCGGTCAGCGCTGCCGAAGAAAACCATTTCATTGCGAAGGATGGTCTCCTGATTACCGATATTTGTCCGGCGGCCATCTGGCAGGGCCCGCTCGCCCCCCTCATTCGCCCCTCGGCCGATGAACGGTCGTGCGCGCGAAGCCTTCCCGCATAATGCTCTGAGGATACGAACGGGTCGCTCGCCAAAGATGAATATTATTATCAGTCGGCACATCCTGTCAACCCTTCAAATGTGTGCGTCGTATGTCTACGAGTTAACGAAGGGCCAACGCTTAAGACATTTGCCGGTTGCGTCACACCGGAAGAAACGGCGCTGAGCCACCAGCTTTTTGCTGGCGCGCTGGAATCGCAGCGGCAATCCCGGGGTAGTCAGTCTGATTTAGGAAGACGCACCACAAATCCTGCAGAGGAGCATACGAACCATCGGAAACATTCGCATTTAGCGGCTTTTTAACCGAAACGAGCGGGCCGTGATCGGGGCCATGGATCATTTTTTATTCGAGGGGCCGCTGGAAGGGATTACGAACCTAGCGAAGACTGCCAGCCGAATAGCTCCCTGCGTGGAGGGGGACCGCTCTCGCCCGGCATGCTGGCATACTGTCAATAAGTCTTCAATTACAGGGGAAAGCCCCTGGCCGCGGTGCGTCTGAATTGGAGCACCACGTACTCCGAACTGCCGACCGCAGCCGCTGGGCAAAATCGTATCGCCGAACGTTAGGTGGGAGCTGTCGCCGGCAATCGCTGGCAACTTGGCTACCATCACGAGAGTCGAATTCACGATGGATCGCGCAAGGACGCACCCGAGAAGAGACCCGTCGACCAGAGGGCGGCAGCTCCGTGCGCGGTTGTGGCCGTGCCTCGCGTCGGTGGGCTACGCCATCGGTACACCTGGTGCCCAGCGGCATAAATGAGCGGGTCAACGAGACGATTCTTATTGAGATCTGCTACCCGCCTCTTTCTCCGAACTCTACTTGTTTGCGAAAGCCATGGAGCGCGAGTGCGAGGAGCCCCGGGTAAGTGATGGGACTCGGAAGCACAGTCCTCACAGCCGCGGTGCGGGAGAATCCACCATGGCATGCAGTCTCATTGGATTCAATTAGGGGCAAACGTGCTCTGGCGACGCACAGGCAAAAAAGTAAAAAAACCACTTGACATGAGAACAAACAATTCGTATTCTGTGAACGAAATGGTCGAACAATGCCGCAAATACTTGTAGCAATTGCTTGCTTTGGCCGCTCTCAGATAACTAAGCCCGTTTGTGCGGGGCCAGCGGCGGCCACTGGCTGCGGTCATGATGGTCCAAGCCTAATACTTGCTGACCATCGCATCCACATCTCAATTCCTGAGTTTGCGTCGGGTCTTGGGCCGCGCGAATACTCATTCCGATATTTGACTATTGCTGTCTGTCTGTAATTGCGTCAAAGAACCTTGGTGATCTCAATCGCGAGGAGGAAGGCGTTTATGGGGAGTTTCAGGTTGAAGACAATCTTATTGGCCCTGATACTAGCGATGGCATCAGGTGGTGCTTGGTTATACGGTCAAGTGCCACAATCACAAGTCCTGGGGATCGTTACCGACACTACCGGGTTAGCAGTACCCGGCGCGACGGTAATCCTGACGAACGAAGCGACGGGAGTTCGGAGCACGATGTCGACGACGAGCGCCGGAGACTATGAGTTCCTTTATTTGGATAGCGGCACATATACTTTGACCGTGCAAAAGGAGGGCTTTGAGACCGCCGTTTTCACAGGCAACAAAGTCCAAGTTCTCGAAAAGAGACGCGTCGATGTCCAACTCAAGGTTGGCCAGCTCACGACTAAGGTGGAAGTGACAGGTGCGGCGGCAAAAGTGGACACCGATACGGCGGCGGTCGGTACGATTATCTCGAACCGGGAAATGACTGACCTCCCCTTGAACGGCCGCGAGTTCAGCACGTTGGCGCCGCTCATGGCCGGTGTGCAGGTTGTAGGCACGTCGGGTTCCTCTGGAATCATGGCGGGCGGGTTTTTTGCCACCCTTGTGCGCGTCAATGGCGGAGAAGGTAGCAGCTATGGTGGCGGGTCGAACACGTATACCTACGATGGAGTGGATAACGGCTTTACCTTAATTGGCGGGCCGGCGATGAATCCCTCTATCGATTCCATTCAGGAGTTCCGGATCGACCGCAGTCAATTGCCGGCCGAATTCGGCCGCGGATCTACCCTGCTTGAGGTAGCCACCAAGGGCGGCGGCAATAAAATTCACGGAACTGCCTGGGAGTACAACCGCAACAATGCGACGGAGGCTGGCGAGTACTTCACGCACCAGGTGGAAGTTCTGAAACGGAATCAATACGGCGCGAACCTCGGCGGGCCGATCAAGAAGGACAAGGAGTTCTTCTTCATTAACTGGGAAAGCCAGAAGCTGGTATCCGTTAGCCGGCAGTTGGGGACCGTCTTGACGCCGAAGCAACGCGCGGGAGACCTTAGTGAATTTCTTCCCCAGACGGTCCAGGATCCTTTCACAGGCGCAGTCTTCCCGGGCAACATCATTCCCACGGCAGACCTCAATCCCGTTTCGCTGTCCTTGATAAACGCGTACATGCCCCTGCCAAATCTGCCGGGCATTGCGTCCAACTATCTCAGCAGCTTCCCAGTCACGGATAACTGGTCACAGGTCGTCGGCCGAGCTGACTACGTCGTTTCGGACAAAGACCGGGTGAACCTCCGGGTCGCAGGCGAACCCCGCTCGCCGCTCTCCGCGGGTCTTAGTGCGGATAGCGAGCCGACCCAGGTCCTCAGCTACTATTACACTGTCGGTACGGCTTGGCAGCGGAACTGGACCTCCAATACCCTCACGGAGTTGCGCTTCGGTATACACAGAGAGCATGAAAACCAGCAGGATGTCCCACGTAAACAGTGGGCTAATCCCAATATCGTTGGGATGGGCGACTCCGTACCCGGATACATGTGGATGAATCCCTACTGGGTGCACTATGCCGGGTGGTGGTTCCCGTCGGATTACTACATGAGTAGCTACGACGTGGTGGCCAACGTCACGCATATCCATGGGAGCCACACGATCAAGGCGGGATTCGAGCGCACCACCCATGGCTTCGCGAACCCGGTAGGGCCCGGACCCAACAAACAAGAAGAAGGTTTCAATGGGCAGTACTCGGGCATTGGCGTGGGTGACTACTTGTTGGGTTGGCCCTACTACGCAAACACAGAGGGCTATGGTGAATTCATTCCGAGGGTAAATGGAGGGGACCCGAGCACCGCTCTCTTTGCCCAGGATGACTGGAAGATCGCGCCGAACGTCACCTTGAATCTCGGCCTCCGCTGGGACCTGTTCGCGCCGGAAACGGAGAAGCACGATCTGCGTACGACCTTCGACCCTAAGGCAGACTTAGTCGTGGTGGCCGGGAACAAGATCCTGCCCGATTACGTTAATCAAGCATTCCTGACGGCCTATCCGGGTATGTTTACCACGGCCGCTGCGATGGGACTGCCCCTGCATTCGATGATCTATGAGGTTAAGGATAATCTCTCGCCCCGCCTCGGTTTTGCCTGGCGACCGTGGAAGGATAACAAGACGGTCGTCCGAGGTGGTTATGGGTTGTTCTACATGCTAAGGGATCAACACGAGATGGAGCGGAACGAGGCGGCGTCTCCGTATCAGTGTTGTGTCGGCTCGATGGTGAACACGACTCCCAACCCGACATATACCATTCAGAATCCTTTTGCGGGGGCCTCGGGAGGGGTTGGGCTGATAAGCGAATCTATCTTTAACCCGTACATGCTAGATCCCTACACGCAGCAGATTAACTTTGGAATCCAGCGTGAAGTGCCCTGGGGTGTGGTGGCCGAAGCGAACTTCCAGGACCAACACACCATACGCTGGGATAACTATTTGAACTTGAATTCATCACCGCTGGGTGTGTCGGCCATGCCGTATCCGAAACTATCGTCTTACCTCTTTTGGAATACGACCGACAATTCCTACCGGTACGATGCCCTCGAACTGATACTCCGAAAGAGTTCCCAACACTACACCTTCGAGTTCAATTACACGTGGGCGAAGAACCTGTGTTCGGGTATTCCAGATGAATTCGTGGGGAACATCTACCGAGGACCTGGGAACTACATCCCCACCGAAGCGAAGATCAACTTCGTCCTCGACCTGCCGGTGGGCAGGGGAAGAAGGTTCCTCAACCACGGCGGGGTCGCTGACGCCATAATTGGCGGCTGGGAGGCCAGCAGCTTCACCATCCTGCACCAAGGCGGTAACCCCTTGACGGTAGCTGACAACGGGCTGATAGATACCAACAGTCAGGGAACTATCGCTGGGCGTCCTAATCAAGTGTGCAACCCGAGACTCAGCAATCCGACCACGGCCGAGTGGTTTAACACTTCCTGCTTTGTGGCAGAAGCCCCGAATACCTACGGCAATGCCGGCAGCGGTGACTTCTTCGGTCCAGGGCGCGGCATGCTCACCGACTTCGGCATGTTCAAGAACTTCACGCTGCACGAACAACTGAAGTTGCAGTTCCGGGCGGAAATGTTCAATGCGTTCAACCATCCGTACCTGAACGACCCGGGCACGACATGGGGGGCCCCAGCGAGTTTTGGCATAATCATTGGGAAGAGCTTGACGCCGAGGGTGTTTCAGTTTGCTCTGCGATTGAGCTTCTAACCCTGGAACAGGTACACTGATACAATGCTCACTGGCCTCCCTGATTTGGCAACGCCAAGCCTAGGGGGGGAGGCCAGGGAGGTTTTTCTTGCTATCGGTGGCAGGCGTATCCTCCGCGTTTCTGGCTGTCCAAACGGATGTGCTGCAAAATCCGAATGTGGCCGTTGTACCTACGATCTTGGTAGTCAAACGATCTGCCCGCCGCAAGATCTCGCGCTCTGATCCACTGGTTCCAGATGTTTGCAACACATCCGTTCTGGTCAACAACGCCACGGCCTGCGTCGGGGAGCCATAGGTGACTTAGAGATGCAGGTCTCAACTCCCGCGGTGATCCAGAGCGGACTAACGTAGAAAGGGGACGGGAACATGAGCCTTAGCACGCACGCCAATCGGCGGACCTTCCTGAAAAGCACCAGTGCCGCGATCCTGACAGCGGCCTTACCTTACCCCGCGCTGGGGCAGCAAAAGCCTCGCGGTAGGAGCGTGACCTTTGAGAACTCCAGGATCCGGGTAGCGATCGATGAGACCAGGGGAAGCGTGGTCGGAATCGCAAACAACCTCACTGGTGACACCTACGATGTCGTGTCTGAGCCGTTCCACCTCCGTACCACCTTCGGCGAAATTGCCGCAGACGATTGCCGTCTCGCCAAGTTGGAGCGAACCGGGTCCGGCCTGAACGCGGGATTCGATCATGAGCGAGCCCGGGTCCTGGTGAGATACACGCTGGCGGCCGGCGCCCATTTCTTCGAGAAGCAGGTGGAGATCAGCCGGACGGATGGCGCCCCCTTCGGAATCTTCGAGCTTGGGGTGGAGCACATCCGGTTCACGCCCGCGTTTTGCCAGGTCGTAAAGGATTTCTGCACCGGCGGGCGGGGTTACTCGGACTTCTATGACATGTGCCCGACCGCGATGTTTCTGCGCGCGGCCAAGGGCGGGGTTTTACTGGGAGTGGAGAACCCGGTCTTCCAGATGGAGACGGACGGTACGGAGCACCGGCTATGGTACAACGTCGGGCTGAAGATCGGAGCCGGCCAGACTTACATAAGCGAGCCGGAGTTCGTGGGCGTCTACCGGTTAAGAGGGAAGAAATACCGTTTCGAGGAGTACAAGTACGGCGTAAGTTGGGTACGGCCGACATACGCCTTGCCGCCCAACCCGGATCACGGCATGCTGGACTGGGGCGAGATCGAGGCGTTGCAAGAGTGTGTCGAGAGCCGCAGCCCGGCCTACAGCCAGGGGTGCCTGGTGGTGCTGAATAACTGGGCAGGCGCCAACTATACCGAATACTGGGATGAGTACCGGCAGGTCATGCAGTCGGCGAAGAAGCTGGGAATCCGCAGCCTGATCTTTGCAGCGATCTACGGGCTCAGCGAACCGGGCACGCCCGGAGCGGCTTCGAGCGGACTGGACCCACTTAGGGACCCGCGACCCGATCCGCAGATCGACCGAGTACTCCCGCTTGCCAAGCAGATGGGGCTGCAACTGGGTGGCTATTTCAGTCCCGTGGATCGCGGTGGCGGCCGCTGGAAGAGCGACCACCTCTCCAATGCGCGCCGCGACTGGATCGTCGAGAAGAGCGAGGCGGTGATCCAAAAGTATAACATCGGCTACTGGGGTAATGACTTCATGGAGTTTACCATGCAGGATTATGCCAAGGACCCCGGGCTGATCACACCGGAGGGCGCGTTTTATATGCAGTGGCGCAACCTGTTTGATATCTACCGCCAGGTACGCCGCCGGCATCCCGAGATAAACATCGGCGTGTTTGGCGGTTTAACCAGTTGCGGCCCCTGGTCCTTGCAGTACGTCGATTACGCAAACCTACCTGGCGTCGATAGCCACGGCAGTACGCTCTGCCCGTTCCCCGACATCCACTATAACCACCTTTACGGGAACGAGGAGCGGATGCGCTCGTGGTATGGCCACAATCTTCTGTACTATCCGCCTTACAAATGCCGTTTCTCGGTCGGCCACCTGGGGCAGGACGGCCTGCACGTGTGGGGCGATCCGTTCGGCTGGAGGACGAACTTTTTCGGAGCGCTGGGCACTTCCACGATGCTCGAATATGCTTACATTCCCATCGGAGCGGAGCTCCAAGACGAGGATGTCGAGTTCGTGCACAGGTGGATTGGCTGGGCGAACCGCAACATCAACTATCTGCGAGTACGCAAGGATTTGTTCGGCGAGCCGGCTATCGGCAGAGTGGATGGCTATGCGCACATCATCAAGGACCGGGGGTTCATCTTCCTTTTCAACCCCAATCATCGGACGATTGCGGTGAAATTTCCGCTGAACGAATGGATCGGACTCACGGAAGGCAAGACGTTCCTGATAAGAGAACTGTACCCGCGGGAAGGTCGGGTTCACTTTGTCGACCACGACAGGGGCCTGGCGGTTTACGGCCGGGAGGTGACTCTGAACGTGCCGCCGCAAGGCGTGCAGATCCTGGAAATCACGCCGCACGAAGAGGGGCCTGTTCTTTTCGGAGCGGCGGGAATCCTTCACGCGGGTCCCGAGGGCGAGATCGAATTGGCAGGACTGAAGGCAGAGGAAGGCGAGGAACTGACGATTGCGCTGCGGCTTTCTTCGCCAGCAAAGGCACTCCGATTGGAGGGGAAGACGATACCTCACAAGGAAGCGGAGAAGGGCCTTCTCGTCGCTAGATTACGCTTCGAGGGAGAGCGGATCCGAAGGGAGATGGACCGCTGGACCGCCAACGGCGAGGCAATTGCGATTCCCAACATTCGCGAATACTCGCGTGTGCGACTCGAGTGCCTGTTTCATCTGCCCGCAAAAGTTCCGCAGATACTCGCAGCGCAAAAACCCCAACGCAAGGTCAAGCCTGAAGACACGGTGCGGGCCGGGGCCAATCAGGAGCCCTTGCCACCATTGGCGAACGCAGATCCCTACGAGCGGATGCCGACCCTCGATCCGAGCCGGCTGCTGGTGACGTTACCCACCACGTATCCCGAAACGTTAGAGGGCTTCCGGGCCTGGTTGAATGGGTCAGAAGTCGCCGTGAAACGATTTGAATCGAGCAACGGCGAACCTCATCCTCGGCTGTTCTGCCACTACGTGGACATTACCTCTGAGGCGAAGTACGCGGGGGAGAATGAGCTTGTGATTGAGCTTCAAGGGCTCCAGAAAGGGCAGTTCCTGGGGGGCTACCTGGAAAATCTTCCGGTTCAGATTGCCGGATCGGCGACCCCGGCCGATCCTGGGGATTCCTCTCCTCTTGAAAAACCGATTGCGAGGCCGATCGAGGCATTCCCCGATTGAGGAGACAAGGATGTGTTTCGCGCCGATGCTGCCTTTGCTAAGCCGGAGACTTACGAGGCGCTGGAGGAGGGGGGCGTGAAGTATGCCATACGTCTACCGGCCAATGACAGCCTAGACCAGGACATCGCGGATTTGCTGACGCGGCCCATAGGAAAACCGAGCCACAAGCCCGTGGTGTGGTACCAGGGCTTTCTGTATCAGGCGGCCAGTTGGAAGACAGCATGTCGGGTATCGAAACTGAAGGCAACAGATCACGAGTAAACCTCAAGTCTTACCGATGCGAAGTTCCGGCAGGCGATGGAAGACACGTTTCGGTCTCGCATGGCTGGGGACGGCGCCAGGATGTGTTGCAAAAACCCGGCATTGGCCCTGCTATGCTATAAAGGGTATGGCAGGCCCATAACCACCCGCAAGCTTCAAATAGCGGTACTTTACCCCTGAGATCGCTCTCTGTGCCGTCCGTTGACAGCTTCGCTTTGTCTTTTCTTGTAAACGTGCGGGAGTGGCGGAACTGGTACACGCAAGCGACTTAAAATCATATCTCTGGGTATGGTATGGCTTTGTATGAGTTTGGTGGTTAATGCACCTTGGTAAGGCGAACGCGCCAGTGGGGCGGCCACGGAAACGGTCCAGCATTTGCGCCGGACTAATTAGCTGGCACCGGGGGACCCGCAGACGACACTCCTCCTCGCCCGGGCCTATTTGACGGCTGGACAGAAGGACGAGGTGCGACCACTCCTTACCTCGGTCATATACGCACAGGAAGAGACACACTTGCTTTTGTCAGTTGCGATGGCGGCACCGCAGGCCCACGAGACGAACTTGGCGAGAGAGGCTCTGGAAAAAATCCTGCTGTAAACAGGCGGCACGTACGCCCGGCCCGCGGTGAGACATACACTGGCGGTCGACTGGGGACGAAAACAGAAGTCCCAGTTTAGTCGTGCTACTTTAATTTCAAGGAGAAGTGTGTATGAGTTTCCCGCTCAGCTATTGCCCGGACGGTTGGGCACGTCTCGAGAGGTTGCGGGCGCTCTTCTGTGAGCGTCCGCAGGACCGAATCTTCGCGCGTATGGAAGTTGAGACGAATGCCGTTCGGAAATTTGCACAGAAATATTCGCCCGGCTACACGCAGCGTCCTGAACTTGAGGACCGTACCGCATTCTGGGGAGAGTTATGCGCAGAGCGCGCCGTGATTCGCGACGACTCTATTCCTTCCGCCTATTTGACCGAGATGGACCAGGCTTTGTATGGGGGCATCGTTGGCGGCAGGGCACAGTTCATGGCCAGTCCTGAGACTGGATGGATTTCCTCCATGGTCGCGCCCGTCCTCAAAGACTGGTCCGGGTTGGAGAAGTTGGTGATCGATCATCACTGTGAGTGGTACCGCTTTTACCTATCAGCCCTCGCCCAGTTCCGCAAAGCGGGAGAGGGAAAGTTCGGAATCAGCCACTTCATCCTGATCGACGGCCTCAACTTTCTTTTCGAGCTGTTTGGCGCCACGCAGACTTATCTCGAACTGCTGGATCACCCCGAGAAAGTGCGGCAGGCGATAGATTTCGCCTATAAGCTGAACGTGGATGTACAGAGGACTTTCTTTGAGGATTCCCCACTACTCGAGGGCGGCACCTGCAGTAACGGGATGATGGAATGGATTCCTGGGCGCATTGTTTCGGAGAGTGTGGATCCTTTTCATATGACCTCCGTCACTTGTTTTGAAGAGTGGGGACGTGAGCCCGTAGAGCGAATTCTGGCGACTTTTGACGGGGGGGTGCTGCACATCCACGGCAATGGGCGCCATTTGCTCGAAGCGGTGGCCACGATTCGTGGACTCAAGGCACTGTTCCTCGGCGACGATCGTCACTTTCCTTCGGCGTTTTCACAGCTTCGAGACCTCAAGAGCCGGCTGGGGGATCTGCCTGTGGTGTTGCAGGTCGAGTTTAAGGAATTTGCCGCAGCGCTGGAGTCACATCACTTGGAAGGAGGGGTTCTCTACAGGGTTCAGCATGTGCCGGACGCCGATGCCGCAAACCGTTTAATGGACCGGGTACGCCCCTACGAGGTGTGAACGGTCGCTGCGAACCAGAGCCCTTCTCTTCGAGTGCCCCGATCGCTTCTTGGTCAAGTGCTAGGGCCGCTGGGTACGCGTGAATTGCGTCATCCAGATTGCCTCTCTGCCGAAAAGCAGCACCGAGGCCCATGTGAGCTCTTGCATCCTGCGGCCTGAGTGTCACGCCGGTCCGGAACTCTTGCCGAGCTGCATCGAGAGAACGATGGCATTGGGGCCGAGTTCCTCAGCAACCTGTTTTGTGTGGAGCGAATCGAGCTGCTTGCGGTATTCCCGGTCACACAGTACTGGGCCTTTTGCTTTGAGCAGCCAAGCGGGAGGAGCAAGGGCCACGTAGCGACGTCCCTTGTAGAATCGCGTCACTCGCCGGCTGATCGCCACCGCATCCGGATGTTTCGCGCTTTTCGCAAAATTGGAAGTGGTAATCATGCTTTCGCCCTACTTTCGGCCCACTGAATATCATCGCGAACAGACTGCCGGGTGCCGTACAAAGACACGGCTGCCCTTCTTGCTCAGCTTGCGAAATTGCCATTCCCGTGGGTCAGGGTCCGGCTGGCCAGGCGCGAGATAGAGAACTCGCCCCAAGCAGTCGGGTTTTCCGCGTTCGACGATTCCCAGAGGGGGTTCAAGAGGCTCGAGGCCCTATGCAGTGACGCGACCAGAAGTTGTGAAGTAAGTGAATCCTCGTTTCCAGCAAACATGCCCCTATGCGGCTGCGCCGGGAGGTAAACCAACACAGGAGGTAGAGATGGCCTATTCGGTAGCACGGAGGCTAGTTCGGCTAAGTTGCATCCCCCTTATGTTAAGCATGAGTTGGGCGGCTGAATCGGGCGTTTACAGGACACGTTTGAATGGTCTCGATGTGGGGGTGGATGAACAAACCGGAAGCTTGGTGTATCTCTCTTATCCTGCGACGGGAGCCATCCTGGAAGCGGCGCCCGAAAAGGCGGGGCTCATTGATCTTGCCTATCCCGTCGATTCCTTCACGCCCCTGCGCCTGGCGTCGCGTTTCTCGCGGGCGCACGTGGCGAAAGAAAACAACGGAATCGTCATCACTTGGGATTCCTTGGGACCCAGCCGCGGCAACTTTGCACTGCCGGCGGGGAAGGTGACTGCCCGAGTGACCCTCCGGGCTGCCGAGGACGGCCGGTCTGTCATCTTGGCCTGCCGAATCGAAAACAAATCAGCCGCTCTGGTGCCCCAGATTTTGTTTCCCGACCTGTGGGGATTGCAGCCGCTGGCGGGGAAAGAGGGGACGCGTCTGCGCCTGGCACGTGCGGTGGTGCGGCCCTTTGCAGAACCGATCAAGCAACCTGATTCGGCGCCCTTCTATATAGAGCACGGGTGGAACTACTATCCTGCCGACGACCCCGTGGGATTCGGGGGATACCAGTCCCAAAATGCTCTGCGTTGGCTTGACTTCGGAGGCTTTGAGGGTGGTTTGAGTGTGTTTCAGAAGAAGTGGGGTACGGCGGATCGGCCTAACGTGCTGACCTATCGCAGCGAGCAAGATCCCATGCATCTGCGTTTGGTGTGGGAACACAGGCAATCGGTGGCGGCGGGGGAGAGTTGGGAGAGTGGAGAGATCTGGCTGACGCCGCATCCGGGGGGATGGGCCAAGGGGATTGAAGTCTTCCGCAATTACGTCCATCAGGTAAATCCTCCGCGCGCCTTGCCCCGGCATGTGAGAGACGGATTGGGTTATCAAAACCTCTGGATGATGCAGTCTCCGGAAAAAGATCCCGCCAAGGCTGACTTTCGATTCCAAGACATACCGCGTGTGGCGGCGGACGCCCGGGCGAATGGTATTGACGAACTGGTGCTTCGGTTTTGGTGCACTTATTTCCGGCTACCCATACCCCTTAGCCAAGAACTCGGAACAATGCAAGACTTCCTTGAAGGTGTGCGCCAAGCTCGGGATGCGGGCGTCAATGTGGCGCCGTTCGTCAGTGTGCATATCATCCGCAACCGGGAGGTCGCACGCTACGGCGTTAAACCGGGAGAGGACGACTGGACCTATGACACCGAACTCATCCCCTGGTTCCGGCCCTATTACACGCATGGACTTGAAGGTGAACTGGAAGGCACCTTTATTGAAGATGACAACCCCTTGTGGCAACAGGACGTGCTGGCGGCCCTGACAGAGTGGGTCAACCGTGGGATCCCATCCTTCTCATGGGACCAGGTCTTTTTCAAAGAAGGCACCGGACAGAAGCCTGGACTGATCAAGCTCATCGAGCAGGTACGGGCGATGGCGCGAGTGAAGGATCCCCAGTCGACCTTCTCCGGCGAATCGGTCACGAATCTCGAACTGGAAGCGTCGCTGCTCGACTACACCTGGAATATTATTGGCGACTACGACGCAGCAGTTGACGCAGGCCCGATCTTGAACGTCCTTCGTGCGCCTCGGTTAAACTGCAACGTCGAGGATTCTGCCCGGGTCGTCAAGAAAGCTTTCAGCGAGGGACTCTACTTGAACGTGATGGCCAGGAAGCCCGATGGGCCGAATGGGTCCGCCCTCATCAGCAGCCAGCCAGAAATGGCGAAGGCCCTGAAAGAGGCGGCCTCTCTGCGCAAGCAATTTCTACCCTTTTTCGTGGATGGAGTCTTTATCGGTGACTCCATAATCAGCCAGCCGTGTTCGGCGTTCGTGAGGGGATACGTACATGGGGACAAGCTCCTGGTTATCGTGTTAAACGACCAAGCGCAAGCCCAAGAGGTCACGTTCCAGGCCGACCTGGGGTTGTGGCTCCCGGCTTCGGATTCCTATCGCGTCCAGTCTTACGACTCCAGTGGAAAGCTGAAGGCGACCTCCTCGGTCCGGGGTGCGCGCTTGCTGGAAGTCACCCCCTTGCTCCAATCTTCGGAACTGGCCTTGTTTGAGCTCGAGCCGAAGTGAAGATGCCCGTTATACGCAGATAGCAGAGGAACAAAACGGTGCGTGGCGTAGGGCCACGGCACCCTGATGCGCGGGCGAGACGCCCCCGCTATGCCGCCACGCCTCATGGTTCAGGATTCAGCGGAGAGGTGCGTGCGCACCCCGACTTTTAACTTTGAGGTTGAGTCATCGTGGCTGACAAGAGAGTTTCTCGCAGACAATTCCTCAAGATCTCATCTGCATGTCCCTTAGCATTCCGTCGCCGAGGGCCAACTTTAGGTATACCCTTATCGGGAGCCCCATTGGCAGCGAGTGGCCTCCCTGCGCGAAGGCTCAGACGAGAACAAGTGTCCGAGACTTCCTGGAGCAGTTGACTTATCGGCGTGAAGAAGTTGCAACTCTCCTCGGTCGCGGTAAGCCAGATATCACTAAGTTTGATCCCGAGGTTGGTTGGCTGTTCACCGACTACGTCATCAAAAAGGTATGGATGGAAGCGCGACGATCCTGAACATCGCGAGCACCGGCGAGCGGAAAAGAGTCAATTATGCTGACCGGCCATGCAGGCTGAATACGTATGGCCACAGCTTCACCCAGTGCAATCAGGTAAGGCCGGACCAGGAGTTCGTTGATTTCCTAAGAGTTCAAGGCATCTGGTTTGTGGATGGTTTGGAAAAACATCGCGCAGCCTTCCTTGCATTTCGTGTCTCACCAAGAGCGTACGCGGATCGCTTCTCCATCGGCCATTACATTCCCTTAGGGAACCACTTCTTCACCTTCGCAATCAAGGGTGCCGTTGTAGATTGGCTTGACCCTAAGCCATCTGCCTACCGGCAAGGAACTGATCCGTTCGGTAGCGTGTCGCCGTTGTGATCTGCAGGCAGGAGGAACAACATGTGTCCACGGAGTACCATAAACCGACGGACATTCGTCGAGCGCGCAGGGCTATTGACCTTAGCCACCGTCGTCCCAAGCTCGCTATTGAGCGAGCAACAGAATCCGACCGGACTCCACCTTCTAGAGAATTCCAAGATACGAGTCGTCATTGATGGGGAAAGTGGCAGCATTGTTCAAGTCGCGAATCAGTTGACGGGCGAAGGGTACGAAGTTTCTTCCCAACCTTTCTACGCAAGAACCACCCTGGGCGCATTCGGGGCGGTAGATTGCAGGATAACCAAGCTGGAGAAGAGAAGCTCCAGTCTGGAAATCGACTTCGCGTGGGAGAGTTTCCGCGTGACAGTGACCTACATTCTGGAAAGCGATGCTCATTTCCTGGAAAAAGAAGTCAAGGTTGGCCGCGAAGGAGCTCCGTTCGGTCTCATTGATCTGAGCATGGAGCGAATTCGATTTGCTCCGGGGTTTTGTCATGAAGTGAAGCACTACTGCACGGGGGGACGAGGTTATTCCAGTTTCTACGACATGTGCCCAGTCTGTCTTTTCCTCCGAGGTCCCAAGGGAGGCGTCTTCATGGGCGTCGAGAACCCTGTTTTTCGAATGGAGTACCATGGCGGAGAGTATGGGTTGGACTACGAAGTCGGCCTGGAAATCAAAGCCGGCGAAAGCTACGTGAGTGAGCTAGAGTTCCTGGGTGTGTATCAGGCAAAGGGGAAGGAGTATCATTATGAGGAGTTTAAGTACGGAGTGAGCTGGGCTCGTGACACTCTCACATTGCCGCCTAACCCGAGCAGCAGCGTTCTGGACTGGGGCGAGATCGAGGCGATGCAACAGTGTGTCGAGCGTCGAAGCCCGGCTTACAGCCCCGGCTGCGTGACGGTGCTGAACAATTGGGCAGGCGCGAACTATACGAGTGCTTGGGAGCAATATCAGCAGGTGATGTTGTCCGCGAAAAAGTTAGGAATTCGAAGCTTAATGTTTGCCGACGCCTTTGGGCTCGCGGAAACAGGTGGGCATCCTCCACTGGATCACCCGAGCCCTCAGCCTGACCCCCACCTTGATCGGGTACACGAATTCGCCAAGCGGATCGGCCTTCAACTCGGCGGCTATTTTAGCCCCACCGACCGTGGAGCCGGACGCTGGAAAAGCGACCATCTTTCGGACCAGCGTCGGGATTGGATCGTAGAACGAAGCTCGGCCCTGATCAAGGAATATGATATCGGGTGGTGGGGAAATGACTTTATGGAGTTCAATTCGAGGGACGAGGCAAAGGATCACGGGCATATAACACCCGAGGGTGCTGTCTATATGCAATGGCGGAACCTGCTGGGCATTTATCGCATCCTCCGCGAGCGCTTCCCCCAGATTGACATCGGGCTGTTTGGCGGCTTGACTAGCTGTGGCCCTTGGTCGCTTCAATATGCTGATTATGCCAATGTTCCAGGCAATGATAGCCACCCCAACGTTATCTGCCCGTTTCCGGATATTCATTACGATCACCTGTTCGGCAACGAAGAACGCATGCGTTCCTGGTATGGTCATAATCTGCTTTTTTACCCGCCCTTCAAGTGCCGTTATTCTGTGGGACATCTGGGTCAAGATGGTTTGCATGTGTGGGGTGATCCGGATGGCTGGCGATACAGCGTTCTTGGTGCCATTGGCACATCCACGATTCTGGAATATGCCTACATCCCCATCGGGGCGGAGCTGAAACACGAGGACGTGAATTTCATCAAGAAGTGGACGGACTGGTCGGAGCGAAATATCGCCTATCTTCGAGTTCGCCGAGATCTGTTTGGCGAACCGGCCATCGGCAGGGTGGATGGTTACGCGCATGTGATCAAAGATCGGGGGTTCGTTTTCCTCTTCAACCCGAACCACCGGACCATCGCAGTCAAAACCCCTCTCAATGAGTGGATAGGGCTGGCCGAAGGGAACCGGCTGATTATCAAAGAGCTTTATCCAAGAGAGGGGCGCAACCATTTCGTCGAGCATGACGGCGGCCTCGCAATTCACGGCCGAGACCTCGTCATCAATGTTCCTCCGCAGAATGTTCAAATACTGGAGCTGTTGCCTGCAGAGCCCTCCCGCGAGGAGGCCACTTTGTTTGGGGTTGCCGGGAAAGTGCGGTTAAACCGGAACGCTGAACTCGAGATCGAAGAAGCCACTGCTGAGGAGGGAGAGGAAGTCACCGTTGGCGTTCGATTGAATGGTTCCAAGAATGTTACAAGCGTGAAATTGAACGGGCAGAAGATACCCTTTCGCGAAACTACAAATGGGACGATCGTCTGCAGGCTGAGATTTGAAGGTGAGAGAATCCAGAGAGAAATTGGAAATTGGACAGTCGAAGGAAGGGAGATCGAGATACCCAACCTGAAAGGGCATTCACAGCTCAAGGTCAGCGCCAAGTTCTATTTGCCTCGCAAAATTCGGCAGCTCCTGGAAGGCCAACGACCGGCGAAAAAATACAGATCAGAGGATATCGTTGGGGGGGGAATATCGGTCTTCCCGGGGCCCCTTTGGGGTGATCCCTACGAGAGGATTCCCACTCTGGACCAAAGCAGGCTTCTCATCACTCTCCCGACGACCTATCCCGAGGCGATCAAAAAAGTCCAAGCATGGTTGAACGGGTCAGATCTCGAAGTACGTCGGTTTGAGTCGAGCGTCGGAGAGCACATCGGGCCGGGAAGGTATGACAAGCGCCTCTTTTGCTATTACCTGGACGCGACAGCAGGATGCAGGTCTGGCGATCAGAACGTTCTCGATGTGGAGTTCGAGGAGCTCCAACCGGGTCAATTTCTGGGGGCCTATATCGAGAATGTTCCTTTGCAACTCACGACGTTCGCAAAGGGGATCGAGATAGGGGATTCTTCTCCCGCCGCAAAGCCCCGCGGCATCCCCTTAGAAGCTTTCCCTGTATAGAGCTGCCTCCCAAGAAATAGTTTCGAGGGGCGAGGAAACTGCGATCAAAAGGCAAAACGGCGCGTTTTCCCAACTCTGAGAGATCAACCCCCGGCCGGCAGGCTGTTTCGAGTTCGATATGAGCCCATTAGGCTACGTGGGCCGGGACCGGAAGACGAAGATGAAGCGTTCTCGGTGGTGAGCACGATGTTCAAGCCGCGGGCTCGGCTACTCAAGCGGAACGAGTCACCCTCAAGCTAAGAATTGACTGATCATGGAGCGGTTGTTGTGATGCTCGTTGATATCCCAAATCTGCTGAAGCCAAACTCAGTTAGGGGAGGTCAGCGAGCCCCTTGTTTTTGGTTCCCTCTCTTGTGGGCATCCGGGGTTTTGCTGGCTGGGCCAACCGTAAGAGCTCAGCAATCCACCTCCCTTTACTTCGACGCACTCCGGCAAGTTCACACGGGGAATTTCGCCCAAGGTTGCGCCACCGCAGAAAGGGTTGTCCAGCAGCAACCTCGCCAGTTTGCCGCATATAACCTCCTGGGTGTTTGCGCGATACGGCGCGGCGACCGTGAGGCAGCCGAGACTCTATTTCGGAAGAGCCTTGCGCTTAATCCACAATTCTCTGAGGCCAGGGTCAACTTGGCGTTGACCCTTATTCAGCGCGGTAAGCAGAAGGATGCCGCCATTCAACTGAAGGAAGTCCTCAGGCTTGATCCTAACAACGCAACTGCACTATATCATCTGGGTACGATTGAGACGTCGTCCGGCGCCAGTGCCATGGCCGTAACGCATCTTAGCCGCGCTCATGACCTTTCCCCGAGTGATGTACGGATCACACTCGCCTTGGCCCGGTGCTATTTGGCGGAAGGGCAACGAGAAGCTGCCGCCAAGTTGGTGAATCCGGTTCTCGGGCGAGAGGAACCCAGCCAGATTCTGCTGTCGGCAGTCCTGATTGCGGTGGAGGCCGGGCAACACGATCTCGTGCGGCAGGCGTTAGAGCAGGTCCTGCGACGAGGCCCCAAAGCACTGGAAGAAATTCTGAGCCAGGCGCGCGAGCTATCCACGCAAGGAAGCTACGAGACTGTTCGCGGCCTTTTGGAAGCGGTGGGATCCGCTGGAGAAAACTCGTCCGAGTGGAACGCGTTGCTGGGCTATGCCGAGTACAAACTCCGCGATCCCAGCAAAGCTTCCGCCCACTTGCGGCGGGCGATCGAGTTGGCGCCGCAGGTGGAAGAGTATTACCTCAAGATGGGCGAATTACTCCTCTTTTACAATTCCGATCAAGCAGCGGCGGTCTTTTGTAAGAGGGGCCTCCAAAATATACCCAATTCGGCGGCGCTGCACTTCGCTCTGGCGGTCGCCGACTGGAGTCATCAGCTTGACTCGGACGCCGCCATCGAGCAACTGAACACTGCGCTAAGAATTGAACCTGATTTTCAGTCCGCGCTTGAACTGCTTTGCCTGATTCAGCACCGCCAGAAGAAATGGGGGGCGCTGGAGCAGACGGCCGACCACCTGATACGGGTGAATCCCAACTTCTCACCGGGCTACTATTTCAAAGGCGCGGCCCTGGAAGCAAAAGCCCCTCGCTCCGAAAAACCAGAGGCCACTTTGGCGGCAGCGCGGAAACTGCTAGAGAAATCAGTGCGTCTTGAGCCGCAATTCGCCGAGTCCCACGTTGGCTTGGGGGAATTGCTGGAGGCGCAGGGGGAGTTGGGGCGCGCGATCGCGGAATATCAACAGGCGATCAAGATCGATCCCAACAACTCACAGGGTTTTTATCATTTGGCGAATGCCTATCGGCGGGCTGGAGAGCCGGAAAAGAGTAAATTGGCTCTCGAGAAGTTCAATCAGCTCAAGGGACAGAAAGAAGAAGGGTGGGTAGAACTGTTTCACATCGCCAAGTGACGCCCGTGAGCAACCCTGATATGTTCAGTTCCGGCTTGTGTGAGTTAATTCAGGCATATGCTCCGCAGCCTGCTAGGTCAAGAAGTTCACCGCCTGGTTTTCGCAAGCCATGCAATGGCGCGATAATTCCCGTTGCGAGGTGCGGCCGATCAACCAGCAACGGTCACCCGAAGATGAACTCAAGTGCATTCAAGTTTATCCGTTGACGATGCTCAGGTGAGAGTATGTTCCAGGCGGCTTTTTCCTCCTCGTACGTTCCCTTTAGCCGGAACTCGTAGTAGAACCCCTCCGCTTGCAGGCGGCGTGTGATGTAACTGTGGTATGGTGCATCAGAACCCCAAACGATTGTCCGGGGATAGCGCTGCACCAGAGTCTGTATCACTTTCAGGTGGTCTGAACAGTCACACTCAAGTCGATCTGGCGGTGGGGCCATGACGAGGCTGTTTTCATACGCCAACTGGATCTGAATCTTGAGCGCGGAAGTGTCGACCCACGCATTGGGCATCGCATTCGCACGCTCGAGATAGCCACGATGTAACCCGATGCAGTGCGCCAAGCAATAGCGAAGCTCGGGATGCCGTTCCATTACTCTGAACGTATCTTCCGCCCCAGAAAACTCCTCCCTGGGATCCACCGTGACGTGAAACAGGATGGGCCAGTTGCGTTCGCTGGCAAATTCCAGGAAAACCTCCCCCTCCTCCAAAAGCTTGGTGACCCTCGTCTGGCACGCAACCGGAGCTATTTTCAAGCCATAAATGGGGAACTCCTGCTCCAACTTGCGCAGAGACGCCAGTTGCTCCTGGATCTCGCGCCCAGGGTCGACGGATAGGAATGGGAGGAAATGACTCGCTCGCTCCGGACAGAACCGAAAGACATCGTATAACAGCATCCGATTCTCCTGCACATAGGGAGCCGTCGACATAGGTCGCGCAGCGGGGAGCAGCTCGCCGGTTTCCACATAGTGCGGAATGTCAAAAAACAACCCAGGAGAAATCGGGAAAACGACCGAGCAATCTACGCCGTTGGCGGTTTGGCGATAGAAGAGGTCTTCGATGCTGCTGCAGTAAGGGAAGCCCGTCTCGGCGAACGCCTTGATGTTGATGCCGACGTGAGCATGCACGTCAAGGACTTTCCCGATCAGATCTTGCCTCTGCACATGCTTGCCGACCATGTGTCGCCTCCCGCATCAGCCACTCCGTCCCCCCCGGGCGCGCGGTCTCTGGCTCGGAACGCGTCAATGGATTTTCCTCTTCACCAGACATGCACGGATTTCCACATCCATCGCAGAGACCGGCCGTCGCTAGTGTGGCGCCAATCTCCCGTCTGGCAGCCAGTTGTACCAGGCCCATCCTCTCTCTCTTGACTGCAAACTCTCCCAACAGGTTCCGCCCAGCTCTGCTTCAGCACTAGAGGTTCATCTTGGCGAACTCCCTGCGGCAATCGCAGCTCTGTCATCGCTCAGTCGTACCAGCTAAACCCTTCTACGGAGATAGGGTTGATGTCGGCTGCCAGTGTTTCAGTGAGATGCAACTCCGTGGGAAGTGTCTGGATGATCGAAGCCGGCACAAGCGGCGTCACAGGCCCATGAGCTGCCAGACGCACCGTGAAGCGTTGCCAAGATACCATAGAACGGCCCACCGCGAAGCCATTCCAGGAACTCCTCAGCCTGGCGCCGACAATCTGCGCTGGACCTATGGTAGCTCCCTTCGGAGGCACCGACGACCAATCACCGCTTTGCCCAAACTCTGGACCCAGACTGCACTGCAAGATGCTGAAGGGCGTGAGTTCGACTATGCGGGGGCCGATTTTTTCCCATTCCTCCAAGTTCGGCGCGCTGAAAGCCTTCGACCCGGGCTCGATGAATGCAATGTGGCCGGACCAGCCGATCCCGCCGTAGCAGACGTCAGCCCCTCCCAGATCGTCAATCATCTTCCCGTAGTGCTTGAAGTTAGAACTTGTAGGGCCTTGGATCTGGCTCTCGGGGGGTCGTAAATCCGGGTCGAGCTGGCCATAGAAGTTTCTCTTCATATTGTACATGAACGAATTAGGCCAGGTCTCAGGCGCGATATTCTCGTCTCCGTCGGCATATTCATCCATGTTGAAGGTGTACAGATCGCGGCAATTGACCCTGAACTTGTTCAATAAGTAGGCAACTCTCCTGTATAACGGTTCTGGCTGAGGAAGAATTAGCACGAGCCTTCGTCCCTCATCGGAAGCCTTCTTGATCCTGGAAAAGATGTCCGTGACGAGGCGGAAAGGAAATTCAGCGTCCTCCATCACCTCGATAATGAAGTCGCGGTTCCAATGCTTGGTGATATTCTCTCTTTTGATGGTGCTCACCCTCCGACACTCGTCTTGATCCTGGAAGGGCATCCATTTTGCCATTCTGAAATCGAAACCTTGCATTTTCATTCTTGCCTCCTAGTGATCTGCTCCGATCTTCCCCAGAGTCTTCGTAGCATTCTTGCGATTACCGCTTTGAATGCAGGATCGCCGGCAATTCCGTATGGAATAGATCCCTCACCTCCAAAACCTCGAGCAGTTGCTACTTCTCCTCGTTTTCAATGAGTTCCATCCCCGCACCCAGCATTGGCTTGCCTGCTTGCTGATACCGCGCACCGCGCGCGGCGATTTCAGAACTTCAAGCGTGTTCGGTTCTTAAACCAGGTGTTTCCTGCCCCCTCGTGGCGCTGGCCCTGAGTCACACGAACGCGTGAGGCAAGCCGGGCGCACAGGACCGCTTGCATGCGTCACCGTCCCCAAGATTTGCCCTTGCGGCACCCGGGCCCATGACCAAGCTTGACCCATCGCCTTCTCTGCCTCCAACTCAAAGGGCCCCCAGATCGGCACGGCCAAGTTGAGCGATCTTCAATGGTTCTTCACGACACTGTTCGCGTGCGGGAAGCAGCGGAAAGGATACGCATCGCGACCAATTCGTTCAAATAATACGAATTGTTTGCTCTCTTGTCAAGCGCCCTTGTTGACTCCCAAGTCGTCAGAGTCAAGTGTTATATCGGTCGGAATTTTACCCCAACTTCGTCGTGCGCCGTGAAAAGGCGCTGGTCCTCAGCAGGTGCAAGTCCCGGCCGGATACTGGTTCGGTCCGCCCGGTAGCAATCGGAGCGGCAGTCGGAGGTATACCGCACTGTCAGGATCGCGTGCACGTGATTGGAAAGCAAGCGTGCGGCCACCTAAGCGCGGGGAATTACCAAAAGAAGCAGTTCCATTTCTGAGGTGTCGGCGGCCATTTAAAAACGTAGAAATTTGGACAGAGGCCGGTTACCTGAACGCAAGTGGATCAGGTTTTCGGGTTTGAGGATTTGCCAGCAATGTCGGGGCGAAGAGGCACTTTGGTGCG